>Ga0164242_10001523_pt1 | contig 27546 bp, 26 predicted proteins | sample OricomgcompostMG_FD_108783 | JGI IMG/M metagenome (GOLD analysis project Ga0164242, IMG submission 108783) | Miracle-Growth compost microbial communities from Emeryville, California, USA - Original compost - Miracle growth compost (MG) ...
CCGCTAATTCTGGATTCAATACATCATTCAATATGTCTATGGAAAGAATACTTCCGCCGGTAAATATTGGGCTCTCCTGCGTGTTTGCATAACTACAAAGAATGCTGTTATCCACAGGATGGCTAATAACCAATACTTGCGTCCGGGGACTTACACAACCGCCAGAGCGAGCCGCTTCCACATAATAATAGGCTGTGTCAGTATTAATTGCTCCTGTAGTAAAAACCGAATCCGTATGAATCGGTGTACCACCAGTTGCACTGCTATACCAGCGGTATTCGAGGGTCTTGTCTACATCCACGATCTGGAATGTAGCCGTCTGTCCCAACGAAACTCGTGCTGTATCAGGCAACACTTCAGGGGCAGAAGGTGCCGGTGCTACAATTACTTTAATGGCCGTCCGGGTCGTGCTCGTACATCCGCCTAAAACTGTTTCCGCATAATATGTTGTTGTTGTTCCGGGCGCTACATGAATAGTATCCTGATGGCTCCTGATGGGTGAACCACCTGTGGCTTGCATGTACCAATTAAACGTGGCGCCTGCCTGCGTACTGGAGACCTTCAAGGCGACCGTCTGTTCCACACAAATAGTCGTATCTCCGGAAGGCTCAGCCACAGGGGGCTGTGCTTCGACCACTGTAATAGTCACCTCAGCGCGGGCATAAGCTTCCGTACAGGGAGCAAGCACTTCCTGTAAATAATACTTATGTACTCCTAAGGAGAGATTATTCGGAACTGTAAAAGAGGTTCCTTGAGCGATCTGATTACCTCCAGTGGGGGCATCCCACCAGGTATAGGTAGCACTTCCGTCAGTAATTGGAGAAGAAACTTCCAGAGCTACGGTACTGTCCTGACAAATGGTAGCGCTATCGGCCACAGCACCGTTGATCTCAATGTCGGGCACCGGAGAGACCATCTGGACTTCATATAGATTCAGCGAAGAAAGCACGCTGGCCAATCCGCCCAGCCGAAGTTGCACGCGGTCAAATGTTCCTGAAGATGCAAAACTGATCACAGCCTTATTGCCTGGACCACTTAATAATCTCAGTTTCAACAAAGAAGAAGAACCGGTGACACTGTCGACTGTGACCGAACGATTGTAGGTCTGTACTTGAATAGAATTAAATAACTGGCCCGCTACCAGCACACCTGGCGTAGATACAATCAATCTTACCGAATCTCCCGCCTTTGAAGGACTGGTAAAAATAACGGTCTCTTGGGTATAGGCAGCTACGTTGGCCGCAGCAGTAAGCGTAGCGGCGGTAGATTCGTCACCATCTATGGCATTAGTGGCATTGGTTACAAAACCGGCGATTCCGGCAGCATCAATGGAACTCAAATATTTACCTACACCATGCAATTCATCTAAAGGAAGAGCACTACAAAGCCCCGTAGCTGGTTTTAAGAAATAAGCCCCAAAAACGGAGGCCGTTACTCCTACGCCTAACGTGGGCTGTACAGAAATAAGCACTCCATTATATGCGACATTGGGGGTAAAAGTAAGTTCGGACTGGTCGGCTCCTCCGAGAAGGCCCAACAGCTGATTTCCCGTATAGCTGGTTCCTACGGGATTGCCGTTCAAAGTAGCCTGGATGGTGATACCTCCCAACAAATCCAGAATGTTTGCGCCGAACCCTAGCTTTATGGTCACTGGGGTGGAAGCCGTAGGTAGATCCGCACCGGTGAACGAAAGGATCTGCTTCGCCTCAATGATAGACAAGGCGCCCACGTTAGTCCGAAGCTCCGACGCAGTTTGGGGATCATTATCTACAGCGTTCCCAGGATCGACCACCTCAGAAAGGGTCAATACATTCAACACCGTCTGGGGGCTGCTATGCACCTCCTGGTTGGCATAGACCCTCTGATACTGTTGAGAGAAGCCCTGGGCCGCTATTGCCAATAAGGCAAATAAAAAGAGGCACGATTTTGGCAAGAAAGTAAAACGGAACGGATTCCCGGCAGGACGCCGAAAAGGACAGGTTTTTTTCATAGGTACAATAGTTCAGGATGATAAAAAGTTAAGCGGCACACAATTTTTCCGCTCCCTTATCCGTTTTACACAAAAAAGACGTGGTTCTTCGATCTTAATTATCGTCTTTCCCTGTGTAAACCATCGCAATCACCCACTTGATTCGCCTGCTAAAGTACACCACGCAATTCGCCTGATCCCATTCAGTCTGTTCATTCAAACTCATCCTTGTTCATCTTGTTCATTTACTGTGTACCCGTCCTGGCGCAAAGAGTAGCTTTCCGCCCAAGCAGCTATGTCCCCGGGAAATAAGCTTGAATGATCAGAGTTCTAGGGCTTATTCTATGAGAGATCGGCATCATCAAATAGCCGATGCCAAAAACACAAGAAATATCAATCCGGAATAAAGCCAAGTGCTCTTTCAAAACCGCTTTGCCCCAGACCCCGACTCACGATCCTACATCCACAATGAGCTTGAATATAAAACGCCTCCTACCCATTGGGATAGGAGGCGTTTTATACCCTTTTTAGGAACTACAAAGCTTTCTCTTCCATCAACTGACGCATTTGCCTGGCGGCTTCCACCATCAACTTTAGTGCCTCGCGGGTTTCTTTCCAACCTCGTGTCTTCAAGCCGCAATCTGGATTGACCCATAGCCGGGCTGGAGATATAACTAATCGTGCCTTTTCCAAAAGCGCTATCATCTCCTCCTTAGTCGGTACACGCGGAGAGTGAATATCATACACCCCGGGGCCTATTTCATTAGGATATTGAAACGAAACGAAGGCATCTAGTAACTCCATCTGAGAACGAGAACATTCGATTGTGATGACATCTGCATCCATAGCCGCGATATCATCGATAATATCATTGAACTCCGCATAGCACATGTGCGTATGAATTTGGGTTTCATCCTTAACGCCATATGAGGTCAGCCGAAAAGCTCGAATCGCCCAATCCAAATATTCTTTTCGTTCCGCTTTTAGTAAGGGTAAACCTTCTCGAAGGGCGGGCTCATCAATTTGAATGATTTTTATACCTGCATTTTCTAAATCCAGCACCTCTTCACGGATCGCCAAGGCAATCTGATAACAAGTCTCGGCGCGAGGTTGATCGTCGCGTACAAACGACCACTGCAGCATCGTAACCGGCCCTGTGAGCATCCCTTTCACCGGTTTACTTGTCAAGGACTGTGCATATTTTGACCAGAATAGCGTCATCGGCCCCGGACGGGAAACATCTCCGAAGATGACAGGCGGTTTGACACAGCGGCTTCCGTAACTTTGTACCCAGCCGTTCTCGGTCAAGGTAATCCCGTTCAACTGCTCTCCAAAATATTCCACCATGTCGTTTCGCTCAAATTCCCCGTGTACAAGGACATCTAGGCCGGTTTCATCCTGCCACCGAATCACCTGATCAATTTCATTCTTAAGGTGTCCTTCATACTGCTCCAAGCTTATTTCACCTTTCTTGAATTTAGCCCTCCAACCACGAACCTCTGTTGTTTGAGGGAAAGAGCCGATCGTAGTAGTAGGAAACTGCGGAAGTCTAAGATTTTTTTGTTGGGCTAATCTTCTTACCGGATATGCACTCTTCCGTCTTATATCAGTTTCTGAAATGGCGTTTAATTTATTGCTTACACTCTGATCATGCACTAGTGGAGACTGTTTACGTTGAATCAAGACAGCCCTATTTCGGACGAGGAGCTGAAGGTCATTTGCTTCTTGGGAATCTGTGGCCATCTTTTTAAGCGCAGCCACCTCAATGATCTTTTGCTTGGCAAAAGCAAGCCATTCTTTAACGGTCTGATTCAGCTTATTCCCATTAGTCTCATTGTCTAAATCACACGGCGAATGAAGTAGTGAACAAGAGGGTGCGATCATCAGGCGATCATAGCCGATTTTGTCCGCTGCATGTCGAATAATGGCCAGGGACTGGTCCAGATCATTGATCCAAATATTGCGACCATTCACGACGCCCAGGGATAAGTGCATTTCCGGCCTAATAGCATCGAGTACGCCATCTAGCTGACTTGGACAGCGAACGATATCAATATGCAACACAGACACCGGTAGGGAAGTGGCCAATGTCAGATTGCCCGTTATCTCTCCAAAATAAGTGGCCAACATAATTTTCAAAGACGGAAATTCTTTGGCAATAGCAGTGTAGACTTTCTTAAAGGCGTCTATGGCTTTATCGTCGAGGTCCATGGCCAAGTATGGCTCATCCAGTTGGATCGATGTTGCTCCATGAGACTGCAACTCACCAAGTATCTGAAGATAAACCGGCAACAGGCGATCTATAAGATCTATTCTATGAAAACCTTCTTCCTTTTCTTTTCCAAGCATCAGATAAGACACAGGTCCAACGATCACCGGTTTTGTTCGAATACCCGCCTGCAGAGCGCCCATAAATTCGCCCAGCACCTTCTTTGAAAAAAAACTGAAAGTCTGGTCTCGATAAAATTCGGGGACAATATAATGATAGTTTGTATCAAACCACTTGGTCATTTCCATGGCAGTGATATCTACTTCATCCGTCTGACAACCACGGGCCATAGCAAAATACAGATCTAATTCACAATTAGGCCTTCGGGCAAAGACTTCATGGTAGCGCCTTGGTATTGCCCCAACCATTAAAGACGTGTCCAATACATGATCATAGTAGGAAAAATCATTTGACGGGATCAAATCAATTCCCACCTGTTGCTGCAATTTCCAATTAGAAAGCCGTATGTTTTTTCCTACCTCAGTCAGCTCTTCTAAAGAAATTTTTCCTGACCAATACAGTTCGCAAGCCTTTTTTAGCTCGCGGTGGTTACCAATACGCGGGTAACCCAGATTGTGCGTTTGCATTTGCTTTTAACATTTACGATGAATAAGTAAATTGGTTAAAAGTCCTTTTGCGATGGTTCGTAATGCTTGAGATAAATGTATTTGGAAAGAACAGGGGAGTGAACAACAATAGATTGCCAACTCAACATGGATGACAAAATATCGTCCTGGGCCCACTATACCTGACCAAGCGCCTTATCTCGCGAAAGCACTGTCAAATTCGGACTAGGCAGGTCTCCTGGCTCGTAACAGTTCCTATCGTCCTTCCCGTGTCAACAGTGGATCTATGTGATAAAAACTTCTGGATGTTACTTACAGTTGCGCGACAGCTCGTGATTTGCACACGATTCCCTTTTCATACACGCTAAATGTAACCTCTTCCGGATGAGGAACTATAAAAAGAACTTATTGATACAAAGATAAGGCTATTTCACATTACCCACACCCAAGAATCCTGGTCGTCCTTCAAAATAAGTGCCTATATTAGCCATCATAAAACATTCATCACTCATATAATAGCAAGCAAATCATGAATAGGCAGAACGAGAAGAAGGGAATATCAAGGGCAAAATTCTTAAAGGACTCAAGTATAACGTTGAGTGGGCTTGCCATGTTACCCAATTTTTCTACGCCAGGAGATTTTATGTCATTTAGAAGATTAACCATTAATGGATTGCCCGGGGTCCAAATAGTGATTGCTTCGAATGCGAACCCAATAGAACAGAAAGCAGCCAATAAACTTCAACATTACTTGTCAAAAATGTCGGGAACGGCACTTAAAGTTGTCGAAGAAGATGCGCATAAAGATGGCGGTGCCATATACATAGGCCAGACGAATTATGCTAAATCACAAAATATCGACATTAGTCAACTAAGGGAAGACGGGTATATTTTCAAACGGTTTAACCATAATTTTATTATAGCCGGCGGATCAGAAAAGGGAACACTGTATGGAGTATATAGTCTACTCGAATCCCTGGGGGTGAAAAAATACACCCCCACTTACACCTATATTCCTCAAAAAAAAGAAATTTCACTTCCGAAAAATGATATAGAAGTTGTTCCATTTATAAATTATCGAACAACTTCGTACTATAGAGGCGACGACACAGAATTCTCAGACTGGCATAGACTCTCCTCAAGAGATGCTTGGGGTCTATTTGTTCATACCTTCCAGGTTTTAGTACCTCCCAAAGAATATGGTAAAACTCATCCAGAATATTTCTCCCTTATCAATGGAAAACGGAATCCTGTAACTCAACTATGCCTTTCCAATGAGAATGTATTTAATACGGTAGTCGCTGAGTTGAGAAAGAGAATAGAAAAAAATCCTAAAGCCAAATATTGGTCGGTAAGTCAGAATGACAATGATAAATATTGTCAATGTGACCGCTGTACAAAATTAAATGAGCAATACGGAGGAGTGCCCAGTGGTTCTATTATCTGGTTTGTAAATAAGGTCGCCAAAGAATTTCCAGATAAGACTATCTCGACCTTAGCTTATTGGTATACCCGAACCCCTCCGAAAAACATAAAAGTAGAGCCCAATGTCAATATCATGCTGTGCAATATCGAAAGCACACGCGAAAAACCGGTTTTTGACACGGATCCCGCCTTTACACATGATTTACAAAACTGGGCGAAGCTTACCAATGATATTCTGATATGGGACTATAATGTTCAATTTGCCAGTCCGCTTAGTCCTTTTCCAAATCTTCACACAATAGGGCCAAATATTAAATTTTACACCGACAATAGCGTAAGAGCATTATTTATGCAAGCCAATAGTCCACAAGATGAGTTTGGATATTTAAGGGCATATCTTATTTGCAAACTCATGTGGAATCCCGACGCAGATCCTGATGCAGTGATGAACGATTTTTTAGAGGGTTATTATGGCGGGGCCGCTTCGTACATTAAACAATACATTGATGCTATGCGTCAATCCTTGTTGGACGATAACTTCAAATTAAACATTTTTGGTTATGCCAGAGATGCAAAGAATTCTTATTTGTCATCTGAGATGATGACACAATATAAGCAGCTATTCAAGCGGGCTGAAGAAGCTGTTAAAAATGACTCCCAAATGCTCAAGCGAGTTAGGGAAGCTAAGTTACCCCTGATATTTGCGGAAATTGAAATCGGCCAGAGCGAAGTAGATACTCCCAGAAGTTTTTATGAGCACACCAGCAGCGGTAAGGTCTTCCTGAAACCCGAGATGAAAAAATTGGTTGATGAATTTGTGCAAGGTGCCAAACAGGCAGGAGTAGTTAGAGTAAGAGAAAGAGCGATTACGGTGGACGATTATATGGATAATTTCCAGCGGATATATACCAAGATGGATGAAATGGACAAGGCGATTTCGTTCGGAAAGAAAATAACATCCACCACCTCTCCTAAAAAAGGAATGGCTGAAGTGCAACGCCTAACCGATGGCATATTTGGATCGTACGAAACTTGGAGAAACCCGGGTGATAACTGGGTGGAATATCAAGGAGTCCATATGGACTTTGTGCTTGATTTGGGGAAGGTGATGCCGATCAGCTTCATAGAAATGGATTTTCTTAATGCTCAGGCACAAGCTGATTGGAACCTTTTAGTATTACCTAAATATGTAACTTATGCGATTTCCGATAATGGTAAGAGGTATAGTAGAGCCATAAAAATCGACAATCCACATAATCCAAATCCCGCGGAGAATCCGGATATTATCAAGATTCCATTTCAATCTTTTGCTACTAAAATAAATAACCTGAAAGCTCGATATATAAAAGTTCATGCGGAAAGTCTTTTAAAGATGCCCTCCTGGCATATACGAGCTGGCCAGCCAGCTTCACTCTATTCTGACGAAATTGTCGTTAAATCAAATTCAGTGACTTGAACTAGCTGCATCATCTTTCAAGGCGGAAATTAAAATGATTATGGTCCTATCTCTGTCATTCAGAAACAGTAGGAACAGAAACTTCGAGTTCTACCGCACCGTCGGATGCTTGAAACACTCAAGCAGGGGAATCGTTACTGTGCTGAGTCCACAAAGTCCCAAAATGGGAAAACCTCCCTTAGTTAGTCTGGCGTTCTTTACAAATGAGTTGTCCTTCATGAAATAGCGCAGTCGCGAGCAGCTAAGCCGATTAAATTCTTAATAGGCCTCTGAATCCGCGGGCAGCATAATAAGATTCGGCACCATTATGGTAAACAAAGATCCTGTCATAACGTCGATCCCCGAAAATAGCCCCCCCGAGTTCTCTGACTTCGGGAGGAGTTCTCAGCCAGCTTGACGTCTTTAGATCCACCGGATTTATCTTCTGTAAAGTGAAATACTGGGCCTCGGTTAAAAGTTGCACGCCCATCTCGTCAGCCATGTCTATTGCGTTACCTGACGGTTTATGCGCTTTTCTTGATTCCCAGGCTTCCCGATCATAACACAGGCTCCTTCTTCCCTTAGGAGTTTCCGGCGAGCAATCGTAGAAGATATATTCATCCGTTTTCTTATCATACTCAACCACGTCGGGCTCACCTCCGGTTCTTTCCATTTCATAGAGCGACCAAAGTTTGTCCGTTCGGGTTTCCAGTTTTTGTCGAACTATATCCCAATTCAGATCTTTATGGCGATGTTTATTTTTCTCAAATCGGGAGGTCAGCAGAAGGAGCAGTTCCCGCTGCTGCACTGACGATAGTTTCCTGGAGTTGGCCATAACGGTATTTTTATCCTATTAGTTATCGGTTAAAACAATTTTTCTTTCCTTGGGCCGGAAACTCCATGAAACTAGCGTAAGGATAGTTAAGATTATCGCAGGAAAGGACATATCCACATCGCCCCACACAAGGTGAGAAATAAGAGCTCCTGTCCACAAGAAAAAAGAACCTGCATAAGCCCATTCTTTGAGTAACCTATATCCGGGTATTAAAATTGCAATAGCTCCAAGTATTTTCCATGCGCCTAGGATACGCATCAAATATAAAGGATATCCTAAATGTTGAAAGATTTCGACAAAATTCTCAGTCAAAAATAGCTGTTGGATACCTCCTGCTAGCAGACCGGAGGCCAGCCATATGGTAGCCACCCAATAAATAATCTTGTTACGTTTGTTCATAATTCTGAGATCTATATGAGATAGTTGTTTTATATTGTCTCGGCCGTCACTGTGCATGTTGCCTCCGATCCGAACCACATCCATAGAGGTTATGGAAATGCTCATATTAATGGCTAATTACGTCTTCTCCATAATCTCCTGTAAACGATTATGTGCCCAATTAATGCCTTGCGTAAAGGGCAGTTTTAGAACCTGGTCTCGTTGGGCAACAGATTCATAGATGACATGCATAGTCAACTTACTCGTACTATCCGTCAATGGCTCAAAGTCATATATCTCTAGTTGAACCCCCGAACCTGATCCTTCCATTTCGAAGGTGCGGCAGATCTTCTCGTCTGGAACAAAGTTGTGAAAGACTCCATTGGCACGGAACGCCACTTTACCGTCTTTGTCTTTAGTTTCTAGCAGATAGCTACCATGTTTTCTGCTTTCTAACGCCAATACAGTCGTGCCCATCCATTGAGCGAGAAACTCGGCTTCCGCATAAGCTTTGAAAAGCAAAGCTACCGGCAGATCAAATTGGCGAGTGATCAATAGGTCATGTTGGCCTTCTTCGGCATGTACCTTCGTTTTAATTTCCATCAGTTTATTTTGAGTGTTTATATTGTTTCATAATCGCTTCCAATCGATTAAAACGGTCATCCCACATCACCCGAAATGGTTCAATAAAACTGTCTATCTCTTTCATTTTCTTCGCGTTCACTTGATAAAATATTTCCCGGCCGCTTTGGCGTTGCTCTAGCAATTGACATTCCGTAAGGATTTGCAGGTGCTTTGAAACGGTAGGCCTGGCAGTGTCAAAGTTGGCCGCAATGGAACCGGCGGTCATAGAAGGGGAAGTGACTAAAAGAAGCAATATAGCCCTCCGCGTCGGATCAGCAATTGCCTGGAAAACATCTCTTCTTCGTTTCATTATGAAGCTATTTGACTACAAATATACATGTAGTTATTTAACTACACAAATTTTTTTGGAGGGAACTAAAATAGGAGAGAAGCAGCCCCTGAATAATGGTAATGTGATGGAAATAGGTTAACGAGGGGCTTCACCATCAATTCCAATTTTATACTTTTTCGGTATATTGGCTTATCGCACCGAACGTGATACACATTGTATCATCATTCTATCATCATACATATTCCTCGTTGAGGCTCAGAAATAATATAGGGATATAATATTTTATCTGAATTATATAAATCCCTGTGATCTCGCTTATTATATCTTTGATGAAAAATCTTTCCCATGAAACTACAAACTCTGCTCACGATCGCTTCGGTCTACATGATGCTTGTAGGCCTTGGATTTATCTTGTTCCCGCAGGCTTTCGGCTCCGGTGCTGTCCCCCAAGATGCCTCCCCAACATTAATCGCCTATCTGAGGCTTTGGGGAAGCCCTCTGTTAGGCATTGCGGTTATGGACTGGATGGCCAGAAAGTCAGGTCCCTCCAGAACACTGAACGCTATTATCCTTGGTAACACTATCGGCTTCGCTGGCATATGCCTGCTTGATGCGTGGGGTGTATTTAGTGGTGGACGGCCGGTTACAAAGGTATTTGTAGTCGTTCATCTGATCTTTACGCTATCCTTCATCCTGGTAGGAAGAAAGAACTGGTTGACTCAGGCGGATGTGTAAAGCTTAATCCAAGATTAAAAAACTCTTCGATACTCCTTAAAGGGCGTTTCGGGTAATAAGCATTACTTTTCTAGTCCTCGTTACCTAATCGTCTAATCCCTTCCCACTCAATATGCGGGGAAGACATTTTTCTACACGTGCAGCACGGGTATTGGATCGTTTGGCTTGTCCGAAATAGAAGAGGTATGCCCGTTGCCGCCCCGGTGTCAGCGAACTAAAAGCATCCCTCAACTTGGGGTCCGCATCCAGCTTGTGTTGAAACTCTTCCGGTATTGGATAGTCCTTCGTCGTCTTCTTCTCTACCTTCAGACCTTTCTCCTCAATTTCTACTGCTTCAAAAACATAGGATCTTATGGTAGACTCGCGTCTTTTAACTTCCTGCACTGAAGTAAACCTCATTTGTCGCGCTGCCTGTACATTCTTAGTTTGCTGGATTAAAACCTTCTTGCGATCCTTTAGCAAAGCACCTTTGAAAAACAGGACCGCACAATACTCTTTAAATACATGAATCAGCACAATATTATGATCTTCAAAGGTGTAACAGGGGCAGCCCCATTTAAGATCTTCAACGAGGTGACAATCTAGGATAATTCTGCGCAGCTCTGTTATTTCCTGCTGCCACCTTCCGGCTTTTTCAAAGTACCAGTCTGCCTTAGAATTTATGTTTTTCATACTTTCTATTTAGTGAAATAAGCAAGCGTCTACTCAGGTTTGTATATTAATTGTACTACGCCTGACCTGAAACGGTTGGCATTAATCAGCTTCAGACTAATTGGCTTTAGCAAATTCTCGAATAAAGGTTTGCCATTCCCCAGGATTACTGGATGCACCGATATCTTATACACATCGATCAATCCTAATGGAATAAATGTATTGATGAGTCCTGCGCCTCCATACATCCAAATATCCTTTCCCGGCTGTCTTTTAATCTCTTCTACTTTTTCGAAGATATTTGAGTGAACGAATGTAACATTATCATCTGTTCTGTTTTGGCGTGTAAACACATATTTTTTCTTTGAGTGGATGCGTTGCCAAAATTTCTGTTCTGCTTCTGTGCTTCTGTCATCGGGCCAAAAGGTTCCCCAGGTATCATAGCTAACACGGCCATAAAATATGGTATCAATGGTTGTCAAAAAGTCATGAAAATCCATATCATCGTCCATAATACACCAATCGGTCTCTCCATTTGGCCCCTCGATAAATCCATCTAAAGTTACCGCCAAATCTAAAATTACTTTCCTCATAATTTAATTATATATAATCAATTTTCCACGTAATCAATCTTACTGCCAGGCATCTGTTTACAATAATTCCACGAACCCTTCAGCTCCATTTATCCTTATTTTCTGTCCGTCTTTTATTAACTTGGTTGCATTTTCTACTCCCACCACAGCGGGTAATCCATACTCTCTTGCGATTACTGCACCGTGAGTCATCAAGCCACCCACCTCAGTGACAAGGCCTTTTATGGATACAAATAAAGTAGTCCAGCTTGGATCGGTAAAAGTAGTCACCAATATATCATTTTCCGAAAGGCTAGCATCTTCCATATTCAGTATTACACGTGCCCTTCCCTCAACAACCCCGCTAGACACCGGCAAGCCAATAATTGCCCCCACAGGCACATTTTCTCGCTTATATCGTCCGGTGATAACCTCTCCGTCAGAAGTGATCACACGCGGCGGACATAGCTTTTCATAGTGACTGTGTTGTTCCTTTCGTGAGCTAATGAGTTCTTTATAAAAATCCTTGACTGCACTCCCGTTGTCAAGCAAACGTACCATCTCATTCAATTCATCGAAATGCAAGTAATAGATATCTTCCTTCTCATTAATTACACCAGCTTGAATGAGTCTTTCAGCTTCTTTCAGCAAAGCCTGTTTATATATGTAATATCGACTTACAATAGTATATTTCGGATATTCGCGGTAGCCGATAAGATTCCTCACCAAATCGATCATGAGTTTTGTTTGTTTAACTTTTTCCTTTCCGTCAGGAAGTGTAGCTAAACGCTCCAACAGCTCCTTTTCTTTGTGAAGTGCTCGTCGGATTCCCGTCTCAAATTTTCGTTTTGCTTCTCCCGCTTGAAATTGCCTGACATTGGCAAGTATCAACGGAAGCAGCGTGCTAAGATTTTCAATCCAACGGGGGCGTGTAATATCAATTTCACCCGCACATCGCATGCCATATTTACTCAGAAAATTATGGATCACTTCTTTTGACTGTTTCCCCCCTCTGTACTGTTCCATTTTATCTAAAAAGTCGTCGTTTCTCACTCGTTCAAAATACGCGACTACTTCGGGATAAGGACGAATGGCATCCGCCACATCCATCAAAGCCAATCCCATTTCCGATGTCACGTTATTGGGTACAGATTGTGAAATAATATCTGCCACATTCTTTTCCCCGAGCCATTCTAACATCTTTTCATTGAGCCATGAAGACGCATTCATACCGGTCATAATTACGCCAAAGCTCCTCGAATCGTTTAATTTCGGCCTCTCTTCCCTAAGATCCTGTATGATGCAATTAAAAACATCAGTTCCTGATTTAGCTTTAATATTTTGCTGCAAAGTCGATATGGATCGCTGTGCCCGTTCAATTAGTTCGTCGACGACCGTCGCATCATAGTCGTTCAGCGCACTGAAGTCGGCGGGAGAGGGGCCCCAATTGGCCTTGACTGCGGACTTCTTGGGTTGAGCGTCGACCATGGATTTTATGAAAGTCTCTCTACTGAAAATTTCTTCCAAAGCATCTTTGATGAGTGGATCCGATTTCCCCAACACATTAAACAGCAGATTTCTGCCTTCAGGCGAAGCCAGTTCTGGGGTGACATCCACGAAGAATCTGCCGGCAGCCACACTCATGGGGCGTGCCGCTGTCATCTGCCATATAGACAACCCCAGGGGCTTTATAGCATCCGTCATCATCTGCTGATGGCCCACGGAAACATATACCCGATTTCCACCATTGTTTGGTTCAGGAACGGGAAAAAGTGTAGTAATCGGTCGGGTTTGCAGAACATAACACAACCCATCTGCGCAACACCACTCGATGTCTTGGGGTTCACCGAAATGTCCTTCTATTTTCCTGCCGATCACTTCCAGCTCCAGAATTTGCTTATCTGCAAGCACCTGCTTGCGCCGTTGCTTCCGCTCAATATCCTTCTTTCCTGTACCTCCTTGCTTTAAACCATATATAGCTATCCTCTTGTCTGTAATGTTTTTACCTATAATCCTGCCGTTGGATACCTTATAATTATCCGCATTTGTTAATCCAGACACCAAGCCTTCTCCCAGTCCAAAACCTGCGTCCACGGATACAATTTTCCTATTCCCATTTATGGGATCAGCAGTAAACATAATACCGGACGTATTGGGAAAAACCATTTGCTGAACGATTACTGCCAGATAGAGGTAGCGATGATCGTAACCATTTTGCATACGATAAATGGTTGCCCGCTCTGTAAAGAGGGATGCCCAGCATTTACCGATGTGGCGGAGAATGGATTCTTCACCAATAATATTCAGATAGGAGTCTTGTTGTCCGGCAAAGGACACAAAGGGCAAATCTTCAGCCGTGGCGCTGGAGCGTATAGCGTATGCCGAATTTTTGCCCAACTCAGAGGCAGACTCTAATTTAGAAAGATGACGGACTATCTCTTGGCGAAGATCTTTGGAAATACCTGCTGATTCAATACCATCCCGGATTTTACCACAAAGTTCACCGATCTGATCCCTAGATTCAAGTGTTAATGAAGATAATTTGTCTATTAGATTTCTAATCAGAGAATTTTTGTAGATGACATCTTTGAAAATACGCGTAGTTATACAAAATCCTTCCGGCACGTTCACCCCTTCAATATTGAGAAGTTCTCCGAGGTTGACCGCTTTGCCGCCCACCTCATGGATGATGGATCTGTCAATATTACGTAGTTCTAAAACGCTGGAAAGCATACAGTAAATTAAAGTATTATCAACTTTTTCAAAGATAATGGGCAGTTACTCTTTCAGATCATCGATTGTTTCGGTCATAATCTTGATCGATTTTTCAAAATAGGCGGCAATAGTTTTCAGTTCATCCTCGGACAATGATGCGGCAAGCTTTTCCATCTTGAATCGGAACTCTTCGTACAGGGGGGCCAGCAAGGCCATGATTCTTTCAGTCTTAGGTATAACAATTACTTTGCGGCGATCACCTTCCGAATATCGCCTTATCACCAGGTTTTTCTTCTCAAATCGGTCTATCAAACCGGTTACGGCACCGGTTGTCAATCCTGTTAAACTGGCTAATTCACCAGCAGTCATCTGTCCTTTCTGTAAAAAAAAGCCCAAATATTTATGGTCGGTTCCCGAAAAACCAGCTTTCCGGGCCACGGCTTCATGCATCTTAATGGATGTATAGGCATATGACTGACTCTGCCTTCTCAGTTCTGTAATGAGATTTTCTTTCATTTTACTTTTTTACTAAATATCTTAGTCGCAAAGATAAAACATTCTATTAAATGTTATCTAATGAAAATCATATCGCAGCCAATACGGAATAAATGTCTGTGTACCAGCTGCTTCGTACACGCAGTAAATCCGCCAAGGAAAGAGCCACGTGTAGCGTCTATTTATATACAGCAATAGATTTCTGCATGGTTCAATTGCCCTATAATATTTTTGCATTATGTTATAATAGCTGTCCTTTAAAATTTGTCTTTGGCGCGGTGGCCAAACGCGTGAGCGACAGTAGCGGAAAGCCCACGGCGAGGTAAGGGCGAGGATTTGCAGCAGATTATTCGCAATGCTTTATTTGTTTTTATGCAGCTCATGAGGTGTTAAACAAGTAAGGGGAGGGTAGGGGAGGTTTTGTCCCAGATCAAGCCGTGTCGGGTCATTCAGTCATGGGGATACCTTGGCGGTTATATGTGGGGCAATACCGGAAAACCATCACCGGTCAGGGAGGCGCAAAAACGGCCACTTTGGAAATGGCAAGTTCCGGGTTTTCCACTACAGCATACCTTTTAATCTTTGCCACAGAATTTCAAAATAAAAGATTATGCAAAGATTTAACGCCAAATTCGCCCTTATCACCGGCGGAACAAAGGGAATGGGGTTTGCCACCGCCCAACAATTCATTAGCGAAAACGGCAAAGCTATCATCACTGGACGAAGCGCTGAAACGGTACGCACAGCAGTGGCAAAATTAGGAACAAATGCCTTTGGTATTGTGTCCAATGCGGGAAATATGAAGGATATTTTCCGTTTCCGGGAACAGGTAAAGCAATACACGGAAAATATTGACTTGCTCTTTGTCAATGCAGGGTACGGAAAATTTTCTTCCATTGAAAACGTTGATGAAGCCCATTTTGACGAACTGTTTAATATATTGGTAAAAGGGGCATTTTTTACCGTTCAGCAAATACTTCCGCTGATGAAAAACGGCAGTTCAATTGTACTCAATACATCAGTGGTAACAGAAACAGGCATGCAGAATTTTTCGGTTTATTCAGCAGCTAAATCCGCCGTACAATCCTTCGCCAAAACTTTTGCCGCAGAATGTACCGCCAAAGGCATTCGTGTGAATAGCATCAGTCCGGGATATATTAAAACCAATGGCTTTTATAACACAGGTTTAAGCCCTGAACAAATTGAAGGAGCTGTTCAAAGCATTATCCCGACCATACCATTCAAAAGATTTGGTGAACCTGCAGAAATTGCCCGTGCGGTATTATTCCTTGCCTCACCCGAAGCCTCATACATTCACGGAACAGAATTAACAGTGGATGCGGGAATTTCAGTGATACGATGATGAAGCGAGACTACAAAAGACAGCGCTAAAGAAAAGTGATTTGTTTATTTTTACCATCAGCTTTGAGATCGTAAAAGGAACAAAGGGCTATTATCGGGTTTATCCATTAAACCGACCAAGCCGATCACCAAGGGTTTTGCGCCAGTCCTCATACGGTTAGTGACCATTTAAGAACAATACCACACATGATCAATAACTTACTCTATAGCATACGGAATCTAATAGCGCTGAGCCCGGCAGAAGCAGACATCGTAACATCATTATTTAAAGAAAAGACTTACAGAAAGGGTGATCTCTTTTTAAAAGAAGGGCAAATTTGTAAACAGGTTGGCTTTGTTGCAAAGGGCTTGATGCGCTACTATATTAATCATGATGGTGAAGAAAAGACATACGCATTTTCACAGGAAAATAATTATGTCTGCAATTATGAAAGCTTTCTTCCTCAATGCCCATCTTCAAAAAATATCCAGGCTTTGGAGGATAGCAATGTTTTAGTTATTTCGCATGATGACCTGCAAATATTTTATAAGACAGTTCGCGAAGGAGAACGGTTTGGCAGGATTGTAATCGGGGCTGTGTTTATACAGCTGTTGGAAGATCTCAGCTCATTTTATACGGATAGGCCTGAACATCGTTATGAAAAATTTATAAGGAACCATCCTGACTTGCAGCAAAGAATTTCTCAATATCATATTGCATCATATGTAGGCGTAAAACCTCAATCCCTTAGTCGCATCCGTAAAAGAATTTCCAATCAATTTTGATTTATTAACCCAGGTGCATCACTATTGAATATTACTAAAAGAATTTTGTGGCTGCTTTTAAAGCATACCATTATGGCGACAAAAATTTCTTATGTAGTGGCTTTTATAGTAGGTCTTGGGCTATGTTTTCTGGGAACTCGTTTTCTTTTGTCTCCTGAAGTAGCTGAAGCCGGATATGGCATACATTTTAATGAACACGGCGACTATTCATTTCACTATATGAAAGGCATCAGGGATACACTCTCCGGGCTGCTGATGTGCTTTTTTGCTTTAATGAACGAAAGGCGGGCCTTGGGTGTGGCATTATTAGCCGGAACCATTGTCCCCGTTACCGACATGCTTATTGTTTTAAACAAGAGTTATAACAGTATTCTGCAAGCTGTGCCACATATCATTGCTATCATCATTTGCACGGTATTCGGGGTAATTTTAATGATTACAAAACCTTCAAAAAATATTCTATGAGCACCAAAGGATATATCAAGCTGATTAATTCAGCAGACACATATAAAAACAGTGTAATAGAGATGAATATTCTTCCGGGAGAAAAAACTCCTTGGCATTATCACACACTGTTTTCAGAATCATTTGAAGTTTTAAAAGGCACATTGGAAGTAGGGAAAGGTAAAGATACCTACCATTTAAAGCAGGGAAATATTACGACTATACAGCCAAACGAAAAGCATTATTACCACAATATTTCTAAAGAGGAATGTATCATAAAAGCAACACTTAACCCTGGCAATAAAAACTTTGAAAATTCCATCTTTATTTTAAAGGGACTTGCGAAAGATTACCTCGCAAGTGCTTCAGGAACACCCAAAAAATTAACTGACCTTGCTTTGTTCGTTTATTTAAACAACTCCAAAATGATTGGGTTTCAGAAAATTGCAGAACCTGTTTTTAACTACTTTGCAACGAGGGCAATTAAACAAGGACGGCTGAAAGAGTTGGAACTAAAATATTGCGGATAATAAAAGACTAAACGAACCTATCTAACAAACAGTTTTTGCTGTGCCATTAGCTGTTCATTTTAGTTTTCCAGGTGTCGAATTTTTGCCGTAAAGCCTCAACGGCATTCACTGTATCATCCTTCCCATAAACAACTAAATTTAAATACGGACTTTCTGGGTCATCATTTGGTTTGCCAACAGTTAAAAAAGCACTTGCTGCTTTTCTGGCGCCACATCTCCTGTCGCCACCAAATTTTGCGCATGCTTCCGGGTCGAATCGTGGATCTTTAATTGATTTAAGAATTTCTTCGGGAGATGCGTCTGCTAATATCATTTCCAAGCCCGTTGTTCTTGCTCCGTTATTGCTAATTGCCTGAACAACGATTGCTCCTTTTCCAGGTGCGATTGCTCCGATACTGCTGAATTAGTTTCGGCCGCTTTGAGTGGACTTGACTGTGGATCAGTTAGAATATAACCATTTTAGCCATAAGTATCATAACCAAATCTTCCCGCACCCTCCGGCACCTCTTGTTGGTTTAATGTTTTCGGAATTAATATAGCTTATGGTTGGAGTAATAACTATTTTCCCATCCCATAATTTTGTATTGTTGCTCAACTTAAAATTGTACCTGCGATAATTATTATTGGGTATTACTCCGCTGTTGTTAAAATAGGAGCCTTCGAAAGCCCAATGACGTATATACTGCGTCTAATACGATATTGCAAAATGTAATATGGCAATATTTACGCGAACATGGATTAAAGGGAATAAACAAGTATATACCGCAGGAAATGATTCAATATCTGACGGCCCGGCAGAGAGCACAAGATGATATTCCGGATAAATTCGATCGCCTATTGTGGGCTTGCGGAGAACTGACGGATTTTTTTGACTTTGTGGAAGTTGAAATTCTTAAACGATATCACTGATTTTTTTATAAACGTATTCTGCAGAAAGCGATTAAGACACAGACGACAAATAGGATAACGTTCGTAACAACATTTCTCGGTTCATTTTTCTTATAATGGATGACAGCAGCAAAGGGCATAATCAAAGACAGACACAAGGCTGAAAGAGGAGCGAGCCATGGCAAAATGTTTACGGCTGTTGGCAAAATTAACCCAACTGATCCGGCGATTTCTGAAATACCAATGAACTTTATAAAGGCTGGATGTAGTCCTTTCACACCCGTCTGACCAAGCGTTATTAATTTCATTTCAGGAAATATAGATTTACATATACCTGAATATAGAAATATGATCGCGCTAATGACCTGCAAAATCCAAACAATAGTATTTATCATGGTTTATTATCATTTTGAAATAACAAAGTTTGGAATTACGAGCCAAAGTTTATTTGATATTTGTCAAAAAATCAAATCTTGGCCCGTATTCTGCTTAAGGTTTCCTGTGTTATACCAAGGTAGGATGCAATCATGCTCAACGGTACACGCTGTATAAAAGAAGGATTTGTTTGTAGAAGCTTACGATATCGATCGGCAGCGTTAACAAAATGTAGGTCATCTAATTTTTGTTGCAATTGAATCAATCCGAACGATACCAATTTTCTAGTAAAGCTTTCAATGCTGTGATATTTAAGGCAGAGTGCATTAAGATTTTCATAGTGGAGTGCATAAAGGATACTGTCCTCAAGGAGATCAATTCCACGTCTGTCCGGTTGGCGTGTAATAAAACTAATGATCGAACAGGCGAAGGAGTTTTCATCACTTATCCAGTCGGTGATTTCTTTACCATCTTTCAGGTAATAGGTTCGGGTCAGACCTCGCTCAACGAAAAAAAGAAAATTACATGTCGTATCCGGTTTTACCAGTTTATAGTTTTTGGGCAAAACCAGCTTTTTCAGACAGGATCTCAAATCATGTTTGCTTTCCTCAGAAAGCGTGGCAAATTGTGAAACGACTGAAAAAAAACTTTCCATCTGTAAAAATAATAATTGTTAGATCACCAGGTCAAGTTGCAACCTTTTGGAATGCATGCTTGAAACCCAGATATTAATATATAGAAATAGAGCACTCTAGATATCAGAAGCGATTATGATATGGGTAGCCAACAATTCTCTCAACAAAAGAATCTCGGAACGCAAATCAGTTTGAGGTTGGCAAATAGTTCAAGCCGTCTACATTAGTGATCATTGCTGGAATTGAGAATCGGATATATGAAAGCCATTTATCAAATCAATTGATAATAAATTTTGTCCTATAATTAATATTATGTTAAGTACATGTAATATTAATAGTTCATTTCATAAGTAAACTTTTATATTAGCCCCTACCAGAGCCTATTTTGCTTCAATCATTAAATTAGAGAATCTGGGCATTTATTCATAATTTAAACATGAATTGTTGCGTATGAAAAAGACAAAATTTACCGAGCAACAAAGGCATTGTTGCAGACCTTAGCCTGGATAAGCAAATGCTCCAGGACGTTCTAAAAAAAATGAATGATTGAAATGAAAATATAAATTAATTAACGAGTAATGAAAAAGCGTCCCATCCCTATTATTATAGTTTCGGTTTTGTTTATTCTTGTCGGATGTATAGGATTTGCATCCCATGTACAAGAGCTTTCTGGTAAGCCGTATGAAACAATATGGGTTCTTTTTTTGGAAATTTTAGCCGTGGCTTGCGGCATTCTTTTGCTTTTTAAAATTAGCTGGGCCCGCTGGATTGCGGTTGCATGGCTGCTTTATCATGTTATAATAAGTTCATTCAACGCGACATCTGAAATGATTATCCATATAGTGTTTTCGGTAATAATTTCCGTCCTATTGTTCTTACCGGCATCATCAAGGTATTTCAAAGTAAGAGCAAGCACTTAGTGTTATCCAAATTGCCTTTTAAATGCTTATCCGTTCCAGCGCATCTTCATAAGCGTGTTCCCGGATACCAGGCATATTTACTCCTTCTACCCGATAGGTTGTAATATCCGTGATACCGATAAAATTCAGTACTTTACGCAAATAGGGCTCGGTAAAATCAAACGATTTCATGGGACCGTCGGTATAGATCCCCCCGGTGGAAATAGCTAAGTAAATTTTCTTTGTCCCGATCAATCCTTCTGGCCCTTTTTCGGTGAATTTAAAGGTAACGCCTGAACGCAGAACATGGTCCAACCAGGCTTTCAAAGTGGAATGAATGCTGAAATTATACATGGGGGCTCCGATGACAACAATATCAGCCTCTTTCAGTTCCTCAATGGCTTGGTTGGACGGGTGTATCGCTTCTGTTAATTCGGGCGTTCGGCTTTGTTCCGGCGTCAAAAACGAGGTCAAGTGGATTCCTTCTAAATGAGGAAACGGCTCTTCAGTCAGGTTATGGACCTTTACGGAGCTTTCCGGATATGTCTTCTTCAGGCGATCGATAATTTCATTTCCTAATTTAATGCTGAAAGATGCGTCTCCTCTCGGACTCGAAATCAGATGTAATATTTTCATTGTTTAAAAATTTGACAGCAAAACTATATACCTTTGCTATACAATTAATACTACTATACCAATGTATATCACTATACAATCGTATAGCGCTATTGAAATCAAATTCTCATGAAAAAAGAAGTACATAACATCACTTCCTGCCAGGCAAGTATATCGGCCGTAAAAGATGCCCTTTATGCCTTAAATGGTAAATGGAAAATACCGGTGATTATCGCCTTGATGGAAGGTCCGAAAAGATTCAAAGAGATTGAACGTTCTATAGAAGGAATTACACCCAGAGTACTTTCCAAAGAATTAAGGGAGTTAGAGTTGAATGAATTTATCGACCGGAAAGTGCACGACGAAATCCCAGTCAGGATCACCTATGAACTCACACCTTATAGCGATTCATTAAAAGAGATCATAGGTTCCCTGGTGGAATGGGGACGAAATCATCGAAAGCATATCATGAAAAAAAAGAAAAAGGTAGCTAAGGAAAAAATCACCTTCAGATAACAACAATAAAGAGGATCGCCACAGGCACAGTGATCTTGGGTGGTGTGACAATCGGCAGAAATTCGGTGGTAGCGGCGGGGGCGGTAGTCACCAAGGGTGTACCTCCTAATACCCCTGTAGGAGGAAATCCAGCCAAAGTCCTTGGGGAAATTGCCAACTAAGTCATCATTCCAAAAGGGAATGTACGAATCCGCCTGCTCTTCTCCTGGATCATCGATGCATAGGGGCCTTCATCATCAATTGATTGATCACTTCAGCTACATTGTCCAAGGGAGCTTTGGGTACCAAATAGTATTGACCCCTTGCCTCATCATTCCAACGGTTATTTCCATCATCTGAAATAATAATTCTTCCAGGGTGCAACGTGAAATAAGGCTCCGGGCCATTGATTGAAACCAACACTGTGGTTTCATCCCAACTGCTTCTCCCCTTTCTATCGCCTGGATCTTGAGGTATTGCAATCCGGAATACATCCTTTACTGGACTATTTTTTATCGCATCATTGTGAATTAGAGGCAAGCCGGTCTTTATTTTATTTCCGATCTCAACACCACTAAAGATGACAGTAGTAGGCCATTGGCTTAATGCATATTTAGAAGCTGCCAAATCGCTATAGATGTTGAATTCCTTCCCGGACGGAAATCCCCCCGCCATGCTGACTAATAAATGTACTTTTTGTTTGACCAACGTCTTCCCGTCTACCGGTGCATATTGGTCTGGAGCTGATCTTAGCAAGTCGGCCAGATTAGTCAGAAAACCCACGGTGACAATAGTGACGCTGGTATCGGGCTGTGCAGCTAATATCTTCCGGTAAAGCTGCACGGCATCGGGAACATCCGCATTCTTTACACTTCCTCCCTTATAATTGGCTAAAAGGGTATCCGTCCAATGCTGCGAGTCCCGCAGGGTGACCCCTCCTTCTGTTTTGGGTACCCCTATTGGAATATCTGGCGCTCCATAATAGGTATTAAAAATTTTCAGTATTCCGGCAATGCCTTCGTATTGGTTGCTGGCAATGGTAGCCAGTATATTGGCCTTGCCCTGTTCGGCCAATGCATGTAAGATGGCAATGGCTCCGACGTCATCATAATCAGGCCCAATATCCGAATCAAAGATGATGGGAACCGCGCGACTTGCCTTTTGCTGGTTACACCCGGCGCAAAGACAAAAAAAGCCAGTCAAGAGAAAGACACAACAGTTTCTTTGTAGCCGCATAGTAGCCAAAGTTTTATGAAAGATACCGGAGGGATTACCGGCTACTCGTCGCTGTGAATTCCTTACACTACCCCTTGGGCAATCATCGCTTCAGCTACTTTAATAAAGCCGCCAATATTAGCTCCTTTTTCGTAGCTGATATATCCGCTTTCCTCCGTACCATATTTGACGCAGATACGATGGATTTGATGCATAATTTGTTTTAGCCTTTCATCTACTTCCTGCCGGTTCCAAGCATATCGAAGAGAGTTCTGAGACATTTCCAATCCCGACACGGCTACACCACCAGCATTGGCGGCTTTACCCGGACCATATAAAATTCCGGCCCTTTCAAATTCCGCAATCGCGTCTGAACTTGACGGCATATTGGCGCCCTCGGCCACACAAAATGCACCATTAGATATTAATGCCTTTGCCTCTTCACCATTCAATTCGTTTTGAGTCGCACACGGAAAGGCTATATCACATTTGATTTTCCAAGGACGTTCATTTTCAAAAAACTCACATTGGAACTGCTCTGCAAATTCCCGGATTCGCCCTCCCCGATTATTTTTAAGGTCCATGATAAAATCGAGCTTTTCGCGATCGATTCCCTCAGGATCATATACGAAGCCCTCCGAGTCAGAAAGCGTAACCACCTTCGCTCCCACTTCTATACACTTTTCTACCGTATACTGCGATACATTCCCTGACCCCGAAACAGTTACGACCTTGCCATGCATGGTCTCCCCCCGCGTCGCAAGCATCTCCTGAGCAAAATAGACCAGTCCGTAACCGGTCGCTTCCGGGCGGATCATGCTACCACCATATTCAGAGCCTTTCCCAGTTAAAACGCCGGTAAAGCAATTATTTAAGCGCTTATACTGTCCAAACAGATAACCGATTTCTCTGCTCCCGACCCCAATGTCCCCGGCCGCTACATCCACATCAGCTCCTACATGTCGGGAAAGCTCTGTCATGAAACTTTGGCAAAATTTCATGATTTCATTGGCAGAACGACCCTTAGAGTCAAAATCGGAACCGCCCTTCGCCCCTCCCATGGGTAAACCTGTCAAACTATTTTTAAATACCTGCTCAAAGGCTAGAAATTTAAGAATACTCAGGTTTACACTGGGATGAAAACGCAGTCCTCCCTTATAAGGCCCGATCGCACTGTTCATCTGAATACGATATCCACGGTTTATTTCAATTTCACCCCGGTCATTAAGCCATGGAACCCTAAACATGATGACCCGTTCCGGCTCAGCGATCCGCTCCAAAACTTTGTGCTTTTGGTATCTGGGATTCTTTTCAATAAACGGGATCAGAGAAGTTGCGACATCATATGCCGCCTGCAAAAACTCAGGCTCATGGGGATTTCTCAGGGTAAGCTTGCGCATAAATTCCTCCACGCCACTCAGGTGGTCTTCTACCACCGCACCGGTGTCATTCATTTATATTGCTTTTGGTGTAAATCGTCGCAAAATTACTCAAGAAATTCCTAATTATTTAATTCAAATTGGTAAATATATCATTTTCATTAAAAATTAAATATTAAACCGCGGAATAATATAAAAGGAGGAATCGTCAGAAGTCTATTCAAGCCTTATGGTCAGCAATGGTCAGTTCACGGTCTGACGGCGGAAATATTCTTCCAGAGTGTGGTGGCCAAATGAAGGCGCCACCATATCCATCGATAAAGTGGTCAGCATAAATTCAACGGGACCATATATTCTGACGGGGGTACATACTCGCATGAAGTTCAATACGCCTCTTTTTAGCCAGGAAGGGAAAGGGATGGAGCGGATTCTTGGGGGTCTGTCCAGTACCCGAAACGCAATGTCTCCAATCTGTCGGTAGGTCAATACCTCGGGTCCTCCCACGGTAATCTCCTGACGCGAATCCCCGAGCGCCTCCACACAAAGCGTGGCGAGATCCCGTCCGTCGATCGGATTAATCTTATTCGTTCCTTTGCCCAACATATAGACGGTTCCTCTTTTCGCCATCTGAAGAAACTCTGCCATGTCCGGGAAAAAGCCATTGGGCTTTACCACACAATAGCCCAAGCCCGACTTCACAAGCTCTTCTACAAATAAGGCTTTAGCTTGAATGATCTTTAATTGTCGCATGCGCTCCGAAAAAGCTACAAATATGTAGATAAAGCGGCGGACACCGCTTTTTTGAGCTTCTCGCAGCAAATTTAGATTACCCCGGTAATCCACGTCCAGATATGTCAGATGATCCTTTTGTCGGGTAATCCCCACCGTGGAAATCACTGCGTCCATGCCGGTACAACAGCCACGTAGAGATTTTGCATCGGTAATCTCCGCTACGCAAATCTCGTCGGCAGGTATTTGAAGGTTCTGCCATTTTGCTTGATTTCTGACCAACACTCTCAGGGTGTGCCCCTCCTCTCCTAACCTGGTCGCAATGTGACTTCCTAAATAGCCGGTAGCACCGGCGAGCAATACACGCATAGTGGAGCGCTTTTTATTTCGATCGTAGATAATGTTGCTTGTCTTTTTTGCCAGGCGGTACATTCATCCACCGCCTGGACCTCCTGTATTTGGAGCCCAATTCTATCCATTCCCACCGTCTCGGTATTCTCCGCAATCCGGGCATCGCCACAAACTCCCATCGAACCACCTTTCCCGAAGCATGAGTAACCCAGATACTTTGCCGTTTGCCCCCCGCTAAAGGCTTGCTGATTCATACTTGCGCGGAATAGACAGAGCCTTTTTCCCAATCGCCCAGGTTGCCCTTCTCCCGGACGAGAATGTAAAAAAGGAATTTCGAAAGATAGCCCATGACCGGATAATTAATCGTTCATAATCGAGTCACGCAGAATCCGACTCGCTGAGGCCATACCGTTTAAAGAGAATTTTTTTCATTGGCAAAATCGGGTACTCTTTCCCTAAGGTAAGATAGCCGATGGACATGCCGTCCAGCATAGCCAGCAGCAAGCAGACCTCAATTTCCGGTTCTGCGAAATGCAACTCCTTTAAGATCGCGGAGAGCTTTTCCATCCAGGCATCTCTCATTTCTGCCACATCCTTTTCCAGTCCTGCAATCACTTCGGGCTGCAGCGCCAGAGAAATCAAAAACCGATTGGTCTTAGGTTGTTGGACAATAAATGCGATACTCAGCTCCAGAAAGCCCTTCAATAATTGAAGAGGAGATAACTGCCTTTCCCAATCCATCGCCGCATCCCATTCCGATTTCAAATGCAAAAAAATTCCGCGGAGTATCTCTTCTTTAGATTGATAATAGTGATATATCAGTCCCTTAGATATAGCTGCCTCGCTGGCTATATCCTGTACCGAAGTTCGTGCAAAGCCTTTATCGGCAAACAGCGTAAACGCGGCCTGGATTATTTTTTCCCGGCTGTTTTGTTGCATCGCCAAAAACGCCTGCTTTTTTCTTGGTGCCATTTTTTGACTAACTAGTCAGTCAAAAATACAATTATTCCGTCGACTCACAAAAAAAGCTGCCTTTCTCTTGGAAAGACAGCCTTTCTGTGGCAAACTGATGACTTACAAGCTATGAAAGCGCATCACTCCGGCCGAGGACCGGGTAGTATCTGTGCCCGTGGTATCGGATTTTACCGGAGTGGTATCCATCGAATTCTGAGGATAAAGACCTTGTTGTTCCTCTTGTTGTTGAGGAGTGACGGTCTGATTCGGCTGTGATTGCGGAAACGAACCTTGTTGCGGAATCGATTGCTGATCCTGTTGCGGAAAAGTCTGTTGATTCTGCTGTGGGAAGGTTTGCTGACCCTGTTGAGGGAAAGTCTGCTGGCCTTGCTGCGGGAACGAACCCTGCTGGCCTTGCTGCGGCACCTGGGCCGTTGCGGCTGCTCCGATAAAGAGGGCAGATACAGCCAATGCTATTAGCTTTTTCATAGGACAAACATTTAATGATTAAGAATAACTCACTTGCAGCATAGAGAGTCCAAAGATTATGCCGTTATTAATCGGTATACTATGAGGACTATTTTATCAGGTAGGCACAGCATTTTGCTTGCTAACAGGCAAAACCGCCTCTTTCACCAAATCAAGTCCCCCTAAGGGTTTCAGGCCCTTGCGATGACAATCAATTTCGTGATTAAAACTTTGTTAAAAGGATATGGCGGCCTATTGCACGAATGATACGGTAAAAAAGAAAATCAGGCGCTGGCACGCTATGAACGCCCAATTTACTGGCCTTTAGATAGCAAAATTTCTGCTTTGGGAAATGCGCGATAGCGGACAAAAGATCCTTTGTCGTCTTTGATGGCTTCAATCACGGCCGCCGGCTGGTTGCCCTGTGTCACCTGTACTTTTTGCCAATCGTCGGGTACGTAGGTCTTCAGCGTGAGCGGCA
>Ga0164242_10001524_pt1 | contig 27530 bp, 24 predicted proteins | sample OricomgcompostMG_FD_108783 | JGI IMG/M metagenome (GOLD analysis project Ga0164242, IMG submission 108783) | Miracle-Growth compost microbial communities from Emeryville, California, USA - Original compost - Miracle growth compost (MG) ...
ACGGAGGGCGGGCCCTTTCAGTTGTGCTGTTATGCATGGCCTTGCCTGCCCATTGCGTGGTTCTCCCCATGCTTCCCATGAACAGTCCGTCGACAACCACTATCCGGATGATCAAGCCGTATCCGTTGCTCCAATAAACAGTAATGATTCCTATTTACAAATCGGCCAAGTGCTGGATACACTGGTTTTCATGAATCGATACTCTCGATGAACCAGGAGGGCGCATGGAGCAATGTGTGAATGAGCTTGAGGATGATCTGGAACGGCTGGGTGCGCTCAAACGCCGAGCGGCCCGCCTTCTTCACGCATTAAGGCAAGCTGAGTGCCTGGGGGAGTCGCGTCAGTGTTGCCTGCAGCGGGAACAATGGTTCATGGCCCGCCAAGCGGTTCATGCACTCAATCAGCATGTCGAGCACTATATTCGCTTCAGGCTACCCCCGATGCTTGATCGCCAGCTCAAATAGGTCGAGATTCCTTTGATCCCTGCCATGGTCACCTGGAAAGCTGATCTCCAAGAGTCCAGAGCGACGTGCCACCAGTCGGCAACCCGCTGCAATGTGACGTGGTCGGGGAAGCCGTGCCGCGCAGCGTGCTGCTGCGGGACTCGAAGAGTTCGCCGTTGCCGAGCCGGGTAACGAGGCGGCCGTCCGGGCCGGGCTCGAACCTCAGCTCTCCGTCGCCGTCCGGCGTGATTTGAAAGAGCGGGTCGGGTCGCCACCAGGATGCGATGTCCCGGGTAAATGCCTCGAACGCCCGTGCCGGATCGACTGGCACGCGAACGGCGAGATAGACCTTCGACGTCATTTCCCGGCCTTCTGCAGATGCGTCTTGAACGAGGTAAGCTGCCGCGCCCAGAGCGCATCGGTCTCTGCCAGCCAGGCCTTGAGTTCGGCCATCGCTTCGGTTTTCAGGCGGTACATGCGAACCCGGGAGTCGAACTCGTCACGCTCCTCCTCGACGAGGCCGCTCTGGCGCAGCATCTTCAAATGGCGGCTCATGGCCGGAAAGGAAATCTGCGCGGCCTGCGCGAGTTCTCCAGCCCGGAGAGGCTGCTCGCGCAGGAGATCGACGACGTGTCTGCGATGCGGGTCCGCGAGCGCTGCAAGCGTGCGGTCGAGGTTTTGTGCACTCACAGCCGCTCGAACTTGAGGCCGGTCGCCTTTTCCATCTCTTCCTTGGAGACGTTCCGGACTGCTTGTGAGAACGTCCAGTAGTGACCTTCGAGATCGGCTGCGATGTAGGCGCGGTCGCCGTAGAACTGGTCTTCGGGCTCTTTCACGATTTTCGCGCCGGCCTGCCGCGCGCGTGCGCAGTGCTCGTCGATGTCGCGTTCGATGCGCACGTGGATGCGCTGGGTGTTTTTCCCGCCCAGCGAGGCCGGGCTGCGAGTCCAGTCTGCCCATTCGGACCCGATCATGACGACGCCGTCTCCGTGTGTCATCTCGGCATGGGCGATATTGCCCTCGGCGTCAGTGAGGATCTCGCTCGGCTCGAAGCCGAAAGCGTCCTGCAGCCATTTGAGCGCGGCGCGATTGTCCTTGTAGGCGAGTGAAGAGATGAACGAGGGCCGGCGGGGTGCGGTGGCAGGCATGGTGGCCTCCTTGAAGATTTCCATTGCGCATAATATTTAACAATAATAGAAATTATATTATCAAGTAAATCAGCGCATCATCTCAGTCGACGTGTGCGATACCGCGTCCGACGACGAGCGGGCACCCACGCAAGTGTCACAATGCGTGCGCTAGTACGTGATGGCACTGCTGCCTGCTTTGTCCCTCATCGCGTCGGCCAGCTTTTGTACAAGTTTCGGGAACATCCGGCGTTCGTTCGCTGACCATCCCTGGACCAGTTCGCCAAGCAGCTTGCGCCGTGCATCGCTGATGGCGGCGACAGTACGTACCCCCGCCTCGGTGATTGCGGCTGCTCTCACACGTCCGTCCTCATGTGTGGAGGGGCGTTTGGCCAGGCCGAGTTTTTCAAGCTTGGCGAGCTGGCGACTGATCGTGGATGGGTCCCGGCCTGCGCGATCCGCGAGCTGGGCGACGCTCATGGTGGGGGCGGCACCCAGTCGGACGAGCAGAGGAAACAAGGCGCGATCCAGTGAGACGCCGGCCTCGCGCAACAGGATCTCGTCCTGGCGCGGACTATTCAAGCAGCCGGTCAGATCAATCAGCGAAGACGCGATCGCATCCAGATTGTATGTATCGTACATGCTTTACATTGCCCTGGCGAATAATCATAATGCATGTATCATACATGCAATGGACAGCGCAATGGAATCACGGAAGACGGTGCTCTTGATCATGGGCAGCACGCGAGCAGGCAGAATTTGCCCGGCGATCACGGCATGGGTCGCAGAGGTCGGGCGGGCATGCACCGACTTCGCCTACGAAGTCGTCGATCTGGCAAACTGGCCGCTGCCGATGGACGACGAGCCGGCAATCCCCGCGTTGGCGTCTTACACCCAGCCGCACACGCGCGCATGGAGCGATAAAATCAAACATGCGGACGCGGTGATCTTTGTCACACCCCAGTTCAATTGGGGCTACCCGGCTGCGCTCAAGAACGCCATCGACCACCTCTACCACGAGTGGCGGGACAAACCCGCGGCGATCATGAGCTATGGCGGCCATGGTGGCACCAAGTGTGCCGAACAACTCAAGCAGGTGGCCCTTGCGGTAAAGATGCGCGTCGTGGCAACAGCGCCAGCCATCACGCTGCCGGAAGCGGTGATTCGCCGGGGCGCTCCGCTCGATCCAGACCGCGATTTCCGGCCGTGCCTGGCATCAGTCCAAAACGCGTTCGCCGAATTGGCCGATCAAATTGCCGTCGCGCAGGCCCGGTAGATCTGGTGGGCCACCGACCAATCACAACCCCCCCGTGACGCCAAGAATGGAACCGGTTATGTAGGATGCTTTGCCGGATAACAGCCAGGCGACCGCTTCGGCGACTTCTTCTGGTTGGCCGGGCCGCTTGAGGGGGATGCGTTCAGCCACGCGCTGGGCTCTTCCAGGTTCGCCCGCGCGCGCGTGAATGGTGGTGTCGATCGTGCCGGGTGCTACCGCGTTCACATATATGCCGTCGGATGCAAGCTCTCTTGCCAGCCCGACGGTAAAGGTTTCCAGGGCGGCCTTGGTCGCCGCATAGGCCACATATTCGTTCGGTGATCCGGTTCGGGCCGCCACGGAAGAAATGTTGATGATCGTTGATCGGTACTCGCGGCCCGCCCATCGTATTGCCGCTTCACGACACAGGCGGATCGGTGCTGCGAGATTGACCGCGATGACACGGCCGAGGTCTGAATCGGTGAGATCGCCAAGCCTTCCGAGGCGTCCCGTAACGCCGGCATTATTGACCAGGCCGGTGACCAGCCCCAGGGATTCCGCCTTGTCGAAGATCTGCTCCGGCGCATCACTGGATGAAACGTCGACACGAAGCCCGCGGCACGGCAGGGCGGTGACATCGAGTTCTTCTTCCAGGGATTGCGCATCGCGATCGGAATTGGAATGGGTAAACAGGATGCCGTACCCGTCTCCATGCAACCGCTTGACGATATGCCTTCCAATACCCCGCGTTCCCCCGGTAACGATGACTATCGAGCCGGCTGGCGGGCTGTTTGTCCCGTTCATGGAGACCTCCGTTTACGAATCACCACCGAGCTTGCACCAAGGAGGCTTGCGCTTCGATACGATCCATCTGGTTTTCGAAGAAGCCGCAAAGTGCGAGGCTTGAGACCCCTGTGGCGCGGCGGTTTATGATGCTGTTTCTTGCCTGGCCTCTGCGCCGTTTCATAAGTAGCGGGGGTATGTGGTCGAACTGCCGGTGCATCGGGGGGCACTATGGAACACCCTTATGATAGATCTATAGAAGATTCGGGCAACATCATTGCGTTCGAGCATGTGAATACGCGCGTGCCGGACCAGCAGCTTGCGACTATTTTTTACCTGACCGGCCTGGGTCTGACGCGCGATCCGTACATCATGCCGCACGTGACCAACATGTGGGTCAACATCGGCAACAGCCAATTTCATCTTCCGACAGGCAACCCCCAGGTTCTGGGCGGACACGTCGGCATCATCGTTCCATCCCGCGGGGCGCTTCGCAAGCGCATGGAGTCGGTGAAACCTTTGCTTGAAGGAACTCTGTACAGGGCGCGAGAAACCAGTCAGTACCTGGAGCTTACCAGCCCATGGGGGAATGTTTATCGTTGCTTTGAGGCGTCCGCGGAACCAGGGAGCATCATGCTGGGGGTGATGTATGTGCAGCAGGATGTTGCTGTCGGCTCGGCTGCCGCCATTGCGCGATTCTACCGGGAGATATTGGGTGCACGAGCGGATGTCGTCGAGGGCGGAGAGAGTGTCACCGCGCATGTGGCAACCGGCTCGGGGCAGACACTGCGGTTTCAAGAGAAAGCCGGTCCGCTGCCTCCGTACGATGGCGCGCACTTGGCCATCTACCTGTCAGATTTTTCCCGGCCCTATCGTTGGCTGCTGGAGCGGGGTCTCATTACTGAAGAATCCAGTCAACACCAGTATCGATTCCAGAAAGTCATGGATATCGACAGCGGTGAAGTCTTGACCGTGCTTGAGCATGAGATGCGAAGCTTGAAGCATCCCTATTACGGCCGGCAGCTCGTAAATAGAGATGTCTCTCAGACTGCCAGTCACTACGTGCCTGGGAGAGACAACTTCGGTTGCCGAAGTACGTAAGGGGAGGCCCGTGCTGTTGGCAGCTTTTCACACGCAAGGCGCTACCCGGCTACGAAGCCGCCGGCTGTTGCGGCGAGTGCCGCGGCCAGGTGTGGCCGGAAGTAATCGAGCGGCGAGGTCTGAATGTCGGTTACCTTGGCCGCATCGTCCCAGCGCCGTAATGCCACGGCTTCGTTGAAGAAAGGCTGGGCCTCGAATGCTCGTGCTTCGTCCAGGCCCATAGGGCCTCCCTGTAACGCCAGGCTTCGCACAGACGTGGGCGACAGGGTGGTGAAGTAGCATTTATCCGTGGCGCATAGATAACGCTTGGCGTCGACGTGCAGTCGAACTGGTTCGCTTACCGCCGGCGAAAACCATTGCGCCAGCCATTGGGAACCCGCTGATTGGTGACGGCGGTCTTCGGCTTCGGAAACAGCGGCAAGCAGGTGTCCGATATCGTGCATCAGCGCTGCTGCGACCAGTGGCGCGGGCGCACGAGAGCGCTCTGCAAGCATGGCCGTTTGCATCATGTGCTCGGTTTGGCTTATCACTTCTCCACCGTACATTGCCTGACCGTCGCGGTGAAGGCGTTCGAGGATCCGGTCGATAAGTTGTTCGTGATCGGGCTTTTCAATGGTGTCGTTCAATGTAGGCATTTTTCTGCCCTCGCCTGAGGAATTGGGACATTCATCGTTGTACGCGCCTTATGTTGCGCATCGATGTCGGAATGATGACGGATCAATGGCAGCCTGGGCAGTGGCCCATGAAGTCGTTCTGTTTCCGTGGTGCCCACGGAACTGCCATGGACCTTGCGCCATGCTTCAGCGCGAATAAGGTAAGATCGATCGCGAACGGAGGCGCTGACCGATGACGACGGAACATAAACGCGGGTTTTTTGACAAGCACTTTCCTGTGGGACTTCGACCTGTATGCCCAAAGTGCGGCCATCAGGGATTTATCGTGCTGCGTGACGACGCGGTAGTGAATGCGGACAAAGCAATTGCCGTAGTCGCCTGTGCATCTAAAACCTGTCACGCCGCGATCGGCGTTCTTCCGGCCAGTGCGGTGTGGGACGAGTAGCCGAAAACTGCCGGGTATTGGACGGCGTCCAATATTCTGTCCAATACCCCCAAAACAAAAAGGCCTACGTTTGCACGTAAGCCCTTGAATTTATTGGCTCCCCGAGCTGGGTTCGAACCAGCGACCTGCGGATTAACAGACGCTTCACGCCGCCTCGCTACCCTAGTAGCCCATATCACGATTCCAATTATATCAAACACTTAGGCGTCATGGCACGACATCGAGCGACAGTGTTTGACGCCCGCCGACAGATCCATCGCTATCATTTGCGCTATCAAATTTGGGGCACCCAGCCCGAGGTCGAAGGCTAGTCAGCCAAGGCCTTCAACAAGGCATCCCGGCCGTCTTGGTAGAACTCGATATCAAGCTTGGTGGCCATGTCGTCTGATAGATCGAAGAGCTGTTTGCGGCTGGACACCGGCAGTAGTAAAGATTTGGCACCTTTCTCCACGGCGATTTCTGCCAAAGTGACGGCATTGTGGACGGGCTCTATCGTGCCGCCCAAGGTGATTTCCCCCACCACGACCAGGCCTCCGCGTACGGACTTCTTCAATAAGGCGCTGGACAGCGCGATCAATGCCCCCACACCCGTCTTGGCACCGGCCTTGGCAGCGTCAAAACCACGAAGTTGCACAGAAAATTCGTGGCTCCTGGGGTCCCGATCGCCCACCAGTTGCTGTGCTCGAGCGTACAGGTTCTGTTCCGCGTATCGGATGGATTCCCTGAAGGGTGCAGGCACTGGGTTGTTCAGTACCCGCACGCCGCTGCCTGGGCCTTCGTTGACCTCCAGGCGGAATAGACCAGGGTGTTCGTCCTCGCCGCCGGGGCTCATGACCCAGATTTGGCCGCATTCCAGGGGTTCGTCACCGATCCCACCCTGGCTTTGTAGCTCTGGCGTGCTGACGAACTTTTCCACGCCTTCGGTGCCCAGGGTATAGCTGAAGTGGGTGTTGCGAAACTCGGCTGAGCCGATCCGCTTTTGCTGCTCCTTCACACGCCGCCGAACTTCCAAGGCAAGGCGCACCGCCCATTCCAGGTCCTCATCGCTGACTGGAGCCTCTGGGTTGGGGTACAACAGCTTTAAGAGGCCGCTGACGGTCTTATTAACCGCCGTGATGTCCCGGCCCGACAAGGCACCACCCCAGTAGACGCGATTTTGCAGCACGGATAGCCGGCTTTGGTTGCGCAGCTGGGTAAAGCATTCCGACAGAAAATCACTGACCAGGCCAAAATGTTCGGTAAACAGGCCGGGGTTCAGTTTGGGGACATCCCAGCCTGGCAAAAAGCAGTGGATGCGGTCCATGAAGGCCGTATCGTTGCGCATCTCTGGCGGCAGCGGTCCAAACAGGTGGCCGATACGCTGCTGGTGTTCCACGTCCACATCGAAGTTGCCCACGAGCACAATAGAACCATCGGCGCGGATGCTTTCCTTGCCGCGTGAGAATTCCCCGCTTTCCATGTAGCCCTTCATGATGTTCACGCCGTCTTTCTGGTCGAAAGACACACCCGAGACTTCATCGAAGCAGACCACATCGTACTGACAGACCAGGCCACGCTGGCCGCTGGCGTTGTTCACGAACATGCGAGCGACAGTCGCCTTGCCGCCCGAAATGAGGTGAGCATAAGGCGACACCTGTTGGAATAAGTGTGATTTACCTGTGCCTCTGGGGCCGAGCTCCACCATGTTGTAATTGCGTTCGACGAAGGGCACCATACGCAGCATCAAAGCATCCTTGGCGCGCTCGGACAGGGCCTCGGGCTCAAAACCGACGCTACGAAACAATAGATCACGCCATTGGCTGGTCGTGAACTGTTCGCGACCTTGGCTCATCACCTCAAGCGCGTCGCGCCGGGACAGCTGAATGGCCCGCAAGCCATCCACACTAAAAGGGCGCCCGTTTTTCTCCTGGGCGATCGATGCGTCATAGCCTAGCGTGACCTCGGCGTAAAAGCCGCCCGTCAACATGCGCTCGTTGCTGCTTACAACCTCGGGCGCTACGCGCACATCATTGAGTCGCAGACTGGGTAAAGTGACCAGGTAGGAGTCGGTCTTGGAGTCCAGGCGGGCGGTGATGATGTCGATGATCTTGACCGAGCCTTTCTCACGCGCATGGGCCTTGAAGAGCTCTTCGTCGCCTGCCTTGACGGTCCGGTCGGACAACTGGCGCTGAACGATTTCCAGCCCCTCCTGAATCTCGGACTCGTCCGTAGTGGCGCAATATCGGCCCAGAAGGAATTCCACGACGTAGGTGGGTACGGGGAACTGCCGACTGAAGGTGCGGACCAGATCCTTGCGCACCACATACCCTTCAAAGGCCTTGGTGGCGGTTTGGTCCAGATCGTCTAGCTGCATATTCAGTCTTCTCCTACGGTCGTGGTGTGCTTTTGCACAACGCTACCATCTGGAGCCAGCACCACCACGACGGCGGCGGCTCCTTCGAGCTCATCATCGGCCACGGCCAGGTTGGCCTTACCGGACTCTAAGGGTTTCACAGCGGCCACAATACTGGATTCTGCTTGGGCCGGACGTGTACGGATATCCACTGTCAGGTCACTGGCGTCTGCTTCCACCTGAACGATACAGCGCAGGCCCTTCCAGACGACAGACACGATTTTGGCCTGCACGGTACTGGTCGGTGCTGAGTGGCTGCGTAGTTCAATGACGGGGATCAGGCACTCTTGCAAACTCAGGCCGCCGTGAGCGTATTCCGCGCCAGCGATGAAGGAACTGACACCAGGCGCATATGCGACCTGCACATCGGGACACCAGCTCCAGCCGAAGGTCAGAGCAGTGCCGTGGGCGCTGTCCTTCAGCACCGCACAGCGTCCCCAGCGGGTTTCCGCCTGATGGCTCGGCAGCACGCTCTTAGGCAGTCCTCCAGGCACGAGCAGCCAACCGTGATCGGTCACGATGCGAATGGTCTGCCAACCTGCCTGGCACAGCGATTCGATGCGCTCCACGATTTGCGCCAGCTGGCTATCCATATCACGCGCCAGGCGGATTCCGTGCTGATGCCCGTAGTGATCAAGGTCACCGGCCTCTGTCCAGGCCAAACCCTGCGGGTCGCCCGTTTCGTTCTTATCCAGGGGCTGGATACCGTGGTCAGCCAACAGGCGCCTGAAATGGTGAGCAGACAAAGGCTTGCCATCGGCAGCTACCCGAGGCTCGAATTCCGTATCCTCGGCCTGGCCTACGACATAAACTGCCACCGGAGAGCTCCAGGGCTTACCTGATGCCGTCACCGAGGGCATGCTGCTCCAGTGACTATCCAGCTGGACAGTGCCCAAGGCCGCCAACAAATCCCTCAAGCGTTGTGCCGCGTCGTAACGTAGGCCGTCCACAAATACCGTGCAGATGCCGCTTGTAGTTGCCAATGCCGTTGCTGAGGTACGCGGCAAGCCACCGGCCTTGCGCGCCGCCTCCTGCAGTCTCCGTGCCGATTCTTGCAACCAAGGCAGATATACCGCACGCAAAGCGCCTGCAATGGCATCCGTATCAGCCTTGCTGTGTGTTTGCGCCAAGGCCTGCAAGGCCGCCTTATCCACCTGCCAGCCGGATTGTTGATAGCTATGGGCCAACTCAGCAGGTGTGCTTCCTGCCGGCAACTGCCGGCTATGTTCGGCGACCCGGGCCAAGTGGCAAAGTGCTTGCGCAAGCGGTGCATGGCCCATACGGCTCCATAGCCAGCCTCGCCGTGGGGCATGCTCCTTTTCGGCCGTCAGTATGGTTTGGCGGGCCTGCTCCGCATCTTGTGCCGCGCAGGCAGACAAGGCGTAGCGAAGTGCAGCTTCGTTGCTTTCATTGATCTGAGGATAGGCCGCCTGCTGATCAGGGTCGGGAAACAATCCGAGGTCAGGGGGCTGGACTTTGCACAGTAGCTCAAAGATATGTGGAAAGCTCAGGTAGGCATCCGCATAAAGCTCGGCCACTGCCGCCCACTTGCCTTGACGCTGGGCGAGTTTTTCGGCAGCTACTAGTTCACCATCGGCCAGGGGATCAAAACGATAATCGGCCAGGCAACGCTGTACAAACACATCCCAGCGCACACCGGCCCATTGCTTTTGCATGTCGGCTGGCGCATTCATCCAGGCAAGCAGATCGCGGCTGGGGTTGGGGGCCATCAGGCTTAGCAACCATTCAGCATTGATGCTGCGACCCTCGAAATCCTCGAGGGGTTTGTTCAGCAATACGCCGGCTTCAAGGGCTTGGCGCAAAGCGTCGAGTGTCGCGCGGTCCTGGGCGACGCTCAGGCCGAGCCCGCCATTTTTTGACGTCAAGAATGCGGTAACTGTCCAGTCTTTGGCGTTGGCTTGGCTCCAGAACGCACCTCGGTATTGCAGCTCGGCCAACGGCTGTAGTTCGCGCGGGCAGCTTTCGATGGCGCGTAAGTCCGCACGACTGACACCTGGAAGGTAGATGATGGGGACGCCATCAAACGCAAGCTCACCAAACTGCCCGGCAATTGCGCACTTGAGCCAGATGGCGGGGCCCGTGCGGGTGTCTGGGTCATAGGCCCCCAGCGTCAGCAAGGCGGGCAGATGCTGGCGCAACTGTGGTAGCACGGATTTCCAGACACGCTCTTTGTCAGTCCACAGAATAGCGCAAGGGCGGACCTGTACGCTTTTGTTGACAGCACTAGCTTGTTCCAAAGCGGCTAACAGGGCGGTAAGGACACTTTGCATCAGCTGTGCCTCATCTGCATTTCTGGTGGGTTCATTCGCTTCCTTTATACTTTTCGGCGTTCTGAATTTATTGTGCTTTCTTTTTTCAGCCTGATGCCTATCAAGGCTCAAACGAAAATCCTCGGCGTGGCTGCTCTTGAAGGCGAGACGCAGAGCGGTGCTCTGTAGCCTTGGCCGCCATTTTGTCTAAGAATCCCTTTATTGGGCATGCTCCATCAAATCCATTTCAAATAAAAATCGCGATGGATCCTTACGCCAACCGTTATATTTTTCCCCATAACTTAATGTCAGTGTCTCGACAGTGCGCGTGATAGCTACGAAGCAATTCCGACGCTCCTCCTGCATTTCCCTACTATCATCGCCAGCTTTCTTGCTTTGAAATGATGGTAATTGGTCCTCGGCCATACCAACCAGGAACACATGCTGGAATTCCATCCCTTTCGAACTATGAATAGTCAAGCACCGAACGGCGTTTGAGGGGGCTTCTGGGGTCTTGTTCGCAAGCGCTAGCTCCTGGAGAAACTGGCCAAGCGAGAGAGAGTAAGCGTCGTTCTCGCTACCAATTTCACGAAGGATGCTTTGCCATACAGCCCGCTCAGTCGCGTATTCGGTATATTGCTCGCCTCCACTTTCCTGGTCTGATTTCTCTACGGAATCAAAGTAACTCAGAGACATTCGTATAAACTCTGCGTACTGTCCTTGAGTGAGCAATGCCACGGCTTTATAGATTTCTCGCGGTACTGCGGTACTGGCGGCCACGAGGGCACCAAGTGCCTCCAATTGATCGCCATTCAGTGCTGCAGAGAAGCTGGCGAGATCTTCGCCATTTGAGTCCTGCTCGATGCAATCAGAAAGCGCCTTGGTTACCGTAGCAGCCAGGTCATCGTCAGAGCGCACTAACGCTAGTTTCAGTGCCGCAACCACGAACCTAAAAGGGGCGCTTTCAAACTGAGATTTTCGCCGCTGCACATGGCTTGGAATTGATAGCGTAGTCAATGCCCGCTGCACTCGGTCCAAGAGTTTGGTGGCACGCGCCAGAATAACAATATCTGACGGATGCGCACCACCTTGCAATCGCATAACCACTTTCTCGGCGATGCCTGTAGCCTCCTGTTGGTCATCTCCAAACGACAGCAGTTCAATGGGGTCTGTGCCTGATTTTATCTTCATCGACAGTAATGGCTTCTTATCTTGAGAACGCTCAATGTTATGAACAATGAGCGCATTCGCCAAGGCCACTACCTCGGGGGGGCATCGGTAGTTTTCTGGTAGCTGGATTGTGGTTAGGTCATAATGCCGACCAAGTTGCCTTACCCGGCTCGGGTTAGCGCCGTTCCACTGGTAGATGACCTGGTCGTCATCACCGACAATGAAGACATTGGCATTCTTGTCTGGTGCGATGGCGCGAAGGATGTAGTATTGTGCAGCGTTTGTATCCTGAAATTCATCAATGCATATATACCGGTAAACGGCTCGAAGTTGCTTACTGATTCGAGGCCGCTCGCGCAGGAGTTCTTCACAGAAATATAGGATAGATCCGTAGTCCAGACAATTTTGTTGTTTCAAAAGCTCTTTATAACGGACAAAAAGGGTTTGTAGCTGCTGACCTGCTTCGGCATCCTTCAGTAGCGTTGGTACCTTCTCATCAGACGTAACGTTCCTTAGTAGAAACTCTATCGCTGTAAGCGCCTTTTCGGCTGACACGAACCTAGTGATTTCATGGGCCTTCTCTTCCAATATTGATTTGATAATTTGGACGCGCTCAACCTCCTCTAAAATTTCAAAATCCGGGTTCAGTCCAAAATAACTTCCATGTTGACGTAATATGTCTGTAGCAAAAGAATGAAATGTTGTCAGAAGTACCCGATCTTTTGCGGTAGGTACAATCTTCAGTAAACGATTCCGCATTTCTGCAGCGGCCTTTCTCGTGAACGTCAAGCAAAGGATTCGAAAAGGCTCTTGAGGACTCTGTTCGACCAAACGTGCCACGCGCGCAGTCAGCGTCGCCGTTTTCCCTGATCCTGGGCCAGCGAGGACCAGTAACGGGCCAGCATCCCATTGCGCTGCAGCAAGCTGATTAGCATTAAGATTTTTCAAGTAATCCATCATTGCCTCCTAGCCATAGCGACAGCTTTCATGACAGCACCGCATAATGCCGTCGGAATTGACGTTACTCCACGTTTTCGCATTTCCTCCACCACTGCATAGGCGGCACTCGGCTTATCCGGGATGCACTTGATAAGCTGACCTATGTATTCGGGGCTATCCGAGGCAACCGTCAGTTTCGCAGCCTTCTTGCGTGGAACCGCGATTGCTTCATAGACATTCAGGAACCCGTTAGCAGCTAGGTATGGTTCGATAGACGTGGCGCCGGTCAGTACCGATATATGTCTACCTCGGCGTACGGGTACCTCTTGAATACGTTCTAGTGCCTTCTTTGCGTCAGCAGCGCCCTGATCATCCGCATCTGTCAGGCAATGCCAGGCGATACCCAGCGCATTTGCCGCATCTAAAAAATAGTCGATATCGCCCAACCGGTACTCAACACACCGGACGCCAGCCTGCTCAAGATCTAAGCCTAGTACTTCTGCCACTCCGGAGAACAAGATGGCTTCCGTCTCGCCCTCGCCCAGCAACCAGCAGCGTGCGAAGAAAAGCTCTCCACGCGTGCGGCGCACAAGGAATTCGAACTTCCGTTGGTCTCTCGGATTGAGTATGTCTGGAGCAATGGCGCCGACCCTCACTTCGCCTCGTGACTTGTATATTCGTCGGATTGCACTCAGATCAACTTCCGATAGGAGATCGCCTGAATGAGTGGCAATCACCTTCTGGCCGTCAATGCTGCAAATAGTCTTCCACAATGCCCGAACAGCACTTGGATGCAGATGTGCCTCAGGTTCTTCTAGAGCGACAATAGGTTTGGATTCCGCTACTCCTTGCTTTCTGGCAAGTTCGGACTTTAGGAAAGCGTCGAAAAGCATCAGTACAACCAGACTCTGAGTGCCTTCTCCGTGTCTGCTAATAGGTAAGCGAGCACCGGTTGCTGAGGCAATGCTGACTTGAGTCCTGTTGAGCATGTCGAATACTCGAGCCGGGACCGCATCCACGCTGACCACATCTTGTTTTCCTAAGGCCACCAGATTCTGTACTTTATCTAGTTGCTCACGTACGCTTTTGAAGGTGCCATGAGCCTCAATAATCTGAGTGTTAATGTCTTCGAGTTGTTTTTCGATTGCGGATCTTGTTGCTTCGTCAATCTGAGAATTTTTGACGAATGGTGACCAAAACTGAGAGGTGCGGGAGAACTCCTTGCTTGCGTCGCGGAGTGCGGAGAGATAGAACAGCGGGCGCATCTGCTGTAGGTTGCTCAGACGGTTGCGATTCTTTGCCGGCAGTGGGTTACCAGCCGCATCTAGAAATTCAAATGTGGTATCGATATCGTGCGTAGCATCGGAATATTCCGCAATGACACGCAATTGCACTCGGCTTCGGTCGTCCTGGAGCAGGACGATCACGCCACCATCACCCCCGAGCCTCTGTTCCACTTCGTCAGGCCATTCGTCGGGCGTTGACTCTTCAAAGGTGAGCGTTATGGTAATGGGCGGTGCTGTCGTCGGGTCTGCTTTGCGACCATCAAAATGAAGGTCAAATTCATCAAAAGAGGAGGCACGGCCTCCGGCGCGGAGTGTATGCAGACATGCTCGTAACGCGTGCAACACTGTTGTTTTGCCGCAATTGTTCTCGCCCACCAGGACGGTTGTTGATCCTAAGCCTAACTCGAGCGACTTGATACCTCGGTAGTGCTCGATTTTTAGGTTTGTCAAGAGCATTGCGTAGTCCTTATCACTGCTTGCTTCTCTGCTACGGTCAAATGATGGTCATTGATTCGGTCACCTCCAAATTTCTTAAACCAAGGTGCGCTCACAACGTCCTTGCCGCGATCTTTTTGCCAGGTGATGTTGAGTTTGGGTTTCTTGTTGTGGCGCAGTACTTCGGCGACCATGAAGGGCCGGATATTTAAGCGCACACCATCGTTCAGATCAGGATGCCAGCCGATGGGCTGCTGGGCCAGTGGCTTCCAGCGCACAAAGATGTCATAAGGAGCTTCGCCTTCCAGAATCAGTGACAAACGCTGCTTCAGGTCTTGCGCCGCCGCCAGGCGGATGTTCGCCCCATCAATGCTGTTGCGCACGCCTTCCTCTTGTTGGCGAATCCAGTCGCCCAGGTAGGTATGAATCAGGCGCTCCAGCTTGCGGGCATCCAGTTGATGGTAATTGACCAGGGCTGAGAAGCCATCCTTCAAGCCATCCCAGACGTGCCAGATGAAGGGGCGGTGATGGAATAGCTTGGCATGCTGTTCAAAGAATTTTTCGCGCAGCCAGACATCCAACCCTTTGCCAGCGCAATCGGCGTCGGCCAGCAGGCGGTCCAGGATGGCGGGTTTCCAACTGCCGCGGGTGACGGTTTCCCAGGAGGCGATCAGCAGTTTCAATAGGCGGTCGTGCGCGGGCAGCTCGCCCCGCACCGAGGGCAGGCAGACGATGCCGTCGTCGTCCGTATGCCGCGCAAGCGCTTGGCTGTGAGCGATCCAGGTGTGGGCCTCGTCGGACAATTCCATCTCGGTGTCCGTTTCAGCGGGCCAGGTGTAGCCCAGCAGCCGCGCCACGGCGACCTGCAAGGGGTTGGTAGACGGTTGCGGGTGGCCATGGAACAGCCACTGGGTGGGATCGTCGGAATAGGGTTTGGGTAAGCCGTGCGGGTAGCGTTCTGCGGCGACTTCTTGCCAATAGGCTAGGTTGAAGGGGACTTTGACCAGGGTGGCGTTGGTGACGTTCAGCTTTTGATCGATCCGACGCACAGCCTCATTGTATTCAGGTGATAAGCAAAAGCACCAGATGGCGGGGAGATGGGTTGGATCGTGAGGAATTAAAGCAGCACAGTTAGTGTCGAACGGCTGTCCTCGAAAATTTGTAATAGGCAAAATCCCGATTTGTGAGACAGATATACCATCTTTTCCCATCGCATCTAAGGCACGTAAATAAACGCCAGGCTGAAGAGGTTTGGTCATTGAGTCAAAAAGCACTACGCCTTCGCAGCCGCCGTAATAACATGAGCACGTAACGGTGCTTTGGAAGAACTCTAGGCCATCGCTAATCTCAGCAAACTCCCAGAAACTTCTCCTGAACTTAGAGTCATCACCTGTTGTTATTCCTTTATAAGATGATGAATAATCGCTAAGAAGACTGCCTTTCACATTGTCAAATGCCACCCGCGCATCTGGATTCCCCAACTGCCCCTCCTGGTTCACCGCGATCAACGGCCCTTCGCAAAGCAAGGCAGCCTTTTCTTGTGCAGTTTTGGGGGCGCTGGCATCGATGCCATGTAGATCAAAATTCTCGTCGGCTGGACGATCGGTCTGAGTGAGCAGAATGGCTTGAACGACCTCGCCGCTGATCATCTCGAAGGCACCAGGCCCGAGCCGCGCCAGCAGATTCCATTCCACGCGATTGAGCAGTGATTCGCGCTGTTTCTTGTAGCTGGTCAGAAACAACCAATTCTGCGGCATGACGATTTGCACGACCCCGCCACCGTGTTTGGGCGGATGGGCCAGCTCCAGGCAGCGTTCCAGGAATACGTTAGCCAGATCGTTTTTGGCGTCTGGGTAGTGCTGGGCGCAATAAGCCTTCAGGTCCTGGTTCTGTTTGCCACGTGATAGATAGGGTACGTTGGTGACTACCAGGTGATAGGATTGCTCCAGCAATTGGGTGGCATCCAGCAGACCTTGGGCGGCCTGGGCGGCTTCCCATTGCTCATGGGCGTCTTCGCCGGTGGCGACGCCTGCATGCTGTTCCTGACCCAAGGCCTTGGTCAGCAGATCCCTCAAGGCCTCGACGCTGGTGCTGGCTAGGTCATTGTGCATGGCTCGCGCCGGGCCCAGCAGGCTTCCCAGCAGCGGCGCCTGGGCAAAGCTGGCGTGCAGCAGGCGCAGTTCTTGGCGCAGATAGGCGGCGCGGGGCGCGTCATCGGGCACCAGCGCCGTCCAATCGCTGGCGCTGGCAGCCACCTCCCGGCCGCAGCAGGCAATATGGGGGTTGGGCATATCCGCCCGCACGCCCAACGGGTCGCCGCCTTCGTCCGGATAGCGCCAGGCTTCCAGGGCCAGGGCAAAGACTGCAATTTCCACACAGCGCGGGTCAATCTCCAGGCCGTGCAGGTTCTCGGCCAGGACATGATCCACCGCGTCCAGCGCACTCAAGCCCTCGGCAGTCATGCGCATGGGCACCAACATCAAAAAGGCCGCCACCAGAAAATGTCCCGATCCGCAGCACGGATCCAGCAGCGTGAAATCTTTCAGGGCGTCGGGCCAGCCCTCGAAGCGGCCTGTCGCTGGGCTGCCATCGTCCAAGGTACGCAGATAGGTGAGCGGCACGGGGCATGGGGTGTCAGGGTGGCGCGTCACCCACCAGGCTCCGAGCGAATTGTGCAGGAGAAAGTCCACCATATAGGGTTCGGTGAACAGTTGCGTGACGGCGGGCAATTCATCCGCCCCGATCTTGTTCCCGGAGGCGTTGACTTCGTCCTTGCGTTTAGCCTGCCAGAATTGGTACACCCAGCCCAGGCTGTCGCTGGCGGCAAAGACCTCGGTTGGCAGGCTGGCCAGGTGTTTTTCCAAAGCGCGTTGGTGCTCCGGGGCCAGGCTCAGCTCGAATACCGGACTATGCGGCTTGAACACCTGCGGCAGCATACGGGCCGCCAGGATGCCCGCCAATTCCCAGCGCGTCTTAGCGCCCAGGTTCATCTCGGGGTCACTTTCCTGCGTCAGGGCCTCGCAATCGTCCAGCGAGACGGCCGCGCCAGGTTCCCACATCAATAGGCCGTTTTCCGCCAGAAAACGGGCAAACAACATGCGGTGCCAGTGCTGATAGGCAACTTCCCACTCCAGGTGCTGGGTGCCCTGGGTGTCATCATCGGTCTTCACGTCGCCCAATGCACGGCCATGCGCGCGCAGCCGGCGGCGTAAGGCTTTTTGCTCGTCCTTCAGGTAATCGGGAGCACGAGCTTCGCCGATGGCCAACTGGCGCAGCGCCGCCAGAGCACCTTGTTCGGCTTCGTCTCGCGCGGCTTTGATGGTGTTTTCCAGCTGGCTGCGCAGGGGTTTGGGCAATGGGTGATGCTGGGTGCTCATAGTGTAACGGGCCCTTGTTGTATCTTTTCACTGAGCAGCGTCTCGACCTCGGTCAGCCAAGTCTTCAGCTCAGCCTCGTCATTGAGTGTGCGGCGTGGCAGACTGACATGAACCACATTGGGTTTCAGCAGCGCGATCGCCGCTTGGCGGGCTGCCTCAAAGCGCCCTGGCAGGGCTTGGGTTTTAGTGGCCCAATGGTCTAGACCACAGTTTTCCAGTGCGTCTTGTAGCTGCTCTGGTGTGGAGAGCGTGGGCAGTGCGGGATTCTCAAGGTGATGCTGGACCGACAGTGCCTGACGCTGAGTGTCGTCCAGCTTGTTCCAGTCAGCATCGTTGTTCAACTGCGCCTGTTGCGCTTGGTACACCTCTTGGTACTGCTGTAGCTTGCCGCCAAGTGCCTGGCGCAGCAATTTCACCGTTTCATCGAGAAGTGGGCGTACCGGGTCTGGGTCCGACAACAAGCTGCGCTGGGCCGCTATGGCCTGGATCTCGTCGTTCAAGGCTGCGTATGGCCCTAGGTCTTTTGCGTAATGCAGCAAGTCAAGCAAACTGCGCCAGGCCGGCAGGCGCTTTTTAATCGACTCCGCCGTTTCAACCCAGGTTTTGGACAGCGCGGTGAGCGATTCCTGCTGGGTGCAAAGCTCCAGCAGTTGCGCGTTGCCATTCTGCGCCTCGATGGCTTCGATGGCGGAGAGGTCCGGCATATCAGGCGCTGGGGCCGGCCCGCTGGCTTGCTGAGCCTGTTCGCGCAGCTTGGCCAGCACAGCCGGCACCTTCTGCAACTCTTCCTTAGGCTGGCAGGACACGCCAATGGCACCGAACAGTTTGCGAATTTTGATCAACTGCGGCGGCGTGATGGTGATGCTTTCACGCTGGAAATTCGCCTGGGTGAGTTTGGCGCGATCCAGGCTTTTCACATCCACCGGACGCGAAGAGGCGTCCGTGGCTTTTAGGTGGCCCGCCGCCAATAGTGCGTACAAAGCACCGTCAATGGCGTCACGCGGCCAGCCGTAGGGAGCACCATCAAACTGGTCGCGGATTTCCGCGCCACGTTTGCTTGGGCCGATGTAGGCCAGGATTTTTTGACACACAGGATGCTTATCAGCTTCCTGCGTGTGGCCCACCGCTTTGAGTGCTTCCAGATTGCCTTTACGGGCCTCGTCCAGGACCTTGCTCCAGTGCGCATCGTCAGCTGCATCAAACTGGTTGTATAGACGGATGACGGAGGCCTTGGCTGCACGGTTGATCCGCTCCGCCAGGTCATTCCCATCTGTGGCTTCCTGGCCGCCTGCCTGAAACACACGTGCACCGACAAGCAACTGTTCCAGCAGTTCATCCAGGCCTTTTTCCGCAGACTGCTGCCGGCTTTCCATCGAACGCTGTGCATCGCGACCCTCTTCAGTCGAAGGGGTGCCTTTTTTCTGTAGCGTTGCCCGGGCCGCTTCGAGTGCCACAATGGCGTTTGCAAGCTCCGTCTTATTCTGGGCGGGCAGGAATACGAAGAGCGTCGGGTCGGTGGCATCCTGACGCCGCGCCTCGGCCGTCACCGACTTTTCATCCGTTTGCCAACCATCCTGAATCCACAGGTAAAGGTTCTGGGCGTGGTCACGAGGCAGGTTTTCGTCGTAGGTTGGGGTCAGTCGTCGTTCGACGTGATCCTTGCCTTGGGTGACGCGCACCTTTTTGAGCACATCACCCAGTCGCGCTTTCAACAGCTCGGCGCGCTTTTGTTCTACACGTTGTGGCGCTGCCTTTAGCTCGGTTTCCTGTGCGCGGTAGGTGTCATACCATGCGCTAGATTCCCGGGTCTGCAGGCGGTATTCCATGCCGTGGCTGCTGGACAGAGCCATAATCAGGCGATCATCCGCTTGAAGCTCATGCAGCAGGTCAGGCAGGGCCTGGCGCAGCGGACCGCTGCCTTGGGCAAGGTCCGTGACTAGCAAATCGGCCAATGTGTCTTCGGTGGCCTTCAGACCGATATCCAGGGCGGTGTCGGCAGGTAGCTTGTTGATGAGATAGATGAGTTTGAGTAGCTTGGCCTTGAGCTGCGCCTGGTCATCGCCTGCGGCAAAACGCTGGACGTTTTCGTAGACCTCTTTGGGTAGCTGGGCGGTGGAGACCAGATTGGCTGCAATTTGATCGTACAGAAAATCGCCTGACACCACATGTCCCAGGGGGGCGGTTGCCGTATCTAGGACGGCCTCATGCACCACCCGAAGCTGACTGCGCAGCTGCGACACGGTGCCCGTGGCATCGATGGATCGCAGAACGCGTTCCCAGAAGCGGCGCCGCACCGGCAGCAGCGGATAGTCCGAGGTCATGACCATCTCATCCGCGGTGACATGCTCCAACTTGGTGCCACGCAGGTGGCGCGAGATTTCGCCCAGGTTGTCGCGCCAGACCTTTTCGACCTGCGGCTGAGCAGAGGGCTTTTTCGCCAAGATGATTTGGCGCGTGACGTTTTCCACGTCCCAGTCGCCCAACTGAATAGCAACCGGGAAGCGTCCCATCAGGCGCTGAAGATTGGGCATGCCGGAGAGCGCCGATTGGCCTGTGCCGACAAACAGCAGCTTGCCTTTGAAATGCTTGGTCAGGGTCTCGGTGATTTCCTGCACCTGGAATGCGCGTTCGGCGTCCGTGCCGATGTACTGTTGGACTTCATCCAGCACGATCAGCGTCAACGGAAATTTGCCATCAACGGTCAGTGCGCTTTCAATCGCCAACGTCATTTCGTCGCTGGAAACATCGGGTTTTTGAGGGAACTGCTCTTTGATGAGCTTACGCACCTCGCCCTCTGTCGCGGCCAAGCCTGGCCGGGCCGCCAGCAGTGCCTTTGCTAGATGCCCCGAGACGTACATATGAGGCAATTCTTGAGCCAGCGTGCGGCCCGCCGTTTGCAGGCTCGCCTGCACAACATCCAGGATGCCTTCTTGCTGCAACCAAAGCACGAATTGCGCCTGGTTATAGGCCTCTGGCAGCCCCTTGGACTTGAACAAAATGCCCAGCAAGGCAAGCCGCACCCTGTCGCCCGCGCCAGCCCCTAGTTTTCCAGCGGCTGCGTGTAGACCTCCGTGACGCTTACCTTGAGTGCTGAGTTCCTTCAAGGCGTCGCGCACGCTGTCTGGCAGAGCGGCCAAGCTGCGTGCTCCCGCGCCATCATCGAAGGTGTAATCCGTCCACAAGGTGCGCAGCATCTTGGCCAAGTGTGATTTGCCGCTGCCGTAAAAGCCGGAAATCCAGATTCCAGGCTGCTCCGCTTGATTGCCCAGATTACGCAGGAATTGCTCCAGGATGGTGGCTAGGCCCCTTTCGTATTGACCATCGCAGACAAAGGTTTCCAGCTCGTAGCGCAAGATAGCTTGCGAGGCGGCTGAATGGTCTTCCGAGACTTCAGCTACACCGTGATTGGCCAGATGCGTGTCTTGGGGCGCCTTCTGATAGATGTCTTTGTTCAGCATATTGTTTTCCGTTTTCTCACCATGTCACTTCAGGGCTTGGCCACCAGGGGCACCGCCAGATAATTCCAGCCATCACGGGCGTCCAGCAGGCGGTAGCTGTGTGTTTCCGGATGGTGTTCACCCGGGAAAAACACCAGTAATCGCCCAGGTACGGCATCCTTGATGTCTTCGACCAGGGTCGAGACCCTGACCAGTCCAAATAGCGCGCCGACGCCCAGCAGCGCAACCACGGTATCTGGTCCCGCTTCGGCCTGAATGCGGGCCTTGAGCCTGGTACTCAGATCGGTCATGAACTCACTCAGCTCGCCGGTTTGGTAACCCGCCAGATCTTCGGGGGATTCAAAATAGGCGTCGCGGTACTCCTGAGCCGCCATCCATGTAGAGAAGGCGTCCGTGATATCCAGCAGCAGCCATTCTTTGCCGGCCTGGGTGGTGGCAAGCTCAAATTCCCCCAGATTTGCCCGCAGGCGCAGCTCGTCGGTCTTGTCATAGACGGCAAAGATCACACGCTGAATGGCAGCCAGCCCCGACTGCCAGGGGACGGTCAGGTGGTCGCGCCACGCCGTGACCAGCTTGGAAAGCTTAGAGGACATGAGCGATCTCCTGCCGAATGTGTTCTTCTTCAGGGCTTAAAGTGCCTGGGAAACGAATCTCTTGCACGCCGCCCGCGTTCATGAACAGCAGCAGCCCGCGATTGGATGCCGCGAGCGTCAAGCGTTCCAGTTCGTCTGTGGAGGCGTGGAAGCATCGCAACCAGTCGGACGTGAACAGGCGCGGGCCGCTGCGCCCCTCTAGGTAGCCCAGAAACAGCCATAGTGTCAGGGCCTCGGGGGTGAGGCTGGGTTGATTGCGCGTTTTACGCACATGACCTTGTAGGAAGCCCGCCGCCGTCCAGGTGCCTGCTGTGTTTTGGGCGAAGGATTTGAGCGAAGCGGCGCTGAACCGATCCGGATGTGTTTTAGCCAGATATTCTTCCAGCGCCGTACGCGGCACGGTTACCCCAACAGGCTGGGCCAGAACAAACGCCTGGGTGTCACGTAGCAAGGGGTCACGCGCTAAGGCCAGCCCTAAGGCCAATAAAGGCTGAGCTGCCTCATTTAGTGGCCACAGCCTGCGCAGTAAGCGGAAGATCGGATTACTCAGATCTAGGCTGTAGAGCACTCCCAGGTGCCGCAAGGACAACTGGCGTGCTTTTTTGCTGGCCTTGCCAAGAATATTGGCCTCTAGGATGGCCTGAGCGTAGTCGGATTTTTGAGCAGTGGCATCCGTGTGCGCCAGCAAGCGACGCAAATCATCCAGCATCATGGTTCGGGCGGCATGCGGCCCGTTGGAACCAAAACGAAACCCTAGCTCGGTCAGCCACGTTTCCCTGCGCTTTGATGTGAGTAGGGAAGAGTTCATGATGTCGCCTTGGTGAAGGTGGGAGCTTGGTAGCCAGGCGCCACAATTGCATTGTCCACGCCATAGAGCGCGAGTGAATCTTTGAGCCACAGTCGGTATTCAGGGCCGCGCAGACTGTGGTCTGGCGAACAGTCCACACTATATTTGCGCAAGGCATAGCCGGCGATGGCAGCGCGCAGCCTGAGGCGTAGCATGCCGTCCGTCATTCCGTAATCCATCTGTGTGATTTCGGGATGGGGCTGATCAGGGTGAGGGACCAGCTCCAACTCCACGATGCGTGTCCATTGGATGTCCTGGTCAAACAACTCATCACTCGCCGGCGGCCGATCAGTGCAGATTTGGGGGTTCTGGATGCGGGTCAGCACGAAATCCCGGAACTGCAGGCTTTTGCGATCAAAAGCGCGCACATGCCAGCGCAGGCCAGTGTCCAGCAACGCGAAGGGCACGATTTCGCGCGCAGATCGGCCGCTGCTGATCGCGTGATATTGAATGCTCAGCGCCTGCTTGAAATGGATGGCCCGGGTGACGGACGACAACACGTTCTGGTCCGGTAAGGACAAACTACCCGGTATCGCGCAAGGCAGCAACGATTCGGAAGACGGGGCGCTGGTATCGCCTTGTTGCTCGGCCAACCAACTAAGAACCTGGTCAGCGGGTATGGGAAATAGCGGCTCGAAGGAAGGCCCCAGTAGATAACGCTTGTTCTTATCGTCGTAAACGATGTTTTGGGGGGCTAGATCTTTGTAGAGTGCCAGGTCGCGAGAAGCCGCCGCCGAGGCAATGCCGAAGCGCCGCATCAGCGCCGGCCGCTGTATTTCGCCCAGGAAGCGTAGCCGCAGCTCGACATGCTTGAGCCGGTCTTTTTGAGACAGCGAGAGATTAGCCAAAGGGTCCTGATGCATGAAGCTGCTAAGGGTGCGACAAATTTGGCCAGTTTATCGGATTAGGTTGGTCATGTCATCAAAATGATGTGGTTTTTATTAAAAAAGTAACTTTTCCATGTACACTGAGGAGCGGGTCACATCCGATAACGTCGGACTGAAGTTGCGTGTAAGCATCGAGGAAACCCAAAAGATTCTGAACCTGGTCAGTCAGGAACGCGGTTATGCGTAAATCCATCCTTACGGTTGCAGTCGTGTTGGCGCTTGCCAGCGTAACGGAACTCGCTCAAGCGGAGAGCAAAGCCCGCTATGTGGGCGGGGGCCGCTACCAATGCCACGACCGCAGCGCTGAGTGCGCAATGGTCAAGCAGAACAACCGACGCATCACGCAGGACGAAATAGATGCCCGCGAGCGCAAACCTTACCGGAACCCCGATCCCAGCTTTGGTAGCCATGAGCGCCAGTGGTCGCCTCCCGCGACGCGTTCCAATGATCGTCCCTACAACAGCAACCGAGAGCAACGCCGATGATTTGGTTGATGGTGCATATCGTCGTGATTCTCCTGTCTATCGGGCAGGCGCTGCCCTGGTGGGCAATCTTCGTCTCGCTTGCGCTTTGCTTCTTCGATGTCGGCTGGGGGCGTGACCTGAACGCTCGGGCACGGGAACAGCAAGAGCGCATACGCAGGAAGATCGAGCGCGACGGTAACGGGTAACTCAGCTAGCTGGATCAGGGTGGAGCTGGTGGTTGCCTGTCCTGCCTCTGCCAGCTTTCCGGGCAGACTGTCCGCCAAGTGGTCCACCCTGACCATGAATTGAAGCTACCTGCCAGATCTTCCACTGACATGATAGGACGGCGGTGCACCAGCACCAGCTAAAGATTTGCCGCCATGACCCGTTATTAACCGATAGCGGATCAGACCATTGCTCATCCAAGTTGACAGCGCCTAGGCGGACGCAACGTGCCACCCTCAACCCCGGTACTAAACGGGTAGGAAGGGCCGAAACCATGGACTTTGGATTGCTCCGGGAAATACCGCTATTGGGGGAAGCACAGTGTCTCCCCTCATCAAACTCCCACCTTGAGAAATACCTATGGCATACGCCCTGATCGGGGGAAGCTTTCGCTTTTGCCCGCAGCAAGAGTTCGTGCAAAACGCATCGGCCAACCATCAACGCAGTCGAGAGGTGCGATATGCAGGATCTCGTTGATCGTGTGCGTAAAGCCCTTCAGTTCGTCCCCCCAACTCACCCATTGGAGGCGCGCGGTGGCGAGTTAACCACAGCGATTCGGTCGGCCCTGGGGGCAGACGGCCGTGCGATTTGGGAGCCATGGATCGCCAATTCGTACGGAGAAGCGGACGTTGATCTAGATGCTGTCTGGCGGTGCGCGCCTTCGGACGGGAGCATAACGCTGGATGGACTATTCGAGGCTGCGCGGCAAAGCGGATGGGTAGATGATCAGGACGGGAAAACGGGCGCTGTCGCGGCTGCATCACATGAGAAGCGTGGCTTGGCAACGAAGCGGACGGTCAGTGGTACTCGTGAGAAAAACCATCCACTCTATATAGCTAGCAAGAGCGGTACAACGCCACATCCCTACCTGGAGCGCGCGCAGGTTTCAGCGACGAGCACACTATCGGAACTCTCGGCAAGCCGGGCCCGCGAGGTCGTTGGTCGTGATTTGCTGTCTCAGGGTGCCGCACTTGAGGGGCGCCTGCTCGTCGTGCCCATCAAGCGTGGCTCCGTGTGCCCTGCGGTGCAATTGATCGATGAGCAGGGGCGAAAAGTCGTGCTCAGCGATGGAGAGGAGGCGCACGTCACCGGCCACTGGGCGACTAAGCCCATTTCGCCGAGTGAATCGGGGGTGGTTTTGCTCGGGGTCGACGTTGTCACGGTCCTCAGTGCAAGTCAGACAAGTGGCTATCCAGGCGTTGCTGCACTGGCTGCGGAGAACCTCGCGAATGTTGCCGACATGCTGCGCGATAAATGTCCGCGTGCGAAGATCATCGTACTCGCCGACCTACGGATGGAAAACGGGCTACCTGAGGTGGCCGCTCTAGAGGTGGCTGCTGCCCGTGATTCCGTTGTGGTCGCAGCGCCTGACTTTGGTGTTGAACGCACGCCTAAGCAGGTGGACTTTAACCACTTGCTCCTTGCGCACGGCCCGGAGACGGTCAAGCGTCAGATCCAAGCATCGTGTGATAAGCCGCTGGCTAACATACAAAATAGCAAAATTAGCCAAAATAGCCATGAGCCGCTGCCTGTAGTGGGTGCTCCTGAGGATGGCAAGGCATCAAACGCTAGCCAGAGTAGCCAAAATAGCCACAGCAACACCTCCGAGCCTGCCGCTTGGAAGGCTCCACAATCATTGAGTGAGCACCGCGCTCCGGAGCCGTTTCCGACGGGGGCGCTTCCTGTGGGGATTCGTAGCGCCGTCGAGGAGGTGCGCGGCTACACGCAGGCGCCTGTCGCGCTCGCTCTGGGCAGTGCATTGGCGGTCTTATCGCTTGCGGTACAGGCCCATGTGGATGTGCAGCGTTCCTCGCATCTTCAGGGGCCAGTGAGCTTGTATTTATTATCAATTGCTGATTCTGGTGAGCGTAAGAGCACATGTGACAGGTTTTTCGCGGCGCCCGTGCGAGAGTATGAAACTCGCCAGAGCGAAGTAGCGAGAACGGCGCAGGCGGATTACGGTGCGCGCATGTGCGCATGGGAGGCTCAGAAGTCTGGGCTTGGTGAACGGATCCGGCAGGAGACCAAGGACAACAAATGTGTCGATGATTTGAAGGAAGCCTTGCAAGTACTTGAGCGCGACAGGCCCCGTCCGCCGCTGGTGCCTCACTTGGTGTACCAGGATGCGACCCCAGAGGCGCTCAGTAACAGCCTGGCGAATGATTGGCCTTCCGGCGGCATCCTGTCTCCTGAGGGTGGCCTAGTGCTTGGCTCGGCTTCAATGTCAAGGGAGAGCATTATGCGCATGCTCTCGCAACTCAACACATATTGGGATGGTGATCCCATCAGTATTCGGCGGCGTACGAAGGAATCGTGTACCGTGCACGACGTGCGTCTGACCATAGGATTCCAGATCCAAGAGGCAACGCTGCGAAGTTTTTTTGCACAGGCCAAGGGGCTGGCGCGTGGCACAGGCTTTCTAGCTAGGTTCCTGGTTGCGTGGCCCGAATCCACCCAAGGTCAGCGTTTTTACGAGGAGCCCCCTTCGTCCTGGCCTCATCTTGCCGTTTTTCAGAAGAGAATTACGGAAATCCTCGAGCGGCCGGTTCCGATGGATGATAGTGGCCATCTCACACCCAAGATGCTCGCACTGACACCTGAGGCAAAAGACAGGTGGATCGACTTTCACAATGGCGTAGAGCGGAGGATTGCCAAAGGCGGGGAGCTTTATGAGGTGCGCGACATCGCCAGCAAGGCGGCTGACAATGCGGCGAGGCTCGCAGCGCTTTTTCATGTCTTCGAGCACGACACAACCGGAGACATTGGTGAGGACGCGATGCGAAGTGCCTGCGCGGTCGTGGAGTGGTATCTGTCAGAGGCGGTGCGCTTTCTAAGCGAGGTAGACGTGCCAGACGAAATGAGGGACTTTGTCATGCTCGACGAATGGCTCATCGCCCGCTGCAGGAAGGATGGAGTATCAGAAGTCGCGAAAACGGACATATCGAAGTACGGACCGCGACGGCTACGTAAGAAAGCTCTTCTAGACGCCGCGTTAAAGGAGCTCGCGGACTTGGATCGGGTACGAGTGGAGACGCACAGCAATCGATTGACGGTTTGTCTGAATCCGGAGTTGCTCAAGGATAGAAAATGAGTTTGTAGGCGATGGGAGAGCGTCACAGGTGTTTGCTCCGATCTGATGAGGGGGGCGACGTTCTATCTACTGGCTGATACCGCCGCCGCAATCTCCTCTCTTGGCCCGGACCAAGGGGAGACTGTGTGGGCGGTCAGGTTCTTGCGACGCCTGGGGATATGAGGGGCTCGCGTCTTATCGTCCACAGCGTCGGTGGCTGTTTTGGCTGTTTTGGCTCTCTGTTCCGACGAAGCCGTGCTTGTACCTGTCGAAGAGTGTCCTACTAGAGACACTTCCTCGTGACGCAGTCACCGTGAGTTGCCTGAGCTTCGAATTGGCTATTTCGGCT
>Ga0164242_10001525_pt1 | contig 27519 bp, 29 predicted proteins | sample OricomgcompostMG_FD_108783 | JGI IMG/M metagenome (GOLD analysis project Ga0164242, IMG submission 108783) | Miracle-Growth compost microbial communities from Emeryville, California, USA - Original compost - Miracle growth compost (MG) ...
AGCCATTACAACGGCGCGACCATACTGGCCACGGACAGGCCGGACAATCCGCCGCGGACGTTGGCCTGGAAGGGCTCGCACCTTGGGTTGACGTACAGCCCGGACGGCAAGTGGCTGGTGAGCGCGATGCAGGAGAACGCCATCCACCTGTGGCGGCTGGGCGACGGCATGGATTTGCAGATGCGCGGATACCCCGGCAAAATCACGCAGTTCAGCTGGGGCAGCGACAAGGTGACGCTGGCGACCAACGGCGGGTTTGGTGTGCCGCTGTGGGACTTTTCAGGCCCTAAAGGCCCGGCCGGGCAGCAGGCCAAGGTGATTGCCGAGGGCGGCGGGCCGGATACGCGCGTGAGCGCGGTGGCGATGCACCCCAAGGGCATGTTCTGTGCGGTGGGATACAGCGACGGGCTGGCGCTGATTGTGAACATTGCCGACGACAAGGCGGTGCTGCTGCATGCGCCTGATGCGGCGCGCGGTGCGATAACCCATATGGCGTGGCACGGGAGCGGGGTTTACCTTGCGGTGGGGCGCGCGGACGGGTTGGTGACGGTGACGGATTTCAGCAAATTGGCGCGCTAATTGTACAAAGTATACAATTAATTCTTTTTCAGGATGCGCAGCGCACGGGAATACCAGTCAAGATGACAAGGTGTCACCCTCGTGTTTGCGTTCGGTGAAGCGGTTTTCACTGCGCGGTGGGAGCGTTGCGGCGATAGAAACGGCTGTGGTCCTTACGTTCTCATGCCGCGCGTTAAGTGTTCGTGTCATGGGATGTTTTTCACTGCGCGGCGAGGATAACTCCGTTCCCTTATGCGGCAGTGGGCCTTGCTGTTTTATAGTTTCGGCAGCGTTACCGAATTCGGACCGGGATTTAGGAATTCGGCGGGCTCCTGCGGCGGTGGACTGGATGGCCACGTCCGTACGCCGGAAAGCGGTGGCTTTCGTTACTGTTGTGGGGCGTACTCCTCGCCATGACGGTTATAGCGGGTTATCGGATAATAGGATTATCGGGTTATCGGGCTGGTGATGGAGAATGTGTCGGAAATTGATTATCGGGGATCCCGGCCTGCGCCGGGATGACCAGTGAAGATTGTGGAGGAGCAGGCTTTTTGTCTCTCGTCTATGCGAGAGGCGGGAGGAGTTTCCCTCGTATATGATTAACTCATTGATAGGGCGTGCATCTTTTGCGTGAAAAGCGCGGTTTGGCGCTTGCCGGGGCAGCGGTGGCGGCCCAACTGGGAGGAAAGCACGGTGCATCCCTTTCCTTTTCACGCAGCGCAGGTTTGCCGTGCGCCCCTGCCCTGCCAGCTTTCATGGAGGTGATGATGTAAGCGGTTTTAGAGACTGCATTCGCCCCCGGTTTTCCACAAAAAAACGCGGCCGCCCCTCTCTGACCAGAGGGACGGCCTTGTCGGCAGCCGGGATTTCACCCAACTCATCTCTCAGGAGTACTCAGATGCTTCATAAAGAGATTGCCGACCTCGTGGCTGGATTGCTCCAGCTGTGGGGTTTGACGGGCCTGAAGGCCGCCTACTGGATCATCATGATCCTGGTGGCTTTGTTCAAGCTCATCAAGGTTATGCGTTCTGAAAAGGACAAGTAACTTTGGCGCGGGGTGGGGACGCTTGTTCCCACCCTCATCTCTGCGACGGCACCATGAAGCTCCTGCTGAGGAATGTCAAGCCAGGTATACAATAGCCCCTCCCATTCGGGAGGGGCTTTTTTGCAGGCTGCTTGCTTGCCGGTGGGCGGGGGTTCTGGCATAAACTCTTTGGTATGAGCGATTTGAAGAAAGCCCCCTCTCCCGCCGTGTTGGCCGAAGCCAAGCGGCAGCATGCGATTTTGAGCAAGGTTGCCGTGGGCATTTACCCGGAAAAGGGCCAGCACGGGCCGGACGGGCTGTTCGATAAATTGGTGCTGGCGCTGACGGAAAAGCGGCCGCTGAAGATTAAATTCGGCATGGATCCCACCGCGCCGGATTTGCATTTGGGGCATAGCGTGGTGCTGAAGGTGCTGCGTGCGTTCCAGGATTTGGGGCACACCATCCAGCCGCTGATTGGCGATTACACCACGCGCATCGGCGACCCTGCGGGACGCAACAAGACGCGGCCGCCGCTGGACGATGCGCAGATTGATGCGAACGCGAAGACGTATTTTGCGCAGGTGTTCAAGATTGTGAAGGACGACCCGGCCACGCTGGATTTGCATTACAACAGCGAGTGGCTGAAGCAGCTGAGTTTTGCCGACACCATCAAACTGTGCGCGCAGGTGACGGTGGCACAGATTATCTCGCGCGAGGATTTTGCCAACCGGCTGGCCGGCAATGTGCCGATTAGCATGCACGAGCTGCTGTACCCGATTATGCAGGGGTATGACAGCATCGGGCTGGGGTGCGACATTGAGCTGGGCGGCACCGACCAGACCTTCAACTGCCTGATGGGCCGCCAGTTGATGCAGGCGCGCGGGTTGGAACCGCAGATTGTGATGACCTTCCCGCTGCTGGTGGGGCTGGACGGGCACGACAAGATGTCGAAATCGAAGAATAATTATATTGGCTTGACCGAGGATGCGGAGAGTATGTTCGGCAAGACCATGAGCATTCCGGATGAGGCGATGGAAAGCTGGTTCGATTTGCTGACGGATGTTGAGGCGAAGGACAGGCCCGCGCATCCGATGGAGGCCAAGAAGTTGCTGGCATGGACGATTGCCGCGGAATATCACGGCGCGGCGGCTGCGGATACGGCGAAGGCGTCGTTTGAAAAGCGATTTTCGAAACGCGAGATTGATGCGGATAGCTTGCCCGTGCATGAGGTGGCGCTGGGCGGAGGCATCGGGCTGGTGGACGTGGTGGTGGCGGTGGGCTTCGGCGCGAGCAAGAGCGAAACGCGGCGGCTGGTGGCGCAGGGCGGCGTGAAGATTGACGGCGAAGCGGTGAAGGATGCGGACATGCGTTTTGCGGCTCCCATTACGTTCATCTTACAGGTGGGCAAGTTGAAGCTGGCGAAAGTGGCGCTGGTTTAAGTGCCGGGGCTTTTCCCTCATGGCGGGTTGGCGTAGGCTTAAGCCATGGCGTTTGCGCTTGCCCGTTCCCGTAATGTTATCCGCTGGCGGATGTTGCTGGCGGCGGCGGTGCTGGCGCTGTTCACCGCGTTGCAATGCGGCGCGCTGTGGCACGATGCTTCGCACGGGTTCCTTCCCCACAAGCACAACGGCCACGCGTGCCAGGTTTATGAATACTGCCGGCATTTGACGCTGGGCGATGCGCCCGCGCCGGTGGCGGTGCATATCCCCGCATTGCCGGTGGCGCAGTTCATTGAGGTTGCCACCCCCGCGCTGGTGGCCTATGCCGTGGCCTTCGCCCGGCCGCGCGCCCCCCCTGCCCTGTAGTTTTTCCCACCCGACTTCTTCCAGAAAAAACCTATTCAAGGACAGGATTATGATGACCATTGATGACTTGCGGTTTGGCTACGGCCAGCGCCGCATTTTAGAGATTAACCATTTTGCGTTGCCGGACGGCGAGGCGTTATTGGTGGAGGGGCCTTCCGGCAGCGGCAAGACCAGTTTGCTGTTTCTGCTGGCCGGGCTTTTGGCGCCGCAGAAAGGCAGGATTATGCTGAACGGCACCGACATGGCTGCGCTGAACGGGCGTGCGCGCGACCGTTTCCGTGGACGGCACATCGGCTTCGTGTTCCAGCAGCCGCACCTGATGGCGCCGCTGAGCGTGCTGGACAATGTGCTGGTGGCGCCGTTCTGCGGCGGGGTGAAGGCCGACCGGGCTTGGGCGGTGCATCTGCTGGAGGGCCTTGGTTTGGGCGCGTTCCTGCACAGGAAACCGCATGCGCTGAGCCAAGGCCAGATGCAACGCGTGGGCGTGGCCCGTGCGCTGGTGCACAGGCCCGCGGTGATACTGGCGGACGAGCCGACCTCGGCACTGGATGACGCGGCATGCGCGGCGACGCTGGGGCTGCTGCAGGCCCATGCCAAGGAAGCCGGGGCACAGCTGGTGGTGGCCAGCCACGACGGACGCATCAAGGGGCAGTTCAAAACAACGCTGGCGGTGGGAGGTGCGCGATGAACACCATGGGCCTGACCGCCGCGTATATGCGGCATAACTGGCAGCGCACGGGTTACAACGTGCTGCTGTTCGCCATCGGCACCGCGCTGATTGCCACGGTGATGAGCCTGGGCAGCCGGTTTGAGAACAGCATCGACCGCAACCTGCACGGCATCGACATGGTGGTGGGCGCCAAGGGCAGCCCGCTGCAGCTGGTGCTTTCCACCGTGTTTGCGGCGGATGTGCCGAACGGCAACATTGCGCTGGAAGACGCACGGAAACTGGAGGCCAACCCGATGGTGCGCGCGGCCATACCGATGGCGCTGGGCGATAACTACCGCGGTTACCGCATTGTGGGCACCACGCCCGCGTATGCGGCCAATTACGGCGCGCAACTGGCCAGCGGGCGAATGTTCGGCAAGAGCATGGAGGCGGTGCTGGGCAGCAGTGTGGCCGCCGATAGTGGCTTGCATGTGGGCGAGAAGTTCGCCGGCAGCCACGGGCTTTCGCCCGGCGGCGAGCTGCACAGCCAGTTTCCCTATACCGTGGTGGGGGTTATGGAACCCACCGGCACCATACTGGACCGGCTTGTGCTGACGCCCGTGGACAGCGTGTGGTACGTGCATGAAAACGACCTGGACGCCCCCAACCACCCCACCGCCGCGCACCGCGAGGTGACCGCGCTGCTGGTGAAGTTCGCCAGCCCGCTGGCGGTGATCGGGCTGCCGCGATACATCAACAAGAACACCACCATGTTGGCGGCCAGCCCGGCGATGCAGGCGTTCCGCCTGCGACAGCTTTTGGGCGTGGGCAGCGACACACTGGTGTGGCTGGGCGGGCTGCTGATGGGCCTTGCCGGGCTGGGCCTGCTGATAAGCATGGCCGAGGCGGTGCGGCAACGGCTGTACGACCTTGCATTGATGCGCTGCCTTGGCGCCACGCCCGCGCGCGTGGTGGGCCTTGCGGTGCTGGAAGGTGTGGGCATTGCCGTGATTGGCGGCGGCCTTGGCCTTGCCGCCAGCGTTTACGGCACCGCGCTGGCCGCGGGCAGCCTGATGAACGGCCAGCTTGGCTTTGCCCCGGCGGGCAACGGCGCGATGCTGGCGGGTATCTTCGGCATCGTGGTGGCGCTGGGGCTGGTAGGCAGCCTGCTGCCCGCGCTGCGGGTTTACCGGCTGGGCATTCCGCAACTGTTGGGGAGCAGGTCATGAAAAAAGCCTGCATGATGATGGGAATGGTGGCGCTGTGCGCCACCGCCCATGCCGCCAGCCAAGATGACAGCCAATACTGGCAGCCGCCGGAGGAACGCAAGGTGCAGGACAGCCTGCCGATGGCCAGCGGGCCGCTGTGGCAGACGCTGCTGCTTTCAAAAATCCAATACAGCAACAAGACGCCGCACATCACCGCGACGTTCCCGCCGCAGATCAAGGCGCTGGCGGGACGCACGGTGACGGTGGAGGGCTTCATGCTGCCGATAGGCACCGATGAATACGCCAACCATTTCCTGCTTTCCAAGCGCACGCCGACGTGCCCGTTCTGCCCACCCGGTGAGCCCAACGAAGTGCTGGACGTATATGCCGACCCGCCGGTGAAGGCCACCGATGACATGCTGACCATGACAGGCACCTTCGCGTTGACCAACGAAACCGACGAAGGCATCTTTTTTGTGCTGAAACACGCCAAGCAGGTTGCTAAAAGCAAGCCACACTTTAAGATTCCCTTCCTGAAGTGACGCAACAACGCGAAGGGATGGCGATGCCCGGCAACAGCAAGGGTACCGGTTTGCAGCAGCAAGGCCAGTGGGCGAAGACGTGGCGGCTGGTGAAGCCCTACTGGTTCAGCGACGATTGGCGCGGGCGGCTGCTGCTGGGCGTGATTATAAGCCTGACGCTGGCGCAGACGTATATCACCGTGCTGATTAACCGCTGGAACAATACCTTCTACAACGCGCTGCAGAACAAGGATTTGCCGGTGTTCATGCACCAGATTGTGGTGTTCAGCGGGCTGGCGGCGTGTTACATCGCGGTGGCGGTGTACCGGCAATACTTTTCGCAAATGTTGCAGATGCGCTGGCGCGCGTGGCTGACCAGGATTTACCAGGCCGCGTGGTTAAAAGATCGCGCCTATTACCGCCTGCAGGTGCTTGACCGTGCGCGCACCACCGACAACCCCGACCAGCGGATTGCCGAGGACCTGGATATCTTCACCTCCAACACGTTGAGTTTGGTGGTGGGCGGGTTCGGCTCGGTGATTACGCTGGGGTCGTTCGTGGCGATACTGTGGGGGCTTTCCGGCACGTTGCGCTTTACGCTGCTGGGGCATGCGGTGGCGATTCCCGGCTACATGGTGTGGGTGGCGCTGGTGTACGCCATCATCGGCACGTGGCTGACGCATGTGATTGGGCGCAAGCTTATCGGGCTGAACTTCAACCAGCAGCGCTTTGAGGCGACCTACCGCTTCGGCCTGGTGCGGTTGCGCGAGAACGCCGAGAGCATCGCCTTCTACCGCGGCGAGGGCGCCGAAAACGAGGCGCTGGGGCGGCGGTTTACGCGCATCATCGAGAACTGGTGGGCGATTATGAAAAAGCAGAAGCAGCTGACGTGGTTCACCAGCGGGTATGGGCAGGTGGCGATCATCTTCCCGATTCTGGTGGCGGCGCCGCGCTACTTTGCCGGCAAGATGACGCTGGGCGGCTTGATGCAGACTTCCAGCGCGTTCGGCTACGTGCAGGGGGCGATGAGCTGGTTTATCGACGTGTATCCGCAGTTTGCCACATGGAAGGCCGCCACCGACCGTTTGAACACCTTTGCCGATGCGATGTTTGAACCCCCTGCCCCGGCGGCCGGGTTGCAGGCGATTGAACGTACCACCGCCAAGGGCGCGGGGATTGCGGTGAAGGATTTGGACATATACCTGCCGGATGGGACGGTGCTGGTGGAGGGTTTCAACCTAACCCTGAAGCCGGGTGCGCGGGTGATGGTGGCCGGGCCCAGTGGCCGCGGCAAGACCACCTTGCTACGCGTGCTGGCGGGGTTGTGGCCCTACGGGCGCGGCGCGGTGACGATGCCCGCCGACGGCAGCGTGATGTTCGTGCCGCAGAAGCCGTACCTGCCCAACGCGACGCTGGCCGATGTGGTGTGCTACCCGCATACCGCGGCGGATTGCAAGCGCGGCGATATTGAGGCGGCGTTGCGCAAGGTGGGCATGGACGCGGCGATTGACCGGCTGGACGTGGCGGAGGCGTGGGCGCAGGTGTTCTCGGTGGGTGAGCAGCAACGCCTTGCGTTTGCGCGGGTGCTATTGCACAAGCCCGCGGTGGTGCTGCTGGACGAGGCGACCAGCGCGTTGGACGAGGCCGGGGAAGCGGCGCTTTACAAGCTGCTGTTGAAGGAACTGCCCAAGGCGGTGGTGGTGAGCGTGAGCCACCATGATGCGCTGGCGGCCTTTCACGAGAGGACGGTTACGCTTTAGATTTACGCGTGAACCTTGGTTAACGGGCTAGTTGCTGGCTTCGACATGCTGGCCGGTGGCCATGGATTCCTGCGCTTTTTCGATGACGTCTTCCAGTTCGTCGTCTTGCCCGAACACGTACAGGCCATAGGTGACGGCGGCGTGCAGGTTGCGGCCGTTCACAATGCAGGGCGCCTGCTCGATGATGTCGCTGATTTGCTGGGCGCGCATGGTGGCGTTTTCAATGGCGCGGAGTTCGTTGAGAATCACGGCGAAGCGGGCCTGCTGCGGGTGCGCGGCGATATCGGTGGGGCGGATGTTCTGGCGGATGAGGCGCGCGATGTGTTGCAGAAGCTGGGTGGTGGTGTCCTCCCCCAACTGGCGGGTGAGCGAGGCAAAATCGTTCACGGAGAGCATGAGCAGCGCGTGGCGGCGGCCGTAGCGGCGCGCGGTGGCGAGGCTGCGCTCAAGCTCCGCCTGCAGGGCATGGGCGTTGGCGAGGCCGGTGACGGGGCAGATGACACTGCCGTTTTCCAGCGCGGCGATCTGGCTCTGCTTCTGTTCCAGCAGGGTTTGCAGCTGGCGGAACTCCTCCAGCAGGCGGTCATAATCGGTGGCCGGGGCGATGGCGCTTTCGGCATCGGCGCGGCGGCGGCGCATCATCGCCTGCATGGGGTCGAACTTGGGCGTCTTTTCGGTCATGCGGGCATTATCGGGCCATGGCCGCCGAATTGCAAGGCTTGCGCCGCAATTACACCGGCGGGTTGTAGGCCAACGCCTGGTGCAGGCGTTGCAGGCGGCTTTGCGCCAGCGCGAGCAGGCTGGATGGGTGCGGCGCCTGCTGCAGCGTGGCGATGCCCGCCGAGAACTCCACCGCCAGCGGCGTGCCGCGCCAGACCAGCGGGTTCTGCATGAGCTGTTGACGCAGGCGGCGGGCATGGCGCAGCGCCATTTCAACCTCCGCCTGTGCGAGAAACAGCGCGAAGATGCCTTGGCCGAGGTGGGCCACGGGATCGGCCACGTGGGTGTAATTGCGCAGCACCGCGGCGACCTGCTGGAGGGTGGCGGCGGCGGCGGGTTCTCCATAGTGCTGGCCGATGAGATCGAGATTCTCCACCCGGAACACCAGCAGCGCGCCGGTGTGGCCGAAGCGCTGGAAATTGGCCGCGGCGTGGGCGAGGAAGGCCGAAAACCCGCGTTCGTTAAACAGCGTGGTGACGGGGCAGACCTGCGTGTTCTGGTGCAGCAGGTTGATGAGTTTGCTTTGCCGCTGCAACTGCTGCTGCAGGTGCGACACCCGCGCCTGCAGGCCGGTGAGGCCCGCAGGGTTCGGCGCATAGCGGTGCGCCCTTGGCTGGTGGCGCCAGTGGGTTTGGGATGTCATGGCGTTATCCTCCATTTCATGTGTATACATGCAGGAGGCGTGCCAAGACGGGTTACCGGATTATGGGGTTATAGGGCTTGCGATTGTAGATAATCGCCACTTTTTACGCGCCTGAGGGGCTGGCATCCTTATCTTTCATCCTCAATTTCATGAACTCCTCATGCTTCTTCAGACCTTCATCGACAGCCTTTTTGATAGGCCCCGGGTTCTGGCGGTATTTCAGAACGACCACCAAGGCCTTTTGGGCATGCAAGGGTCTTTGTTGCTCATGCACCTTGTTTCTCACATACCGAGGAGCCTTCATGGTTACGGCTTCCTCAAATCCATAGAACGGCCTGCTGCACGCTTCAGCAACGGCCTGTGCAATGGTGGAGGCATCGCTTTTGCCGTCGTCCAGCTGTACCGTATTTACGTAGAGGCAGGCCACCAGTATATCTCTCGCCTTTTTCAGCTGGTCCTTCTGCTCTGGGCTTAGGACCACTTTTGTCTGGGTAGCGGATGCACACGCCGTCAAGGCAAGGACGGCACAGCAGAGGAGGAGTTGAGTACGGGTCATGGGATTAGGCTTTCTTGGTTTCCAGGTAGGGCATGATGATGGCCGCGGCCTGCTTGGCCGGAGGTTGAGGGGTGTGCATAGCGGTTTGGAGCTGTTTGAGGAGATTCTGCTGGTGACGGCGCGAGGCGGCGTTGTGCAGCAGCGGGTGGAGGGCACGGGCGAGGTTTTTTTCGGTGGCGGCGGTTTGGATGAACTCCGGGTAGACGCAGCGGTTGAGAATGAGGTTGGGCAGGCTGATGAATTTCACCTTGACCAGCCGTTTGGCGATGGCCCAGGTGAGGCCGCTCATGCGGTAGCAGATGACCGCAGGGATGTTCAGCAGCGCGAGTTCAAGGTTGTTGGTGCCGGATTTGCTGAGGGCGGCATGGCTGGTGGCAAGGGCCATGAAGCGGTCTTCCCCGTAGACCGGCGTGATGGCGTCTTCGGGGCCCCACGGCGCGAGGGATTGGCAGGTTTGCAGGGCTTTTTGATTGGGCAGCGCGAGGGTGGCTGCGAGTTGCGGGTGGAGCTTCTTCAGGCGGCGGTAGGTGGCAAGGAACAGCGGCCAGTGGCGCTGCATCTCCGCGCGGCGGCTGCCGGGCAAAAGCGCGAGGCTGAAGTGGGTGCCCTGCCCTTTCGCTTGTGCGGCGACGGCTTCCAGGTGGGTGGTGGCGGAGTGGCCGACGTAGTCGCACGGGATGCCCGCCTGCTTGAAGAACGGCGGCTCGAACGGCAGGTTGCTGAGGAGGTGGGTGTAGAGGTGCTTCAGCTTTTTGACGCGGTGGCGGCGCCATGCCCAGACCTTGGGACAGACGTAATGGATGTGCGGGATGCCCAAGGCTGCCGTGGCCTTGGCGAGGCGGACAGAGAAATCCTGGCTATCAACCGTGATGATGAGGCTTGGTTTTTCGGCCTGCGCCAGCGCGGCGAGTTGCCTGATGCGAGCGAGGATGCGCGGGATGGCGGGCACCACTTCGGCGAGGCCCATGACGGCGAGGTCGGCCATGGGAAAGGCGCTTTTGAGGCCCTGTTTTTGCATTTCCTCTCCGCCCACGCCGATGAAGCGCAGGCCCTTGCGTTGGGCCTTCATGGCGGCCATGAGCGCGGCGGCGAGGCGGTCGCCGGAGGGTTCGCCCGAGGCGATGAGGATGAGCGGATTATCGGATTTTCGGGTTTTCGGGTTTTCGGGCGTGCGGCGGCGGCCGTTTTTGGCAATATTGTTGTGCGGGCGGCGGGAAGCCGTCTTTTTATTCGCAGAGGATGAAGATTTTGTGGGCATTGGCGATTTCCGTCAGTTCCGGCTGATTGAGCAGCAGGGTCTTGCCGGTTTGCACCGCCAGTCCGCGATAGCCGTACCTGGCCAGCAGTTGCAGCGTGACCGGGCCGACGAAGGGCAGGTCGGCGAGTTCGGTCTGCAGCGGTTTGGCGCGCTTGACGAGGATGCCGCCGGCATCGCCGTCACCGCGCAGGACGGCGCAGCGCTCTATCAGCGCGTCGGTGCCTTCCGCGGCTTCCACCCCCAGAATGGCGCCTTTGTTGACGACGACGGCCTGGCCGATGTCCAGATCTCCCAGCACGGCGAGCGTGTTGCGCGCGAGGACGATGTCTTCCTTCTCCTCGTCGTCGGGCTTGGCGCGGCTGAGCAGGCCCGCCGGGGCCACCAGCTGCGGCGCCAGCTCTTTCACACCGGTGATGATGAAGCCTTCCTCCTCGAGGAAATCCGTCACCGCGCGGAGCAGCGCGTCGTCATGCTTGATGACGGCGCGGGCGAGGAGCTTGAGGCCCATGGCATCCGGCTTGAGGCTGAGCACGCCCGGTTTGTGCAGGTGCCCGGCCAGCGCCACGTGGGTGACTTTGTTCTTTTTAAGGTGCGCGAGGATGTGGCCGATCTGGCCCAGCGGGAACTCCCTGCTGCTGACGACCGGAAAGTTTGAGGCCGGTTGCGGCTGGCCCGCGAAGGTGACGAGGTGCACGCCCCAGCCCTGCGCCTGTGCCGCCGCCGCCAGCAGGCCCGGCAACTGGCCGCCGCCGGCAAGGATGGCCAAGGCGGGCGTGGCGTTATTCGTCATCGTCATAACCGGTTATACCACGTTGCGAGGTGAGGATGAATTCCGCCAGCGCTTCGACTTCCGGCAGGGTGGCGTCGCGTTTGAGGTGTTTGGCACGCTCTACCAGCGTGAGGCTGGTGTCGGGGGCATCCAGCAGTTGGGTGAAGGCGTCATCGAGCGCGTTGATGATGGTTTTTTCCACCCCGCGGCGGCGCAGGCCGACGAGGTTGAGGCCCTTGAGCGCGGCGCGGCGCCCGGCCACGGTGCTGTAGGGCAGCACGTCATGCTCCACCCCCGCGTGGCCGCCGATGATGGCGCCGGTGCCCACGCGCACGCGTTGGTGGATGCCGGTGAGGCCGCCGATGGTGACGTAATCGGCCAGTTCCACATGCCCCGCCAGTTGCGCATAGTTGGCAATGGTGCAGTAGGATCCGACGATGCAATCGTGCGCCACATGGCTGCCCGCCATGAACAGGTTGGCATTGCCGACGCTGGTGGTGCCCCTGTCCGCCGCGGTGCCGATGTGCATGGTGACCGATTCGCGGATGTCGTTGTTATCGCCGATGGTGAGGGTGGTGACTTCGCCCTTGTATTTGCGGTCGGGTGAGGGCTGGCCGAGCGAGACGAAGGGGTAGATGACGTTATTGGTGCCGATGGTGGTGTTGCCGGTGACGACCACGTGGCTGACCAGCCGCGTGCCCTGCCCGATGCGCACATGTGCGCCGACGGTGCAGAACGGGCCGACGACGACGTCGTTTTCCAACTGGGCGCCCTTTTCAACCAGCGCGGTGGGGTGGATGGAGGGTTTGGCCATGCGTTACTGCTGCGGCTTGTTGAGGATGAGCTTGGCGGTGAAAGTGCAGTGCGCGGCCTGCTTATCGCCCACGGAAGCGGTGCCGCGGAAGCGGAACAGCGAGAGTTTTTCGCCCTGCTGTTCGGCCCGCAGGGTGAGAGTATCGCCGGGGCGGATGGGCGCGGTGAACTTGGCCTCGTTCACCCCACCGAACATGTAAGTGGCGGTTTGCGCGGTGTGGCCGCGGCTGAGGCTGACCAGAACCGCGGCGGCCTGGGCCACCGCCTCGATGGTAAGCATGCCGGGCAGCACCGGGTTGCCGGGGAAATGACCTTCGAACAGCGGGTCGTTCTCCGGGAAATGGCGAATGGCTTCTATCCACGCGTTGGGCTGCCAGTCCACGATTTCATCGAGCAGCAGGATGGGCGCGCGGTGCGGAATGAGGTCTTGTATCTGGCTTTTGGCGAGGGTTTTCATGCGTTCTCTCCTTCTGCGGCACCGCCATCGGAGGTTTTCATGACGCTGTGCTTGGTGAGACGCGCCAGCACCGCCACCGCGCGGCGCCACTCCTGGATGGGCACGGCGGGCACGCCCGCGAGCACCTGCCCGGCTTTATCCACCGACTTGGTGACGCCGGAGCGGGCTGCGACCATGACTTTATCGGCAATACCGATATGTCCGGCGATGCCGGTTTGGCCGCCGATGACCGTGAACTGGCCAAGGGACGCGCTGCCGGCGATGCCGACCTGCGCGACCACGCGGCTGCCACGGCCGATTTTGACGTTATGGCCGATTTGCACTTGGTTGTCGATTTTGACCATGTCCTCGATGACGGTATCGCCCAGCGCGCCGCAGTCGATGGTGGTGTTGGCGCCGATTTCCACATCGTCACCGATGACCACGGCACCGATTTGCGGCACCTTGACGATGCTATCCGCCGTGACGGCGAAGCCGAAGCCATCCTGCCCGATGCGCACGCCGGGGTGGATGGTGCAGTTGCTGCCGATGGAAACCTTTTGCAGGGTGACGTGGGGGCCGACATGGGTGCCGTTGCCGAGCGTGACGCCCGCGCCCACCGTGCTGTGCGCGCCGACGTGGCAGTGCGCGCCGACCTTCGCGCCTTCATACACGATGGCGTAAGGCTCCACCCGCGCGGTGGGGTGGATGGTGGCCTTGCTGCTGACCACCGCGAACTGCGAAATGCCCGCGTTGAGCACCGGCTGGGGATACATGAGCTGAAGCGCGCGCGCGAAGGCCACGTAGGGCTGCGTGGTGGGCAGCGCGATGCAGCCTTCCGGCAGGGATTCGGCATCCGCCGGGCGCACCAGCACCGCGCCCGCGTGCGTGGTGCGCGCGCCGTGGCGGTACTGCTGGTTATCGAAAAAGCTGAGATCGTCGGCCCCGGCCTGGTGCAGCGGCTTGATGGCGGCGATGGTTTTATCCCCCTTGCCTTCCGGCACCGGGATGCCGAGGTGGGTGCAGAGTGCTTCGAGCGTTATCATGGCCGGATAGTACCCCAAGTGGCCCCAGAGGGGCCACTTTTTTGAGAGGGTTAGGCGAAGGTTCGGCTATTTTTTATCGAGGGCCTTGTTGGCGCGGGCCAGCACGTCGTCGCTGATATCCGGCACATCGGGCGCGGTGTAGAAGGTGATGCCCTTGGGCAGGATGACCTCGTAGCCTTTCTCCTTGGCGATTTGCTCGACGATTTTGCGCACGGCCTCGGTGATCTGCTTGCGGAACTTGAGGTTTTCCTCATCCAGCCCGCTTTGGATATCCGACGCCTTGGCGCGGAAATCGGCGAGATCCTTGGCGAAGGCCTTTTGCTCGTCCTGGAACTTATCGGCGCTGAGAACCGATTGCTGTTCGCGCAATTTTTGCTGCTTGGCGATGAGCGGCTTTTCCAGCGCGTTGATTTGCGCCTGCGCGGCATCGCGTTTGGCGGTGAGATCCTTCACCGCGCGCTTGGCGGCGTTGGTGCCGTTGATGACCATTTGCGCATCGAACACCGCGATTTTGGCGTCGGCGGCGTGCGCGGCCGCGGCGAAGCCCAAGGCCACCGCCAGTGCGACGGCCGTGGTGCGGACAAAATGAATGGTTTTGCTCATTGTTTATTCCCCCTTTGGTGTTGAAGCCAGTTTATACGATTAGAAGTGCGTGCCAACCGAGAAACTGAAGATTTGCGAACGGTCTTCCTTCGCCTTGACCAGCGGGAAGCCGAAATCCATGGTGAGCGGCCCGATGGGGCTGCGCCACGCGATACCGGCGCCGGCGGTGATGCGGTAGAGCTTGCTATCAATCACCCCGGTGTCGCCGCCGTCGAACTTGGTGACGATGCCGCCGTCGGTGAACAGCACGCCGCGCACGCCCATGTCGGTGAAGGTGGCGCCGAGCGGGAAGTTCAGCTCGATGTTGTTGCCGAGCATGTATTTACCGCCGAGGGCGTCGCCGGTGGCGGCGTCGCGCGGGCCGATACCGCCGTACTCGAATCCGCGGAGGTTCTGCCCGCCGCCGATGAAATGCTCGTAAAGAGGCAGGTTGCCGGAGGTGGGCTGTACCACGCCGACGCGGCCGCCGACGCTGAGAATCCAGTCATCCCACAGTTCATGCGTGTAGCTGCCGTCGGCCTTGAGGCGGATGTAGTCGGTATCCGAGCCGAAGCCGCTGTAGTCGGCGCCGGTGGAGACGCGGAAGCCGTGGGTGGGATTGAGGTAGCTGTCGCGGTTGTCGAACGTCCAGGCATCGGACACCCAGATGCTGTCGCGGCGGCCGGCCTCGTTCTTGACGAATTGCGAGGCGCTGGTGCCGACGTTGTCGATCTTGGTGTTCTTGTAGCCCAGCGTGACGTTGTTCTTGGCGAACTCCGACAGGTTGAAGCCGAGGCGCACGTCTCCGCCGCCGACGCCGGTATCGTAGGACGATTCGTCCTGCAGGTCGGTGCGGGTGTTGAACAGGTCGAACCCGGCGGCGAGCGGCTGGTTCATGAAGTAGGGCTCGGTGAAGCCGATGTTGAAATTCTGCTGGCGTTGCGACATCGCAAGATCCACCGACACGAGCTGGCCGCGGCCGAGGAAGTTATGCTCGGTGACGCTGGCAGTGGCGAGGATGCCGTCGTAGGTGGAATAGCCCGCGCCGATGTTGAATTCACCGGTGGATTGCTCCTTCACCTTCACGTCCACGTCCATGCGGTCGGGCTGAGTGGTTTCATGCGGGGTCACGTCCACATCGGAGAAGTAGCCGAGGTAATTAATGCGGTCGCGGCTGCGCTTGAGCTTGGTGGCGGAGTAGGAATCGCCTTCGGCCAGCCGCATTTCGCGGCGGATGACGTAGTCGCGCGTGCGGGTGTTGCCTTCGATGTTGATGCGGTTGACGTACACGTGCGGGCCGGGGGTGACGTTGAAGGTTACGTCGAGCTTGCGTTCGGCCTCGTGCTTGACGTAGGTGGGCTTGATATCGAGGAAGGCGTAGCCCTTGTTGCCGAGGTAGTCGATAAGGGTGTCCACCGTTTCATCCACCCGCTTGGCGTTGAAGATGTCGCCGCTCTTGAGCGTGACCTTGCTGGCGAGATCCTTCATGTTCAGGCCCTCGGCCTCCGCCTTGAGGGCGACGTTGATGGCGCCGAAGTTATAGCGCGGACCTTCGAAGATGGTGTAGGTGATGATGAAGTTCTTGCGGTCGCGCGTGAGTTCCGCCACCGCGCTGGTGATCTGCACGTCGGCATAGCCTTCGCTGAGGTAGAAGCGGCGCAGGAGATCCTTGTCCACGTCGAGGCGGGTGGGATCGTAGGTATCCGCGCTGGAGAGGAAGCGCCACCACGTGCTCTTCTTGGTGGCGATGACATGCGCGAGTTCGGCGTCGCCAAACTTGTGGTTGCCGACGAAGTTGATTCTGGCGATATGGGTTTTGGCGCCTTCATCCACCTTGTAAATCACGTCCACGCGGTTTTCGCTGCGCTGGATGAGCTGCGCGTTCACCTGGGTGGTGAAGCGGCCGCGGCTGCGGTAGGCGGCCTGCAGCACCTGGATATCGGCCTGCACCCGCGACGGGCTGTAGATGCTGCGCGGCTTGAGGCTGATCAGCTCGGCAAGGCGCTTGGAGGCGATGGCGTCGTTGCCTTCAAACACCACCTTGTTGACCAGCGGGTTTTCCACCACGTTGACCGTGACCGCGCCATTTGCGTCTTGTGTGACCGCGACGTTGGCGAACAGGCCGCTGGCGTAGAGGCTGCGTACTACGTAGCTGGCTTGATCGGGCGTGAAATCATCGCCCACTTTGAAGGGGATGTAGGTGCGCACCGTGGCCGGTTCCACCCGCTGGTTGCCGGTGACGTTGATGGCGGTGATGGGGGCTGCGAAAGCCGGGATGACGATGGCGACGGCGGCCAGGGTTGCCAGGAAGATTCGGTGCATGCGGAACGCGTTCACTTGTTGCAGGGGCCTCTTTTGCCATGGAGTGTAGCGAGATGCAGGCCCGAGGGCAAGGCGAAGCCTTAATGGGTGCCCGAAGGTGTGGCAATTTCAGCGTTGCCGGCGTGATGAAAGCCGATGCCGAGGCGGCGGACATCGTTAAGCGTGGAGTAGCCCGCAAGCGCCAGGATGCAGACGATGCCGATGCGGAACAGCCATTCCTGCGTCATATCCCCCAAGGGTTTGCCGCGGAGTTTTTCATAGACAAGGAACACGAGGTGGCCGCCGTCGAGCACCGGCAGCGGGAATAGGTTGACGATGCACAGGTTGATGGTGATGACCACCATGAACATGAGCAGCGCGAACATGCCGCTGGCCGCGGTTTGCCCGGTGAGGTTGGCGATGCCCAGGGGCCCGGTGAGATTGCTGGCGGGCACTGCGCCGATGAGCACCTTATACAGCGATTCCACCGTGAGGCTGGTGAGCTCCCACGTGCGGGAAGCGGCACGGGTGACGGCCTCCACCGGCGGGTGGTAGACCACGAAGGTATCGTAACTGGCGGTGACGCCGATGCGGCCGACCGTATGGCTGTTGCCCAGAAGATCGTTGAACGTGGTGAGTTTGGGCGTGAGAGTGACCTGCAGCGGCTGGCCGTCGCGCATAATGCCCAATGTGATGACCTTTTGCGCGTTGTCGGAGACGTCTTTCTGGAAGGTGTCCCAGTCGCCTACCGGGGTGCCGTTGAAGCTGGTGATGAGGTCTCCCTTGTGCATAACGCCTGCGGCGGGCATATCGGGCAGGATATCGCCCACCTGAGCCTTAAGACGGTGCTCGCCCGTAAGCATAATGACGACCAGCAGCAAAAAGCCGAACACCAGGTTGGCCAGCGGCCCGGCCACGATGACCCACATGCGTTGCCAGACTGTCTTGGCGCTGAAGGAATCCGGGTCGTTCACGTTGCTATAGGCCTTGCCATCCACCTGCCCGTGCATCTGCACGTAGCCCCCGAAGGGTAGCCACGCCACCTTCCAGCGGGTGCCGTGCTTATCGGTGCGGCCCCAGACTTCAGATCCAAAACCGATGCTGAAGGCCGTGATGCGGATGCCTACGCTGCGCGCGGCAAGATAGTGCCCCCATTCATGCACGAATACGAGAATGCTGAGCACGATAACGAACAAAATCGCGGTAAAGGCGGTTTGCCCACCCGGCAACGATTGGGCAAAGGTGGCAAGATGCGAGAGGAAATCCGGCGTTGATTGCATGGGGGCACTGTACGGGCGGCAGGGGCCTTCGCCAAGTAAAAAAGCTGTTGCGGTAAGGCCAGCATGGGCTTGACATAGGCAGGTTGAAGTCCATGTTGAAAGAATCTCAACTTTTATGAGGAAACATCATGACCGCTTCACCGATACCGACGGATTCGTTGACATTTCTAGCCAACCGATGGTGGCCTGTCCAAGCCCCGGCCGAGGCCAAGCCCCTGCCGAAGCCGGTCGACCGACTGTCGGGTAATAAACCGGGCCCCGGACGTCGCCCTTCCTCCCAGCCATGGAGGGCTTGGCGCCGGCGTTGATTATACCGAAATGATGGCGGAGCCTTGTGCTCCGCCTTTATTCATGAAGTTGCTAGGCGGCACTGTTGGCGGGCGCGGCAAGCGCACCAAAGCGGCGCTGGCGCGAGCCGAAGCTGGCCAGGGCCTGCTGGTAGTGCTGGGGCGTGAAATCCGGCCACGAGACATCGGTGAAATACAGCTCGGCGTAGGCCATCTGCCAGAGCATGAAGTTGGACAGGCGTTGCTCTCCACTGGTACGGATGACAAGGTCGGGGTCCGGCAAAGCATTGGTATCCAGTGCACTGGAAAGATTGTGCGGGGTAATATCCTGCCCTTCGTTGGCCAGCGTTTGCGCGGCACGGGCGAGTTCGTCGCGTCCGCTGTAGTTGACGGCGAACGTGGCGTTGAGCTTGGTGTTATGCGCGGTTTTACTTTCAACTTCCGTCATAATATCAAGGATGTCCTTGGGCAGACGGCCCGTGGGCGAACGGTCTCCGATAAAGCGGATGCGCAGGCCCTTTTTGATGATATCGCCGAGTTCCTTCCTGAAATAGCTGCGCATCAGGTCGAACAGGCCGGAGACTTCCTCGAGCGGGCGTTTCCAGTTCTCGGTGCTGAAGGCGTAGAAGGTGACGTATTGCACGCCCGCGTTGATGCTTTCCTCGCAGATAGTGCGCACCGTTTCCACCCCTTGGGCGTGGCCTTTAAGACGCGCAAACCCGCGCTTTTGCGCCCAGCGGCCGTTACCGTCCATAATGAAGGCGACGTGGGCGGGAGGCGCGGCCGGGGTTTCTGGTTGTGTCATAAGCTTAGGCAATACCTGATATCCGGCGCAGCGGCAAGACCCCTGCCCCGCCGCGCGCCGCGGTTTCAGATTGTGGTAATGTCTTTTTCCTTGGCGGTGAGCAGGGTATCGATCTGGCCGATGTAATTTTCGATTTCCTTCTCCACCTTGTCCATCTCGCGCTTGGCATCGTCTTCACCCATGCCTTCGTCCTTGGCCTTCTTCACCGCATCCATGCCGTCGCGGCGGATGTTGCGCACCGCAATGCGGCTTTCCTCGGCATACTTGCGGGCAAGCTTGACCAGTTCCTGGCGGCGTTGCTCGTTAAGCTCCGGCATAGGGATGCGGATAAGTTGGCCATCGACCGACGGATTGAGGCCGAGGCCTGCATCGCGGATGGCTTTCTCGGTGGCCTGGACAAGGCCCTTGTCCCACACATTGACGGTGAGAAGGCGGGCTTCCGCCACGCTGACGGTGCCGACCTGTGCGACGGGCATGGCCGTGCCGTAGGCTTCGACTTCCACATTATCGAGCAGGCTGGCACTGGCGCGGCCGGTGCGCAGGCCGCTGAATTCATGCTTGAGGGCGGTGATGGCGCCATCGAGGCGGTGGGTGAGGTTGGACATGATACATTCCTTGCTTGGCGATATTTACGCGGGAAAGTGCAGCATGGTGGCGGCGGCGTCAAGAGTATGCCACATTAACGCCATGAAAACACGCAGGCGTTACGTGCATGACCGGCAGCGGCGCAGGGCGCCGCGTTCAGCCCCCACCAAGCCTGTGGCGCCACGCCCGGCAACGCTGGTGGCGCAGGTGAACGGCGGCGGCAGCCATTGGCAGGCGCGGGTGATGCACCGCGACCTTGCAGGGCTGAACATGGAGGTTATTTTCCCTAATAACATCAAAGAACAAGAGGGCTATTATGAGGTTAAGCCTGTAGGCGGGCGGGCTGACAAAGTTGAGGTTATCCGCCCCCTGCCCGCCAGCGGTGTGGCCAGTTATGCGGCGATTTTGAACCATGCCTTGCGAGTGGAGTGGCCGGAGAGAGTGGAGCGCGAGGCTGAGAAGCTGCAGGCGTACAGGTGGCGCCCGGGCGACGGGCGCGAGGACTGGCGGAGGCTTCCGATTGTGACGATTGATGGCTCTGACGCTAGGGATTTTGACGATGCGGTGTGGGCGGAGGGGTGGGAAAACGGCGGTTGGCACGTTCTGGTGGCGATTGCGGATGTGGCATTTTATATTAAGGAAAATAGTGAGTTAGACAAGGAAGCGTTGGAGCGGGGCAACAGCACGTACTTTCCCGACCGGGTTTTGCCCATGCTGCCGGAGAAATTGTCTAATGATTTGTGCAGCTTAAGGCCAAACGAGGACCGGCCGGTGGTGGGGGTGGAGATGTGGGTGGATGCTGAGGGGAAACTTAAAAAACACAAGTTTAATCGTGGGGTTATCCATAGCGCGGCGCGTTTGACGTATGACGGCGTGCAGGCGTTTTTTGACGGCGAAAAGGGCGGCATAGCACCGGCAGTTGCGGAAAATCTGCGGCATCTGCTGGGCGTTTACCGGCAATTAAGCGGCATGAAACGGCAACGCGGCGCGATGGACCTGGATTTGCCCGAAGTGCAGCTGAAACTGAAGGCCGACGGCAGCGTGGAGAGCGTGGGGATGCGTGCGCGGCACGACGCGCACCGGCTGATTGAGGAGCTGATGATACTGGCCAACGTGGCGGCGGCGGAGACGTTGAGCAAAAACGGCGGGGGCGGGCTGTACCGCATCCACGCCGAGCCGACGCCGGAAAAGCTGATAACGCTGAAAGCGACATTGGGGCCGCTGGGCTTCACCGTGCCCGCGCCCAACGGCGGGCCCAAGGCGTGGGCCAAGCTGGTGACGCAGGTGCAGGAGCACCCCGCCGCGCAGACGTTGCTGCGCGCGATACTGCAGAGCCAGCAGCAGGCCAAGTACGACCCCGCGAACATCGGCCATTATGGCCTTGCGCTGCCGCTTTACAGCCACTTCACCAGCCCGATACGGCGGTATTCCGACCTGGTGGTACACCGCGCGCTGTTGAAGGCCCTGCGCGACAAGGACGGGCTGGCGTGGCCGGTGGCCAAGCTGGCGCGGGTGGCGGAAAGCATCAACGCCAGCGAGCGCAAGAGCCAGCAGGCCGAGTGGGAGGCGCGCGACCGGCTGGTGGCGCAGCATTTTGCCGGGCTGGTGGGCAAGCGCTTTACCGCGGTGGTGGTGGGCATCCAACCCTTCGGCTGCTTTGTGGCGGTGGAGGGCGTGGCCGAGGGATTGCTGCCGAAATGGAAACTGGACGGGTGGGCCTACATGGGCGGCATGAACTGCTGGCGCAGGGTGCGCGGCGGCAAGGGCAACCTGCGCATCGGCAGCACGCTGGACGTGGTGCTTTTGGAGGCCGACGCACTGGGCGGGCGGCTGACCTTCGGCCTGCCGCAGGACGAGATGACGGCGCGGGCGGACAACCATATACGCAGCCTGCCCCGCCCCGCGCGGCGCGGCGGGCGGCGGCGCCGACCTTCATAGCCTTTCCATAGAAAAAACGCCGCCCCGTGGAGGGGCGGCATTTTTCCTGACGGCATGTTTTACGGGCCGGGCCGCGCGAGGATGGGCGAAAAGCCCACCAGCACGTGCAAGGCCCAGATGGTGAGCGTGGCGCCCACGATGATGATGGACGAAGTGGCCAGCCACGTGAACCCGCCCAGCCACGGATGAACCGCCCCGGCAAATGCCGCCGCGGCGCCGCCGACCACGACGGCCGCCAGCCACAGGAGCTGGAAGCGTGCCGGTTGCGCCCACCACGTTTCAGGCCGGTTGCGCGGGTTGGCGTGCTTCAGCGTATCGTACCACTCCACGCAGGCGTAGAGCACCAGCAAGGCGGCAAGGGCGCCGCTGAAGGCATCCGCCGCGAGGCCGACGAGGCAGGCTACGAACACCGCCAGCGCCGCCGGCAGGAACACCTGCGCGGCGATATAGGTGCGGATGCGGCCGGTTTGGTTGACCGTCCACAGCCATAAGGCGGTGCAGGGCATGGCCAGCAGCATAATGCCGAGGGCACGGGTGCCCCAGCCGGTGCCCACGGCGAGCGTGAACACCCACAGGCTGAGCGCCACCAGCGCCAGCGGCGCGATGGTTAACACCGCGACCCTGGCGGCGGCGGGCATGACAGTGTGGGCATGGCCCATTGATGTTGAAGTATGGAAGTGCGCGGTCGTCATGGTTTCTCCCCCTCTTCAGACCTTTGGAAACGCTATGAAATGTATGGGGTAAGCATAAGGCGGCGGGGGCGGGTGCACAAGGGGCAAGCCCGGCGGTTGTGCAATGCGCAGGCGGTACCTATACTAAAAGGGTCGATTTTTTTCGAGGAGACACATTATGACCGCTTTCCGCAACGATGAACACACCCTTGGCCAGAGCCGCCGGGCACGACGCCTGCTGGGCCTGGCCAACCAGCCCGCGCCCCGCGACGACGAAGACCTGCGCGAGAAGCGCGAGCTCCGGCAGTCGCACCCCGACGACGGGCGCTGGCTGGACCTGTAAACGACGCGGCACTGCCGCAGGAGGGAGCTTCGGCTCCCTTTCTTTTTTGTGCCACAGGGGGCATGACGGAATTGGGGCGCGGGGTTGTACAGCTACGTTTGCGGCGGCATGGTGGGTTTATGCATGTGCCCGGACTTTCAGGCTTTTCCGCCGACACCATAGACGACCTTGTCTTCGCCGCGATGGTGATGCTGGGCCTGGGCCTGAGCCACACGCGCGTGGGCAAGCCGCTGGCGTGGGCCGAAACCTTTTACCATGAGCTGAGCCACGGGATTATCTGCATTCTGACCGGCGGCAAGATTGACCACATTACCCTGAGCTTCAACGGCGCGGGCTGCTGTTATACGCGCGGGGGCTGGCGCATCCCCACCCTGCTGGCGGGGTACGCCGGCTCCGCCTTGTGGGGCGGCGTGCTGTTCATGGCCGGATGGCTGCTGGGCGACCACGGCGCGACCACGTGGCTGAAGGTGGAGCTGGGCGTGATGGCCTTCGTGCTGGTGGTGTGGGCGCGCGACTGGCGCACGTGGGTGATTCTGCTGACGTTGGGCGGGTTTTACGGTGCCGCGGTGTTGATACGCGACGTGCACTACATGCCGCTTATCCTTCAATTCATGGGGATTTACGTGTTGCTGAACGCCATACGCGCGCCGCTGTTTTTGATTGACGGGCAGCATGTGGGCGACGGCGCGATGCTGGCCGATATCTTCCACATCCTTCCGGAAGGGATATGGATTGCGCTGTGGTTCGCCTTCGCGCTGCTGGTGATGGGCGTGTGCATGTATCTGACGCTGCCGGACTTCAAGGCGGTGGCGGAGCCGGTTTTGGTGTGGGCGGGGGTTATTTGACGGGTTATCGGGTTATGGGATTATGGGGTTATCGGGCGGACGGCTGAGGGTTAAATGAATTGGGGTGGCTTCTGCTGCAGTTGAATGGATTACGCATGGCTTATATGGCTAAAGCGGTTGAATGCGTTGCCCTTACGGGTGCCACGTCCGCGCGGCGATAAGTTCATGACTTCTGCGGCGACTGTGGGCCGCGCTCCTCGCAATGACGCCCCATAAGTTTGGGGGCTTTGGTGGGATAGCGGGTATGGCCTGGGTTAGTTTGCCGGGATGACCGCGACAAAGGCGAATAGGATTGTCTGAACGCGAAAGGCCGGGAAGCCCGGCCTTTTGCTTTGAGTAAAGGCTAGGCCTTCTCGACCTGGTTGTAGTCCAGCTCGATGGGTGTTGCACGGCCGAAGATGCTGACCGAGACGGTGAGGCGTTCCTTGTCCTCGTCCACCGTTTCCACGTTGCCCTGGAAGTTGGCGAAGGGGCCGTCGAGCACGCGCACGGCCTCGCCGACCTCGAAGCTGACGAGGTTGCGCGGCTTTTCCGCGCCGTGTTCCATGACGTTGAGGATGGCCTGCGCTTCCTTCTCGCTGATGGGGAAAGGCTTCTTGCCGCGCTCGGACCCGAGGAAGCCAGACACGTGCGGGGTGTAGCGGATAAGGTGCCAGACATCATCGGTGAGGTTGCACTTGATGAGGACGTAGCCGGGGAAGAACTTGCGGTCGGTGCTGACCTTGACGCCCTTCTTGATTTCCACCACCGGCTCGGTGGGGATGAGCACGTCTTCGACAAAGCGTTGCATGCCTTGCAGCAGCACTTGCTCGCGGATGAGGGTTTGCACGCGCTTTTCGTAATTGCTGGCGGTTTGCGCCACGTACCAGCGGGCGTTCTCCACCGGTTGAGGGGCCCAGGTGAGGCGCACCTCGGCATTGCGCGCGGCCTTGCCGGTGGTGGGCTTTTTGGCCTTGCTGGCCTTCTTCTTGGCGGGGGCCTTGGCAGGCTTAGGCGCGGCCACGGGCTTGGCCGCGGCGCGCTTGCCGGACTTGGCCGTGGTGGTCTTGCGGGCCTTGACGACGTCCTTGTCCTTCTTTTCAGGCTTGGCGGCGGTTTTGGCGGCGGCTTTTTTGGCGGGCATGGCGGGTTCTTTCGTTAGAATTCAATGATTAAAGGCCGAAGAGGAAGTTGAGGGCGTGGCCGATGAGGAGATCCACCCCCGTGAGGAACAGCGCAATCAGGAGCGCAAGGATGAACACCATGACCGTGAGGCGCTGCGTTTCCGCCCAGGTGGGCCACGTGATGCGGTTGACCTCGGCGCGGACGTCGCGCGTGAAGCGGAGCAGGCTGGTGATTTGGTTCATGCGGCGTTTCCCCTATTTTCTGGCTTCCGGGCACGCCGAAATTATCCGGCGGCGGAGTTGGGGCTTGATAACGCGGATTGACGGACGGCGCAAGGGGCTTGGCCGGAAGGAAGGCAGCCAAAGGTTGATTTTGCGGTGTATGCATTCCAGAATTAGGCAATACCTGTGCCATAGGAGGTTTTTATGGCGAATCATCTGTTTCAGACCATTTGCGACATGGCCAACATCGGAGTGCCGGACACGACAGTGACGTTGCGGTTCAGCACGTTTGCGGCCGAAGACCTTGATATCATCTACCGGGTGACGCTGAACGTGCCCAACCAATGCGTGGAGATCTGCCCCGAAGGTGCCGACCCGCCGAGCCGCGTGGTGCTGCACGAGGAAGCTGACGGGAGGGTATCCGCCGAGATTATCCTTCATCTGGCGCCGATGACGCTGCCGAGGATGAAGGAGGAGATACTGGCAAACCCGGACACCTACGTTGACGACGTGCTTGACGCCATGCTTGGCCGGGAGGCGCTGGTGTTTTTGGGCAAGGCATGACCTTGCGCCGCGCCCCCTGACGGGGGCGCGGTTTTTTATTGGTCGGCGATGATGCTCTTGAGGAGCTGGTTGACCAGTTCCGGATTGGCCTGGCCTTTGGTTTCCTTCATCACGAAGCCGACGAAACTGCCGAAGACACGCTCGTTGCCCGCCTTGTATTTGGCGACAGCGTCGGGGTTGGCGGCTATGGCCTTTTCGCAGATGGCGCGAAGGGCGGATTCATCGGAGATTTGGGAAAGACCCTGTTTCTCCACGATTTTTCCAGGGTCTTCGCCGGTTTCCAGCATGGTGGCGAACACCTGCTTGGCGATTTTGCCGCTGATTTTGCCGCTGCCGATGAGGCCGACGAGTTCCGCCAGTTGGGCGGCGCGGATAGGGGAATCGGCGAGGTCGGTGCCGGTTTTGTTGAGGGCGCCGAAGAGCTCCACCGTGAGCCAGTTGGCGGCCAGCCTGGCATCCGCCCCCTGCCCGACCATGGCCATGAAGTAGTCGGCGTAGGTTTTTTCCGACGTGAGCAGCGACGCGTCGTAGGCCGGGAGGCCGTAGCTTTCCATGAAGCGGGCCTTGAGGGTATCGGGCAGTTCCGGCAGTTCGCCGCGGATGCGTTCGATGCGCGCGGGGTCGAGATTGACCGGCAGCAGGTCCGGGTCGGGGAAGTACCTATAGTCGTGCGCGTCTTCCTTGGTGCGCAGGGTACGGGTTTCGTTGGTGTCGGGATCCCACAGGCGGGTTTCCTGCTGGACTTCGCCGCCCCTTTCCCACACGTCCACCTGCCGTTCGGCCTCGTGCTGGATGGCGTTCATGACGTGGCGGATGCTGTTGAGGTTTTTGATTTCGCAGCGGGTGTTGAACTTGGTTTCGCCGATTTTGCGCACCGACACGTTGGCGTCGCAGCGCAGGTTGCCCTTTTCCATGTCGCCGTCGCAGATTTCCAAGAAGCGCAGCAGGGTGCGCAGTTTCTTCATGTAGGCGCCCGCTTCCTCCGGCGTGCGCAGCTCGGGTTCCGACACGATTTCCATGAGCGGTACGCCCGCGCGGTTAAGGTCTACATAGCTGACGTTGCCCGCGCCCATGTCGTGGATGCTTTTTCCGGCGTCCTCCTCAAGGTGCATGCGGGTGATGTTGATGGTGCGCGAGGTGCCGTCCTCAAGGTCTATGGCCAGCTTGCCTTTGAGGACGATAGGCTGGTCGTACTGGCTGATCTGGTAGCCCTTGGGGAGGTCGGGGTAATAGTAATTCTTGCGCGCGAACACCGAGTGCGGGTTGATCTCCGCGCCGATGGCGAGGCCAAGCTTGATGCCCGCGTCCACCGCGCCCGCGTTGAGCACCGGCAGCATGCCGGGCATGCCGAGGTCGATTTCATTCGCCTGCGTGTTCGGCTCCGCTCCAAACGCGGTGCTGCTGCCGCTGAACAGCTTGGACTTGGTGGTGACCTGCGCGTGGACTTCCAGCCCGATGACCATTTCGTAGTTGTGGGGGAGCGTCATTGTGTTTTCCTTGGTTTTCGTGGATCCCGGCCTACGCCGGGATGACCGCGGCAAAGCGGCGGAGGTTCATTTCCTTGATTACATGCCGTTCGGATAATCGGGGTTCATGGTGTGGCCGGCGGCGCGGATTTGGTTGAAGCCCTTGATGTAATCTTCCAGCAGGGTGAGGCACCAATCCAGCCGCTTTTCCATGTAGGCGTTGGCGTCGGCGTGCTCCGGCTTGGGGTTTTCCACGAACATATCGGCGTTGTTGCGCACGATGAGGTGCTCCGGCAGGTAGGCCATGCGGTTGTTCTTGCTGGTAAAGCCCTTGAGCTCGGTCATGGGATAGCTGCCGCCGGGGCCGACGCTGTCGGTGACGGCCAGCGCCGGTTTGTGCGCCAGCAACGGGCCGTTGCCGCAGAGCAGGAAGAAGTTGATGAGTTTGGCCGGGACGATGCCGTGGTACTCCGGGCTGACGACGACGAAGCCTTCGGCGGCCTCCAGCTGTTTGGCAATGGGCTGCCAGAGGGTTTGCCACTTTTCCGCCAGCGGCTGCACACCCCACATGCCTTCGTCCCAGAACGGCAAATCCAGCGTGGTGAGGTCGATGATATTCACGCTGTGGCCGCGCTGCCCAAGCCGGCCGGCAATGTGCTTGGCGATGCGCGGGGTTTGGCCCTGCGGGCGGTGGCCCCCGGCGATGACGGCGATAGTGCTCATGGTGTGCTCCCCTTCCCTTATTCCTTATTATGACACGA
>Ga0164242_10001526_pt1 | contig 27493 bp, 21 predicted proteins | sample OricomgcompostMG_FD_108783 | JGI IMG/M metagenome (GOLD analysis project Ga0164242, IMG submission 108783) | Miracle-Growth compost microbial communities from Emeryville, California, USA - Original compost - Miracle growth compost (MG) ...
AACCGAGACCTGCCAAAGGGAGAAAAGGCGACGACAGCACCAAGCTGCCTCTCGTCAACTCGTTCTGATCTGATTCCTATGTCAAGAAATTTATTCCGGACAGCAGTGCGCGAAGGCGGGAATCCAGCATTTCATTACACAGCTTGAACGAAAGTTCAACGAATCAGCACGTATGCTGCAAGGCTTATCGAAATGACTGAAACAAGAACTGCAGAAATGGCTACTACTTTAATTTTTTTAAGTTCTTCAGCCGTAAATCGCAATGCAGTACTCAAATTAATGATGATCTGGTTCTGAGCCTCTAACTCTGCCTGAAGATTTTCTAAGGCAATGGCATTTCCAGATTTGTTTCCAGACTTTCCATCGAAGAATTTTTCTTTAATTTTTATTCCAGCGTCAACAGCTTTGTTTGCAATGTCGATCGCCGCCAGAATTGACTTCACATCGTACATGCTAGTTATCTCACATAGTAATTTTTCTAATAATTGGAAAACTCAATCCCCAATTTGTATTGGAGACTCTCTCCCAACCGCGGTCCAATCCCCGGCAGCAGCGAACGCAAGGTCTTAGGCGTTTGCCGTAACTCCGTCCGCATCTCCTTCACCAATTCCAGCGCAGTCCCATCGTCCATTCCGGTTTTCAATGCATCCCTGCAGCGCACGACCATCATCACGAGACTGTCGGTCAGGATGTCGAGGCTTTCGTTGTCCGTCTCGCGCAGCAGGCCGATCAGTTGATCGTACACAGCCAGCAGTTCTCTCAGCTCCGCATGTAACTCTGCCGTTTGCGCCTTGCTCGAGGTGCGCTTGGGGACGGGCCGGAACAGCAGGACATTGCTGCCTTCCGATTTTTTCTCCGACATAATGATGCTCGCGTATGGGAACGAATCCAGTGTAAGGTCGGGAAACGATAGACGTCAACGCGGACTGTTTCGGCATCGTAGATGAGCGGAAGAATCGGACGCAAAAAAAGCCGCTGAACTCAGCGGCTTTTTGTTTGCACTGTATGGCCTGCACTGCAATCACGCAGCCTTCACATTCAACGCACTATCCCGGTTCACTGCACTTAGCACCGCACGGAACGACGCCGTGACGATGTTGCTGTCAATGCCCACGCCGAATCGCGTCGGACCGTTGTCGACGCGCAGTTCGATGTAGCTGGCGGCGTTGGCGTTGGCGCCGGAGCCGATCGCGTGTTCGTGGAAGTCCATGAACTTGATGTCCAGGCCGAGCGCGTCGACGAAGGCATCGATCGGGCCGTTGCCCTTGCCCTTGACGGTCATCGGCTTGCCGTCCTTTTCCAGCTGCACTTCGATTGCGATGTTGCCGTTGGTGTCCGTCAGCGTGTGGCTGCGGTAGTGGTAGGGCATCATCGCGTCCACGTATTCCTGCTTGAAGATCTTGTGGATGTCGCCGGCGGCGACTTCGCGGCCGGTCTCGTCGGTGACACGCTGCACAACGCGGCTGAATTCGATCTGCAGGCGGCGCGGCAGCACGAGGCCGAATTCCTGTTCCAGCAGGTAGGCCATGCCGCCCTTGCCGGACTGGCTGTTGACGCGGATCACGGCGTCGTAGCTGCGGCCGAGGTCGGCCGGGTCGATCGGCAGGTAGGGCACTTCCCAGATCGCGTCCTTCTGCTGCTTGGCGAAGCCTTTCTTGATCGCGTCCTGGTGCGAGCCGGAGAAGGCGGTGAACACGAGGTCGCCGGCATACGGATGGCGCGGGTGCACCGGAATCTGGTTGCATTCCTCGACGGTCTGGCGGATCGCGTCGATGTCGGAAAAGTCCAGGCCCGGGTGGACGCCTTGCGTGTACAGATTCAGCGCGAGCGTGACGAGGTCGACGTTGCCGGTGCGCTCGCCGTTGCCGAACAGGCAGCCTTCGACGCGGTCGGCGCCGGCCATCACGCCGAGTTCGGCGGCGGCGACGGCACAGCCGCGGTCATTGTGCGGATGCAGGCTGATGAGGATGGCGTCGCGCCGCGCGAGGTTGCGGTGCATCCATTCGACCTGGTCGGCATAGACGTTCGGCGTGCTGGCTTCGACGGTGCCGGGCAGGTTGATGATCATCTTGCGTTCGGGCGTCGGCTGCCAGACTGCGGAGACGGCGTCGCACACTTCCTTGGCGAATTCCAGCTCGGTCATGCTGAAGGTTTCCGGCGAATACTGGTAGACCCATTCGGTTTCCGGATGCGCGTCGGTCAATTCCTTGACCAGTTTGGTGCCGGCCACAGCCAGCGCCTTCACTTCTTCCTTCGACATGTTGAAGACGATCTTGCGGAAGGCGGGCGCGGTGGCGTTGTACATGTGGATGATCGCGCGGCGCGCGCCGGCGACGGCATCGACGGTGCGACGGATCAGGTCTTCGCGCGCCTGCGTCAGCACTTCGATGGTGACGTCGTCCGGGATGCGCTTTTCGTCGATCAGCTTACGGCAGAAGTCGAAGTCGGTCTGTGAGGCCGACGGGAAGGCGACCTCGATTTCCTTGACGCCGATCTGCACCAGCATCTCGAAGAAGCGCAGCTTCTTGGCGGCGTCCATCGGATCGATCAGCGCCTGGTTGCCGTCGCGCAGGTCGGTGCTCATCCAGATCGGCGGCTTGGAGATGGTGTTGTTCGGCCAGGTGCGGTCGGTCAGGCGCACGGGCGGGAAGGCGGCGTATTTGGTTTCCGGTTTGCTGAGCATCATGGCTACATCCTTTTTTCTTTGAAAGCGGTGGACGGCGTTCGGGCCGTCGAATAAACAATCGTCGGTGTGGCGGAAGGCTGCCTGGCTGCCACCTGCGCTAGGCCAGGCAACCGCTCGGTAGGCGTAGCGCCGCCGCGCGTGCGCTGACTGCGGCGGTCGAGGCGCCATCGATGCATGCGGCGGGACAAGGCTGGACGGACATGACGATCAATTCACACATTGCTGCGCCTGGAATCGGCGACGAAAACGGAAAACTGCGACGGGGTACGACGGTGCTGCGGACAGCGGGGTGCGACTCGGCTGATTTAGCGTAGTCGTAGCGATAGCGGCATCGGTAGCAGGTCGATGCGCGAGGAGAGGGCAGCAATGTGCGGGAGGGAGAACATGCGGCCACTGTAGGGGAAAGCCGCCTTCGTTGTCAAGTTTTCCGTTCCAGTTGCAGGATGTAATGGAAGAATTCGTGGTCGCGATGGTACCCGGCCGCCACGTACAGCCGCTGCGCGGTGACGTTGTGATATTGCGTCGCCAGTTCCAGCCGGGCGGCGCCGTCGGCAATGGCGAAATCCCGTGCGGCGTCGAGCAGGGCGCGGCCGGCGCCGCAGCCGCGGGCAGCGTCGGCGACGTACAGGTCGTTCAGCGTCCAGATGCGCCTTGCGGCCGTCGAGGAAAAAGTCGGGTACAGCTGCGTGAAGCCGAGCAGTTTGCCTTGGTCGTCCTGGGCGACGAAGATCACCGATTCGTTGCGGCGCATGCGTGCATCGATGAAATCCCGCGCGAGCGCCAGATCGGCGGTTTCCTTGTAGAACACCCGGTAGGCGTCGAAAAGGGCGGCGACGGCTTCCAGGTCGTCGGGAACGGCTTTGCGTACGTGCATGATCGGCTTCCTGTTCGGATGGAGGATGGCAGGTTGTTTCCAGACAAGCAAGTTATTTGCCAGTCGGATGGACGGACGGCAGGCGAAAAAAAACCGTCCCCGGACGGGGACGGCTTTTTGTGGTGCGTGCGGCCGGCGGCCGGCCAGGCATGTCCGTTAGACGTGGCCGCGAGGCGTATCAACGCTCGTCGAATGCGCGACGCGTGCCGTTGGCGCTGCCCTGGTTGCGTGGGCCCTTGCCGTAACCGCCGTCGCGGTGGCCGCCGCCCGGTTTGCCGAAGGTGCGCTGGCCGGGCTTGCCGCCGCGTCCGTCGCCCGGTTTCCAGCCGCCCGGCTTGTGGCTGCGCGGCGATGCGGTGCGTTTGGGTTCCAGGCCGGCGATCACTTCGACCGGAATGGTTTGCTTGATGAAGCGCTCGATGCGTTTCACGTTTACGGTCTCGGCGTGGTTGACCAGCGAGACCGCGATACCCTTGCGGCCGGCACGGCCGGTACGGCCGATGCGGTGCACGTAGTCTTCCGGGAATTTCGGCAGGTCGTAGTTGACCACGTGCGTGATGCCCGGCACGTCGATGCCGCGCGCGGCGACGTCAGTGGCGACCAGCACGCGGATATGGCCGCGGCGCAGGCCGTCCAGCGTGCGGTTGCGTGCGCCCTGATGCATGTCGCCATGCAGTGCGGCGGCGGCGAAGCCGGCGATGTTCAGGCGGTCGGCGATGGTGTCGGCGTCGCGCTTGGTGGCAGTGAAGACCACGGCCTGGTCCATCGTTTCGTCGTTCAGCAAATGGTCGAGCATGCGGTTCTTGTGCGACAGGTCGTCGACGAAATGCACGCGCTGCTGGATGTTTTCATGCTTGGTGGCGGAGCCGGCGATCTGGATGACCAGCGGGTCCTTGGTGATGCGCTTGGCCATGTTGCCGACCACGCCGTCCAGCGTGGCGGAGAACAGCATGGTCTGGCGCGTTTCCGGCGTGGCGGCGACGATCTTCTCGATGTCGTCGACGAAGCCCATGTCGAGCATGCGGTCGGCCTCGTCCAGCACCAGGATCTGCAACTGCGAGAAATCGATCTTGCCCGATTCCATGTGGTCGATCAGGCGGCCCGGCGTCGCCACCAGGATTTCCGGGTTGCGCGACAGCAACTGCATCTGCTTCGGATACGGCATGCCGCCGAGGATGGAGACGGCTTTCACGCGGCGCATGAAGGCGCCGTACTTGTCGGTGGAGGTGGTGACCTGCAGCGCCAGTTCGCGCGTCGGCGTCAGCACCAGCATTTTCGGCTGCGCCGCCTTGAAGCGCGGACGCTCGCCGCGCGCGCGCGCCGATTGCGCTTCCTGGTTGGGAGTCTTGCCGCCCGGCGCCTGCTGGTCCGCCTGCAGGGCGAACTTGTGCAGGGCGGGCAGCATGAAGGCGGCGGTCTTGCCGGAACCGGTCTGCGACGAGACCATCATGTCGCGTCCTTCGATGCCGGCGGGAACGGCCTGGGCCTGTACCGCGGTGGGGGCGGTATAGCCGGATTCGTTCAATGCCTTGATGATGGATGCATGAAGGCCGAGTGATTCAAAAGTCATTGTTTTCTTCCGTGATGAGAAACAGTGCTGCAATCGTCATGACGGCGCAAACCGGTGTTGTCCGGTTGTCCATGACGAAATTGCGTGCGCAAAAAACGCAACGCCAACCAACGAAACGACCAGGAATGATTCTGAAAGATTTCGGCACAAAAGCTTTGCGCCGGGACGGTGTCCGAGATTCGACACCTGAAGGCGGAGGGCTTTACGGTAATGCGACGGTTCGCGATGCTGCATCGTGCACCGCTTCATGCGATGCACGGACGGATTATACGGCATTGCGGCCGATGCTGTCGAGCCGCATGTGCAGACCGGTCGGCGCCGGGCCAGGAAAGGGCGTTTTTGCCGCATGCACGAAAAAAAGCGGCGCCGCGCGCCGCCCCTTGCGGCGTGCCGCCGCGGTCACGCCTCGCGCATGCCGGGCACGACCTGCGAGAAGCCGCCGTCGACATAGGTGATCTCGCCGGTGATGCCGGCTGCCAGGTCGGACAGCAGGAAGGCCGACGCGTTGCCGACGTCCTCGATCGTGACGTTGCGGCGCAGCGGGGCGTTGTCCTTGACGAAGTTGAGGATCTTGCCGAAGTCCTTGATGCCGGAGGCGGCCAGCGTCTTGATCGGGCCGGCCGACACGCCGTTGACGCGGATGCCTTTCGGACCCAGCGCCTCGGCCAGGTAGCGCACGCTGGCTTCCAGCGATGCCTTGGCCAGGCCCATCGTGTTGTAGTTGGGTAGCGCGCGCGCCGCGCCGAGATAGCTCAGCGTCAGCAGCGCGGCGTGGTCGTTCAGCAGCGGCAGCGCGGCTTTCGCCATTGCCGGGAAACTGTAGGCGGAGATGTCGTGCGCCACCCGGAAGCCTTCGCGCGACAGGCCGTCGAGGAAGTCGCCAGCGATCGCTTCGCGCGGCGCGAAGCCAATCGAATGCACGAAGCCGTCGAACCGGCCCCAGGCCTGGCCCAGGTCGGCGAACAGCGCGGCGATCTGCTCGTCGCTGGCGACGTCGCATTCGAACACCAGCTCGCTGCCGAATTCCTTCGCGAACTCGGCGATGCGGTCGCGGAAGCGTTCGCCGACGTAGGTGAACGCCAGTTCGGCACCTTCGCGTTTGCAGGCGGCGGCGATGCCGTACGCGATGGACCGGTTCGACAGCAGACCGGTGACGAGAATTTTTTTGCCTTGCAGGAACGCCATGAAGACTCCAGTGTGGATATGCGTGGGTGCCGCCGCTGCGGCCCGGAATATGGAATGGGCAAGATTGTAGGGGCTGGGCGGCCGCGCGGCAACTTTTGCGCGGGCGGCGCATCGGCCCGATTGGGTAGAATAGGCCGCATCGGGCCGCGTATCGGTTTCATGCCGGGCCCGCACGAATCCACGCGCCTGGCGAATGATCAAGACCCTCGTTTCCCTGCTGCTGATCTGTTTTCTTTCGCAAGGCGGCAGCGCGTGGGCGGCCTATGCGTTTTCGCTGTACGACCGGCCGAAGTATCCGCCGGGATTCACGCATTTCGACTATGTGAACCCGGATGCGCCGAAGGGCGGCGAACTCTATCTCGCCAATCCGGATCGGCGCACCAGCTTCGACAAGTTCAATCCGTTCTCGCTGAAGGGCGTGGCGGCGGCCGGCCTGGGGAATTTGATGTTCGAGTCGTTGGCGACAACCTCGTCCGACGAGATCGCCACCATGTACGGCCTGCTGGCCGACGACATGACGCTCGCGCCCGGCCGGCTGTCGATGACTTTCCACCTGAATCCGAAGGCGCATTTCAGCAACGGTGATCCGGTGCTGGCAGCGGACGTCAAGTATTCGTTCGACACGCTGGTCGCCAAGGGCGCGCCGCAGTTCCAACTGCTGTATGCCGACGTGAAGCGCTGCGTCGTGCTCGGTCCGCGCACGGTGCGCTTCGATTTCGCTTCGAAGAACCACGAACTGCCGCTGATCGTCGGCGGCATGCCGGTATTCTCGCGCAAATGGGCGGCCGGCACGCCGTTCGACCGCATCCAGCTGACGCCGCCGATCGCCAGCGGCCCCTACCTGATCGATCGTTACGATACCGGCCATTCGATCACCTATCGGCGCGACCCGCACTACTGGGGCGCGGACCTGCCGACGCGCAAGGGCATGTTCAACTTCGACCGCATCCATTACCGCTTCTACCAGGATGATCTGGCGCGGCTGGAAGCCTTCAAGGCCGGTGAATTCGACGTCTCGGTGGAATACGTCTCGAAGAACTGGGCGCGCAATTACACCGGGCCGAAATTCCGCGACGGCGAGATCGTCAAGCGCGAATTCCCGCATGCGAACGGCGCCGGCATGCAGGGCTTCGTGATGAATTTGCGCCGGCCGCAGTTCCAGGACCTGCGCGTGCGCAAGGCGCTGGACCTGGCGCTCGATTTCGGATGGATGAACCGCCAGCTGTTCTACGGCGCCTACAAGCGCATCTATTCGTTCTTCAACAACAGTCCGATGGCCGCGACCGGCATGCCGACGGCCGACGAGCTGAAGCTGCTGGCGCCGCTGCGCAAGGAGCTCGATCCGGCCGTGTTCGGCCCCGCTGTAATCCAGCCGAGCACGGCGCCGCCGCATTCGCTGCGCGCCAACCTGCTGCAGGCGGTCGCGCTGCTGCGCGAGGCCGGCTGGACCTACCGCGACGGCGCGCTGCGCAATGCGAAGGGCGAGCCATTCACCTTCGAGATCATCGACGACCAGCCGACGCTGTCGCGCATCATCAGCGTGTACGTGCGCAACCTGCGGAAGCTGGGCATCCAGGTCACGCAGCGTACCGCCGACTACGCGCTGATCCAGAAGCGCATGGACGACTTCGATTTCGACATGACCAGCATCCGCTTTCCCGACATGACGATACCGGGCAACGAGCTGTTCGACATGTTCGGCTCGAAGGCGGCGGACCAGAAGGGTTCGAACAACGTCTGGGGATTGAAGGATCCCGCCGTGGACCGGCTGGTGCAGGCGGTGGTGGCCGCGAACGATCGCCGCAACCTGGTCGCCGCTGCGCGCGCGCTGGATCGCGTGCTGATGCATATGTACATCGTCGTGCCGCACTGGTATTCGTCGGTGCACCGCATCGCCTATCGCAACCGCTTCGGCATGCCGGCCGTGCTGCCGCTGTACTACCAGGCCGATCCCTACGTCATTTCGACCTGGTGGCAGGTCAAGCCGCGATGAGGTGCGCATGAACGTCTGGTCCTACATCCTGAAGCGCGTGCTGCTGATGATCCCGACGCTGTTCGGCGTGATCGCGATCACGTTCGCGGTGATCCAGTTCGTGCCTGGCGGCCCGGTCGAGCAGATGCTGAGCGAGTTGAAAGGGCAGGCGGGCGCCGGCGGCGAAGCGTCCGGCGGCGCATCGGCTTACCACGGCTCTGTCTATCGCGGCCGCGTCGGTCTCGATGCCGAACGGGTGGCCGAGATCCGCAAGCTGTACGGTTTCGACAAGCCGCCGCTGCAGCGCTTCTGGCAGATGCTCAAGGGCTTCGCGACCTTCGACCTGGGCCGCAGCTTCTATCATCACGAGGACGTGTGGCAGCTGGTGAAGTCCAAGCTGCCGGTTTCCATCTCGATCGGCTTGTGGACCTTCTTCCTGACCTATTTCATCTCGGTGCCGCTCGGCATCGCGAAGGCGGTGCGCGAGGGCTCGCGTTTCGATACGATCACCAGCATGATCGTGCTGATCGGCTATTCGATCCCCGGCTTCGTGCTCGGCGTGCTGCTGCTGGTGCTGTTCGGCGGCGGCAGCTTCCTGCAATGGTTTCCGCTGCGCGGTCTGACCTCGGACGACTGGGACCGGCTGTCGCTGATCGGCAAGGTGCTGGACTACCTGTGGCACATCACGCTGCCGGTCGCGGCTTCGGTCGCCGGTTCGTTCGCGGTGATGACGATGCTGACGCGGAACACCTTCCTGGAGGAAATCCGCAAGCAGTACGTGCTGACCGCGCGCGCCAAGGGGCTGAGCGAACGGACGGTGCTGTACAAGCACGTGTTCCGCAATGCGATGATCCCGCTGGTGACCGGCTTTCCCGCCGCCTTCATCGGCGCCTTCTTCGCCGGCAGCCTGCTGATCGAGACGCTGTTCTCGCTCGACGGCATCGGCCTGCTGTCCTACGAATCGGTGATCCGGCGCGACTACCCGGTGGTGATGGGCACGCTGTACCTGTTCACGCTGATCGGACTGGTGGTCAAGCTGATCGGCGACCTGTGCTACGTCTGGATCGATCCGCGCGTGCAGTTCGAGAGCCTGGATCGATGAGCGCGTCTCCCGCACGCATGGATACCTTGCCACCGCCGTCGGCGTCGCCGTGGCGACGCGTCTGGCTGCGCTTTCGCGGCAACCGGCGCGGCTACTGGAGCCTGGTGCTGTTCTGCATCCTGTTCGCCGTCAGCCTGATGGCGGAGCTGGTGTCGAACGACAAGCCGCTGATCGCGCGCTACGACGGCCGGATCGTGTTCCCGGTCTTCAAGACGTATTCGGAGAAGCGCTTCGGCGGCGATTTCGATACGCCGGCCGATTATCTCGATCCCTACATCCGCGACCGTTTCAAGCGGAACGGCAACTGGGCGATCTATCCGCCGAACCATTATCACTACGACACGCTGAACTATTTCGCGCAGGCGCCCAATCCAGCGCCGCCGTCATCCGAGAACTGGCTGGGCACCGACGATCGCGGCCGCGACGTGCTGGCGCGCCTGCTGTACGGCTTTCGCGTGTCCATCCTGTTCGGCCTGGCGTTGACCATGACCGGCACGCTGCTCGGCCTGGTCACCGGCGCCCTGCAGGGCTATTTCGCCGGCAGGGTGGACCTGTTCTTCCAGCGCTTCATCGAGATCTGGGGCGCGATGCCGGAGCTGTATCTGCTGATCATCTTCGCCTCGATCTTCCAGCCCGGCATCGGCCTGCTGTTGATCCTGCTGTCGCTGTTCGGCTGGATGGGGCTGTCGGATTACGTGCGGGCCGACTTTCTGCGCAACCGCAATCTCGAATACGTGCAGGCGGCGCGCGCGCTGGGCCTGTCGCACCGGCAGATCATCTGGCGCCACGTGCTGCCGAACAGCATGACCACCGTCGTGACTTTTCTGCCGTTCCGCATGAGCGCGGCGATCCTGTCGCTGACCAGCCTGGATTTCCTCGGGCTAGGCGTGCCGCCGGATACGCCCAGCCTGGGCGAACTGCTGGCGCAGGGCAAGGACAATCTCGACGCATGGTGGATATCGGCGTCGACCTTTGCGGTACTGACGCTGACGCTGCTGCTGTTGACCAACATCGGCGACGCCTTGCGCGAGGCGATGGACGTACGGAGGCGGCCATGAGCCTGCTGGAGGTGCAGGATCTCGCCGTCCGCTTCGGCGACGCGCCGGTGGTCGACCGCGTCAGCTTCCGCATCGCTGCCGGCGAGAAGTTGGCACTGGTCGGCGAATCGGGCTCCGGCAAGACGGTCACCGCGCTGTCCATCCTGCGGTTGAACCACGACGCCCGCTATGGCGGCCGCATCCTGCTGGAAGGACAGGACGTCCTGGCACGCAGCGAACGCGCGATGCGCGCCGTACGCGGCAAGGACGTCGCGATGATCTTCCAGGAGCCGATGACCGCGCTCAACCCGCTGTTTACGATCGGCAACCAGATCGCCGAGAGTTTGATGCTGCACGAAGGCCTGGGCGCGAAGGCCGCCGCGCTGCGGGCGGTCGCGCTGCTGGAGCATGTCGGCATCGCCGAGCCGCAGCGGCGGGCGCGCGCCTTTCCGCACCAGCTGTCCGGCGGCCAGCGCCAGCGCGCGATGATCGCGATGGCGCTGGCCTGCCGGCCGAAACTGCTGATCGCCGACGAGCCGACCACCGCGCTGGACGTGACCGTCAAGGTGCAGATCCTGGAATTGCTGAACCGCCTCCAGCGCGAGGAAAACATGGCGGTGCTGATGATCACGCACGACCTGAACCTGGTGCGGCATTTCGCCGATCGCGTCGGCGTGATGGAAAAGGGGCGGCTGATCGAAACGGGCGAGACGCAGGCCCTGTTCGCGCAGCCGCGCGAGCCGTATACCCGCAAGCTGCTGGACAGCGCGCCGCGCCGCCTAGTCGGCGAAGCCGCGCCGGACGAACGGGTGCTGCTGCAAGCCAGCCGCGTGCGCTGCACCTTCGCCGTGCGCAAGGGATGGTTCGCGGGCCGGCCATTCACAGCAGTCGACGACGTCAGCCTGCAGCTCCGGGCCGGCGAGACGCTGGGCATCGTCGGCGAATCCGGATCGGGCAAGACCACGCTGGGGCTAGCGCTGCTGCGCCTGTCGGCGGCCGCGAGCAGCGGCGACATCGTATTCGACGGCCGCCGGATCGACACAATGGCGAGTCGTGACCTGCGTCCCTTGCGTGCTCGCATGCAGGTCGTGTTCCAGGATCCGTACGCCTCGCTGTCGCCGCGCCGCACGGTGGAGCAGATCGTCGGTGAGGGCCTGGCGCTGCATCGTCCGCACCTGACGCGCGACGCGATACGACGTGCGGTGGCCGCGGCGCTCGCCGAGGTCGGCTTGCCGACGGAGGCGATGGCGCGCTACCCGCACGAATTTTCCGGCGGCCAGCGCCAGCGCATCGCGATCGCGCGCGTGCTGCTCCTGCAGCCGTCGCTGGTGCTGCTGGACGAGCCGACGTCGTCGCTGGACGTATCGGTACAGCAGCAGGTGCTGTCATTGCTTGCCGACCTGCAGCGCCGACATGGCTTGAGCTACCTGTTCATCAGTCACGATCTGGCCGTCATCCGCGCGATGGCGCATCGCGTGATGGTGATGAAGGATGGGAAGGTGGTCGAGGCCGGCACGGCGGAAGAGGTGTTTTCCCGCCCCGTGCACGCCTATACGAAAAGATTGCTGGCGGCATCCGCCTATGCGGACGAACGCGCCGGGAAAGAGAATGCGAGGCCGTAGCGCGGCGAAGCGCGAAGGCGTTATTTGCTTGCCACTCTTTCGACGAATTTCGTCGAGGCGATGCGGGTGCGGCCGCGTACGTGCCGGCTGTGCGCCTTCGCCAGCATGGTGTGCGACTTCACGCTTCGGGACGCCTGGCGATGGCGGAAACGGTTCTTCGGCCTGGAGGAAGAAGCCGAGGCGATCCGGACCGGCACGTGCAGTTCCAGGTGCTCGCCGGCGCGCACGCCATTGCGGTGGAGGTCGTTCCAGTCCTTGATCTGATCGACCGATACGCGATAGCGGTGCGCGATGGCGAGCAGGGTATCGTGCCGCCTGACGGTGACGCGCACACGCCGCATCGTCGGACCGACCGGCACCAGCGCCAGCTTCGCATTGTCGGCGACTTCCGGCGAGATGTCCTGCTGGGTGTCGCTGTTGCCGATGCGCGGCACCAGGATGGTGGAGCCGGCCTTCAATTCCATGCGCGGCGGGATGTTGTTGGCTTCGCGGATGACTTCCGGCGTCGTGTGGAATTTCGCGGCAATGGTCTCGATGCGCACGCGCGCGTCGGTGATCCGGTGCGCGGTCCAGGAGGACAGCGCGTGTGTCCATTTGGCAAGATTGGCCTTGAAGATCGCCGCGTTGCTTTCCGGCAGCAGAATCTGGGTGTTGGCGCTGCCCGTGATGACGGGGCGGTTGAACTGCGGATTGAGCGCCTTGAACTGGTCGATCGGCAGCTCGGCCAGCTTGGCGGCCAGCTTCACGTCGATGTCGCGCGTCTTGGCCACGGCCACGAAGTAGGGCTGGTTGTCGATCTTGGGCAGCGTGATGCCGTAGGTTTCCGGCGAGGCGATGATGTCCTTGATCGCCTGCAGCTTGGGCACGTAGTTGCGCGTCTCCGCCGGCATGCGGGCCGACAGGCTGTTGAAATCGATCGGCAGGCCGCGCGCCTCGTTCTGCTTGATCGCGCGCTGCACGGCGCCTTCGCCCCAGTTGTAAGCGGCCAGCGCGAGCTGCCAGTCGCCGAACATGTCATACAGCTTCTGCAGGTAGGTCAGCGCCGCGTCGGTCGAGGCGATCACGCTGCGGCGCTCGTCCTTGAACATGTTCTGCTTGAGATTGAAGTCGCGTCCGGTGGACGGGATGAACTGCCACATGCCGGCCGCCTTGGCGCTGGAGTAGGCCTGCGGATTGAACGCGGATTCGATGAAGGGCAGCAGGGCCAGTTCGGTCGGCATGCCGCGCTTTTCCAGTTCCTCGACCAGGTGATACAGATAGATGGAGCCGCGCTGGGTGGTGCGCTCGATATAGTCGGGGTGCGAGGTGTACCAGGTGATCTGGTTTTCGACCAGCGGGTTGTTGGCGAGGTCGGGAATGCCGAAGCCCTTGCGGATCCGTGCCCAGATGTCGCCGTCGTTCTTGACGATGAATTCGCTCAGCGGATCGTTGGCCAGGTTGGGGTCGTTCTGCAGCGCCGCATCCTGCGCCCAGTCATAGGTCGGCAGCGAAAGATCGCTGGCGATGACCAGGCTGGAAAGACTAAACAGGGACAGCGCAAGGAGGAAAGTTTTGAAAAGGGCTTTCAAATCGGTCGAATGCATGGATGTTCACAAAAAATGACCGACCCATGAACAGCCGGTTTGAAAAGATAATCGCCGAGTTTACGTAAAGCCGGTTTTGCGCGTCAAGACAATTCCGTGGGAATGATGCATTTTGGTGCGAAAAGTCCTGCGCCGTTTCCGGAAGGCGTCGGTCCGGCGGCGGATCGACGCCTTCCGCCGAGGATAAAGCTTATAGCGTGCCAGCCCGGCCGGCATCAGCGGAAGTTGTTTTTCCACTCACGCAGGGCGGCGAAGACGGCGACCGGATCACTGCCGCCGGCCTTACCTTCCGCCTTCAGGTGGTCGGCGATGGCGGGCTCGCGCACGCGCAGAAAGGGATTGGTGGCGCGCTCGACCCCGATGCTGGAAGGGACGGTCGGCAGATCGCGGTCGCGCTTGTCCTGCTCGGCGCGCAGGCGCGCGGCGATGGCGCCGTTGCCCGGTTCGGCAGCCTGGGCGAAGCGCAGGTTGGAAAGCGTGTATTCGTGCGCGCAGAAGACCTTGGTATCGCCGGGCAGCGCGGCCAGCTTGTCGAGCGAGGCCAGCATCTGGGCGGGCGTGCCTTCGAACAGCCGGCCGCAGCCGCCGGCGAACAGCGTGTCGCCGCAGAACAGCCAGCCTTGCTGCGGCGCGAAATAGGCGATGTGCCCCAGCGTGTGGCCCGGCACGTCCAGCACGGACAGTTGCAGTTCCAGTTCCGGGACGGTCACCGTGTCGCCTTCCCGCAGCGGCCGGGTGACGGTGGGAATCGGGTCGCGCGCCGGTCCGTACACCGGCACGTCGAACACCTGCCGCAGCCGCGCCACGCCGCCGACATGGTCAGCGTGGTGGTGAGTCGCTAGAATAGCGACCAGCGACAAGCGATGTGCTTCCAGCGCGGCAAGAATCGGCGCGGCATCACCGGGATCGACCACGGCGGCGTGGACGCCGTCATGGATCAGCCACAGATAGTTGTCGTTAAATGCCGGAACCGTCAGGACATTCAAGGCACGCATGGAAAAACCCTCCGCGGAAAAAGCCATTATATCGTTCGGCTCCTGGCTGGAGACGCCGGTCGGCAGCTACGTGCGCGACTGGGAGCATCTGCGGCTGGACGAACTGACCGCCGACATCTTCGGCTTCAAGGCGACCCAGGTCGGCGTGCCGCAGATCCAGGCGCTGCGGGCCAACCGCATGCCGCACATCTGGACCACGGACGTCGGCATGCCGGCCCCCGACCATGACGACGAGGCAAGGCCGCTGGTGGTAGTACAGCAGTTCGAAGAACTGCCGTTCGCCTCGGCCAGCATCGATCTGGTGGTGCTGCCGCACGTGCTCGAATTCGCCGCCGAGCCGCACCAGGTGCTGCGCGAGGTGGAGCGCGTGCTGATCCCGGAAGGGCAGGTCATCATCTGCGGCTTCAACCCGATCAGCCTGTGGGGCGCGCGCCATGCGTGGAGCCGGCTGAGCGACGGCGATTTCCTGCCGCCGGGCGGCGAACTGATCAGCGTGCCGCGCCTGAAGGACTGGCTGAAGTTCCTGAACATGGAAGTCAACGACGGGCACTTCGGCTGCTACGCGCCGCCGTGCGAATCGCAGAAATGGCTGCAGCGCTTCGCGTTCATGGAATACCTGGGCGACCGCTGGTGGCCTTTCTTCGGCAGCGTCTACGTGCTGCAGGCGATCAAGCGCGTGCGCGGCATGCACCTGGTCGGGCCGGCGCTGCGGCCGCGCAAGGCGAAGGCGCCGCAGGGCGTCCCGGCCACCAACCGGATGCATCGACAACGAAAGTGGAAATGAGCAGGATCGACATCTATACCGACGGCGCCTGCAAGGGCAATCCCGGTCCCGGCGGCTGGGGCGCGCTGCTGGTCGCCGGACAGCACGAAAAGGAGTTGTTCGGCGGCGAGCTGGACACCACCAACAACCGCATGGAGCTGCGCGCCGTGATCGAGGCGCTGAATGCGCTGACCAGAGCGTGCGAGGTGACCGTGCATACCGACAGCCAGTACGTGCAGAAGGGCATCAGCGAATGGATACACGGCTGGAAGGCGCGCGGCTGGAAGACGGCGGCGCGCGAACCGGTCAAGAACGCCGACCTCTGGCAGGCGCTGGACGCCGCGCAGGCGCGGCACCGCGTCGAATGGCGCTGGGTGCGCGGCCACAACGGCCATGCCGGCAACGAACGCGCGGACGCGCTCGCCAACCGCGGCGTGGCGACCGCGACCAGGCTGCAGCACATCGAATCCGACGGCAATCCGCCTTTCTAGGAAATCCATCCATGCGACAGATCGTTCTCGACACCGAAACCACCGGCCTCAATCCGCGCGCGGGCGACCGCGTCATCGAAATCGGCTGCGTGGAGCTGGTGAACCGCCGGCTGACCGGCAACAACCTTCACTACTACGTCAATCCGGAGCGCGATTCCGACGAAGGCGCGCTCGCCGTGCACGGCCTGACGACCGAATTCCTGAGCGACAAGCCGAAGTTCGCCGAAATCGCCGACGAGCTGCGCGAATACATAGCCGGCGCGGAAGTCATCATCCACAACGCGCCGTTCGACGTCGGCTTCCTGGACGAGGAATTCCGCCGGCTGAACGTACCGGTGTTCCGCGACCACGTGGGGGAAATCGTCGACAGCCTCGCGCTCGCCAAGGAAATGCATCCCGGCAAGCGCAATTCGCTGGACGCGCTGTGCGACCGCTACGGCATTTCGAACGCGCACCGGACGCTGCACGGCGCGCTGCTGGACGCGGAACTGCTGGCCGAAGTCTACCTCGCGATGACGCGCGGCCAGAATTCCCTGACCATCGACCTGGCCGCGCCCGGCGAAGAAGCCGGCGTGGCGGTGCTGGAGGAGATTGCGCTGGCCGAGGTGCTGCTGCTGCCGGCGGACCCGGAAGAACTGGCCGCGCACGAGGCCGTGCTGGACGGGCTCGACAAGGAAATCAAGCGCGTATCGCTGTGGCGCCAAGCACAGGCGCATTGAGCCGTCCACGGTTTTGTGCCATAATGCCGCTTCTTCGGGAGGTTAGCTCAGGGGTAGAGCGATCGCCTCACACGCGATAGGTCACAAGTTCGAAACTTGTACTTCCCACCAGGTCATAAAAAGCAAAACGCCCGGCACATGACGTGCCGGGCGTTTTGCTTTTGAGCGCCTGAAGATCAGGAACAGAAATCGAGCGGCAGCCGGCGCGGGAAATGCTGACCCGCGCCCGGATGGTCCGCATCGCGCAGCGTGCGCCATGTATAGTCGAGCGCGTTCCGCACCGCCGTCAGCACGTCCTCGCCGAGCGCAAGCCTGCCGGCCAGCGCGCTGGCCAGCGTGCAGCCCGAGCCGTGGTAATTCCCGGGCAGACGTTCGCAGGTGTAGGTGTGGCACGCGCCGTCCCGCGTGTAGAGGCGGTTGTGCACCCGGCTTTCGTCGCCGTGGCCGCCGGTGATCAGCAGGTTGCGGCAGAACGGCAGGATGCGTTCCGCGCACTGGTCGGGCGTGCCGTCCGGCAGTTCGGCCAGGATGCGCGCCTCGGGCAGGTTCGGCGTGGCGACAGCGGCAATCGGCAGCAGGCGCTCGCGCATCGCGTAGCCGACTTCGTCCTTGCCCAGCGAACCGCCACCGCCGGCGCGCAGCACCGGATCGCAGACGATGGGAACCTGTAGTGGCCGCAGGATCTCCAGCACCGTTTCCACCATCTCCACCGAACCCAGCATACCGAGCTTGACGCCGGAAACCGGCATATCCGACAGCACGGCATGCGCCTGCGCGCGTATCCACGCGCCGTCCAGCACGCGGAAGTCGGAGACGTCGATGGAGTTCTGGACCGTCAGCGCGGTCACGGCCGGCGCGGCGTGGCAGCCTTGCGCCATCAATGCCTCGATGTCGGCTTGCAGGCCGGCGCCGCCGCTGGGGTCGTGGCCAGACAGGCACAGGACGACGGGACGTTGATGCTGTTTGTTCATGGACAGGGCGGGGAACGTGGGATCGGATGCGCGCCGAGTACGATGCCGACGCATGCGCTTTGCCCGTGGCAAAGGTTGGTCATTATAGCCGCCCGCGCCGCAGCAGCCGTCATCCGTCCCCGAGGCCGGGCAGTTCGGTGAACAGCGTTTTCCTGCGGATCAGCGCGACCGCTTCGTCGGCCGGCAGGGGCCGCGAGATCAGGTAGCCCTGCACCTCGTCGCAGGCGAGCGTCTGCAGGATGCGCAGCTGCTGGACCGTTTCCACCCCTTCCGCCACTACGTGCATGCCCAGCGCCTTGGCCATCGAGACGATGGCGGAGAAGAATATCTCGTCGTCGCGCCTGACGCCGAGCTGCGAGGTGAATGCCTTGTCGATCTTCAGCGCGTCCATGTCGAGCCGTTGCAGCAGCGACAGCGAGGAATAGCCGGTGCCGAAATCGTCGACGTGGATGCGGATGCCCATCGCGTTCAGGTCCGCTATCTGTTCGAGGATGCTGCCCGAGGTGTGCATCATCGCGGATTCGGTCACCTCGATTTCGATCAGTTCGGCCGGAATGTCGTGGCGGACCAGGCTGGCAAGGATCTGGTCGCGGACCCGGCCTTCGTTGAACTGGTGCGCCGAGACGTTGACCGAGACCGGCACGACGTCGACCCCCGCCTGCCGCCAGGCGGCGAGCTGGGCGCCGACCTTGTCGAGCACGATTTCGCCTATCGCGCCGATCATGCCGGTTTCCTCTGCCAGCGGGATGAAATCGGCGGGCATCAGCATGCCGCGCTGCGGATGCTGCCAGCGCACCAGCGCTTCCAGCCCGGCCAGCCGGCCCGTGTGCGTGTCGGCGCGAGACTGGTAATGGACCACGAACTGCCGCTCGCGGATCGCCTGCTGCAGTTCCTGCTGGGTGTCGAGGCGCAGCCTGATGTTGTCGTACAGGGTTTGGTCATAGAAGCGGAACTGCCCCTTAGCGCCGGTCTTGGCCGCGTACATCGCGATGTCGGCATTCTTGATGAGCGTCTCGACATCCTCGCCGTCGCGCGGAAACAGGCTGATGCCGATCGAGGCGCTGATCCGGCTCCGGTGCGTCGCCTTGCCACCGGCCAGTTCGAAAGGTTCGTGCAGGACGCGGTTGATGGACTGCGCGATGCCAGCAAGGTTTTCTTCGTTGTGTATCGATTCGAGTACGACCGTGAACTCGTCTCCGCCGATGCGCACCACTTTGTCGCTGGCGCGCACCGTCGCGCGCAGCCGCACCGCCACTTCCCGCAGCAACTGGTCGCCGGCGGAATGGCCGAGCGAGTCGTTGACGTTCTTGAAGTCGTCGAGATCGATGAAAAGCACGGCCACCATGGCAGCAGAGACTTGCGCCGCTGCCAATGCGCGCGGCAGGTAGGTCATCAGCCAGTGCCGGTTCGGCAGGCCGGTGACGCCGTCCTCGGTGGCCATGCGGGACATTTCCCGCTCGCGGCGCTTGGATTCGCTGACGTCGCGCAACGTGACGGCCAGGCTGTTCTCGGAGCGCACGAATTTGCGCTTGAGCCATTCGGCCTTGATCGCGCTGCCGACGGGCACCTGGTATTCGTCTTCGTAGAAGCCGGATTGCAGCGCGCCGCGATAGGCACTCATCGATTCCTCGAAGTATTGGTCGAAGCAGAACATCGAGACCTTCTTGCCGAGGAAGCTTTCCTTGTCCAACCCCACCAGCTCGGCGCCCCGCTCGTTGCAGTCGACGATCTCGAAGTCGTATACGAAGCCGCTCCTGTCGCGCAGCGGCATCAGGATGTAAAAGCCCTCGTTGCCGCCTTCGGTGGCGATGCGGTAGGTTTCGCGGATCGCGGCGGCCTGCCGCCTGCGCCAGATCAGATGCATCGACATCAGCATGGCGATCATCGAGAAGAGCAGCACGACGATGCTGGCCGTCACGCCGATGCGCGTATAGAGCGCGCGGTTGCGCTCGTAGGGCGCCAGGATGTCGTTCCTGCTCAGGCCCACCATCGCGTAGAAAGGATAGCCGCTGATCTTCTGCGCGGCGGCGAAGCGGACGCGGCCGTCCGAGAACAGGTGCCGCCCCGGCTTCAGGCCGCCGAGTTCGTTGCCCTCGCCGATCGGCATGGCGAGTAGGCTCGGGCTGTCCACCTGGGCGCTGCCCAGTTTCGACATGCGTTCCACGCCGTCCTCGCCGACGAAGGCGAGGATGCCTTCCTTGCCAAGGATCGGATCGTCCGAAAAGAGGGTGAAAAAATCCGAGGAAACGCCGACGACCAGTACGCCGGCGAAACTGCCGTCCCGGTTTTCCAGGCGGCGGGTCAACTGGATGATCCGCCTGCCGGTCATGCGGCCGATGGTCGGCGCGCCGATCCGCATCACGTCCTTGCGGTTGTTCCTGTGAAAACTGAAGTACTCGCGGTCGGCCACCGTAAATTCCTTGTGGACCGCGATCGTTGTGGTGACGACCTTGCCGGCCGTGTCGTAGATGGAGACGGACGTGAACTCCGGCATGTTCAGCAGGCCTTTCGCCTGCATCTCCTCGAAGGTGAGCGTGCCGCCCGAGCGCTCCCAACTGTATTTGATCTGCTTCGTCAACTGGTCCATCTGCTCGATGGTGCGCGTCAGGTACTGCGCGTAGGCGTGCGAGATCGAGATGGCCTGCCGGACCGCATCCTCTTCGAGGAATTTCTTTTCGCTTTCCAGTTTCGAAAAGATGGCGCTCCACAGCAGGCCGAGGAGCACGACGGCTGCCAACAGCCAGCAGGCCAGTATCTGCAGTTCAAGACGCGCCAATCCCTGCGGCGGCCGGTGCAAGTTGCCGAGCGGATGGGAGACGGATTTCTTCACAGGCATGACCTTGATGGTGCTTTCCGCAATTCTTCGTGAAGAACGTCAACGACATCGCGAGCCGAATGAAGGAACGCTAGCCGGGGCAGCCTCTCGGGACACCGAATATTGCGTGGGAAATCCCCGATTTGGGGTGTTTCGAAGGCAGTTTATGCATTCGGAAATGCATATTGCATCCCATATTTATGGGAGATAACCAAGCTACAGGCAAGAAGAATTAACACATGAAAACATTTTCTCTTCGGAAACTATTTGTTGGCTTCAGGAAATGAAAAATAATCAATTTTCTTGCGTAACAATCATGTCGAAAATTCTTGTTCGAATTAACAAATTGCTTACTTGACGGCGATTCGAACGACAATTTGGTCTACCTGCTTTTGCCGTCTGTTGAGAAGATGGGATGAAATGGTCTGCACCCAAATTGGATGCGTACCGGGATGGCGCTCCTAAGGGGCGGCCTTGCTCTCGCAATGCACTTGCATGAGACGGCTGGCTTTGACAAGGCGCGATTCCGACTTTCACTGCTTGCTGCCGAAGTGGATGTGTTTTCCTCCAGCGTTGATAGCGCGGCCCGGCACAGCAGCACGGAGGGATTGGCTGCGCGGTCCGTAAGGATGTGCCTGATGACGCTGTCGCGCTCTGCGACATACTGACCGGGATTGGTCGCTTGTCGCGTCTATGCAAAGGCAAATCGCTCAGTATCTGGACCGACTGCCGGAAAAGCGCTGACCGTTACGCAGGCGGGCATGCCCTCGCCGAATTCCCCGGTTGCGGCCTTCGCCGGAATGCGCGGGCGGCGAATCCGGAATGAGCGATGCTTGAGCATTCCTCGGTTCCCCACCTGCGCGGGAACGACGGGTAGCAAATGAACTTGAAGCTATACGCCTGCATACGCACCATTACCTGTCATTCCCGCACAGGCAGGAATCCAGAATGGACGTATGCGCGAGCGCCTTCCCGGGTTCTCATTTGCAGCGCGTGTCAGCACGGACATGTGCAATGCTGCATTGAATTCACGAATGGGGGCGGCGACGCAAGCAGTGGCAATCACGCGGCGTTGAAGAGCGAGCGGGCTACTATCGGTGCCGCATTATATTGGACGCTGTCTAATATTCAGACCAAAAGCCCAAAACAAAAGGGCTTACGTTCGCACGTAAGCCCTTGAATTCTTTGGCTCCCCGACCTGGACTCGAACCAGGGACCTGCGGATTAACAGTCCGTCGCTCTACCGACTGAGCTATCAGGGAACAGAGAAAGCGATTATAGGGTGGATAACGAAGCTTGTCAAAGCCCGCGCATCAAATTTTCACGTCATGCGGAAAAATCCTATGCACGGGCGTCCGCGTTTTTACAGGACCTTGGCGACTGCCGATACGACGTAATCGATATTGCCGCTGTTGAGTGCGGCCACGCAGATGCGGCCGGTATCGACGGCATAGATCGAGAACTCTTCGCGCAGACGATCGACCTGCGGCTTGGTCAGGCCGGAGTACGAGAACATGCCGCGCTGCTGGATCACGAAGTCGAAGTCGCGGCCCGGCGCTTGCGCCTTCAGCTTCTCGACGAAGGTCTTGCGCATTTCGCGGATGCGCACGCGCATGCCGGCTAGTTCTTCTTCCCACAGCTTGCGCAGTTCCGGGCTGGCCAGCGCGGTGGCGACGACCTGACCACCGTGCGTCGGCGGGTTGGAGTAGTTGGTGCGGATCACGCGTTTGAGTTGCGACAGCACGCGTGCGGCTTCATCGGCGTTGTTGGCGACGATGCTCAATGCGCCGACGCGTTCGCCGTACAGCGAGAACGATTTCGAGAACGAGTTCGACACGAACACCGGGCCGCCGGCTTCGGCGAACTGGCGCACCACTTTGCCGTCGGATTCGATGCCGTCGCCGAAGCCCTGGTAGGCCATGTCGAGGAAGGGGATTAGGCCGCGGCTGGTGACGGCGCCGATGACTTCCTTCCACTGCGCGTCGGTCAGATCGGCGCCGGTCGGGTTGTGGCAGCAGGCGTGCAGCAGGATGACGGAACCGGACGGCACCGATTTCAGCGTATCCATCATGCCGGCGAAGTTGACGCCGTGCGACGCCTCGTCGTAGTACGGATAATTATTGACGACGAAGCCGGCCGATTCGAACAGCGCGCGGTGGTTTTCCCAGCTCGGATCGCTGATCCACACCTGCGCGTTGGGCGCGAAGCGCTTCAGGAAGTCCGCGCCCAGCTTCAGCGCGCCGGTGCCGCCGATCGCCTGCGCCGTCACCGCACGCTTGTCCTTGACTACCGAACTATCGGCACCAAATACGAGATCCTGCACCGCCTTGTCGTAGGCCACCAGGCCGTCGATCGGCAGGTAACCGCGCGGCGACAGCTTTTCCATCATCTGCGCTTCGGCCTTGCGCACGCATTCGAGCAGCGGCAGCTTGCCGTTGTCGTCGTAGTAGACGCCGACGCCCAGATTGGCCTTCTTGGGATTCTTGTCCGCGTTGTACGCCTCGGTGATGCCGAGGATGGGGTCACGGGGCGCCATCTCGATGGCGTTCAGGAGCGATGCAGGAATGGGTGCGTTCATCGTGATAACATCAAAAGTTGGCCGCAAGGCGTGATTGCAGGCGGGTTGTATGGAGCACAAGACCACAAGTCCGGTGCGGAAATGCGATTGGTTATTCTACCAAAGGTCGGATATTACATGGCTGATTTGTCTCAAGTTTCCAGTGCGGTCGACGAATCCAAGATCGTCACTTTTCCCGGTTCTCCGTTCCGACTCTACCAGCCGTTTCCGCCCGCCGGCGACCAGCCCGGCGCCATCGACAAGCTGGTGGAAGGCGTCAACGATGGCCTGTTCTACCAGACGCTGCTGGGCGTGACCGGCTCCGGCAAGACCTACACGATGGCGAACGCGATTGCGCGCCTGGGGCGGCCGGCTATCGTGTTTGCGCCGAACAAGACGCTGGCGGCGCAGCTCTACAGCGAATTCCGCGAATTCTTTCCGCAGAACGCAGTGGAATATTTCGTCAGCTACTACGACTATTACCAGCCGGAAGCCTACGTGCCGCAGCGCGACCTGTTCATCGAGAAGGATTCCTCGATCAACGAGCACATCGAGCAGATGCGCCTGTCGTGCACTAAATCGCTGATGGAGCGGCGCGACGTGGTCATCGTGGCAACGGTTTCCGCGATCTACGGTATCGGCAATCCGAACGAATACCACCAGATGATCCTGACGCTGCGCGCGAAGGACAAGATCAGCCAGCGCGACGTCATCGCGCGCCTGATTCAGATGCAGTACACGCGCAACGAAGTGGATTTCGGCCGCGGTACCTTCCGCGTGCGCGGCGACACCATCGACGTGTTTCCGGCCGAGCATGCCGAACTGGCCCTGCGCATCGAAACCTTCGACGACGAGATCGACAGCCTGCAGCTGTTCGACCCGCTGACCGGCCGCGTGCGGCAGAAGATTCCGCGCTTCACCATCTATCCTGGTTCGCACTACGTGACGCCGCGCTCTACCGTGCTGCGCGCGATCGAGACCATCAAGGAAGAGCTGCGCGAACGGCTGGAATTCTTCCGCAAGGAGGGCAAGCTGGTCGAGGAGCAGCGGCTGGAGCAGCGCACGCGCTTCGACCTGGAGATGATGCAGGAGATCGGCTTCACCAAGGGCATCGAGAACTATTCGCGCCATCTGTCCGGCGGCAAGCCGGGCGATCCGCCGCCGACGCTGGTCGATTACCTGCCGCCGGATGCGCTGATGTTCATGGACGAATCGCACGTGCTGCTGGGCCAGCTCAACGGCATGTACAACGGCGACCGCGCGCGCAAGACCAATCTCGTCGATTACGGTTTCCGCCTGCCGTCGGCGCTCGACAACCGGCCGCTGCGTTTCGACGAATTCGAGGGCAAGATGCGGCAGACCGTGTTCGTGTCGGCGACGCCGGCCGACTACGAAAACGAGCATGCCGATCAGGTGGTCGAGCAGGTGGTGCGCCCGACCGGGCTGGTCGATCCGGTCATCATCGTGCGCCCCGCCTCGACGCAGGTGGACGACCTGATGTCCGAGATCACGGACCGCGTGAAGAAGAACGAGCGCGTGCTGGTGACGACGCTGACCAAGCGCATGGCCGAGCAATTGACGGAATTCCTGAGCGACAACGGCATCAAGGTGCGTTACCTGCACAGCGACATCGATACGGTCGAGCGCGTCGAGATCATCCGCGACCTGCGCATCGGCACCTTCGACGTGCTAGTTGGTATCAACCTGCTGCGCGAAGGCCTGGACATTCCGGAAGTGTCGCTGGTGGCGATCCTGGACGCGGACAAGGAAGGCTTCCTGCGTTCAGAGCGCAGCCTGATCCAGACCATCGGCCGCGCCGCGCGCAACCTGCAGGGCACGGCGATCCTGTACGCCGATCAGATGACCGATTCGATGAAGCGCGCGATCGACGAGACCGAGCGCCGCCGCGCCAAGCAGATGGCCTTCAACAAAGCGAACGGCATCACGCCGGCCGGCATCAAGAAGGAAATCCGCGAACTGATCGATGGTGTCTACAGCCCGCACGAAGCGCGCCAGGAGCAACTGGTGGCGCAGGAAAGCACGCGTTACGACGCGATGAACGAAAAGCAGGTCAGCAAGGAAATCAAGCGGCTGGAAAAATTGATGGTCACGCACGCCAAGAACCTGGAATTCGAGAAGGCGGCGCAGGTGCGCGACCAGCTCAGCATCCTGAAGGAACAGCTGTTCGGAGCGAACGTGGCGGACAACGTGGTGCCGCTGGTCGGCAAGTAGCCGTTCCTCGCAGACTCGCCTTTGCAGTTCGCCGCGCCGCATCGTTTATCATCGGCGCGGCGCCACTTTTCTCCGAACCGTTTCCATGATTCCACCGTCCTTCACCGCCATGACCGAGGCCGCTGACCCGTCATGGCACGCGATCCTGCGCGCCGGCCTGCGCGCCGTCGACGCTGCGCATCCCGCCTACCTGCAAAGCCTGGCCGATGACCATTACCTGCCGAACGGCGGCCGCGTGTTCAACGCCTTCGCGCAGCCGCTGCAGGCGGTACGCTACGTGCTGGTCGGGGAGGGGCCGTATCCGCGGCCGGAGAGCGCGACCGGCGTCTGCTTCATGGACGGCGCGGTCGGCGCCTTGTGGTCGGAGAAGGGCTTGTCGAAGCCGGTCAACCGGGCCACCTCGCTGCGCAATTTCATGAAGATGCTGCTGGTGGCGGACGGCCAGCTGGACGTCGCGCAGACTACCGGAGCGGCGCTGGAAAGCGTCGCGCGGCGGGCCAAGGCATCGTCGGAAACGATCGATACGTTGCCGGAACTGCAGGCGAACCTCACCGCGCGCGGCTTCCTGCTGCTCAACGCCACGCTGGTGTACCGGCCGCACGTGCCGCCGACGAAGGAGGCGAAGGCGTGGCTGCCTTTCCTGCAGACGGTGCTGGCCGCGCTGGCGAATCATGCCGAACAGGCAGCAGCCGCGCCGCCGACGCTCGTCCTGTGGGGCAAGATCGCCGTGCAGCTCGAAGCGCTGCCGGCGAACGGGCGCTTCCCCAAGGCCGTCGCCGAGCATCCGTACAATCTCAGTTTCATCGGCAATGCGGCGATGCACGCGTTGTTCGGGCCGATGCGGCTGTTGCGCCGCGCCGTTGCGCCGGCCTAGATCAGGTTCATCTGCCGCTTGTCCACCGCGGCGATCATTTCGTCGAAATCGGCAAACAGCGAGGACGCCATAGCCGGCCTGCGTGGTTCGGTCTGTGGGTCGCGGGCCAGCAGGCGGACGATCATCGTTTCGTAGAAGGCCGGCAAGGCGTTCGCATCGTCGTGCGCATGGAAATGCTGGCGCAGGACCGCGCCGTCCCACATGCCGGTCAGGAACAGTGCGGTCTGCGCCGGATCCAGCGAGGCGTCGACCTGGCCGCGCGCCTGGGCCACGCGCAGCATCGCCGCCAGCATCGTCATCCGTTCGGCTTCCATCCTGCGCAGCGCCGTGCCGATGCGCGGATTGCGCAGGCCTTCCGCATACAGTTCGGTCATCAGGGCGGCGTCTTCGTCCGCGCGATAGCGTTCGGCCAAGCGGCGGGTGGCGGCGCCGAGCGCCTGCGGCAGGGATGCGGCATCGCGCATCCGTTGCAGGATGGCGTCCGTGCGGCGATGCTCCTCCTCTGCCATCGCCGTAACGAGAGCGTCATGGTCCGGGAAATGGCGGCGGACCGTCTCGATGTCGCATCCGGCCTCGGCGGCGATCTGCTCCATCGACGTCGTCCGCAAACCGTGGCGGCGCGTGCATTTCGCCGCGGCTTTGAGGATGCCGGCACGTGGACCGTCGATGACCGGGTTGGGCGAGGAAGAAAGGCGGAGGGCGGAAACCATGCGGAAAGGCGAACTTCGGGAAACGCCGGGAATTATAAATGGGCCGTGGTATCCGAAACGGAAACGTGGCGGTCGTTCCGATGAATGGCAGCGTTTTCCGGCGCATCCCAAGGGCGAAGAGCGAAGCATCCGACCGCGTTGCCTTAATGCAAGAAAAATCGCGCGGCTTACCTGATAAATTTACTCAACTTTGTTATACTTGACAAAAATGATCAACAAATCCGGTTTTGACTTGGGATCGAACATCGATGCGTCTGACTACGAAAGGTCGATTTGCCGTTACGGCAATGCTTGACTTGGCGATGCGCCAGGACAGCGGCCCGGTCACGCTCTCGGGCATCAGCCAGCGCCAGGAAATTTCCCTTTCCTACCTGGAACAGCTGTTCGGCAAGCTGCGCCGGCATGATCTCGTGGAATCGGTGCGCGGTCCCGGCGGCGGCTACAATCTGGCGCGGCCGGCGGAACAGGTGACGGTGGCCGACATCATCATCGCGGTCGACGAGCCGCTCGATGCGACGCAGTGCGGCGGCAAGGAGAATTGCCACAGCCCCACGCACGAGAACGGTCCGCGCTGCATGACCCACGACCTGTGGGCCACGCTGAATGCCAGGATGGTCGATTACCTGGATTCCGTCTCGCTGAAGGATCTGGTTGATCAGCAGAAACAGAAGATGGCCGAGCAGCCTGTCGTTGTCGTCCATCGCAACCCTGCAGCAGTTTGATACTGGAGTTCGC
>Ga0164242_10001527_pt1 | contig 27490 bp, 30 predicted proteins | sample OricomgcompostMG_FD_108783 | JGI IMG/M metagenome (GOLD analysis project Ga0164242, IMG submission 108783) | Miracle-Growth compost microbial communities from Emeryville, California, USA - Original compost - Miracle growth compost (MG) ...
CGCTTCGGCGGGGGAGGGGATGTCGTCAGCCGAGCCCGGGTCGATCACGGTGGAGCGCAGGTGCACGTGGGCGGCCCGGTCCAGCGGCCGCACGGTGTACTCGAAGAGAGCGAGGTGGCGTTGATCAAAGGAGACGAGCTGCCTGGCCCGCACCTGCACGCGGTCACCGCGCGCGGTGCGCCACTGCGTGTGCGAGGTCAGCGTGCCGTCGCGGAAGTCCAACCGGGTCTCAGCGAGGTCCACCTCGGTCCGGCCCAGCTCCAGCGCCTCGTCGTCCACGTACACCAGGAACCCACGGGCGTCCGGTGCGGGGATCATCGTCTGCCCCGTCTCGGCCTGCCCGTAGGAGTTCTCCGGGTACTGGATCCGCCACGTCTCGTACAGCCCGTTCACGAACGTGCCGTCGCGGTGCCTGCCGCCGTCCGGCCCCTGCCAGCGCAGCCCGATGTACCCGTTGCCCGTGGCGAAGACGGTCTCGTCCTCCGCGCTCGGCTCCGTCTCCGGGTGCTCCGCGGTCAGCGACCACGTGTCGGCGTCGGCGAGGTCGTCGTCGCTGATCAGCTGGGCCAGGTCCGTGACCACCACGTCGGCACCGGCGGAGCGCAGCCGCTCCGGCTCGCCGCCGCGGTCCACGCCGATGATCCGCCCGAACGCACCGGCGGCCCCGGCGGCCACGCCGGAGACGGCGTCCTCCACCACGATGCACTCCTCCGGCAGCCAGCCGAGCTCGTCGGCAGCGGCCAGGTACGTGTCCGGCTTCGGCTTGCCGGACAGGCCGCGCTCGGCGGCGACCGCGCCGTCGATCACCACGGGGAAGCGGTGCGCCAGCCCGGCGGCGGCCAGCACGGAGCGGGCGTTGGCGGAGGAGGAGACCACGGCCACCTCCAGCCCGCACTCCACCACGTGGTCCACGAAGGCCACGGAGCCCGGGTACGCCTCGACGCCGTCGGAGGCCAGCACCTCGGAGAAGAGCTCGTTCTTGCGGTTGCCGAGGGCCTGCACTGTGTCCAGCCCCGGCTCGTCCGAGGCGTCACCCTCGGGGAGCGTGAGGTGCCGGTCCGCGAGGACGGAGCGCACGCCGTCGTACCGCGGCTTGCCGTCCACGAGCGCGAGGTAGTCGTCGTCGCTGAGCTCGTCCTTGCGCCCGAGCGAGGCGAAGTACTCGGAGAAGGCGCGCTTCCACGCCGCCTTGTGGACCAGCTCGGTGGGGGTGAGCACGCCGTCCAGGTCGAACAGGACGGCGCGCAGGTCCCGCAGGCGCTCGGGGAGGTGAGGGGGTTCGGTGGCCACGGGGTCCTTCCGTCTTGCTCCGCGGGGGAGCGCGGGCCGGGGTGCGTGCGTGCACGCCGTGCGTCCACGCTAGGAACGCGGCTCGCCCGTGGTCAAGTGATGCGGGCGACACCGCCGTGGGGCGCGGTGCCTTGTTCCGCGCTGCCCGACGCCGCGTGGTCCGGTGCCGCACGCCGGTGCGCCGCGGGCGACCCCCGGCCCTGCTGCACAGCCCACCCCCGTAGACTGGAGGGCATGCTGGATTGGGAGAGCGCCTCCACGGCGACCAAGGCGACCATGCTCGGCGCGCTGGGTCTCATGGGGGTCGGCATCCTGCTGGCGCTGCTCGGCGCCGGGACGTCCAACCGGCCCCTCATGTTCCTGGCGCTGGGCCTCATGGCGCTCGGCATCATCACCCACCTGGTGGGCTGGGGCATCAGGCTGGCCGAGGCAAGGCGCAGGCTGCGCAGCACCGAGAAGAGCGCGGGCCCCGCGCGGAAAGGTCGCAGGTGAGCATCAACGTCGAATTCCAGGGGGTCAGCCTCCCGCCCGCCCCGCCGTACGCGGTGGGACGCGAGAAGATCCGTGAGTTCGCGGCGGCTGTGAAGGCCACCCACCCCGTGCACTCCGACGTGGACGCGGCACGCGCTGCGGGCCACGCGGACCTGGTGGCCCCGCCCACCTTCGCCGTGGTGATCGCCCAGCGGGCGGAGGCCGCCTACATCTCCGACCCGGCCTCCGGCATCGACTTCTCCCGCGTGGTCCACGCGGAGGAACGCTTCACGCACCACCGGCCCATCGTGGCCGGGGACGAGATCACGGCCACCGTGACCGTGGACCGCGCCCGCGCCGTGGGCACGGGCGGCATGGTCACCACACGCACCGAGCTCGCCGCGGCGGACGGGGAGGCGGTCGCGACCGTCCTGTCCACGCTGCTGGTGAGGGGGGAGGACTGAGCATGGCGATCGCACTGGACACGTTGGAGAAGGGCCAGGAGCTGGCCCGCACCACGCTGAACCTGAACCGGGCGGACCTGGTCCGCTACGCGGGGGCCTCGGGGGACCTGAACCCCATCCACTGGAACGAGCGCTTCGCGCGCGAGGTGGGCCTGCCCGGCGTCATCGCCCACGGCATGCTCACCATGGGCGCCGCCGTGCAGCTGGTCACCGACTGGGCGGGTGACCCCTCCGCGATCCTGGACTACCAGACCCGCTTCTCCGCGATGGTGCCGGTCCCGGACCCGGAGGGTTCCGAGCCGAGTTCGGCGCAGGGTGCCGAGCTGACCGTGGTGGCCACCGTGGGCAAGTTGGACCCGGAGGCGGGCACCGTGCGCGTGGACCTGGCGGTGACGCTGGGCGGGGCGGACGGCGAGAAGGTCCTCACCAAAGCGCAGGCCGTGGTGCGGGGGCAGGCCGCGTGAGCGGGCTCGCAGGGATGACCACGCTGGGCGTGGGCGGAGCGGCAGGCGCCCTCGTGACGGCCACGAGCCGCGACGAGATCGTCGCGGCGGTGCGCGCGGCGGATGCCGCCGGCTCGCCGCTGCTGGTGATCGCAGGCGGCTCCAACCTGGTGGTGTCCGACGACGGCTGGCCGGGCACCGTGCTCGCCCTCGCCTCCCGCGGGGTGCAGCTCGGCGAGGCCGACCCGGCCTCCGGCGCGGTGCTCGTCACCGCGGAGGCCGGCCACCCCTGGGACGAGCTCGTGGAGCAGACCGTGCAGGCGGGGCTCAGCGGCCTCGAGGCGCTCTCCGGCATCCCGGGCTCCGTGGGTGCCACCCCCGTGCAGAACGTGGGCGCCTACGGGGCGGAGGTGTCCCAGACCCTGGTGGGCGTGGACGTCTTCGACCGGGCCACGGACCAGGTGAAGCAGTTCTCCGTGGGGGACCTGCGCCTCGGCTACAGGGACTCGGCGATCAAGCGCTCCATCGAGGGCGGTGCACCGCGCTACATCGTGCTGGCCGTGAGCTTCCGGCTGCAGGCGGACGAGGGCAGGCCCGTGGCCTACCAGCAGCTCGCCTCGGCCCTCGGGGTCGGGGTGGGGGAGCGGGCGGCGCCGGCGGACGTCCGCCGGGTCGTGCTGGAACTGCGCGCCTCCAAGGGCATGGTGCTGGATCCGCAGGATCCAGACACGCGCTCGTGCGGTTCCTTCTTCACCAACCCGATCGTGGAGGCAGCGGTGGCCGAGGCGCTGCCGGCCGATGCGCCGCGCTACCCGGTGGCCACGGCGGGGCAGCTGAAGCTCTCCGCCGCCTGGCTGATCGAGAACGCGGGCTTCCACAAGGGCTTCGGCCTGGCCGGGACGCCGGGCGAGGAGCTGGCGCAGGGGCGGGCGTCCCTATCCACCAAGCACACGCTGGCCCTGACGAATCGGGGCGACGCGTCCTGCCAGGACGTGCTCGCCGTGGCACGGGCCGTGCGGGACGGCGTGGAGGCGACGTGGGGCATCCGGATGGACCACGAGCCGCTCTTCATCGGCGTGGCCCTCTGAGGCGAACGGGCCGGATCCGGCCCGGCTTGCCGCGCCCGGGGGCATGGAGCATCATGGGCACATGACGGACCGGATCATCCCCAACAGTTCGGACCTGGAGCTCGACCACTCCACGTCCCTGGAGGCCGCGTACGCGCAGGCCACCGAGAATCTCACGCAGGCCGAGGCCGTGCTCAAGAAGGCCCGCGAGCTGCGTGCTGGCGGCGACGGCTCGGACGAGCGCATCGTTCAGCTGGAGCGGCTGCGGGACGCTGCGCAGGCCGAGGTGGAGCGCACGCGCGGCGACCTGTAGGCCGCCACATGACGACCCGGACGACACCTTGACGGATCGACCGGGAACGGCACGGGGCCGGGACACCACTGGTGTCCCGGCCCCGTCTGCGTCTTACCCCCGGTACCGCTGTACCGCTGGCCGTCGTCCCGCCGCCGCGTCCTACCCCCCTGTACCGCAATTTCTCACGTGCGCGTCCATTGGACGCGCACGTGAGAAATTGCGGTGAGTGGGACGGTGCCGGGTGCCCGACGGCGTGTGGTGACTTCGCGCGCGCAGCGTCCCCACGCGTCGTCGGGCAGTGCTCAGAGCCGCCCGAGCGCGATGAGCAGCATGCGGCGCAGCGGCTCGGCCGCGCCCCAGAGCAGCTGATCGCCGACCGTGAAGGCGGAGAGGTAGCGCGGGCCCATCTCCAGCTGGCGCAGCCGGCCCACCGGCACGGTCAGCGTCCCGGAGGCAGCCACGGGGGTGAGGTCACGGATGGTGGCCTCCTTGGTGTTGGGCACCACGGTGGCCCACTCGTTGTCGGCCTCGAGGATCCGGGCCACCTCGTCCACGGAGACGTCCTCGGTGAGCTTGATGGTCAGGGCCTGCGAGTGCGAGCGCATGGCGCCGATCCGCACGCACAGCCCGTCCACCACGATCGTGTCCTCGCCGGAGCGGCCCAGGATCTTGTTGGTCTCCACCCCGGCCTTCCACTCCTCCTTGGAGCGGCCATTGCCCAGGTCCTTGTCGATCCACGGGATCAGGTTGCCGGCCAGCGGCACCTCGAACTGGCTCGCGTCCAGCTCACCGGAGCGCTGGGCGGCGAGCACCTTGCGGTCGATGTCCAGAATCGCCGTGGCCGGGTCCTCCAGCTCCGCCTGCACCGTGGAGCCGAGCGAACCGAACTGCGTGAGCAGCTCGCGCATGTGGCGGGCGCCGCCGCCGGAGGCCGCCTGGTAGGTCATGGCCGTGGCCCACTCGACGAGCCCGTTACGGAAGAGGCCGCCCAGGCCCATGAGCATGCAGGAGACCGTGCAGTTGCCGCCGATGAAGTCCTTGACCCCGGAGGCCAGGCCGGCGTCGATCACGTTCCGGTTCACCGGGTCGAGCACGATGATCGAGCTGTCCGCCACGCGCAGCGTCGAGGCGGCGTCGATCCAGAGGCCGTCCCAGCCGGCGGCGCGCAGGCGCGGGTGCACGTCCTGGGTGTAGTCCCCGCCCTGGGCGGTGACGATGATGGGCAGCTTCGCCAGCGCGTCGATGTCGTACGCGTCCTGCAGCGCGGGCGCACCCTGCGCGAAGTCCGGGGCGGGTCTACCCGCCTGGGACGTGGAGAAGAACACGGGGTCGAGGCCGGCGAAGTCCCCCTCCTCACGCAGTCGCTGCATGAGGACGGACCCGACCATGCCCCGGTAGCCAACGAAACCAACGGCCTGGGAAGTCATGCCTCCATGCTACGGACCGCGCCGCCGCACACCGCGCAGTGTGACGGACGGAGCGCAGCGGGAAGGCGGCGCTCAGCGCTCGCCGGCCGGTCCCTCCGGGTGCTCCCGGTTCTCCCGGGCGGCCCGCTCCGCCTCGGCCCGCTCCGCTGTGATCCGCTCTGCCTCGATCCGCAGGGCCTCGCGCGCGTTGAAGGCGTTCACGGCCTCCTCGTCGCTCATCGAAGCGTCCACCTCGTCCTCGGCGGCGGCGATCAGCCGGCGGCGCTTGCCGATGCACCACACGGCGCCCCACACGAACACCTGCGTGAGCACCACGATCAGCACCACGCCCAGGATCCGGTGCCCGATGACGATGGACCAGATGCCCATCGCCACGCTGACGAGCCCCAGCAGGGGTAGCAGCATGTAGCCGAGCAGGAAGTACGTCTCCTGGCGCTGCGAGATCGGGTTCATGCGTCCTTCCTTGGTGCCTGCGCCGCGCGCGTGTACAGCTCGAAGCGGTACGCGGGTCCGCGCGCGGAGGGGTGGAATCCGGTGGGGGAGGGCGAGGCCGCCGCGAGCGCGAACCCGTCGCCGAGCGCGGGAGCCGCCGTGTCGCCGTCGGGCACCGTCACGTCCAGGACCGTCACGAGCGCCGCGTCCAGCAGACCGGCGTCCAGCGCCTGCGTGTACAGGGTGCCGCCCCCGGCCAGCCAGCGCCGGTGGTTCCCGGTGCCCGACGCGGCGTGGTCGAGGGCCGCGGGGAGGTCGCCCTCGGGGAGGGCCCCGTCTGCCTCGAGCTGCGCCGCCGTGGCGGGGGAGGAGGTGACCACGTGGGTGGTGCGCCCGGCGAAGGGGCGGAAGCGCGGCGGGATCGAGTCCCAGGTGCGCCGACCCACGATCACGGGGTGGCCCCAGGTGACGGCGGCGAACTGCGCCATGTCCTCCGGCGCGCGCCACGGCATGGTGCCGCCGCGGCCGATCATGCCGTCCTCCGAGCGCGCCCAGATGCCGATGACGGCGCCGGAGGGCAACGCCTCGAGGGCGCGCGCGATCTCGGGGTCCACCGCGCCGGGATCGGGCGAGGCCATCAGACGGCCACCGGGGCCTTGATGCCAGGGTGGTGCTGGTAGCCGTTCACCTCGAGGTCCTCCAGGCGGTAGTCGAGGATGCTCTCGGGGTGCCGGGCGAAGCGCAGGGTGGGGTAGGGGTAGGGCTCGCGGGAGAGCTGCGTGGCGACCTGTTCGCGGTGGTTGTCGTAGATGTGGCAGTCGCCGCCGGTCCACACGAATTCGCCGGCCTCGAGCCCGCACTGCTGCGCCACCATGCGGGTGAGCAGGGCGTAGGAGGCGATGTTGAACGGCACGCCGAGGAAGAGGTCGGCGCTGCGCTGGTAGAGCTGGCAGGAGAGCTTGCCGTCCGCCACGTAGAACTGGAAGAACGCGTGGCACGGGGGCAGGGCCATGTTCTCGAGTTCGCCCACGTTCCAGGCCGAGACGATCAGCCGGCGCGAGTCCGGGTTGGCGCGGATCTGCTCCACCACGTTCGAGATCTGGTCGATGTGTCGGCCGTCCGGGGTGGGCCAGGAGCGCCACTGCACGCCGTAGACGGGGCCGAGCTCGCCGTCCGCGTCGGCCCACTCGTCCCAGATGCTCACGCCCTGTTCCTGCAGCCAGCGCACATTGGAGTCCCCGCGCAGGAACCACAGCAGCTCCAGCGCCACGGACTTGAAGTGCACTCGCTTGGTGGTGATCAGCGGGAAGGAGTCCCCGGCCAGGTCGAAGCGCAGTTGGCGGCCGAACACGGACGTGGTGCCCGTTCCGGTGCGGTCCTCCTTGTGCGTGCCGTGCTCCAGCACGTCACGCAGCAGGTCCTCGTACGGGGTCGGGATCGCGGAGGCGCTCATGCGTCCCAGTCTACGGGCGGGCCCCGACGGTGTGCCGACGTGGGCCGATGGGGTGCCTAGGGGACGACGCCGCTCCCGGTCCCGTCCGCGCGCTCGTCGCGTCCCACGTACCCGAGCTGCCAGCCGATGGCGGCGACGCTCACCGCGACGAGGGCGGCGATCTCCACCCACATGTTCAGACGCGTGGCCCCGGCCCAGACCGCCAGGTGCAGGTGCACGAACATCCCGGCCAGGGGCAGCGTGATCAAGGCAAGGGTCCAGCGGGTGGCGAACGTGGAACGCACGTAGGTGGTCCCCAGGGCCGGCCCGGAGCCGTAGCGCTGCGGGATCCGGTCCAGGTAGCGGATGAGCACCCCGAAGCCGAGAAGCATGGCGATCCCGATCCACAGCACCCCGAACGCCGCGAAGGGCGTGCGCGCCTCCCAGGCGTCCACCTGCCCGCCGGCCCCGTAGTGCCTCGGGAGCGGATCCGGCAGGCTCGCGTAGCGCGCGATCCCCACGCACTGCAGCACCAGCAGGGCCAGCAGCGACACGGTCACCACGGCGATGACACCGCGGGGGACGGGGGAGCGCGGCCGCCCCTCGGCGGTGACGAGGTCGTCCGGGGTTCCGGGCTCGGATCCCGGTCGTGAGCCCGGAGAGGAACCGGGGCGGGAACCGGGCTGGGTGCGGCCAGAAGTCACGCCGAGTGCCGCCCGCGCGGAGCCTCGTCCTGCCCGGCCGCGTCGGCGTCAGCCACCAGATGGGCGTACTGCGGGTAGCGGGTGAGGAAGTCCGCCACGTAGCTGCAGGTGGGGATGATGCGCTCGCCGCGGCCCCAGGAGCGTTCCAGCACGATCGTCACGAGCGCGCGGGCATAGCCGCGGCGGGAGAACTCCTCCTTGATGATCGTGTGCTGCAGGTCGAGGACAGAGCCGGTGCGGTGGTAGCCGAGGAAGCCCACGAAGGTGTCGGCGTCGTAGAGGCCGTAGCGCTCCTGGTCCGGGTCCTCCTCGACGCGCAGCTTCTCGTGCGCGATGAGTCCGTGCTGTGCCATGGTGACCTCCGCGTGCGTCGGTGGCCCGCCCCCGGCCCGGGGCGGCCCGGTCCTGCCAGCCTAGCCCGGACCGTGGGTCGCGGAGGGCCGGATCAGTCGTTCAACGGATCAGTCATCGAACGGCTCAGTCATCGAACGGCTCGTGGATCTCCAGCGACACGATCCGCGAGGGATCATCCACGGCCCGCTGCGCCACGATCACGGCGCCGGGACGCAGGTACGGGTCCTTGGACGGGAGCACGCCGCGGACGGCGCGCTCGGCCTTGCCCGAGGCCCCACCCACGTGCTCGGCCAGCACGGGCAGCAGCGTGGGGAGCACGGGGCGGTGGGTGCACAGCAGCGTGGCGCGGGGCTTGAGCAGCTGCTTGGTGAAGGTCTTCGCTGCGCGGCCCGGGTGCTTCGCCGCCGCGTGCTCCGTGAGGGCCGGCGCGGTCTTCAGGCTGCGTCCGGTGGCCGCGGCGAATGGCATGAGCGTCTGCACGCAGCGCGTCCACGGGCTGCTCACCAGCCGCACGGGATCCCAGGCCTCCAGCAGCCCGGCCAGGGCGCGGGACTGCCGCATCCCGGAGGAGGCCAGGGGCCGCTCGCCCTCCGCGCGCGTCCAGCCCGCCCGCGGGCGGGCCTTGGAATGCCGCGCGAGCAGGAAGGGGACGGTCGCCAGCTGACCCCGCCCCGCGGCGTCGAGCAGCGCCTGCAACGGCGCCCTGTCCGCGGCGTTGCTCAGCTTGCCCAGCGCGGACTTGCCGTCCATCCAGCGTGCCTTGTCCACCTCGCCGCCGTCCGGGACCGCCTCGCCCGTGACCTTGGCCGCCCAGTAGTAGACGATCTTGGGCCCCTTGGACACGTCGTAGCGCACGGCGGGCAGCGGCAGGCCGAGCGTGATGCGCAGGCCCACCTCCTCGCGGACCTCGCGCACGGCGCACTCCGCCACGGACTCGTCGGCGTCCAGCTTGCCCTTGGGGAAGGACCAGTCGCCGTACTTGGGGCGGTGGATCAGCAGGACCTGGATCCCGTTCTTGCCGCGACGCCACGGGACGGCCCCGGCCGCGATGACGGCCACGCCCTTCGTGGGGACGGTGTCGCAGGAGCGCACCGGCAGCACGGAGGAAGCGCTCATGCCAGCGTCGGGGCGCCGGAGCGCTCACGCGAGCGCAGCAGCAGTTCCTGGATGTCCTGCAGCGGCGTCCCGTCCGCGGCCAGGTGGTGCCTGGTCCATACGCCCTCCGCGTCCAGGTGCCAGGAGGAGGTCCCGTCATCGAGGTAGCGGTCCATGAGGGCGATCAGGTCATCGCGCTGCTCCCGGTCGGAGAGGGAGACGAGGGCCTCCACGCGCCGGTCCAGGTTGCGGTGCATCATGTCGGCCGAGCCGATGTAGACCACGGGGTCACCGCCGTTGGCGAACGCGAACACGCGGGAGTGCTCAAGGAAGCGGCCGAGGATGGAACGCACCCTGATGTTCTCGGAGAGCCCGGGGACGCCGGGGCGCAGCGCGCAGGTGCCGCGCACGATCACGTCGACCTTCACGCCGGCCTGGGAGGCGCGGTAGAGCGCGTCGATGATGGCCTCGTCCACCATGGAGTTGACCTTGATGATCACGCGGCCGTCCAAGCCGGAGCGCACGCGGCCGATCTCCGCCTCGATCCGGTCAAGCAGACCGGAGCGCAGGGAGCGCGGCGCCACCAGCAGGCGGCCGAACGTGGTGCGCGGCGCGTAGCCGGAGAGCTGGTTGAAGAGCTTGGAGACGTCGTCCCCCACCTGCGGGTCGCACGTGAGCAGGCCGAGGTCCTCGTAGTAGCGGGCCGTGCGCGGGTGGTAGTTGCCCGTGCCGATGTGCACGTAGCGGCGCAGCGTGTCGCCCTCGCGGCGGACCACGAGGGAGAGCTTGGAGTGGGTCTTCAGCCCCACGATCCCGTAGACGACGTGGACGCCGGCCTGCTCCAGCTTGCGGGCCCAGGTGATGTTGGCCTGCTCGTCGAAGCGCGCCTTGATCTCCACGAGGGCCAGCACCTGCTTGCCGGCCTCCGCCGCGTCGATGAGCGCATCCACGATGGGGGAGTCGCCGGAGGTGCGGTAGAGCGTCTGCTTGATCGCCACGACCTTGGGGTCCGCCGCCGCCTGTTCAAGGAACGCCTGCACGCTCGTGGAGAAGGAGTCGTAGGGGTGGTGCAGCAGGATGTCGCGGCGCCGCACGGCGGCGAAGACGTTGGCTGCCTTGGCCGTCTCCGACTCGTTCAGGTAGCGCGAGGTGCGGGCCAGGTGCGTGGGGTAGTGCAGCTTGGGGCGGTCGATGTCCGCGATGGCCCCGAGCCCGCGCAGGTCGAGCGGCGAGGGCAGGGAGAAGACCTCGTCCTCCTCCACGCCGAGCTCGCGGATGAGCAGCTCCCGGATGGGGCCGGAGATGTCGTCCGCGATCTCCAGGCGCACGGGTGGGCCGAAGCGGCGGCGCAGCAGTTCCTTCTCCAGGGCCTGCAGCAGGTTCTCCGCGTCGTCCTCCTCGACCTCCAGGTCCTCGTTCCTGGTGACGCGGAAGGTGTGGTACTCCAGCACCTCCATGCCGGGGAAGAGCAGGTCGAGGTACTGCCCGATCACGTCCTCCAGCGCGATGAAGCGCGCCATGGAGCCGGAGACGTGCCCGGCGCGCGGGCCGTCCACGGCCACCAGGCGGGGCAGCACGTCCGGGACCTTCAGCCGGGCGAAGAGCTGCTTGTTGGTCACCGGGTTGCGCACCAGCACGGCCAGGTTCAGGGACAGGCCGGAGATGTAGGGGAACGGGTGGGCCGGGTCCACGGCCAGCGGCGTGAGGATGGGGAAGACCTGGTCGCGGAACCACGTGTGCAGTCGCTCGCGGTCCTCCTCGGAGAGCTGGTCCCAGTGCACCACGTGGATGTTCTCCGCCTCGAGGGCCGGGCGCACCAGGGAGGCGAACGCCGCGGCGTGGCGGGTCTGCAGCTCGTGGGCGCGCGCCAGGATGTCCTCGAGCTGGTCCACGGGGTTCAGCCCGGCGGGCGTGGGCACGGCGATCCCGGCGGCGATGCGGCGCTTGAGCCCGGCCACGCGCACCATGAAGAACTCGTCCAGGTTGGAGGCGAAGATCGACAGGAAGTTCACGCGCTCCAGCAGGGCCAGATCCGGGTCCTCTGCGAGTTCGAGGACGCGCGCGTTGAAGTCCAGCCAGCTCATCTCGCGGTCCAGGAAGCGGTCCTCGGAGAAGTCTCCGTCCGGGACGGCTGGCGGGTCGAAGTCGGGGACCTCGATGCGGTCCACGGTCGCCTTGGACGGGCTGACGTCCCGGTCTCCGAAGTCACCCCTGACGGGTGTGGTGCTGGTGTCCACGGGTGGGCCTCCTGGGCTGCCATCGAGGATGGGCGGGTCTGCTGCGTGCCCGGCTGCGCTGCCGGGTCCTTGTGCTCGACGCCGCGGGGCCGGGCCCCGCGCTTCGGTGTGCTTCCAGCTTAGCCGGGTGAGCGCTGCTGCCCTCAGGCCGTCACGGCGTCGGCGCGGTACATGACGTCCACGGACGCGGGGGAGAAGCCGAGGGAGCGGTACAGGGCCACGGCCGCTGTGTTGTCCTCGTCCACGTAGAGGATCACGCGCGTGAGCCCGGTCCCGGCCAGGTGCGCCAGCCCGGCCAGGGTGAGGGCCTTGCCGAGTCCGCGGCCCTGGGCCTCGGGGGAGATGCCCACCGCGTAGACCTCACCCACGGCCGGGGAGTCCTGGGTGGCGGCGTGGACCTTGGTCCAGTGGAAGCCGAGCAGCGTGTCCTGCTCGTCCACGGCCAGCAGGAAGCCGGCCGGGTCGAACCAGTCCGAGTCCTCGCGCTCGCGCAGATCGCTCAGGCTCATGCGCCCCTGTTCCGGGTGGTGGGCGAAGGCCGCGGCGTTCACGCGCAGCCACGCCTCCTCGTCCTGACCGGGGACGAAGGCGCGCAGGCTCACCCCGTCCGACACGGTCGGTTCCGGGATGTGCTGCAGGTCCCTCGCCATGGTGTTCAGCTCCCGCACCGGGGTGAGACCGTGGCGCGCGGCCAGGGCAGCGGCTCCCGCGCCGTTGCCGTGCGCCCACGCCGTGGCGGGCCGCCCGGCCACCCCGCGCGCCGCCGCAGCCGCCAGGCGGGACCCGACCCCGCGGCGTCGGGCAGCTGGCGCCACCGCCAACTCCACGAGCGCCTCGGCGTCCGGCTCCGTGACCGTGACCGCGGCCCCGAGCGCGGTGCCGTCCGCGTCGCGCTCCAGCAGCGTGGAGACCAACTCGGGGGAGGTGGCAGTGCGCAGGGTGACCAGGGTCTGCTCGCTGAACGGCGGGTGCCCGTCCGCGGCTTCGGCGGCAGCGGCGAGCTCCGCGATCACGGAGAGCACGTCGGCGCTCGGCCTGCCGGTGATCGTTTCAGGGGTGGGGGCGTCCTGCTGCGTCATGGGCCCCACGCTAGCGCCGGTGACGTGCCTGCGCAGCGCCGGTGTGGCGCCGGGGCGGCCCCGATGCTCGGCTCAGGACGCCTCTGGCTCGTCCTGCGGGGCGCTGAAGCGGTAGCCCACGTTGCGCACGGTGCCGATCAGCTGCTCGTGGTCGGCGCCGAGCTTGGCGCGCAGGCGCCTCACATGCACGTCGACGGTGCGCGTGCCGCCGAAGTAGTCGTAGCCCCAGACCTCCTGCAGCAGCACCTCGCGCGTGAAGACGCGGCCGGGGTGCGCCGCCAGGTACTTCAGCAGCTCGAACTCCTTGAAGGTCAGGTTCAACGGGCGTCCGGAGACCTTGGCCATGTAGGAGTCCTCGTCGATGCTCACGCCGTGCACGCGGATCCGCGCCGGGGCCGGCGTGGACTCCTGGTGCCGTGCCGCGAGCCGGATGCGGGCCTCCACCTCGGCGGGGCCGGCGCCGGCGAGGATCACGTCGTCGGCGCCCCACTGGGGTCCCACGGCCGCCATGCCGCCCTCGGTGAGGACCAGCAGCAGGGGGATGTCCAGGCGCAGGGCCAGGGCCGACTGGCACAGGGCGCGGGCCGCGGCCAGGTCCGTACGGGCGTCCAGCAGGATCACGTCCGCCTCGTTGACCTTCACGTAGGAGGAGGTCTCGGCGGGGAGCACCTGCACGTCGTGGCCGAGCAGATCCAGGGACGGCAACACGGCTGCGATGGTGCGTTCCGAGGTCAAGAGCATCACGTGGGCCATGGGCTGCTCCTGTCGTTTCTCGGCGGTGTCCGGGGCTGCCCCGGTGTGCTCCAGCTTACGGGGCGCCATGTTCCGCCCGTGTTACCGGCAGGTGTCGTGGGCCCCGGTGCTGCTGCTGAGCCGGTGCGCCCGGTGGGGCGGAACCGGCTCCCGCATGCGGCAGACTGGGGAGGGTGAGGACCTCCGTCTATCTCCCCGCCCTGCTGGCAGCACTCGTGGTGCTGGCGGTGCCCGTCCTGGTGCCCGCGGCGGCACTCACCGCCGCGGCCGTCATCGCGGTGGCCCTGATCGCGGCCATCGCCGCGGCCCTGGTGCCGCGGGTCCTCGGCGTCGGAGCCCCGCTCGTCACCACGGCCGTCCTCGCGCTGGCCGCGGGTGGGGCGCTCGTGGCCGTGACCCTGGCGCCCGACACCGCACCGCTGCAGTGGTGGCCGCTGGCCCCGGCCGCCTCGGTCCTCGTGCTCTTCGTGCTGCAGCTGCTGCGGGGGGCCGAGGCGACGCAGAAGGTGGACAGCCTGGCCCGCGGCATCGCCGCAGTGCTGTGCCTCACCTCGGCCGCCGGCTGGGTGGTCGTGGCCCGCGGGGCCGTGCTGGCAGACTCCCGCGCCTGGATCATCGTGACCGGGCTGGTGGCCTGGGTGCTGGCCGGGCTGCTCGGCTGGGGGCTCGGCCGGGCGGCTGGTGGGGCCCCGGTGGCGAGCCAGGGCCGCGCCGCCCGCGCGGTCGGCGCCGCGCTGCTGGCCGTGGCCGCGGCCGGCGCACCCGCCGCCGTCGCCACCCAGGTGCTGACGCAGCTGCTCGGCTGACGAGGCGTCGTCACCCGTCTGCACCCACCCGTGTCGATGGTTAGGATGGGGGCATGCACGGTGAATTCATGGGTCTCGAGATCTTCTTCTACTGCCTCCTCGGTGTGGCCGGTGTGGCCATGCTCGGCTTTGCCGGCCTGGTGATCGGCAAGCTCTTCAAGGGCCAGAAGTAAGGCGAAGGCATGCCGATCGAGCTTCCGGTCGACCTGACGCCTGAGCTCGTCCCGCTCTCCTGGCTGCTGGGCAGCTGGGAGGGCTACGGCATGCTCGGCGAGGGCGAGGCCGGGGACCAGCACATCTTCCAGCGCGCCACCTTCGTCGACACGGGCCTGCCCGTCGTGGAGTACCGGGCCGAGACCTGGCTCGCGGACGAGGACGGCACCGTGGTGCGTCCGCTCTCCGTGGAGAACGGCTTCTGGCAGCTCGAACGCGAGCTGACCGAGGCCGACGGCGGCCCGGCGCTCATCCCCGGCGACGTGGTGCCTGCCCTGCGCAACGCGGACTCCGTCGAGGAACTGCGCAACGCGGACGGCGGCTTCGACCTGCTGGTGACCGTCAACCACCCGCGCGGCGTCTCCGAGCTGTACTACGGCTCCATCAAGGGCCCGCAGGTCCAGCTGGCCACCGACGCCGTGGTGCGCGGCGAGCACTCCCGCGAGTACTCCGCTGCCACGCGCATCTTCGGCCTGGTCAACAACGACCTGCTGTGGCGCTGGGACGTCTCCACGGGGGACGGCCTGAAGGCCCACGCCTCCGCCGCCCTGCGCAAGGTCACCCAGCGCAAGGGCCGCCACCACGTGGACGACGCGCAGCAGGACGACGACACCAAGTCCTCGGAGGACTGAGCGCGGTGGAGCAGGAGACCGTGCCGTCCCCGCTGCTGGCCTGGCCCGGAGCGATCGCCTCGGCGGGCGGCATCGTCGCGGAACACTACGGGGCGCCGCTGCCAGAGGGGCGCGGCCTCGAAACGGGCCTCGCCTTCGTGGACCTCTCCGATCACGGCGTTGTCACCGTCACCGGCCCGGACCGCCTGAGCTGGCTGCACTCCCTGAGCACGCAGGCCCTGGACCGGCTCCCGGTCGGCGCGAGCGCCAGGACCCTCTTCCTGGACCTGCGCGGGCGCATCGAGTTCGATGCCCGCGTGGTGGATGACGGGGAACGGACCTTCCTGCTGTTGGAGCCCGGCTACGCGTCGGGACTCGCGGCCTGGCTGGACTCCATGCGCTTCATGCTGCGCGTCGAGGTCGCCGATGCCGGCGGGGAGTGGGCCGTGCTCGGCTCCACCGCCGACTGGGACCGCGCCGATCTTCCCGGCGTGCGCTGGATCGATCCGTGGCCCCAGGTGCAGGTGGGCGGCTTCGCCTACGGCACCGAGGCGGAGCACCCCGGCAGTGAGGTCGGCTGGCGTCTCGACGTGATCCCGCGGGCGAGTCTCGAGGAGACGGCGACCCGCCTGCGCGACGAGGTCGGTTGGCGTCCGGCCGGACTGCTCGCCGCCGAGCAGCGGCGCATCGCGGCCTGGGAGCCGTCCCAGGCCCACGAGGTGGATGACCGCACCATCCCGCACGAGCTGGACCTGCTGCGCGGTGCCGTGCACCTGGCCAAGGGTTGCTACAAGGGCCAGGAGACCGTGGCCCGCGTGCACAACCTGGGCCACCCGCCCCGCCGCCTCGTCTTCCTGGACCTGGACGGCATGGAGCACACGGTGCCGAACGCCGGCGCGGACGTGCTCAGCGAGGACCGCGTGGTGGGCCACGTGACCTCCGCCGTGCTGCACCACGAGGCCGGCCCCATCGCCCTCGCCCTCATCAAGCGCGCCGTGGACCCCGCCGCGCTGCTGACGGTGCGCGACGGCGACACCACCTACACCGCGGCGCAGACGGTGATCGTCCCGCCGGAGGCAGGCAGCGTCGTCGGCCGCCCCAGCGGTATCCGCCGCCTCTGAACGCCCCACCCGTACCGCAATTTCTCACGTGCCACGCCAATGGCGTGGCACGTGAGAAATTGCGGTGAGCAGGGTGCCCGACGGCGTTCGCTCGGCTTGCGCGCGCGACGTCACCACGAGAGGTCACCACGCGGCGTCGGGCACCGTCCTCAGACCGACGACCTGGCCGACGACCTGGCCGACGCGTCGGCCGACGCGTCAGCCGAAGAGGATCGCCGCCTGGTCGTAGCGCTCCTGCGGGACCGTCTTCAGGGAGCTGATCGCCTCGGCGAGCGGCACGCGGACGATGTCCGTGCCGCGCAGGGAGACCATGCGGCCCCAATCGCCCTCGGCGACCATGTCCGCGGCTCCCATGCCGAAGCGCGTGGCCAGGACCCGGTCGAACGCCGTGGGCGTGCCGCCGCGCTGGATGTGGCCGAGCGTGGTCGCCCTGGTCTCGATGCCCGTCAGCTCCTCGATCACCGGTGCCAGCCGCTCGGCGATGCCGCCCAGGCGGGGCCGCCCGTCGCGGCCGAGGCCCAGTGGCGTGTGCGCGTTGTCCTCGCCCTCGGCGACGAAGCCCTCGGCGACGACCACGAGCGGGGCGCGGCCGCGGTCGAAGGCCTCCCGCACCCACTCGGCCACCTGCTCGGTGCTCACGCGCTGCTCGGGGATGAGGATCGCGTGTGCGCCGCCGGCCATGCCGGCGTGCAGGGCGATCCAGCCGGCGTGGCGGCCCATGACCTCGGCGACCATGCAGCGGTGGTGGGACTCGCCCGTGGTGCGCAGGCGGTCGATCGCCTCGGTGCCGATCTGCACGGCGGTGTCGAAGCCGAAGGTGTAGTCGGTGACGCCGAGGTCGTTGTCGATGGTCTTGGGCACTCCCACGATCGGCAGGCCCGCGTCCGCGAGCCGCGTGGCGCCGGCCAGGGTGCCCTCGCCACCGATCGCGACGAGCGCCTCGCAGCCCGCGCGCTCCAGGGCACGCCGCACTCCGTCGACGCCGCCGTCCGGGTGGTCGAACGCGTTGACGCGGCTGGTGCCGAGGATGGTGCCGCCCTGCTTGGAGATGCCGCGCACCAGGTGGCGCTCCAGCTCGATCGAGTCGTCCTCCAGCAGCCCACGCCAGCCGTCGTGGAAGCCGACGTACTCCTGGTCATGGGACTTGATGCCATTGAGGACGGCCGCGCGGATCACCGCGTTGAGGCCGGGGCAGTCGCCGCCGCTGGTCATGATGCCGACGCGCATGGGATGGGTGCCTTCCGGACGGGGTGAGGGGATTGCTCCTCGGCACGGCGTCGGGCCAGGGCTTGTCGGACGAGTCTAGCGCCGTCGGTGACGACACTCACATACGTGTTGCGGTATGCAGTTGCTGCTCAGCGCTTCGGGGTGCGCGGGGCCCGGTTGAAGAGGGCGTCGAGCAGCCGCTGCAGGGCGATGGAACCGTCCTGCCACGGCAGCAGCAGCCACGCGATCACGTAGGTGCCGAAGCCGACCACGGGGAGCAGGAAGCTGATCAGCACGATCAGCCGGACCAGCCACGGGTCCCAACCGAAGCGGGCGGCCAGACCGGAGCAGATGCCACCGACCAGCCGCTTGGGCCCGCGGCGCAGTGGCTGCTTGCGCAGCAGCGAGTAGAGGACGTTCATGACAACAGCTTCCGGATGCGCTCCACGCCCTCGGTGAGGTCGTCGTCGCCCAGCGCGTAGGACAGGCGCAGGTAGCCCGAGGGGCCGAACGCCTCGCCGGGCACCACGGCGACCTCCGCCTGCTCCAGGATGAGGGCGGCCAGCTGCGCCGAGGTCTGCGGCACCGAGCCGGCGATCTCGCGTCCGAGGGCCTCGCGCACGTCCACGTAGGCGTAGAAGGCGCCCTCCGGGGTGGGGCAGGAGAAGCCGGGGACCTGGTTCAGTGCGTCCACGATGGTGCGGCGGCGGCGGTCGAACGCGGTGCGCATCTCCTCCACCGCGCTCAGCGGGCCCGACACGGCGGCCAGAGCGGCCGCCTGCGAGACGTTGGACACGTTGCCGGTCGAGTGGGACTGCAGGTTGGTGGCGGCCGTGATGACGTCCTTGGGACCGATCATCCATCCGACCCGCCAGCCGGTCATCGCGTAGGTCTTGGCCACACCGTTGAGGATGACGACCTTCTCCAGCTGAGGCGTGGCCTTGGCGATGGAGGTGAACTCGGCGCCGTCATAGGTGAGGTGCTCGTAGATCTCGTCCGTGACGACCCACAGGTCGTGCTCCACGGCCCAGGCGCCGATCGCCGCGGTCTGCTCGGGGGAGTACACGGCGCCGGTCGGGTTGGAGGGGGAGACGAACAGCAGCACCTTGGTGCGCTCGGTGCGTGCGCCCTCCAGCTGCTCGAGGGTGACCTTGTAACCCTGCTCCGGGCCGGCGAAGACCTCGACGGGCACCGCGCCGGTCAGGCGGATGTCCTCCGGGTAGGTGGTCCAGTACGGGGTGGGGACGATCACCTCGTCGCCCGGGTTCAGCAGCGTCTGGAAGGTGTTGTAGACCGCCTGCTTGCCGCCGTTGGTGACCTGCACCTGGGACGGGTCGATGCTCAGCCCCGAGTCGCGCAGCGTCTTCTCCGCGATGGCCTGGCGCAGCTCCGGCAGGCCGGGCGTGGGGGAGTAGCGGTGGAAGCGCGGGTTCCGCGCGGCCTCGCGCGCCGCGTCGACGATGTAGTCGGGGGTGGGGAAGTCCGGCTCGCCTGCACCGAAACCGATGACGGGCCGGCCGGCGGCCTTGAGCTCCTTGGCCTTGGAGTCCACCGCCAGCGTGGCGGACGGGGCGATCGCTGAGATGCGGGTGGAGAGACGGGACATCGGTGACCTCTGCGGCTTTCGTCGACGGCTCGGATCCGCGCCGTGCCTGGCGCCGACCCCGGTGCCACCATCGTATCCACGCGCCGGCGGCCCCGGGCGGTTCGTGACCGGTGGGTGCAGGGGCCCGGTTCGACTCGGCGCCGCACGTGCATGTAGACTCTTTCCTCGGTGCCCCCCTGTGGCCGGACGCGGTCCGCGGGGATGAAGGGTCCGTAGGGCAGTGGCGCAATTGGTAGCGCAGCGGTCTCCAAAACCGCAGGTTGCAGGTTCGAGTCCTGTCTGCCCTGCAATCTGCCGGGAGTTCTCCCGGGAGGCGACGGCGTGGATCCCCGGTGTTGAAGACCGGGGGCCACGCCGTATCGACATCAGAGGGACACGGAGGCAGAAGGTGACCGACACCGCTGTGAAGGGATCCGGCTCAGGCAAGAAGAAGCGCGGCTTCTTCGGCGCCATCGGCCTGTTCCTGGCCCAGGTGGTCCAGGAGCTCAAGAAGGTCGTGGCACCCACCCGCCGGGAGCTCGTGAACTACTGGCTCGTGGTCCTCGCCTTCGTGGTGCTTGTCATGGTGATCGTGGGGTTGCTCGACTGGCTCTTCGGCACGGCGTCCATGTGGGCGTTCACGCGGCCGGGCGAGCAGTAGCACTCGCCACGGCGCCTGAGGGCGTCACCAGAGTCGGCAACGAATCCACCCGTTGAGAAAGCAGGAAGTCCGCGTGTCCGAGCAGGAACTCGAAGACCAGAACCACGGCGAGAACGCCGAGGTGTCCGCCGAGGTCACCGCCGACGAGGCAACGCCCGAGGTCCAGGCCGCCGACGCCGAGCAGGCCCCGTCCGAGGACATCGTGTCCGAGGACACCGCAGCCGAGGGCGAGGCAGAGACCGCCGCAGCCGACGGCGACGCGGACGCTGCCGACGCGGATGCCGAGGAGTCCGAGGAGGACCCCCGCGAGAAGCTCCTGGAGGAGTTCCGCACCAAGCTGCGCCGCCAGCCGGGCGACTGGTACGTGATCCACACCTACGCCGGGTACGAGAACCGCGTGAAGGTGAACCTGGAGACCCGCATCCAGACCCTGAACATGGAGGATTTCATCTACGAGATCCAGGTCCCCATGGAAGAGGTCGTGGAGATCAAGAACACCACGCGCAAGACCGTGCGTCGCGTGCGGGTGCCCGGCTACGTGCTGGTGCGCATGGAGCTCACGGACGAGTCCTGGGGCGCCGTGCGCCACACCCCCGGCGTCACCGGCTTCGTCGGCAACGCGCATGATCCGGTGCCGCTGAGCCTGGACGAGGTCTTCTCCATGCTGGAGCACACCGTGGTCCCGGCCGCCGAGGCCGAGAAGACAGGCAAGGCCCCGAAGGTGCCCGTCACCGGTGTCACCGTCGACTTCGAGGTCGGCGAGTCCGTCATCGTCAACGACGGCCCGTTCGAGACGCTCCCGGCGACCATCTCGGAGATCAAGCTCGAGGCCCGCCAGCTGGTGGTGCTCGTGTCGCTCTTCGAGCGCGAGACCCCCGTGACGCTCTCCTTCTCGCAGGTCACCAAGATCCAGTGAGAGCAGGTGCCGTCCGCGGCACCATCCAAGTCTTCGACCTGATCGGCTCGCTTGGCCGTTCCCGTCGATCCGGCCGCCGCGCCACGGCGGCCAACCCCCCGGCTGCACGCTCCTGTGCGTCGGGGCCAGCAAGAAGAGAAGGACCCTGAATTGGCTCCCAAGAAGAAGGTCGCAGGCCTCATCAAGCTGCAGATCCAGGCCGGCGCCGCCAACCCGGCGCCGCCGATCGGTCCCGCGCTGGGTCAGCACGGCGTGAACATCATGGAGTTCTGCAAGGCGTACAACGCCGCGACGGAATCCCAGCGTGGAAACGTCATCCCGGTCGAGATCACCGTGTACGAGGACCGCTCGTTCACGTTCATCACCAAGACCCCGCCGGCCGCCGAGCTCATCAAGAAGGCTGCAGGCGTCCCCAAGGGCTCCGGCGTGCCGCACACCGACAAGGTGGGCAACCTGACGCAGGCCCAGGTCGAGGAGATCGCCCAGACCAAGATGGAGGATCTGAACGCCAACGATCTCGCCGCGGCGTCCAAGATCATCGCCGGTACCGCCCGTTCCATGGGCATCACCGTCGAGGGCTGAGTCCCTCACCCCCCGGTCCCGTCCAGGGACCACCGGCCTCACACGGCCACCAAGGTCCCGCTGCAGGGACCGACCAGACGTCACCACCCGGTGACGGTGGAAGGGTCCGCGCGACCCGCATGACCACGACTGCACAAGGAGCACAAGCAGATGGCACAGCGCAGCAAAGCGTACAAGGCAGCAGCCGCCAAGATCGAGGACGGCAAGCTGTACTCGCCCGTCGAGGCCCTTGACCTCGCCCGCGAGAACGGGTCGGCCAAGACCGACTCCACCATCGAGGTCGTCTTCCGCCTCGGTGTGGATCCCCGCAAGGCGGACCAGATGGTCCGCGGCACGGTGAACCTGCCCAACGGCACCGGCAAGACCGCCCGCGTGGTCGTCTTCGCCAACGGTGACAAGGCCGAGGCCGCCCGCGAGGCCGGCGCCGACTTCGTCGGTTCCGATGACCTGATCGAGAAGATCCAGGGTGGCTGGACCGACTTCGATGCCGCCGTGGCGACGCCGGACCTCATGGGCAAGGTCGGCCGCCTCGGCAAGATCCTCGGCCCGCGCAACCTGATGCCGAACCCGAAGACCGGCACCGTGACCATGGACGTCACCAAGGCCGTGAACGACATCAAGGGCGGCAAGATCGACTTCCGCGTGGACAAGCACTCCAACCTCCACTTCATCGTGGGCAAGGCGTCCTTCTCCTCCGAGGCGCTGGCGCAGAACTACGCCGCCGCCCTGGACGAGGTCCTGCGTCTGAAGCCGTCCGCCTCCAAGGGCCGCTACATCCAGAAGGCCACCGTGGCCACCACCTTCGGCCCCGGCATCCCGGTGGACCCGAACGTGACCCGCGTCGTGACCGCCTGAGTCACCTCGCACCGCGCAGGCCGCGCTCCCGTCATGGGAGCGCGGCCTTCGCGCATCCCGGTGGTGCCCGACGCCGTGTGGTGACCTCCCGTGCGCGGCGTCGCCACGCGGCGTCGGGCAGCGTCCTTGGCCCGTGGACAGGCGCGTGAGGTCCCTCACCCTGATTTGGTGGGGGAGGGTGCGCCCTGTAGGCTTGGACGGTACCGAAGACCGTTGGTCGTGTCCGTTCGCGGACACTGAAGGTCCCTCCAGGGGGACGGCCCACGCAGGTGACGAACTCGAAGGCCACGCGGCACACCCGCGCGTCCTATCCCGAGCCCCGTGCCCTGCGCCGGGGCTCGTTCTCTTTTCCGGGACCGGCTAACCACACCCCGGAAGGAGGGTTATGGCCACGTCGCAGAAGGTTGCCTCCGTCGAGGAGATCGCCGCCGACTTCAAGGAGTCGGATGCCGCTGTCCTGACCGAATACCGTGGGCTCACCGTTGCACAGCTCAAGACGCTGCGTCGTTCGCTCGGTGCGGACACGAAGTACGCAGTCGTCAAGAACACCCTGACCGGGATCGCGGCGAAGGAGGCCGGCATCGATGCGTTCGATGGCCAGCTCTCCGGTCCCACCGCGATCGCGTTCATCAAGGGTGATCCGGTGCAGGCCGCCAAGGGCCTCACGGATTTCGCGAAGGACAACGAGAAGCTCATCATCAAGGCCGGCGTGTTCGAGGGGCAGTCCATGGACGCCGCTCAGATCGCTGCTCTGGCCGCGCTCGAGTCCCGTGAGCACCAGCTGGCCCGCGTGGCCGGCGTGCTCAAGGCGCCGGCGTCCGCGCTGGCACGCACGATCGCCGCGCTGCAGGCCAAGCTGGAGGAGAACGGTGGCGCCGCCGCCGAGGCTCCTGCAGAGGAGGCTGCGGCCCCCGAGGCCCCGGCCGCCGAGGCCGACGAGGCCTGAGGCCTCACCCCACAACGTTCACGCGGGAGCAGCCTCCCGCACTTGAGAAAGGACGCCAATCATGGCGAAGCTCAGCAACGACGAGCTCCTTGACGCCTTCAAGGAGATGACCATCATCGAGCTCTCCGAGTTCGTGAAGCAGTTCGAGGAGACCTTCGACGTCACGGCCGCCGCCGTGGCCGTGGCCGCCCCGGGTGCCGGCGACGGCGGCGCTGCCGCCGCCGAGGAGAAGGACGAGTTCGACGTGGTCCTCGAGGCCGCCGGCGACAAGAAGATCGGCGTCATCAAGGAGGTGCGCGCCCTGACCTCGCTCGGCCTGAAGGAGGCCAAGGAGCTCGTCGACGGCGCCCCCAAGGCCGTCCTCGAGGGCGTCAACAAGGAGACCGCGGAGAAGGCCAAGGAGGCCCTGGAGGGCGCCGGCGCCACCGTCACCCTCAAGTGAGTCCGCGCCGGGTCACGCCCGGCGTACCGCTCGCACTCCAGGAAGCCCCGCACCGAGTTCGGTGCGGGGCTTCCTGCATGCCAGGTGACAGTGCTCAGCCGGCGGCCGCTCAGCCGGCGGCGACGAGGGCGTCCAGCTCCGCGAGCGTGGGCGGCTGCGCCCCGGCCCGCGAGACGGTGATGGACGCTGCGGCTGCCGCCCGTTGCAGCACCTGATGCGCGTGCTGCACGCACCAGCCGACCCCGTGCGTGAGCAGTGAGGCGATGAGCGAGGCCATGACCGAGTCGCCCGCACCGATGGTGTCCACCACGGTGCCCGCACGCGCCGGGACACTCACGCTGCCCTCGGCGGTGGCGGCGACGGCTCCGTGCGCACCGCGCGTGAGCACGGCCAGCGCCGGGCCGAGCTGCAGCAGGTGGGTGAGGACCTCGTCCTCGCTGCGGCCCGGGTAGAGCCAGGCCGCGTCCTCGTCGGAGAGCTTGACCAGGTCGGCCAGGGCGGCCGTGTCCTCGAAGCGGCGCAGGGCCGCGGCGTGGTCGGGGAGCAGCTCGGGGCGGATGTTCGGATCCAGCGTCACCGGCACGCGGCCGGAGGCCGCGGTGAGGATCCGCTGCACCGTGTCGGCACCGGGGGAGAGGAACATCCCGAGTGAACCCGTGTGCACGGCGCTGGCCCCGCCCACCGGCAGATCGGCCACGTCCCAGGTGATGTCGAAGACGTACTCGGCCGCGCCGTCCGCCCCGAGCGTGGCCAGGGCCGTGCTCGTGGGGGCCTCGCCGAAGGAGCCCTCGGCCAGCTGGACCCGCTCCGCCTCGAGGTGAGCGGCGATCCGCTCCCCGCGGGCGTCGCGCCCCAGCTGCGTCAGCAGGGTGCCGGGGTGGGCGAGCCGGGCCAGGCCCACCGCCACGTTGGCGGGGGAGCCACCCACGTGCTCGGTGCTGCCCTCGGCCCCGCCGTTGTCCCGAGCCGTCGCGACGATGTCGATGAGCGCCTCGCCGATGACGAGGGGACCGCTTTCGCCTGGTCCCGTCATGCCGTGTTGGTTCATGCCCAGAGCAGCAGGGCCTCGCCCTGTCCGCCGCCGCCGCACAGGCTCACGGCCGCGCGCCCGCCGCCGCGGCGGGCCAACTCCATGGCCGCCGTGAGCGCGAGCCGCGCGCCGGAGGCGCCGATGGGGTGGCCCAGGGCGATGGCGCCGCCGTGGATGTTGGTGCGCTCCCAGGACAGGTCCAGGTCGGCGAGGGACTGCACGCCCACGGCCGCGAAGGCCTCGTTGATCTCCACGACGTCCAGGTCCGGCACGCCCCAGCCGGCCTTCTCCAGGGCCGCCTCGATGGCGTGGGAGGGCTGGGAGTGCAGGGAGTTGTCCGGTCCGGCCACCTGGCCGGACTCGCCCACGGTCGCCAGGATCGTGGCGTCGTGCTCCTGCGCCCACTCGCGTGAGGTCAGCACCAGGGCAGCGGCCCCGTCGGAGAGGGGGGAGGAGTTTCCTGCCGTGATGGTCCCGCCCTCGGCGAAGGCCGGGCGCAGGCCGGCCAGAGTCTCCGTGGTGGTGTCCGGGCGCACGCCCTCGTCGATGGAGACGACGGTGTCGCCCTTGCGACCCTGGACGGTCACGGGGACGATCTCCTCGGCCAGCACCTCTGAGCTCGCTGCCGCGCGCTGGTGCGAGTCGGCAGCGAGGGAGTCCTGGGCCTCGCGGGTGATGCCGAGACGGGCGTTGTGCCGCTCGGTGGAGGAGCCCATGGACTCGTTGTCGAAGGCGTCCGTCAGGCCGTCGTTCGCCACGGAGTCGATCGCCGTGAAGCTGCCGTAGTTCCAGCCGGTGCGGGAGCCGGGCAGCACGTGCGGGGCATTGGTCATGGACTCCATGCCGCCGGCCACCACCACGTACGCCTCGCCGAGCCGGATCAGGCGCGCGGCCTGCGTGATGGCCAGCAGGCCGGAGAGGCACACCTTGTTCAGGGTCTCCGCCGGGACGTCCCAGCCCAGGCCGGCCGCGATGGCCGCCTGCCTGGCCGGGTTCTGCCCGCAGCCGGCCTGCACCACGTGCCCCATGAAGACGTACTGCACGTCGGAGGCGCTCAGTCCGGAGCGCTGCATGGCCCCGGTGATGGCCTCGGCGCCGAGCTGGACGGCGCTGAGGGACGCCTGGGCGCCCTTCAGGCGCGTGAACGGGGTGCGTGCGCCACCGACGATGACGGCGTCGCGCGGGGACGGATGGGACATGCTCACTCCTCGTGACATCCGAGCTGGTGGGACTTCATCGGCCCACTGGTCTTCCTCGAGACTACCCGCCGGAGATGTGTGAGCTTGCCCACGGTGACCTGCGGATCGGACGTGTCGGGGCAGGCTGCCCGGACGTGACGCAGCAGTCGCCACATCCGCGCCATCCCGGCTCGACAAGCGGGAGAGGATGCCCTAGACTGGATCTTTGCGGCTTCCCATGTCCTCAACTCGACCTTCATATAGCGGTGGGTCGGTTCCCTTCGTGGTGCCCTCGCGCAGCGGGCACCCGGCCCGGGAGCCGTGACTTCGTAAAACCTGACGGTCTGTGGAAGGACTCCTCTTGGTCGCCTCGAGCACCTCTACGAACTCAACCGCTAGTTCGGCCCGTACCGCGGAAGCGGCCGGCCGCCTTTCCTTCGCCAAGATCCACGAGCCGCTGGACGTCCCCGATCTGCTGGCACTGCAGACCGAGTCCTTCGACTGGCTGGTCGGCAACGAGCGCTGGCAGGCGCGCGTGGTGAAGGCAGACGCCGAGGGCGACAAGGGTGTCTCGCGCACCCCCGGCCTCGCCGAGATCTTCGAGGAGATCTCCCCGATCGAGGACTTCCAGGGCACCATGTCCCTGAGCTTCTCGGAGCCTGAGTTCGCCGACCCCAAGTACACGATCGCCGAGTGCAAGGATCGTGACGCCACCTACTCCGCCCCGCTGTACGTCAAGGCGGAGTTCATGAACAACATCACCGGCGAGATCAAGCAGCAGACCGTGTTCATGGGCGATTTCCCGCTCATGACCGACAACGCCACGTTCATCATCAACGGCACCGAGCGTGTGGTCGTCTCGCAGCTGGTCCGCTCCCCGGGCGCCTACTTCGAGCGCACCCCGGACAAGACCTCGGACAAGGAGATCTTCTCCGCGAAGGTCATCCCCTCCCGCGGTGCCTGGTTCGAGCTGGAGATCGACAAGCGCGACCAGGTCGGCGTGCGTCTTGATCGCAAGCGCAAGCAGTCCGTGACCGTGCTGCTGAAGGCCCTCGGCTGGAGCGAGAGCCGCATCCTCGAGGAGTTCGGTGACTCCGAGGCCATCCGCGTCACCCTCGAGAAGGACACCGTCCAGACCGAGGACGAGGCGCTGCTGGACATCTACCGCAAGCTGCGTCCGGGGGAGCCGCCCACGGTCGAGGCCGCGCGCACGCTCCTGGAGAACCTGTACTTCAACCCGAAGCGCTACGACCTGGCGAAGGTGGGCCGTTACAAGCTCAACCGCAAGCTGGGTGTGGACGTCGCCCTGGACTCCGCCGATGCCTCCGTGCTCTCCGAGAACGACATCGTCGCGATGATCCACTACCTCACGGCCCTGCACTCCGGTCAGCGCACCATCGAGGGCAGCCGTGACGGCGAGGACGTGCAGCTGCGCGTCGAGGTCGACGACATCGACCACTTCGGCAACCGCCGCATCCGCGCCGTGGGCGAGCTCATCGAGAACCAGGTCCGCACGGGCCTGTCCCGCATGGAGCGCGTGGTCCGCGAGCGCATGACCACGCAGGACGTCGAGGCCATCACGCCGCAGACCCTGATCAACATCCGCCCCGTGGTGGCTGCGATCAAGGAGTTCTTCGGGACCTCGCAGCTCTCGCAGTTCATGGACCAGAACAACCCGCTGGCCGGCATCACGCACAAGCGTCGCCTGTCCGCGCTGGGCCCGGGCGGTCTCTCCCGCGACCGCGCCGGCATGGAGGTCCGTGACGTCCACCCGTCGCACTACGGCCGCATGTGC
>Ga0164242_10001528_pt1 | contig 27463 bp, 21 predicted proteins | sample OricomgcompostMG_FD_108783 | JGI IMG/M metagenome (GOLD analysis project Ga0164242, IMG submission 108783) | Miracle-Growth compost microbial communities from Emeryville, California, USA - Original compost - Miracle growth compost (MG) ...
CTCGTGGATGCAACCCTTACCTGGCGCCTCGTCGAACAATGGGCGTCTCGTCCTCCGGCGTCGATGGCCCGAGCGGAAAAGCTGAGAACGTTGTCTCAACGGGAGATCGACGTCTTCGACGGAATGGTCGAAGGGCTGAGCAATGCGGAGATCGGCGTCGACCTGTATCTGTCCGAATCCACCGTCAAGGCGCATGTCGGACAAGTGCTTCGCAAACTAGGGCTTCGCGATCGCGTGCATGCCGTGATCTTCGCGCACGAGAACGGACTGACCGGGGGAACGATCAGCAGCGGCGTTCCCTAAGCGGGCCGACGATTCGGACCGCCGAGAATCCGCGTCAGCTGAAGTCGGTACGCGGGTCGGGCGGGCAGTTCCAGCGCAGGATCGCTTGTTGCTCGTGCTCGTACCCGAGTTCGCAGACGCTGCCGGTGTCGAGCCGGATGACGGCGCCGGCCGTCACCGGAAGACCCGCCCACGTGACCGCGAGCATCCGCAGAAAGTGCCCGTGCGAGACCAGCAGCACGTCGTCGCCGTTCAGCAGGCTCGGCGTGCACTTGTCGATCACGCTCTGCGCGCGCGCCTGCACCTGCTCGGCCGTCTCCCCCGGCGTCTCGCCCGGAATGACGCCGTCGTGCCAGAGATCCCACGGCTCACCGCCTCGGGAGGCAACGATCTGCGGCGTTGTGATGCCCTCGTAGCCGCCGTAGTCCCACTCGACGAGGTCGTCGTCGAGCGTGGGATGCGCGTAGCCGGCGAGCGCTGACGTGCGGCGCGAGCGCGCCCGCGGGCTGCAGAGCACAAGAGCGAAGTGGTGCCCGCGGAGCATCGATCCCTGGTCGCGCGCCTGCTGCTCACCGCGCTCGGTGAGCGTGAGATCCGTGACGCCGGTGTGCCGGCCGACGCGGCTCCACGGCGTCTCGCCGTGCCGGATCAGCACCAGCCGTCCGTTGCGATCGGTCTCGCCGTCAGACATGCGCCCTCCCCGATGCTCGCGGTGTGTTCCCACCTTGTCAGATCCGGCCCGCTGCGACCACGATGCCATTCCGAACCCCGGCGGTCGGCTCTCCGCTATCCTCGTTCTCGTCCGGTTCGCTCCCGCCTCGGTTCAGACGGTCGAACGAGCCGGTGCTCGAAAAAGGGGCACTTGAGCCGCGCGCCGGCGAGACACATACGGAAATTGCATCCGTTACGTCTCGAAAGGCTCCGCCATGCCCTCCGTCTCCGCTCATGTCGCCGTCACCCTCGCCGAGCATCTCGACAACGTCTTCGGCGTCATGGGCAACGGAAACGCCTACTTCCTCGACGCGCTCGCACGTCAGACCGACGTGCGTTATACGCCGGTGCGCCACGAGGCCGGAGCGGTCGTCGCCGCGGATGCGCACTTCCGTGCCTCCGGCCGCATCGCCGCCGGTACCACCACCTACGGCGCCGGGTTCACGAACACGCTCACGGCGCTGGCCGAGGCGGTGCAGGCGCACATCCCGCTCATCCTCGTGGTGGGCGACGAGCCCACCTCGGGCCCTCGACCCTGGGATGTCGATCAGATCGCGCTCGCGTCCGCCGTCGGTGCACGCACCTACACGGTGGGACGAGCGGATGCCGCCGCCACCACCGCGATCGCCGTCGAGCACGCACTCGCCTACAGCGTTCCCACTGTGCTGGCCATTCCGTACGACGTCGCCCAGTTGGATGCCGGCCCCGTTCCGGAGGCACCACGGCCGCAGCTGCCCGCCCCGCTCGCACCACGCGACGAATTCAGTCGAGCACAACTCGGACGCCTCGCGCGAGCGCTTGCGGACGCTGAGCGTCCGTTCCTCCTCGCCGGCCGGGGCGCCTGGCTCGCCGACGCCGGCAACGCGTTGGGCGAGCTCGCGGCCGCGACGGGGGCGGTCACCGCATCCACCGCGCTCGGCCGGGGCATCTTCCCGGATGCCCGCTACGACCTCGGCGTCACCGGCGGATTCGGCGCAGACGGCGCGATGGACCTGATACGCGACGCCGACGTCGCGGTGGTGTTCGGCGCATCCCTCAACCAGTTCACGATGCGCTTCGGCCGGCTGTTCTCTCCCGAGACGCATGTGGTGCAGGTGGATACCGGTTCCGCTGCCACGCATCCGAACGTGGGCGGGTTCATCCGCGGGGATGCGCGCATCGTCGCCTCGGAACTGGTCACCGCGCTGCGTGAGCTCGGCGCATCACCGAGCGGCTGGCGTGAGCGCATCGACATCGACGCGCTCACGAAGCGGCCCGATGGCGACGGAACCGTCTCAGACGGCCGGCTCGATCCCCGCACGCTCGCTGCACGCATCGGCGAGCTGCTCCCGGACGATCGCGTCGTCGTCTCCGACGGCGGGCACTTCATCGGCTGGGCGAACATGTACTGGCCGGTGGCATCTCCCGATCGGATGATCATGGTCGGCACCGCCTTCCAGTCGATCGGGTTAGGGATGCCGTCGGTCGCCGGCGCCGCGCTCGCCAAGCCGGACTCGACGATCGTGCTCACCACGGGCGACGGAGGCGGGCTGATGGCTCTGGCGGACCTCGAGACCGCCGTCCGCGTCGCGGGCGGGCGCGGCGTGGCCGTCGTCTGGAACGATGCCGCGTACGGTGCCGAGGTGAATCTCTACGGTCTGAAGGGTCTCGCGCGCGAGCCGATGCTGATCCCGCAAGTGGACTTCGCCGGCCTCGCGACCGCTGTGGGCGCTGAAGGCGTGGTCGTGCGGACGCTCGGCGACCTCGAGCGCCTGCGCACCTGGGCGGCGGCGCCGGCATCCGACCGCCCGTTCCTGCTCCTGGACTGCCGCATCACCCACGAGGTGATCTCGCCGTACCAGGAAGAGGTCATCCGCGTGAACTCGTGACCGAGGCGCGGGTCAGCACGACCGGCCCGTCGTCCGTGATGGCGATGGTGTGCTCGCTGTGTGCGGTGCGTGCACCTGTGGCGCTACGGAGCGTCCACCCGTCCGGATCGGTCACCAGCACTGCCGTGTCGGCCATGACCCAGGGCTCCAGCGCCAGCAGCAGTCCGGGACGCAGCTTGTAACCGCGACCCGGTCGTCCGGTGTTCGGGATGTGCGGGTCCTGGTGCATCGTCGAACCGACACCGTGGCCGCCGAACTCGGTGTTGATCGGATAGCCGGCCTCGGAGAGCACCGCGCCGATCGCGCGGGAGATGTCGCCGATGCGCGATCCGGGCACGGCGGCCTGGATGCCGGAGGCGAGTGCGCGCTCGGTGACGTCGATCATGCGAGCGTCGGCCTCGTCGACCGTGTCGCCCACCACGAAACTGATCGCGGAGTCGGTCACGATGCCGTCGAGGGATGCCGCGAAGTCGAGCGAGAGCAGGTCGCCATCGCGCAAGGCGTAGTCGTGCGGCAGCCCGTGCAGCACCGCATCGTTCACCGACGTGCAGATGACGTGACGGAACGGGCCCCGTCCGAACGACGGCGCGTAGTCGACGTAACACGACACTGCGCCCGCGTCGGCGATGAGCTGTGCGACCCAGGCGTCGATCTCGAGCAGATTCGTGCCCACTTTCGTGCGGTCGCGCATCCTGCGCAGAACGTCGGCGACGAAGGCGCCGCTCTCATGGGCGCGACGCAGTTCGTCGGGTCCGAGCAGTTCGATCATGGGTTCCTCACAAACGACAGTCCAGCAAGACCGGTAATACTATACCGGCATTATCATCGGTTCATGGTCAGATTGCCGCTGTCTCCGCTCGAGGTCCATCGGGGCGAACGTCTCGGCGCACTCCTCCGTCGTGCCCGGAACGAACGCTCCATGGTGGATGTCGCGCTCTCGGCAGGCATATCTCCCGAGACGCTGCGCAAGATCGAGACTGGTCGAATCGCCACGCCGTCGTTCACCACGATCGCGGCGATCACCACCGCGCTCGGCCTCTCGCTCGACGAGGTGTGGACCTCGATCAGCAAAGAGAACGCCGCTCCGTCTGCCGAACACGACCGCAGGATCGCGTCGTAGCTCGAACATGACAGAACCGCATCCGCTCGTCACCGACTCGCGCGGCCAGCTCGCCCGCCTCGTCGAGCGAATCGACCCGGCGGTCTTCCGTGAACTTCGCGCGGGCGACCACGGGGAGCGGCCCGCGGCTGTGCTCGTGTTGTTCAGCGAGGCGAGGGCACAGGCATCCGGTTCCGCCGAGCTCTGCGTTCTGCTGCAGGTGCGCGCGGCAACGCTGAGGCAACACGCCGGGCAGGTGTCGTTTCCCGGCGGTCGTGCAGAACCGGGTGACGCGGATGCTGCGCAGACTGCTCTGCGGGAGGCTGCGGAGGAGACCGGGCTCGATCCGAGCGGTGTCGATGTGCTCGCGACGCTTCCGCCGGTTCCGTTGGCCGTGAGCGATCACCTGGTGACACCCGTGATCGGGTGGTGGGAGCACCCGATCGTGCTGAGCGCGATCGATCCTGCCGAAACGACGCTCGTGTGGCAGGTTCCGGTGGCGCAACTTCTGGATCCTGCGTCGCGCTTCACCGCGGTGATCGAACGCCGAGGGTCCCGTTACAGTGGCCCGGCATTCGATGTGGACGGCGTCGTCGTCTGGGGTTTCACGGCGATCCTGCTCGATCGCCTCTTCGACGCTCTCGGCTGGACGCAGCCGTGGGATGTCACGCGCGAACGCCTCATCGAGAGCTGAGGTGCGTCAGATCTCGACGTCGCTGCCCATGGTGACCGTGCGCAGCGCAGGCAGGCCGAACCGGGCTGCCGGGTTCGCGGCATTGTGCGCAAGCCCCACGAACAGTGAGCGTCGCCACGGCACCATGCTGTTGGTCCGGGTGGTGCGGATGGCACCCCGGGAGATGAAGTACGACGCGTGCGTGAAGTCGCCGGCATTGAGCGGAAGCACGCCGGCGCGGCACGCGGCCCGCAACGCTTTGGGTATGTCGGGTTTGTCGGAGAACCCGAACCGGATGCTCAGATGCTCGATGCCATCATCCGTGTATCCCAGATCGTCGTAGCTGTACGCCTCGGATATCGGTACGTGCGGCACCTGCGCCGTGGTCACGGAGACGATGATGACGTGCTCGTGCAGCACGTGGTTGTGCTTCACATTGGCTCGCAGCGCCAGCGGCGTCGTGTCCTTGTTCGGGTGCGGGAAGATCGCGATACCGGGGACCCGCGGCAGGTTCTGCTCGCGCACGTCCTCGATGAACCGGGCCAGCGATCCCTCCTTGCGCTTGCGGTCGATCTGCACGAGCTGGCGTCCTCGCCGCCACGTGGTCATGACGAGGATGACCACCGCCGCGATGAGCAGCGGCACCCAGCCCCCGTTGAGGATCTTCGAAAGGTTCCCGGCCAGGAAGGTGAGCTCGAGGCCGCCGAACGCGACGGCGCAGATCACGATCTTCCACGGCGCCCAGTGCCACAGGGGTCGGGCGACGAGCAGGAGCAGCAGGGTGTCCACGACCAGGGCTCCGGTCACGGAGATGCCGTACGCGGTAGAGAGCCGGTCGGAGGAACCGAATGCGAGGGTCACGGCGATGACGCCGATGAAGAGCAAGAAGTTGACGGCGGGGAGGTAGATCTGCCCGCCTTCGCGCTGGGATGTCTGTCTCACGGTGAGCGGCGGCAGCACGCCCAGGTGCACAGCCTGCCGGGAGAGCGAGAACGCGCCGGAGATGACCGCTTGGCTCGCGATGACGGTCGCCGCGGTGGCCAGGATGACCATCGGGAGGCGCCCCCATTCCGGTATCAGCAGGAAGAACGGATTGATCCGGGCCGCGGGATTGTGCAGGATGAGCGCTGCCTGGCCGAGGTAGTTGATGGTCAGCGCGGGGAAGACGAGGAAGAACCAGGCGCGACGAATGGGCGAGCGTCCGAAGTGCCCCATGTCGGCGTACAGCGCCTCTGCGCCGGTGATCGTCAGCACGACGGCCCCGAGTGCGATGAACGACACCGCGGGATGCGCGACCATGAAGACGACGGCGTAGGTGGGCGAGAGTCCGAGCAGAACGGCCGGATACTGCACGACCATGGTCAGGCCGGCCGCGGCAAGCGCCACGAACCAGAGCACCATCACCGGGCCGAAGAGCACGCCGACGCTGCCGGTTCCGAAGCGCTGGACGACGAAGAGCGCGATCAGGATGACCGCGGCGATCGGGATGACGAGGTGGGTGATCGCCGGAACGGTGACGTGCAGACCTTCGACAGCGGAGAGCACGCTGATGGCGGGCGTGATGATCGAGTCGCCGTAGAAGAGTGCGACGCCGACGATTCCGATCACGAGGAGAGCTCCGGCGCGCGCGGCTTTGCTCGCGTAAAGACGCTGCGCGAGCGCCGCCAGCGCCATGACACCGCCCTCGCCGTCGTTGTCCGCGCGCATCAGGATGGCGAGGTACTTGATCGACACGATGATCGTGATGCTCCAGAACATGAGCGAGACCACGCCGTAAACGTCGTCCTGCACCGGTCGCACCGCTCCGTTGTCGAGCAGGAACACCGTCTTCAACGCGTACAACGGGCTCGTGCCGATGTCGCCGAAGACGACACCTAGCGCGGCGAGCGCCGCCGCCGCCATCGCACCGTGACCGGTGGCCGACGTCTTCGGGCCGTGGCCGTGGGCCGCCGCTGACGCGGTCACGGTCTTTCCTCTCGCGTGCACCTGCGTCACGCTACGCCGGTTCCGCGCCCGTGCAGGTCACGGCACTCGGACGAACACCTCGAGAACGCAAAGGAAGGGCTCAGGCACTGCCGGTCCGGTCGGTGCCGCCGACGGCGAAGATGAGCGGCGATCCGTCCCCCGATCGGGTGGCTTCGCCAGCAAGATAGGACGTGCTCGCGTGCGCCGGGGCGCGGGGAAGGAGATCAGGGGTGAGCCTTGTGGAGACACTTCGTTCGACAGCAGTGACGGCCGCGGCCGCCGCGACGGATGCCGCGCATCAGCCGTGGACATCCCACGACACGCTCGTGATCGTCATGGCCGCGATCGGCATCGCCATCGTGGTCGTCCTGATCGTGGTGGTGAAGATGCACGCGTTCCTCGCACTCACCATCGCCTCGCTCATCGTCGGGCTCGGTTCCGGCATCTCGCTGGAGAAGATCACCGCGTCGTACGAGGCCGGCGTGGGTGGCGTTCTCGGCTATGTCGGCGTGCTCATCGCGCTCGGCGCGATGCTCGGCAAGCTCCTCGCCGATTCGGGTGGTGCCGACCGAGTCGTCGACACACTCCTGCGGGGCCGTCCGGCCACGCTGCCGTGGAAGATGGCACTGATCGCGGGCATCATCGGCATCCCGATGTTCTTCGAGATCGGCCTGGTGCTCCTCATCCCCGTCGTCATGCTCGCCGTGCGCCGCGCGAAGAGCAAGGCCATGCTGCTCGGCATTCCGGCTCTCGCCGGCCTCTCGGTGCTGCACGGGTTCATCCCGCCGCACCCCGGGCCGCTCGCGGCGATCGGGCTGCTGCACGCCAACGTGGGCATCACCCTCGCCTTCGGCCTGCTGATCGCGATCCCGACCGTGGTGGTCGCCGGCCCGCTGTTCGGCCGGCTCGCAGCGCGCTGGGTACCTGTGGAGGCATCCGGTGCGGCTCTGGCCGTCACCGTTGGCGGCAAGGGGGCCGATGCCGAGGCGGGCGGTCACCGTGCTCAGGATCCCGACGCCACGCGCACACCGTCGTTCACCTGGACGCTGGTCACGATCCTCTCCCCCGTGGTGCTGATGCTCGCCAAGGCCGCTTCAGACCTGTGGCTGCCATCGGGCTCCGTGGCTCGAAACGTGCTCGACTTCGTCGGCGACCCGGTGACCGCACTGCTGATCGCCGTGCTGCTGGCCATGGTCACCTTCGGCACGACCGTCGGATTCTCGCTGAACACGCTGACGAAGAAGATCGGGGCGAGCCTGCTGCCGATCGTCGGAGTCATGCTGATCGTGGGTGCCGGCGGCGGCTTCAAGCAGGTGCTCGTCGACGGCGGAGCAGGGAGCTCGATCGCGAAGATCGCCGTGGCCACCAGCCTCTCCGTCGTGGTGCTCGGATGGATCGTCGCCGTGCTGATCCGGCTTGCGACAGGCTCGGCCACGGTTGCCACCGTGACGGCAGCCGGAATCGTGGCGCCCCTCGCCGTACACCTCTCTCCGGTGCAGCTCGCGCTGCTGGTGCTCTCGATCGGTGCGGGATCGTTGTTCTTCTCTCACGTCAACGACGCGGGCTTCTGGCTCGTTCGCGAGTGCTTCGGCCTCACCATCGGGCAGACCATCAAGTCGTGGTCGATCATGGAGACCGTCATCTCGGTGATGGGCTTCATCCTCGTTCTGCTGCTCTGGGCAGTCGTCTAGCCTGCGTCGCGCTCGGTGTTCGGCTGCGCACGCCCTGAATTCGTTCTTCGGTTCGTCGCAACCCCGTTGACATGATCGGTCGCGGCGCGTACCACGGAAGTGCGGGTTTCTTCGGGGCGGATGCGGTCGCCTCAGTCACATGAATTCGCCGACCGGACCGCCCCTGGTCGGTGCGACATCACCGAGCATTTCCCTCGGCGATGGAATGTGGAGGCGCTGTAGCGGCACAGAGACGAACACCGTGCTTGCGGATGTCATCGGGCCAGCAGCTTAGGAGGGCGATCATGGCGGAAAGCATCCTCAAAGTGCCTCAGTCGCGCGAGGTGCGCGTGCGACTGGATATCGATGCCGACCGCATCGAGACGGTGAAACTGGTGGTCGTGCCGCGGGCGAACGACCTCGTCGAGATCGATCTCGAACGCCATGTTCTCGGGTTCATCGAGAGGGCCGGTCAGGTGTTCGTGGCTTTGGCAGGTGAGCGCCTGGATCGGGCGGAGGAATGCGGCCAGTCCCTCCTCTGGGATCACGCTGCGGCCGAGTTGGTCCGCAAGGCGCGGATCGATCAAGCACGCGCGGACCGGGTGTCGCTGTCCGCGTAAGCCGGACGCGCCGGCCCGCCTGTAGACCGCGGCCACCTCTACCGCGGTTTCGCGTCGTTCGCATCCCCCTGTCACACGGCCCGGCACGGGCGTAACGTCCGCATTATGGAGAACACGAAGGCCGGGCTCCTGGAGGCGCTCGACACACGCGACATCGGCCGGTTCTACATCTATCTGGCCGTTCTGGCTACCATCGGCGGGTTCCTGTTCGGATTCGACTCATCGAACATCGGCTCGGCCTTGGTCTTCCTCCCGTTCAAGCTCGGCCCGGTGGCGATCGGCATCATCGTCGCCGGTGCATCGCTGGGCTCGTTCGTGGGGGCACTGGCGGCCGGTCCGCTCACCGACAGGTTCGGCCGCAAATCCTTACTGCTGGCGGACTCGGCGCTCTTCGCGATCGGCTCGCTCATCTCGGCGTTCGCGTTCGAGCCGGTGACTCTCACCATCGGCCGGCTGATCATCGGCATCGCGATCGGAGCCGACTCAGCGATCGCTACTGCCTACATCTCCGAGTTCGCGCCGAAACGCCGACGCGGATCCCTCGCCATCATCCAGCAGTGGATGATCACCATCGGCATCCTCGCCGCCTACGTGATCGCCGTGATCGTGCTCGGCATCGCACCGGGAGCGGCATCCACGGTCGATTGGCGCATCATGCTCGGCATCGGGTTCATCCCCGCGATCATCTCCCTGATCATGCGAGCCCGGATGCCCGAGTCGCCGCGCTGGCTCCTGGAGCACGGCAAGGAGGAGAAGGCGATCAAGGCCTTCGAACTCCTCGGGATGGAGGCCACGGCCGAGCAAGTGCACGAGGAGGCCCTTGCCGTACGGGCCGAACAGGAGCGCGTCGCGGGCCAGTCCTTGTGGACCAAACCCGTTCGTCGCGCACTCGTCATTGTGTGCGTGTTCTTCATCCTCCAGCAGATCACGGGCATCAATGTCGCGTTCTACTACGGTCCGCATCTGCTGACGCCCTACTTCGTGCACCCGGGAACCTCTGCGGTTCAGTCGGAGATCTACGGGGTCATCGCCGCGGGCATCCTCGCGGTCGTGAACGTCATCGCCACGTACTTCGCGTTCCGGTTCATCGACAGCATCGGACGTCGCCGCCTGGCGATCGGGGCGTACATCGGCATGGCCGTGTTCCTTCTCGTCGGTTCGTACGGAGCGTCGTTCTTGTCGGGCGTGCCGCAGCTGGTGGTCGTCATGGTCGGGTTCGCCCTGTTCATCGCCTGCTTCGCGATCGGCATCGGAGGAACGGGATGGCTGCTGCAGGGCGAGGTCTTTCCCACCGCCGTCCGAGGACGTGCCTCGGGAATCGGAGCGGCCGTGGACTGGCTGGCCAACTACGGCCTTGTGCTGGTCTTCCCCATCATGCAGGTCGGCATGGGCCTGGGCTGGACGATGATCGTGTTCGCCGCGCTCTGTGTGATCGGCATCTTCTTCGTCTACTTCTTCTTGCCCGAGACGAAGGGCCACTCCGTCGAGCAAGTCGTGCGTCTGTTCGAGGGGCCGGTGAACCGGAAGAATCCGTCGGAGCCGTCGGTGACCCGTTGAGGGTCACTCGGCGTCGACAAGAGCCACCTTCACCGCCGCAGTCTCGAAACGTTCGAGAGGTACGTGCACGGTTCCGGACACGAACTCAAGATCTGCCAGTTCGTCGCCGAGGAAGGTCGTCCGCACAGCCCTGACAAGATCCCGATCCCATCGGATCTCCGCCTTCGTCGGTTCGTCGGCAAAAGACTGCAGCCGCACGATCGTGCCACCGTCCTCTGCTTGTAACAGGCCGACGAGTTGCACACGTGTGTCGGAGACGGAAAGCACGCCGCGTTCCGCCGCGCGGTCGGATGCATCGCCGGAGGCTCGAGTCGCCCGCAACGGATGAACCAGCTCTGCCGCCGTCCGCAGAGCGAGTTCGCCCGTCGATTCATCGCCAGTGGCCCGCACCCCGACCGCATACGAGAACGTGGCTTCAAAACCCTGCTCGATGGGAAAGTTGGTGTCCCATACGTTGTTGTGCACCCACGAATAGACGGTTCCCGCCTCGTGCGGCTTCGTGCTCGACGGAAATGGGGCGTACGGTACGGCGATCGTGTGTGGCTCGACGAGAGGGACATCCCTCGTCACCCAGACCACGGCTTCGTCGCCATCCTGCACCAGCACCCAGTCGCGCACGCCCCGCATGTGCTGCGGTGCCCCTGGAATGTGCGGCAGACCATCCCCGGTCACGCTTCCCGACACTTCGAACCGCATGCGCGGGTCGTCACCGGCGAACGGGAAGCTGAAGTACGCGCTCTCCTTGACTAACCGGGAGGGTTTCGCCAGCCGGTTCTCGATGATGAGCCACGGCGAAGATTTCGGCAATCGGAGTGTCACACGCACCCAATCGACACCGGCGGCCTGATATTCGTAGACCAGAGTCTGTCCCAAGACGTCATCAGTCCGGTCGACGATGCGCGAAGGCCGGGCAAGCGTTCGAGTTGCAAGCATCTCCAGCCGAGCACTGACCGCGAGCTTGTTCGCGAGATGGTTGAAGCCCGCTCCGGAGCTCGCATATTCGTCGTAGACATACCCGTTGAACCCGACGACGGCGTCCTGGTTCACCAGTTCGCGATCGGATGCCTTCTCCAGGATCGATGCGATCGTCGAGGCATGCTCGTCGACCCGCACTCGGAGGTATTCGTTCTCCAGCGTCAGGAGTTCGGCTCGCGGCCGTTCGGTCACGGCGGCACCCTCGCACCGACCGGAATCACGCAGCAACGGCAGTTCGTACTCGCCGTCGGCGGAGTCGTCACGAATCGCCCACTCTGCAGGCGACTCGGAGTGGGAATCGCCGTGCGCCTTGCGTGTGCGTACATCGAGACGGAGGTATCCGGCGGCCGGAACATCGCTGACGTATGTGACGACCCAGCGACCGGACTCTCTATGGGCGGTGTTGGTCTGCTCTTCTTCCACGAATGGCAGCAACGAGTGATCCCGGGCGTCGATGAGGACGACGTCGACACCGAACGGAACGGCAGCCTCCGGGAGCAAGAAGCGCACCCTTCCGCTACGGGCGAAGCCTGTCGGATTGGCCACGACGAACGACGCGGCGGCGTCGGGAGCGGCACCGACAGCCTGGCCGAGGTAGACGAGCGCTGTCTCCAACAACTCGGACGAACGTTGCTGCGCGATGAGACTCTGGGCAACCTTCCACTGCCACTGCAGCTCGCCCGACGAGAAGCCTTCGTCGCCGTGAGTCCAGGAGTCGCCTGCACCCCAGGTGTGTTCGTTGAACATCGAGATCGCATCGTAGGTCTCTGACGACCGTTCGGCCTCCGCGTGAACGGCCTCGCCTCCCGAATGGGCGCTCAACTGGGAGATCGTGCGCGCATCGACCACCTCCGCCTGAGCTTTGCGCATGAAGGAGATCGGCACCGCTGCCGACCCGACTCCCTCGACCCACCAATCGCCCCAGTCGCCCTCGACCGTGATCAGTTCGTCGCCGAGGCGGGCTTCGGCATCGGCGAAGAAGTCTTCGTTGCGCGACACTCGGAGACGCGGCGAGTCCCACGTCTCGTTCCACTGCCGCACGATGGCCGGCAGCGTCAGCCGCGCGGGAGCGTTGTCGCCCATGTAGCCCTGTATCCGGAGATGCAGCACATTCCATGGGTACGGGTCGCGGCCCTCGAGTGATTCCCCATGGGCGCCGAACACCCCAGGAGGAAACGGGTAGCCCTTCGTCGACAGGGCAGTGAGGTAGGCCGGGAAGTAGTTCTCGACCTGTTCGATACCCTCCGTGAAGCCGACCATCGGCCCCTCCATGTAAGCCAGGCCGTGCGGGCTGTCCGTCATCCAGACCAGCACCTCACTGCCGGCCAGGGAACGCCACCGGAACAGACGCGGCAGGTTGAGCGCGCCCATGGTGTGGGGCTGGGAGCGACCGGCCCAGTTGTGGGCAACCGAGAGATACTTCGCACCGACTTCCTGCAATGCATCCGGAAGCCCAGCGACTTGTCCGGGCACATCGGTCTGCATTGCGCAAGTGAAGGGAATGCCGAACTCGTCGCGCAGCCGTCTGGCGTCGCGGAGGAGCTCGTGCAGCTCGTCCGTGGAGCACACATCGGTGTGCAGGTTGTACGGCAGTGCGCTCAGTCCGATTGATCCGGCCTTCACCGCTCGCACAAGACGATCCATCTGCGCTGCCGGGCGCTGTCTGCGCCAGTCGGTGATGGCCCAGAGTGCTTCGCTGTTCCATCGGAAACGCGCCTCGTCTGGCCAGTCCGCGGTCTCGTCGATGAGGTCGAGAGCGCTGTCCAGGTACGACCGCTGAGCCGCGAAGACCTCCGTCTGCCTGTCCGTGTACCCGAAGTCGAAGTGCGAGTGGTGAATCAGGTGAACGGTCCATTCGCGTTGAGGCAGCAGATCGAACACGAGCCGTTCGGGCCCGAGCTCCTGGATGCCGACGCTCACCCCGGTCGCCTCGCCGACTGCGCGCACAAGCAACCGGATGCTTCCCGCGGGGCCGTCTTCGACAGCGACAACGAGCTCAGAGCCGTCGCCGGTGATCAGCGATGGTCGCAGTCCGCGACCGGAGAGCTGCGAATCACGGCCGAGCAGGCGGACGGCCTGGGCGCGGATCCCGTCGACGGTCTTGATCAACGGCTCAGGCAGAACGGCGATGCGTGTCGATCCGATCGCGCCCTCGACGCTGACCGCGCGGTCGAGCAGCCCGTTCCGGGCCTCCTCGTCATCCCAAGGACGAGCCGATACGAGCTTGTGTGAGGTCATCGCCTATCTCCATTGACAGCTTTCCGTGGAGAACACTCGCCATATCGACTCTTGCCGTCGGCTGGATCCGCGGTATGCTCATCCACGATTGGAAACGTTCCCAATCGTACCAGCGGATGCGACTACGGGTTCGAGTTGGAACGTCGGCCGGACGCATTGCGGCGCCCGCGCACTCTCAGCGAGGAGGTCGTGTTGTCCATTTCAGGAGCCCTCCCCTGCTGCCACGACCTGCGCCCGTCGCCACGAGCCGCCGTCCACGCGTACGGCAGAAGCGAAATCGCAGGGCGCAACACGCATCCGTCGTTCACGCCGGCGCATCTCAACGAGGAGGTCTTCCCTTGACCGCAACGACCGAAACAGAACGCATAGTCACGCTCGGGATGCCCCATACGCGACAGCGGCAACGTCGCCGGGACTGGCGTACGAACAACAAGATGGGCTATCTGTTCATACTGCCCTCCATCATCGGATGCGCCGTCTTCGTCGCGTATCCGCTGGTGATGAGCGCGTATTACTCGCTCACGCACTGGAACGGTGTCACAGCACCGAGGTTCATCGGCTTCGGGAACTACATCACCATGTTCACGAAGGACCCGCTGTTCTGGGGGACGTTCTGGAACACCATCGTCTACGCCGTGATCAGCGTGCCGCTGGCTCTCGTTCTCGGGCTCGCGCTCGCGGTTCTGCTCAACCGCAAGCTCAAAGGAGTGAAGGTCTTCCGAACCATCTTCTACTTGCCCGTGGTGTTGCCCGCCGTCGCGGTGCTGAGCATGTGGAAATACCTCTTCGATCCTCAATTCGGCTTGGTCAACCAGGTACTCGGCTGGTTCGGCATACCGCCGTTGCAATGGCTGCAGTCACCTGACACCTCGCTGATGACGGTCATCCTGATCGGACTCTGGGGCGTCGGCGGCACGATGATCATCTTCCTGGCCGGCCTGCAGAACGTTCCCGACGACATCATCGAGGCCGCCAAGCTCGACGGCGCCGGCGCCTGGCGCACGTTCTGGACCATGACCCTGCCGATGATCACGCCGATCCTGCTGCTCCAACTGGTGCTCGGCATCAACGCTGCATTCCAGGCCTTCACGAACATCGCACTGCTCACCACGGGCGGGCCGAACAACTCCTCCAACCTGCTGATGTACAAGATCTACACCGACGGATTCGGAGGCACCACCAACGCGACGATGGGCTACGCAACGGCCGAGGTCTGGGTGCTCTTCGTGTTGATCATGATCATCACGGCCATCACGTTCAAGACCTCCAACCAGTGGGTCTACAACGCGAACGAGGAGCAATGATCGTGCCTTACCTCCGTTCCTCAGCCATCCTTCCCTCCCCTCATCGAACGACCAGCCGTCGAGGGCGACGACCGGCCGACCGCAAAGAAGAAGGTGATCTCTCATGACCGCTGTCACATCCGCGTCCCCCCTGCGGCGACGGAACAAACCCCTCCGCGCTCGCGTGCCGATGACGGTATCCCGCGGCGCCTGGTACGCCCTCTGCGTGCTGCTTGCGTGCACGATGCTCTTCCCGCTCCTGTGGATGATCAGCATCGCTCTGAAGAGCACCTCCGACGTGAACAAGCTCCCGCCCGACCTCTTTCCCAAGCAGTTCGTCTGGTCCAACTTCATCAACGGCCCCGCGCAGATCGACTTCTGGCCGATGCTCGGGAACACCGTGACGATCACCGTTCTGTGCGTCGCCGGCGCCGTGTTCAGCTCGATGCTGGTCGGCTACGGCTTGTCGCGAATCCGCTTCGCGGGCCGGAAAGCATGGTTTTACGTCTTCGTCTGCTCGATGTTCCTTCCCGGGATCGTCGGGATAATCCCGCTGGTGCGTCTCTACATCGCCCTTCGGCTCTACGACAGCTGGTGGCCGCTGATCATCCCGGCGTTCCTCGGCAGCCCGATGTTCATCTTCCTGGCGAGGCAGTACTTCCAGACGATCCCGGGATCCATCGATGAGGCCGCCACACTCGACGGCGCCGGACACTGGAAGATCTTCACCCGGATCTTCTTCCCGATGACGAAGCCGCTCTGGATCACGATGGCGATCCTGTCGTTCCAAGGGACGTGGAACGATTACCTGTCCCCGCTGGTCTACCTGTCGTCGAGCTCGCGCTTCCCGCTCTCGGTGGGCATGGCGGAATTCTCCGGCTCGTTCGCCAGCGCAGCACTGACTCCGTACAACTACTACATGGCGACGAACATCCTCTACATGCTTCCTCCGTTGATCCTGTTCTTCCTGGCGCAGCGGTACTTCATGGAGGGTCTGGGGAGCCTGGGAGGTTCGCTGAAATGAGCCGCCTGTTCAACGATCTCCGTCACGGCGCCGCACTGCGGCGCAGTTCAGGCTCGCGCCGCCGATTCCGTGCGGCGCTGGCGATCGCGGTCGCCGCCGGGCTGTGCGCGTCGCTTTCGGGATGCGTCTCCGGACTGGCCAGCGGATATGCGGCGAACCCGCACAAGATCACGTATCTGACCTGGGAGAACAGCACGACCAACGGGCTGCTCGACAAGGCGTTCGCGGGATACGAGTCCGACGGCTACACGATGCAGCGCCTCGAAGTCCCGGCTTCCGGCTTCAACCAGCAGATCTCCTCGCTCTCCCTCGCCCAGAAGCTGCCGGACTTCTTCTGGTGCAACCCGGGCATGGCGACCACGATGGGCAGCGAGGGATTGCTCTTCAACTGGGCGGACTGGGCGAAGAAGAATCCGAAGTACTTCGGATTCGACACCACGAAGTTCTCTCCGGGCACGATCGACCCGTACTACGTCACGAAGGACAAGCTGTACGGCATCCCTACGCTCGCGAACACCTACGGGGTCTACTACAACAAGAAGTACCTCGCCGCTGCGCACATCCCGGTGCCGTCGACCACGTGGACCTGGGACGACCTCTTCGCGGATGCGGCGAAGATGAAGGGCGTGCTCGGCAGCACGTATGGCATCAACGACATGGCGTACGACACGAACACCGTGAACGTGCGCTCCGTCGGGGCGGGCGGGAGGCCGCTGAGCCCACATCCGATCAACGGAAAGGAGTTCACCCCCGACGAGCACTTCATCCAGGCGACAGAACAGTTCGCGCAGGCGTTCAAGGCGGGCGACTTCACCCCGCCAAGTGGCAACGCCGCGGCCAACGACACGGCAGCGTTCGCCAGCGGCAAACTGGGCATGATGTACGGCGGCCAATGGCTTGCGGTGACGTTCCTGCAGGGCAACATGAAACCCTCCGACTGGGGATGGGCGCCACTGCCGACCGGCTCCGTGAAGGTGCAGATCAACGATCCGCAGGGCCTGTGTTCGCCGGCGAACGTGGAGAATCCGGAGGAGACCTGGAAGGCGATCTCGTACCTGCAGACACATGTGTTCCCGAAGGTTCTGCCGGCTTCGCCCGTCGCCCCGCCGGCATACGCCCCGTCCGCACCGAGCTATTACGCGGCGCTCAACAAGCAGGGCGCGACAAGCGTCTCAGCGGGAGTGAAGTATGTGATGGGGGTGAAGCAGAAACTGATCGGCTACATCGGGCCCGCGACCACTCCGGTCGCGAACATCACGAACTCGACCTGGCTCGACATCCTGGAAAGCAAGATCCCGGCCTCAACCGGGGTCCCCGGGATGTTCCAGCAGATCAATCAGGCGATCAAGGAGAACCCCTCCTACTGACCGATCGCAACCAAGCCAGCACAGAAGGAGACCATCCGCGTGCAGTTGTCGCGCATGCTGAAAGACAACGGGATCGTCGACGACGTGCTCGGATCACACCCCGACCCGATTGTGGCCGAAACCTTTCTTCGGTGCCTGGGGAACACCCTCGATACGACGGTGCGTCCCATGCCCGACGGGACGAACTTCGTCGTCACCGGCGACATCCCCGCCATGTGGCTGCGAGACTCCACGACTCAGCTCCTCCCGTATCTGGTGCTCATGCCGGAGAGCGTGCCGCTTCAGGATGCGCTCTTCGGCGTGCTGCGCCGTCAGCTGGCCTACATCGAGATCGATCCGTACGCCAATGCGTTCAACGCCGAGCCGAACGGCGCGGCCCACGACTCGAACGACCTCTCTGACGACCCCTGGGTGTGGGAACGCAAGTATGAGGTCGACTCCCTGGCCTTCCCCATCAACCTCGCCTACCGGCTCTGGCGTTCGACGGGCCGAACCCAGCATTTCGATGCGACGTTCGTCCGCGTCGCGCGTCGGGTGCTCGAGGTGTGGCGCGTCGAGCAAGATCACGAGACCGCGTCCGCGTACCGCTTCGTGCGCACCGACTGTCCGCCGAGCGACACTCTGGTCCGCGACGGGCGCGGCTCGCCTGTCTCACGCACCGGAATGACCTGGAGCGGATTCCGGCCCAGCGACGACGCCTGCGCCTTCGGGTACAACATCCCGGCGAACCTCTTCGCCGCGACCGTGCTCCGGCAGGTCTCCGCCATAGCGCGCGAGGTGCTGCACGACGAGCTTCTGGCCGTCGAAGCGGACCGGTTGCGTGATGAACTTCGCGCCGGAGTCGAGGAGCACGGGACGGTGCGGCATCCGCGGTGGGGAACCATCTACGCCTACGAGGTGGACGGCATGGGAAACCGGCTGCTGATGGACGACGCCAACATGCCGAGCCTGCTCTCGACCCCGCTGTTCGACGACGAGCTCGACGATGACGTGTACCGTGCGACCCGCGCCTTCGCCCTCAGCGACGACAACCCGTACTTCTTCCGCGGTCGCGCTGCTTGCGGTATCGGAAGCCCGCACACCCCGCACGGGTTCATCTGGCCGATCGCACTCGCCGTCCAGGGGCTGACGTCACACTCGCCGCAGGAGAAGAGGGCGATGCTCGAACTCCTGTGCGAGACGGACGCGGGGACGGGGCTGATGCACGAGAGCTTCGACAAGGACGACGCCGCGCGATATACGCGCCCGTGGTTCTCCTGGGCGAACGCGATGTTCTGCCTGCTCGTGCTCGACGCTCACGGTCATCCACTCCCGCCGGGATAGGCGCGGACGAGGCGGCGCGCACGCGTCGCAGCGCGGCCGTTCAGCTCTCGAACGCGGCCGGGCGCTGCTGCGCCTCGCGGATGCGCGCGATATCGAGCTTCTCCGATCGGTCGAAGCGGTAGATTCCGTTCTGCTCCTGGAACACGTCCGTGAGCTGCGTGTAGCAATAGCCGAACATGTTCGGATCATCGAGCAGCGCGCCGACCAGGCCAGCGAACCGTTCGTAGAGCTCGTCTTCGTCGGCGACGCGTTGGCCGTAGCCCCACGACGAGTCGGAGTTCCCGTGCTCCGTTGCGGCGAGTTCCGGGTTCCACCAGATCCCGCCGAACTCGGAGACGAAGTAGGGCTGGCCGCGGTACGGCACAGAGAACGGGCCCTCGGATCCGGTGTTCACGAACGGCTCGTCCGTGGCCAGTCCCGCGTGCTGCTGTGCGAAGCGCTCCGGTTTCTGCTCGTAGTCATGCGAGTCGAACACGTCCGCTTCGGACACCCGGTGCGAGTACCCCGATGCGTCGAGCACGGGCCTGCTGCGGTCGGCGTTCTTCGTCGCCAGGAAGAGCGCACGAGTGACGTCGTCGAGCACGGTCGTGCGGTCATGCATCACCTGGTGCGTCTCGTTGAGCGGGCACCAACCCACGATGGCGGGATGGTTGTAGTCACGACGCAGTGCTTCCAGCCATTCGCCGACGAACGAGGCGGTCGGGGCCTGGTTCTGCCCGGCCGGCCCGTTCTCTGAGACGCCCCAGTCGCCGAACTCGCCCCAGACCAGGTAGCCCAGACGGTCGGCGTGGTACAGGTAGCGTTCCTCGAACACCTTCTGGTGCAGCCGCGCCCCATTGAAGCCGGCAGCCATCGCCAACTCGATGTCGCGCCGGAGAGCGTCGTCGCTCGGTGCGGTCATGAGGGACTCCGGCCAGTACCCCTGGTCGAGCACGAGCCGTTGGAAGACCGGCTCACCGTTCAGCAACAGGCGCTTTCCGTCACGGGACACCGAGCGAAGCCCCGTGTAGCTGCGCACAGAGTCCAGCGCTTCGTCGCCATTCAGCAATTCGACGGTCAGGTCGTAGAGGAACGGATCGGCAGGACGCCACAGGCGCACTCGATCCTTCGGGATCTTCAGATGCAGCGCCGGAGAGAAGTCGAGGTCCGCGCGGACCGTCGCCTCCGCAACGACACCGGCCCCGTCAGACAGCACAGCACGGACACGCTGGCCAGGGCGATTGGCAGAAAGCTCTGCCACAACCGCGAACGAGCCGTCACCGACCGATGGTGTCACCGCGATCGATCGTATGGAGTCTTCCGGAACCGGTTCCAGCCATACGGTCTGCCAGATGCCCGTCGTGCGGGTGTAGAGGCAGCCTGTGTTGTCGTACAGGAGCGACTGCTTGCCCCGCGCCTGGATGCTCTCCCGCAGATCGCGGGCGCGCACGACGACGCTCAGCCGGTTGGCCTCCGGCCGCTCAGGGTCGAACCGGCCCAGTTGCACATCGAACGAGCTGAATCCACCGCGATGCCGCCCCACTTCGCGCCCGTCCACCCACACTGTGGCGTCATAGTCGACGGCCCCGAAGTGCAGTACGAGATTTCGGCCCGCCCACTCTTCGGGCACCTCGATCTCCAGGCGGTACCAGACGGCTTGGAGAAAGTCCGTCTCTGCTACGCCGGAGAGTTCCGACTCCGGGGCGAAAGGCACCAGAATGGTCCGTTCCAGTTGCCGTTCGAGGAGGCCGCGCTCGAGACCGCTGTCCCCGCGGTCGATCTCGAACTGCCACACCCCGTTCAGGTTCAGCCAGTCGTCCCTGACGAATTGCGGGCGCGGATACTCGGGCCGCGGCATGGTGCCCACGCTCCGGTTGGCACCGTTCGCACCGCCGCCAGATGTCATCGACATTGAGGATCCTTTCGCCGCAAGCTCACCCGCGTGTGTCACCGAACTCCGACTGCGCCACAGTGCGAGCGGCTGTCGGCGGCGGCCCGCCGAAAACCATATGAGCACGCCCTTGGACTGTCAACGTTGAGTTTCCGCGGCCGGCGAGTCGGTCATCGTCCATGTTCCGTCGCGTGGCTGCTGCGCTCGAGGCGCCATCGCTCGCGCAATGACCTTCCAAGTGCACCGACGATGCCGCACGAAAGGGGGGCGTCGGCACGCTCGGCGACGGGCGGACTGCCATGCACGGACGGATAGGCTGAAGCGGACTTTCGCGGCATTCAGAGCAGGATCTCCGGGAGGACGGCAATGGACGGTTCGAGGCCGACCATGCGCGACGTCGCCGCCAGAGCCGGTGTCGGCGTGGGTACCGTCTCGCGGGTGGTGAACGGCGGGGTCAACGTGAGCCCCGCCACCAAGCAGCGCGTGGAAGACGCGATCGCTTCGATCGGCTTCAATCGCAACGAGGCGGCGAGGATGCTCCGCCCCGGGCAGGCGTCGGCAACGATCGGCCTCATCGTCGACGATCTGCGCAATCCGTTCAGTTCCGAGCTCGCCAGTGGAGCGGCCGAGGTCGTGAAGGCGTACGATCACGTCCTCCTGATCGGGGCCACACAGCTCGACCCGGACGCCGAACGCGATCTCGTGAGCGAGTTCGTCCGCCGCCGCGTCGACGGAATGCTCGTCGTCACGAGCGGCACGGCCACCGGTCCCGGCGATCCGATCGCGATCGCAGGTGGCACGCCCATCGTGTACCTCGACCGAACGCCAAGACAGACGCCGTTCGACAGCGTGGTGCTCGACAACTCCTCGGGCACGCGGCAGGCGCTCACCAGTTTGATCGAGGCCGGTCATCGGCGTATCGCCTACATGGGCGGGGCTCCGACAGCGGCGACGGGTGGGGCACGACTGCGCGCCTATCGCAGGGTTCTGCGGGAGCACGGGATTCCGGTGGAAGACGCACTCGTGTCCATGCACAACTACTCGGCGGAGGCCGCGCGCACCACGACCATGCGGATGCTGCGCTCGGACACACCGCCCACGGCCTTCTTCAGCGACAACAACCGGATGACCCTCGGCGCGATCCAGGCATTCACGACTCTCGACACGGCGGCAGCCCTGGCCGGATTCGATGACCTGGAGCTCGCCGACCTGCTCCCGTTCGAGATCGATCTCGTTGTGTACTCGCCGGAGGAGATGGGACGGCGAGGGGCCGTCCGGCTTTTCGAGCGCATCGCGGGCGACGACTCCGAGCGGACGAGCATCCGGGTACCGACGCGCCTCGAGCGGCGGGGACGACGCTTCCACGACAACGACTGAGCGGTTGCGGCGCGTCCGCTGCCCGTATTCCGGATGCTCACCCTCCGCCCCTGCCGTGGCCGACGAGTGCATGCCCATCGCTTTCACACTCGTCTGACTCAGCGCGCGCCCAAGCCTCACGAAACCCTTGACAGGGTTCGGATGCCCAGTCGATACTCTGCTTGGGAACGTTTCCAAATCTGCCGATCCACGCGACGATCGATGCCGATGTTCGGGATCGAAGGCAGTCCCGCCCGGGTGTTCCCGCACGAAGGCAGAGCTGCCGCGCGCAGCAAGAGGGGAACCACGACATGTCCCGATCGCCCGCATCGCGAATCATCGGCGCCGCACTGGCTGTCATCTCCATCGTGTTGGCAGGCGCGCTCTCGGCCAACGCGGCGAATGCTGCTTCCGTCGCACACACCGGTCTTCCCCCACGAGCCGGTGCACCGACGGCCATCGCGAAGGCGAGAGTCGCCGCCGAGGTGCTGATGCAGTCGTATGACCAGTCCAAGGCATGGTTCCCGTCGAGCTGGTGGAACTCCGCAGTTGCCCTGCAGACCATCGGCGACTACATGCAACGCACCGGCGACCGACGCTTCGTCCCCGAGCTCGACAACACGTTCGAGAAGGACAAGGGCGTGTTCCCGGGCGGTGTGCTCTCCGGCGACCCGCTGCTCGGGAACTTCACCAGCCAGGCCATCGACGACTCGGAATGGTGGGGACTGACATGGGTGCAGGCGTACGACGTGACCGGCGACCAGAAGTACCTCGATATGGCCGAGACCATCGCCACGTACGCGTCCGGGTTCTGGGACACGAGCACCTGCGGCGGCGGCGTGTGGTGGAACGCCTCGAAGACGTACAAGAATTCGGTCACTAGCGGACTGTTCATCCGGCTCACCGCTGAACTGCACAACAGGATCCCTCACGACACGCAGTGGCTGAACCGCGCCGAAACCGCGTGGAACTGGTTCACCGGCAGCGGCCTGATCGACTCATCCGGCCTGGTCAACGACGGACTCACCTCTGACTGCCAGAACAACGGGCAGACGGTGTGGAGCTACAACCAGGGCCTGGCCATCGGCGGCGGCCTCGAGCTCTACCGCGCTACCCATGATTCGGGAATCATGACGACGGTGCGTCGGCTCGCCGATGCCGCGATCTCGTCCCCCCAGCTGGTCACCGACGGCGTCCTCACCGAGTCCTGCGATGCCGCTGACGCGACGTGCGACGACAACGCCAAGCAGTTCAAGGGCATCTTCATGCGCTACATGATGGATCTCGCCGACACGACGCACGATCCCCGATACACCGGCTTCGTCTCCCAGCAGGCCGCCTCGGTGTGGAACCAGGACCGCAACGCTGGTGACCAGTTCGGCACCCGGTGGACGGGCGAGACCAACTCGAGCCATCCGAACATCTTCGACTGGCGCACCCAGGCCAGTGCGCTGAGTGCACTGATCGCCGACATCCCACCTCAGGGCTCCAAGGCGTCCCTGTCCGCCAGATTGTCTCCGGCCCAGACGGTCGTCATCCCGGCGAAGAGCGGCCCAACCTCGATTTCGACCGACCTCAGCGTCGAGGCGACCTCGAACGCCTCCCCTGCCGGAGAAGGGTCCCAGCAGATCGGGGCTGAGGTGACCGTCTCGGCGCCAGCCGGATGGACCGCGACACCGGCAACCACCCGGGTCGTCCTGGGCGCAGCAGACGCAGCCGACCCGGCATCGGCCACGGTTCCACTCTCGGTGGGAGTGCCGTCAACGGCGGCCGACGGGGACTACACGGTGACGGTCAAGGTGGTCTCCCCTCACCTGAGCTTCACGGCGACGGCGGACATCCTCGTCGCGCGCACGATCGACTTCGACACGGGTACCGTCGCCGAATCCCCGTGGCTGTGGGATGGCGGGCACTCGCAGAGCAATGGGGTGCAGAACCGCTTCGCCGACGGCTCGAACTACTTCATCTACCGGTTCCCGTTCCCCACCGACACCGTCTCCGCCCAGGTCACGCTGACGATCGCCCAGGAGTACCTGGTGCAGATCAGCTCGAACGGCACGGACTGGACCACGGTGCTCACCCAAGATCAGCAGATCCACGACACATCGAACCAGGCGGCCAGGTCGATCGACGTGACGCCGTACCTCGGCCAGGCCAAGACCGTGTACGTGCGAGTCGGCGACTCCTTTCCAAGCGATGGCTGGGGCGGCCTCGTCTCACACGTCTCCGCCACCTACAGCGAATAGCGCCTCGAGCGAACAGCACGGCATCCAAGCAGCGCGCCGACCGCGAGAGGCTCACGAACCGCAGCATTCCCCGTTTCACGGACCCGTCAGCGGCGTCCCCAATTGAGGAGGAAACACATGTCAGATGACAGTTCGAACACGACGGGAAGCGCTCGACCCGCTGGTCCTGCTCTGAGCCGGCGCATGCTGCTCTCCGCAGGCGCTGGATTGGCCGGTGCGGCCGCCATACTCGGCACCGCTGCACCCGCGATGGCCTCCACAGAACCGGATGCGCAGCAGGCTGCCGCCAACGGCCGACCGGGCGGCGCTCGTACCGCATTGCAGCGCGCCGACGCGACCTGGCAGGCGTTCGCCACCTACCTTCTGGCGCCGGACGGCACAGACCTGGCGATGCCGAACTACCCCAGGCAGCCCGGCGACAACCCTTATGCCTACGAATGGCCCCACTCCCAGGTGCACGTCGGCGCACTGGACCTCGCGGGCGCTCAGCCGGGGCACGCCTCGTGGGCGCGACTGAACGCCATGTCGACAGGGCAGGAGCACTATTGGGAGCCGACGAGCACGACGGGTCTGCCCGGATACGCCTCGTACGTGCCCGCACCGCTCGGAGGAGGCGGCGATCTGTTCTACGACGACAACGAATGGGTCGGCCTCGAGAAAGTACAGCTCCATCTCATGACCGGGGACCGGGCCGCCCTGCAGCGAGCCGAGCAGATCTTCGCGCTCGTCCGGTCGGGCTGGGACACCGACGCTTCGCATCCGTCCCCTGGTGGCGTCTTCTGGACTCAGGCGTCGTACGGCGATTCACGCAACACGTGCTCGAACGCACCGGCCGCGCTCATCGCAGCCCGGTTGTACGAGATCACGCGGAACAGCGACTACCTCGCCTGGGCGCAGCGGATTTACGACTGGACGTACAACACCCTCTTCGACAGCACGGATTCGATGTACTCCGACAACATCTCCAACGCCGGCACCGTCACGACCATGAAGTGGACGTACAACCAAGGAATGCCGATCGCGGCGGCCGTAGCCCTGTACCGCCTCACCAACGATCCCTCCTATCTGCGCAAATCGGTGCAGGTCGCCGAGGCGTCGTACGACTACTACATCACGCAGGGGCAGATCGCGAACCAGCCGCTCTATTTCAACTCGATCTACTTCAAGAGCCTGCTCTACCTCGAGTCCGTGACGGGCGAACGGAAGTATTTCCAGGCCATGGCCGACTACGGCGACCACATCTGGACGGCCTACCGCGACGCCGCAACCGGACTGTTCGCGAAGGATACGCCAGGCGTGGCGCAGGCGATCGAGCAGGGCGCCGCCGTGCAGATCTACTCCGCGCTCGCCTGGGATCCGCGGCGATGGGAACTGCTCTACTGAAGTCCTGCCTAGGCGGCAGCTTCGCGAAGCTCGTCGAGCACACGCACCGCGAGCTTCGCGAGGTCGGATTCGTCCTCGGCCTCGATCCAGCGTGCGAAGGCCTGGTGGAACGCGACGGTGCCGAGCTCGGCGGTGAGTTGCGCCGTGGGTCCGGGGACGCCCCTTTTGCTCAGCGCGTCAGCGATGGCATCCGTGAGATGCAGCCGCTTGACCTGCTCGCGCTCTTGCAGCGCCGTGTTCGACGCGATGACGGCGCCGCGCTGTCGCGCGTATGCGTGCTTGCCTGCGAATGAATCACCCGCTGTTGTCAGCGCGGCCGCGACGGCATCCAGGGGGCGCGCGTTCGCCGGTGCGTTCGCGATGGCAGCCGTGAAGATGCCGTTGTAGCTTTGCGGGTCGCCGAAAAGCACCTCGCGCTTGTCGACGAACTGGCGATAGAAGGTTCGCTCGGTGAGGCCGGCGCGGGCTGCGATGTCGGCGACGGTGGTCGCCTCGTACCCGCGCTCGACGAACAGCTCGAGCGCGGCGAGTGCGAGCCGATCGCGCGCGCCCGGCTGCCAACGTCCCATATCGATGATTCTAGGTGATGACAGTTTCTGCCGTCAGTGATATCGTGATGTCAGATTCTGACATGGAGGTTTCGGATGCGAGTATTCATCACGGGAGCAAGCGGCCACATCGGTTCCCTGGTCACCGCTGAGCTCATCGAGAACGGTCACGAAGTGCTCGGTCTGGCTCGATCGGATGCGAGTGCACAGCGCATCGCTGAACTCGGCGGCGAGCCCGTGCTCGGTACCATCGACGACACCGATCGCCTCGCCGAGCTGGCCGCTGCATCCGACGGCGTCGTGAACCTCGCGTTCAAGCACGACGCGGGTGATTTCGCGGCGGCAGCAGCCAGCGACCGTGCCTTGATAGAGGCGATCGGCAGAGCTCTCGAGGGCAGCGGCAAGCCGTTCCTCGCAGCGTCCGGCACGATGATGCTCGCCGGCTCGACCTCGCCGGGCGACGTGGGCACGGAGAGCACCCCGATCGAGGTGGCACGCGCTCAGAACCCGCGGGCGATCAGCGAGCAGCAGCTGCTCGCGCTCTCCGATCGCGGCATCCGCTCGGCTGCACTGCGCTTCGCGCCCACGGTGCACGGGCCCAGCGATCTGCACGGTTTCATCCCGGCCCTCATCCGATTCGCGCGCGAGAACGGTTACGCCGCCTACGTCGGCGACGGCGAGAACCGCTGGCCGGCGGTCCACAACATCGACGCCGCGCACCTCATCGTGCTCGGTCTCGAAAGGGCTCCCGGTGGCATGCCTCTCCATGCCGTGGCCGACGAAGGCATCCCATTCCGCAGAATCGCAGAGGCGATCGGCCGCGGTGCCGGGGTGCCCGTCAGAAGCATCTCCCCCGAGGAAGCGGCCGGAACAATGGGCCTCATCGGCACCGTTGCAGCGATCGACAACCCCACCTCGAGTACCGAGACGCGCGAGGTCCTTGGCTGGGCTCCGACCCACCCCGGCGTGCTCGAAGACCTTGCCGCGAGCTTCTACTTCAACCGCTGAGCACGAGTGCGGAGTCGGCGGAGCGACGCCCTATCCGTCGTTGGCGACGGGCATAGTGAGCGCGGTCACACCGGTCATCGTGAGCCGTACGTCGCCGTCGGCATCGATGATCGTCAGCAGCACCTCGTCGCATCGGCGGCAACGCGCCACGAATCGTCCGCCGCCCGCGTAGACGACGCACTGCGCGAGCACGGCCACATCGCCGCAGTGGGCACAACGGCCCCGAGCGGCGCTCGTGTCGCCGGTCATCACCATCGACAGCGGACCGGCAAGGACGTTGCCGTCGAGCTTCTGCATCATGCGCCTCCGAACCTTTCGGCGCGAACGTCGTCAACGTCGTGCCCGAGTCCCTTGAGCCAGTCCAGCACCTGTTCGACGAACGGCGTCGAACCGCAGA
>Ga0164242_10001529_pt1 | contig 27455 bp, 30 predicted proteins | sample OricomgcompostMG_FD_108783 | JGI IMG/M metagenome (GOLD analysis project Ga0164242, IMG submission 108783) | Miracle-Growth compost microbial communities from Emeryville, California, USA - Original compost - Miracle growth compost (MG) ...
CAGTAACATGCGGCCGAAACTCAATAATTAACGCGCAGAAATCGAAACTTTAACGCAAATACCAAGTACCCAATACGCAGATCCGAAGGACGATTGATTCTCGGGAGAGGTTTAATTGGAAGGCTATAATAATCAGGGACTAATCTTAACCACAAGTTTCCCTTCCACCTCTGAAACTTTCCTTACGTAGTCGTTAAGCTCCTCCAAGCCAATACTGACAACCTTCGGCTTGACGGCTCCACGTCGGACAAACTCGAGAGCTTCCAAGATGTCGCCTCGACCACCCACCAGGGATGCCTTGATCTTGATTCCGAGGTCGATAAGCGTGATGGGATGGAAAGAAACTTTAGCTCCCTGCGGGGGGATTCCGACACAGACCAAGATACCAAAATGGTCCAGGCAAGTCAACGCAGACTCGTATGCTGCAGGCGCCCCCACACATACGATCGCTGCAGCGCAGAGCTTCCCCCCAGTCTCCCGGAGCACCGCTTCCTTCATATCGCTGTCCTTCTCGAAGTCGATATACTTTTCTGCGCCAGCTGCGAGACTTTGTTTCCCCCGCTCCTCGCCCCCGTCTACGGCAATCACCCGATATCCCATGGCGTTCGCGAACTGTACTGCCAAGCCCCCAACCCCGCCAGCACCTCCCGAGATGAGAACCCAGGACCCAGGCGCGGCCTCGCAAGTCTTCACGGCCTTGTACGCAGTAACCCCTCCACACACAATGGGTGCCATGATTTCCGGTTCCAGGTCGTCTGGTAGTGGGCATAGGTACCTCTCCGGCACAACCGCCGTTCCTGCCAGGGTCCCCGGCACCGCTATCCCGCTGAACACCCTCGTAACACACCTGGTCTCCCCTTCGCCGCGCAGGCATATGGAGCACGTGCTACACGCGTCCCGGATCCACGCGACAGCGACCCTCTGCCCAAGCCGCACCGCCGACGAGACGCTAGGGCCCATGGCAATAACCCGCCCGACACCCTCGTGGCCTAGAATGGTATTACACGGCCCCAGCAGGCCCATGGCCAGTGCCAGGTCCGTGCCGCAGATGCCGCTCACATCAAGAGCGACAAGGACTTCTTGAGGGCCAATGGAGGGGACGGGAACATCACGAATCTCGAAGCTGAAGTCGGGACCGGGCTATGAGGCGTGATTAGCTTTGCTAGAAAAAAAAGGTAAGTGCCGGCTTGTCAGGGTCGTACGTTGACCAATATGGCAGCTTTTTGTGTGGAGGGTAGCTGGTTGGGTTGAATTGTATCCATTTTGAGATATGAGGCGGAGGACCTGAATCGGCGATAGAGGCGCAACAGATGAGAGAACTGGGGCGGAATGGTCAAAGGTTATCTCCTAAGATTTTAGGGTATTATATGAGCATTATATCAGTTCGCGTTTGCTCTCATTAATCTATATCCCCAAAGCCCCGTTGGAGATCAATTGCCGAAGCCTAGGCCCCTCCTAGGCCCCTCCTAGCCCCCAAACCTGAGGATCTGACGGAGCGGGGAAGCACTTCGTAACCGGACGTCGTCACCAACTTGGACTGATGCCGAGGTAAGCACCTCACAAAAGTCTTCGCGGGGGATCCTAAAAACACTAGCCAAGGCGACTCTCGCTACCACAAACACCCTCGAAAGGGGCAATAGAATTGTTGTCGTTGATGCGCAGGTCTCACCCCGGCGTGGGAGGAGAGAATGTCAAGTGCAGGGATGATCGATGTTACTCAACGCATTGGATCCATTCATAGCGCAAACTCGGGCGATATCCAGAGACTCGAACCCACCTATTCAGCTTCTGGAGCGAAGTGTGAATTAATTCATGCGTCTTAAGGCCAATAGATCAAGGCCCAAGCACACCCACTGGAAAATCGAAAACGACTTTTGAGGGAGTAGCAGAAACCCCCAATTCAATGACACTGCTGACTTACCGTTTCATCTGAAAAGATCGATAGTTTAACATGCCCACCTTGTCAATGAGACGAGCTTCTCCAGGCTCTGTGTAGTGCGACTACCTAGGAGCTTGCTCACCGCCTCGGGTGCTAGGTACGAAACACTCCGACCGGACCAAAAGAGTCACGGTCAGATTGAAGAACAAACCACAATTGCGGTAATGCTGAAGCTGTAAACGAAAAGCGCCGGGTCAGCCGTCGCGTTACCGGCAGTGCATAATGTGATAACAATCGCAAAGAAGAGGGGAGGACCAGTAGTCTTGAGCTCCTTCAAGCACCAGTCCTGTGGAGGTCGACGGCGACATTCAAACCGAGTGGCAAGCCCCTTCGAGTGTTCTAGACGGCGAAGTTGACGGGGAGGTGGTCGGATGGCTCATGACCCCCCGAAGGAAAAGTGAGGCTAACCTCGACGGTCTCTCGATACGTAACGTTCGGCCCGCGGCACAGAACTGCACAAATCAACAGAGTGAGAGCAGGGTAAACCGTATATGCATCTCCATATGTGATGGTGTAAATGGGGTGTTGGATCTGACATTTGAATTTGATTCCACCAATACCCGCCATTAAACGTACATTAATACTTCAGGGACAAATACAGAAATCATCGATGCTAAATCCGGATAGGCCCAGGAACCTCCTCGGTAAGAGATTCTTGTCGTGTACACAATGCATGCTCGGCTGTTCGTTAGGGTAGTTTAGGAGGCTCTATAAAATCAAGAATATAATCAGTTTGTGGGGAGGAGAAGATCTATTGGTTATAGGGATCGACGACGTCACGCATTTGGCAGGGCGGAGTCGGGGGAATAAGGTCACGAAAGGCCCGAGCAATTTCACGATACCTAGCTTATGCATTATCAATGAGGAAAATAAACAGTGTCATAAAAGGAAAGTATATATGTTAATAGCAGCATAAAATATAACATCCGGTTTGACCCGGGCATAGCCTCAGCTGCATGGAATACAAAGCAGAAAATGAGTAGTGTCCTGCCCAGCCATGTGATTCAAACCCTGTGATCAAGTAGAGCACCCCGGCCCATCGTTCGGTGGCTTCGTAGGGCATGGCAGGTACGCAACCGTCTCGGAAACTGCGCACCCGTCACGACAGGTACACGGCCCCGTGAAGGTGAAAGTGGGAACTGGCTTCCCGACGCACGAGCACGGCCAGGTGACGGGCTTGAGCTCGACACAAGCCGGTTCCACGCAAATGTCGGCGCCCGGGGGAGGCGGCGGCGTGCAATCAGGGGCACGCACCATCTCCGTCAAGGTCGGGCAGCCGCCCGGGCCGCATGAGTCAGTCACGGTTGCATAGCTGGTGCTGGCGCAGTCGAGCGGGAAGCATTTTTCTGTGCAAGGGTGTGTGATAGTGGATGTCGGGATGGTCGTCGGGCAGTCGCAAGGGATTGTAACGGTGGAGAGTCGGAGGCATTCGTTCACAGTGCACGTCGAGCAGATAGAGTGGGAGGTGATAGTTGGGCAGGAGGCTTGTGCGGCAGCGAGACTACAATAGGGAGGTTAGTAGGACTGACAGAGATATCTTGGTACTCATAATAACATACCCTGCCACTAGGAGGAGAGTAGAGAGGCGAAGAAGCTCCATGATGGTCGTTTACTTCTTAGTGTTTCGTACATTCAGTGCGTTCCGCGTGATTTGAGAAACTGGTTGCAGCACCGAGCTCTTTATACCCGGGTGGGATATGGATCATACGGTATTACTGTCTTTATATACTTAGGGCTGTATCATAGAGCACTAGTCCGGTACCTGCCTACGATTTACACCCGGAAAGAATGTACATTAGTGGGGTTCATATCCGTCTACCGCAATGGTATGTACCGGCGGCGGTGCGGGGACCAGACAAGCGGTATACCAACGGCCCGTCTTCTCCCTGGGCTGACGTACATGTACCTCACAGTAGGTATGTCCCGTCCATCGCCCAACACGAACTCTTTGGCAAGTTTTCCTGGTCTCGGCGACGAAAACAGAACCCGCCGGCACGATTGGTTGGCTAGGCGTCGATTTTTGACTACCGGGATTCAAGGATTGCCGAACAAATTCATCCGTCTTACGGCGCTGGGGATAAGGTTAACGATCGACACGCCGACTCCCGAATACATCGCTCATAATGCGGTCAAGCGGGAAGCGATTGGCTGCACCATCTCGATGAACCATTTTCTCGTGTTCAAGCGGCGGCCCAGCCGTCCAAGAACGCCACATACCAAAACTTGGCGACAACGTGGACCTGCAACCACCAAATCAACGAACAAGTTCGCGATCGTATCCGCTCTCGGCATCTATCACCTGATGTTAGTCTCTGGGATTGGAACGAGAATGATCTTTGCAGGTTTCGCTTGGCCTCACCGAGGAGGGAAGAAAGTGTTCGATCTGCCCTTCGATCGAAGACGTGATGCAGAAGAGAGGACGTTGGTTAATTGCCTATTTTTGGGTTTCCAACGGAGGTCTCGATCCGTCACCCCCAGGTCCTGGTACTATACCTGTGATATATCCTTGGTAGTATTCCTTGGCTAAAGTACAGCTCTATTAATTATTCCAGGTCCCCGGAATGTTTCCCGGTAGCTACGACATCAGGTGTCAGCTTCTGCACTGGCTTAAAAATAGCAACTCGGGATGGTCTTTTGCGACGACTCTTGCCGTCTTGGATGAAGCTCATTTCTTCACCTTCATTTGTTACCTACTAATATGAAGCTAATACACCCCACAACGGATGTTGAGCTATAAGGTTACGGGTAACTAATTATTTTACCGTCTCTCGATTTTAAACCTAGGGTCATTCGGCGAGGGTCTGCTACATCTAAGAGCTCGAGAAATCACGTCGACGAATCGAAGCTTCCTCTACTCTAGTAAATATAGTCGCCGCTGCAACAGAAAATGTAAATGAAGCTTGCTGTCGGAAAACTTTCCCAAACGGTGTTATACGTAGTTTGTGGGCGAATGCAGGTTTTTCTGCACAGTTTTGGTTGCCTTGAGATCCTTCTCGCCCTTTTTAGGGAGTCCACGGTTTCAAGGCATTTCCAAGGCCGTCTATTCTTGGAGCTCTTCCTTCTCGATCTCTTCTTTGCCCGGACACCATTTATCCTGCAGTTTCTGGTCAAGCGAAAGTTCATACACATCCTTGCCCCACCATTCGCCCCAGCTGGTCAAGAAGATCCGCTCAGGGTCGTCGGGCAGGTCATTGCGCGTGAAGGCACGCAGGATGCTTGAGGCACCTGTTTTCAATATTCAAATGATTAGCTCTTACATCCCGTGTCAACGTTCAAGTAGAGCTAGAACCTCTTACCTTCGTTGATAGGTTTCGCGTCAGGCATGTCCATGGAAAGGGTCGTCCCAGAATACCTCCCAAGACCGGTACCCGGGATTAGCCCTGGCGACACGGCTACGACTTCACACGATCCGGTGAGCTTGCGGCGCCACCAGTGCGCGCCTAGAAGCTGGACAAATTTGGTCTCGCTGTAAATCTTGCCCGCACCTACTCCCGAGGCGTCTTTGAGGTCCGTATCAAGGTCACCTTAGCATTGAGGTGGTTAGCTATTGCTTAGGCAGGACACGGGCTTTCAGACCTACTTGGGTTTGTTACCTGCCGAATCGCTCCAGACGAGACAACGACAACACGAGATTTGGAGGACCTCAACTTTTCTTGAAGCAGGTGGACTAGATAATGCTGTGCTAAATAGCCAGTTGCATCAGTTTCGAACAGCCGCGGTAACCTAGGGTTGGAGAGAATGCATACACAAGTGGTTGACGATGTAGGACTGGCACCACTTCGACCCATGCGATCCTGGCTGATCTGCTGCCTTGATGATAGCTGCATTGAGCAACAAGTAGTCGATCTTGTCCTGGCCGAGCCTCTCGAGCGTTTGCTGGGCAAACGACTTGACTGTCTTTAAGTCCGAGAGCTCGAGAGGGAGGATGGTCAGGCTGTGTCTAGACGTGTCGAAGCCCAGGCTATCGTACGCGGACCGAGTGCTATCGGTATCCCTAGCCCCGAGTATCACCTTATAGGGTTGGGCCTGCCCTAGGAGCAGCTTGATAGCTTCAAAGCCCTAGAATCGCGGTTAGACTGTCTGTTCGACGCGGCAGGGACGGAGGTTTTACCAGGCCAGATGAAACGCCAGTGGCCACGATAGTCTTTGCCACGGTCGCCATGATTGCCGTGGTAGTTGATCCTAAAGAGACCTTGTATGGAGTAGGTGTCTTTACAGATTAGAATCTCGGTGCCTTTATATACATTCTAGCCTTAGGTGCAATATCTTAGCTGATTTCGTTCCTTGCATTGAAAGCTTACCCAAACCCCGCCCCGCTTACCCGCCCGGACAAAGTCGCTCTTATCGCCGAAGATCCGGCTGACATGATGTCATGGCCATTGGTTGCTTTCAAATCACGGCTTTAATTGAAGGCTCAACCAGCCTTCTTCCTTCTTCCTTCTTCCTTGCACTTCCTTCTCCCTTACCTTTGACAAGGGAATATAAGTAACTCCCGCGACTAGAGCTAATCGTAAATATTAGTAGTATTTTAAACATTCCGAAAGCAAACCTACCGAGGCAAGTCAAAGCCAAGTTGAAGTAGAGAGAGCCACGAAGACCTAAGAGAGGTCCAGCTGCATCCCACTAAAGCCAAAGTTGCTGCGAAGGTAAATGCGCGACCTCAGACGGCGACGAGCATCTTTCATGTTTAGTCGATGAAGCAATCCTATATATACTGTCGCCGCATCCGTTGACGGCTAGTCAAAGTTGGGCAGCTTACAGTTAACGCTGAGTGTCCTGCTCCAGATTAAAAGTTGGAGCCTGCGAGCCCAATTAGGTTTCCAAACCCAGACCAACTCTACCCTATGACCTATAGAAGGGTTATCCCAAGAGCCAACCGAAAAAAAAATAAAAAAGGCTTTGCGAAGATATGCTGTCCACCCCAGCCACCTCCTTACCCAGGTCCTATTGTAGATTCCCCGTAGTAGGCATTGAAACTCCCGAGAAGCCAAACCAAACGCCCCTTTATGCCAGTACCAAGTTCATGCTACATCCCCTAAGCCGTAAAATCAACCGGGCGGACCTCGGTACCGTAGCTCGTCATCTCATAGCCTGTCTTGTCAGGCTCGTCCCAATCGTCCCGTTTCCTCGCCACCTCCCCAGTTTCGATATTCTTGCTCACCGGCTCCTTCTCCCTTGGCAGGTTTCTCCCTACCGCATTAGCCGGTGGCTGGGACATCATATATCTTTGTGGTGTTAGAGTACTCTGCGTCGTCCGTATCGAGCTATTCAGGTAGGCTCTTGAGTTGTCTGTCTCATAGCCATAGCCCGGTGGCGGCATCGAGTCATTCTGCCGGACCAGGGCTCTCAGGATCGGTATCGAGGCTGCCATTATGGAGACGGCGCTTTCCACTACGCTCCAGGCCACGACCTGTATGCCAACGTCTGTCCGAGTTAAATACAATACACATCGCGCAGTCGTTGGATTTACATACTAATGTCGGTCTTGACGCCGTGGAAGAGTGTTGTCTTCATTACGGCTGCGCAGCCAGCGCTAATTTGTTAATGTTAGCTTCAGTTAGATACCAGGTTGGGGTCGGTTGCTTACAATATTCCCATGCTCATGGCAAAAATAACACCTATTTTCTCGCCCGTCTTCATTTGGAGATTCCAGAGAAATCTCCAGGGGAGAAGTGCAAGTGTTAGGTCGATGATCGCGGAATATACTAGAAGGCGCTATCAGCACGGCGCATCGTAGACTAGCATCGACTAAAGTATATAGCTCACCGCCGGAAAAGACGGAGTAACCCAACATTACGCTGTTTGATAGGCATCGGAGTTCAGTGAATGGAATTGTTGTTTGTGCAGGAGCCAAGCATTGGGCCCAGACAAAAATGGCGCTCGTTCCAAGGAAAACGGCCATGGATATGATGATGAACCACACCACCCATTTCATCCGCCGAAGTGGGAGGCGAAGGAGGGTGAGGGCGAACGAGGTCTTGCTCCAAAGGTTTGCAAGAATGACGAGGCTCGAGGCAATGTTGAGAATCAACAATATCTTGTCCAGGTTCTGCACTGGGATGAGTGCGAAGTCCTTGCCATAACCGAGGTTAACATTAACGGACCATAGCGCCGACTGGACTCCCAAGGTAAGCTACTCGAGCGGTCAGTTCTGGTTTCAAGACTATCTTTGGGAGAAAGTGGCGGTGTTACCCAAGATAGGATCAAGACATAGTCGTCCCACCACAGGCCTCGGCGCTGCGAGATCTTGAGGAATATGCGGGTACCCAGGAAGAGGCCGGATAGGAAAACGAGTGGCCAGTTGACTGCATTGAGCTGCCACCCAAAGTTGGCGTGCGATGGTTGAAACTCACTCCCCATGTTGAGCGAGATGTAGTTCTCATATTACGGTAAAAGGCGAAGAAACGGACGAGATCGTGTATAAGAGCGTGTAGTAGAAATAAGCGATAGCGGAGGCCAAGGCAACGTGTAGGGATCGACGTGAAAACAAGAGAGTAAAAAAAAAAACACAAAACCGGGCAAAGCAAAAACATACACAACGGGTAGGATAGCTGGCCGAAGACAAGTGACTGCCGGTGCACATAAGTAATTGTCTGTTCCTGTTTGTCGTCGGTCCGAAACCCTCGAGCCAGGTTAAAGGGGTTGATCGGCCTCACGTGTTCCAGTTATGATCCGGGCTCGTCGATCCTGGTGACACCGCAATTGCGATACCACCCAGGGACGGTCGAATCGACAACTTCCATACGGATAATATTATGCAGTGCGCATCCACCAAATTAGCGAGAGACCTGGGGAAAGTATGTTGTTGTGTAGCATTTGTTCATTACTCGTGTCATTGGAGTAATTGTGTTGGTGCGTTCAGGAGTTAGTAGTTGTGGTCTGTCCAACACAATATAACCCTAACCCTCCGTATCAATGCTTTGCGAAGTGCACAGGGACCCCTCGTTGAGGTTGCCCCTCAGGCCGTGTCAAAGGTTGGCAGCGAAACGCGCTCGACGCACCTGGTTGAGGGAGGTATCAGCTATTCTCCACACCCCCTTCAATGACGCATCCATGCTCAGGCGCAAGAAGCTCGGCTTAAAACAATCTTTTCTTTCCGAATGTTTGGACGGCGAATCTTCCGAGGCCTGGAACCAGGGTCGCTAGCTTCCTATCCCCCTGCCCGTTCTCTCAATCGGGAACGGAGGTGGGGAGCTTGAAACTTGGGACTGCCTAAAAAAATACCCGAAGACACTGCAACGTCCATCATGATCTGGTGCTCCAACACCCAAACCTTTTGATAAGCTTGGAGATCTCGTCTCATATGGGCTTCGCCTCCGCTCACCAATGCAAGGAACCTTATCTTGTAGGTGACCGGCCAGGTTCTTGAGACGAATCGATTTTCCTGTGGTGTTGTTTGCGCTAGGCCCCTGTTTTTGATCTTCTTGCGAGCTTTAGAGCACCCCAGTCACCCTTTGCCAGCGTGCACCCGTAACTGATGCCTTTCGACGCACGGCCGCCCTCGAGTGACATGGCACACTAAACAGGTGGAGTACGGAGTATTGATCCCCTCCGACCAGCCTGGTAATTCCCCTGGCGGTGTGCGGATAATAGTTGATTTATTGTTACGTTCGGCTGCGGGGGAAGCTGGCCTCTTTTCTTTTCTCTCCCCCAGGTCTCAGCAGAAACACCACGATCATTGGCAGCACTGCAGGGTATTTGGTGATTTGAAGCGGCAGGACTTTTCTATCACCCTTTGTTTCTTTTCCGGTTTTCCATCTAGAATCACAGTATTATTGCGTGCCAAAAGTACAACGGACTGGAAGGGGATGATCTAATTCGTATGAGTAGGTAGACAGTGGTTAACTCGAGGTAAATATTAGCAAGCAGGTAGCCGGGTATGGATGATTCATATCACCATCACTTAAGTTAATTTACAGATGGGCATGGTCTCTTCAATCCGTCCACAGCATCACAATTCGCAATGGCCTGGATGAGACCCATGTCAAAGTCCATGCGTTGTTTGGGAGGGTGCCATAATTCATCGCCATACCCCATGTTTCGGCTCTTGGTTCAGCTCTTGCTGTTGTACCTGTTGACCAGTCAATGAGGATATTTCGCGCGAAACTTGAATTGTCAGTAGCAACAAATACGATGAGTGCTTCAAGTTCTGCCATTGATCATCACCTAGCATTACAATTAGTGTCAATTACTTAGGTGCTAATGGTGCTCGTAGTTGCAACCTAGTGGGGAGCTATTACTAAGTACTAGTCGGGATAGAGATTCGCCGCTCGTCCTGCGCTACCCAATTCTACAGTGTTGGTGACCTTGGCAATGACGTTCACGCAACGCAAATACTCAATGCCCAGTGGGCCATGTTACAAATTCGTAGGTAAACCTGAGCAATGTTTACAAATCCGAAGGTAACGTTGGCCACGAAACAATGACGCAAGAAAACGATAAATAGCTTCGAGGCTCTCTCGAAGATGATTGTGTACCACACCTATCATCTGGCCGGAACTTCCATCGAACGCTGATTATAGTAGCCTGAACAAACTTCATCATGAAGCAGTGGACAGTTACTGGGACGACAAAAGGCTTCGATGGCCTCGAGTTTCAAGATGCCCAACCACCCAAAGTTGGCGACAGCGAAGTGCTTGTCAAGTTAAGCGGTGCGTCACTCAACTACCGCGATCTTATCATACCAAAAGTACGCATATCGCCTCACGATTCTTAGTTCCGACCGTCTCGGCGTAGGTGTGCTAACAATTATCCTGTCCCGGCCATTAGGGAAAATACCCTTTCCCGACCTCCTTCCCCGTCGTGGCCGCCTCCGACGGCGCAGGTGAGGTAGTCCAGGTTGGGTCGCAGGTCACACAGTGGAAGAAAGGTGACAAGGTGGTCACTCTCTTCAATCAGGGCCATCAGTTCGGTGAAATTGACGCCCGGGGCTTAAAGACTGGGCTTGGCGGTGTATTGAACGGGACTTTGCGCGAATATGGAGTCTTCAACGAGAACGGGCTGGTCCGCGCACCGGCAAACCTTAACTTCCTCGAGTCCAGCACGCTTACTTGCGCCGCATTGACAAGTTGGAATGCTCTCTACGGCCTCAAGCCATTGAAGCCGGGAGAGACGGTTCTCGTCCAGGGGACCGGCGGTGTCAGCATGTTTGCCCTGCAGGTGGGTTCTATCTTGCAAACGGCTCGCTGACAGAGAGGGAGGCGTTGCAATACCTCCGCTGGCCGTCCCATTTTTTAGATTTACTGACAGCAAATTACAGTTTGCAAAGGCCGCCGGCGCAAGGGTCATAGCTACCACGTCGTCGCCGGAGAAGGAAGCGAAAGTGAAGCAGCTTGGGGCTGACCACGTCATCAACTACAAGAAGGTCCCAAACTGGGGGGAGGTGGCACGCGGCCTCACACCAGGAGGAGAGGGCGTTGATCATGTCATCGAGGTGGGCGGTGGAGACACAATCGAGCAGAGCTTCAAGGCGATCAAGTACGGCGGCGTCATCAACATCATCGGATTCCTAGGCGGGCTGCAGCCAAAATCGAGCATATTCAACGCGCTGACGGACATCTGCACCATCAGAGGCATTTACGTTGGCTCCAGGGCCATGATGCAGGATATGGTTAGTGCCATTGAGGTCAACAATATCCATCCAGTGGTGGACGAAAGGGTGTTCTCCCTCAGTCAGGCGAGGGAGGCTTATGAGTACATGGTGAGTGGCTGCTTGCCCCCTTTGATTTGGAAACAAAAACTCACACGATCTGGTGCTATAGTGGGCGGGGTCTCACTTCGGAAAGGTAGTCATTAGCATCGACTAGGGGATCAGCGAAGGTAAAGATTGTAGCCAGGAACAGGGGACAAGATAAAAGCTTTGGGTTGATTGATTAGGGTTGTAGTGCATTCTCAACGTACCTTAGTTACTCAAAATAACGCTATTCCAAGGCCCGCCCGTCGATTTAATTTATTATAAATAGGATATGCAGAATAATTCGGCCCTACCTGCCGGATTAGCTGCAGCGTCCGACCGTTGTTACACTGCTGCTGGGAGTATTTACCAATTACCCGCAACAGTGCGGCAGGCATTCCTCGGCTACATAATGAGCTTCTGGTCCAAGAAGGTCGGTGCGACGGCACCAAATCGATCCAACGAAATACCGGTGTCGTTATTCGAGCAACTGCCACCAGGAACCACTCTTGTGGTGATGAACTATAGCATAGCATGGATTCAACTTCAGCTGGCTCTGAGCCCTTCAGTGTCCATCTCGGCACATGGACGAACTGGTCTCGAGGCCCCATCTTCGGAGCTACCCTAACGTTAGCGAGAAGTAACGGCAACTTGCTAATTGCTTTCGTTGCCTTCTTTGTTGCCCTTGTCGGAACTCGGGTCTGGCGGATGATGTGTCTAATATTCCATTCTGCTCACTCCTCCAAGAAGCCGGCCGACGCTCTCCATTGTCAGCGGCAAGCTGTTTTCCGCAATGCCTCGACGGCCGAATCCGGTTTGTGGTCGCTCGCTCAGATTGCGTGGGCTTGGAGATTGACTGTAAATGGTATTTGGCTGAGAATGTTGCCCGATGTCCTCGGGGCCTTGCTTTGCGTCGTTGGATTTATCGTAGCCAGTGGCTTCTCCTCACAGGTCGCAACTGCAGCTGGATCCGAGGTGCTGCTGACGAGCTCCCAGTGTGGCACTCTGAGCATGGACTTGCATCAGGACCTCAACGCTATCCTTAACTTCTGGGAGCCCTATGCGACGAAAAAGTGGCTGAGATCAGCGAACTATGCGCAAGAGTGTTACGGGGAGGACAGTTCAGGGTTGATGGAGTGCGGTACATTTGTTCAGCAGAAAATACCATTCAAGGTCATCTCAAACGCCAGTTGCCCCTTTGCGCCGGGGATGTGCCGCACAAACGACTCCAACCTTATACTAGATACTGGTTATCTCGATTCTAACGACCATTTCGGTCTAAACGCCCCGAAGGATCGGAGGTTGCAGTGGAGAAAAGTGGTTCACTGCGCGCCACTTGTGACCGAGGGCTACAAAAGTACTTTCAACGCTTCGCCAACCCAATCCTTCACGCGATACCACTACGGGAAGAGTCGAGTATTGACCGACGCTAAGGATAATCTCACCTACGAGTATGCAAATGGCAGACAGTTCCCTTTAAATATCACCTCAAGTCCAGACTACACTATCAGGTACTTCTTGTCTCTCTACCTCTCTCTCTTGGCCCTTCCTGCAAAATTGTTCCAAAACTCAACCAACAATCTTTATAGTACTATGCCAGCACCACTACTTAATGGGTCTCTATGGGATTACTCCACATTCGAACCCATTCCGGAGCTCCTCCCCAAGGACGGCGACTTAACAATTTTCTTTCTTTCCTCAAACCACATCCCTTTTGCCGCCCCAACTATGGACGAGTGGTATCGAGCAACTCAGAAAGATGACACGCACAATGCAGTCACAACGCTGGGTTCGGATCAGTCCGCCTCTGTGTACTATCAAGACGAGGCAGCATCCCCCATGGCCTGCTTGGAATGGCAACAGTATTGCAGTCCTAGTATGCCGAAGGACCACCGTTGTGGAACCCTCGGCCCAGCCGCAGACGTTCTGCTTCACGCGTTGCCACTGGTCAAGGACGAGGCAGATTGGAATAGGCTGTTGTGGTTCAAGGGCATCGTGACAACTTCGTCGTCATGGCTGAGCGATCTTATCGTGTATGTGCGCTCACAGTCGTTGACTTCGCGCTATCGTAGCGCGGCAGCTATTCAAGCCCCTCTGCCGGACAACCAGTGGCAACTCGAGGTCCAACATTGGTTCTCATCTGTTCTAGCCAACCTCCAGCAAGGCTTCCTTCGGACCGCCTTGGGACCCCCGAGCCCAGATCTGAACCCTTGGCGGGCGTCACCAGATAATAAACAGGCTACGCAGATGTGCGACAGTCAGGTTCGTTAGACGCGACCCCTGGCCGTCATTTTTGCCTCCCCTTCCCTTTGCAGACCGGTTACGTGCGAAAAACCTTCATTGCTAGAGCTAACGCCCAAATCTATCCACAGAAGATTAAAAGCACGGAGTATTCGTCCTTCAGCCTTTTCGGTCTGCTCTTCATATTCTGCTTAGGCGGCATCCTCATCATCACGTCCTACGTGATTGAGCCAATTCTAGCATGCCTCTACCGTCGCCGACAACACAAAGATTACGCCTACCTAGAATGGGTTAGTAATTCGACGCTTCAAATCCAGCGCCTAGCGTATCAGGGTATCGGATCCGGAACCTGGTCTCGATCCACGGACGAGGTTCCAATCACAAAACGCGGCGACAAGCTTTCGCAGCTAGATTTTACAGACCCGTCTCTGCCATTGTTGCGAGTCGCAGATCCGCCTAAGGGGAAGGTAACCCAAATCACCGATCGAGAGATGGAAAAAATCGGCTTCGCTATGGATGTGAAAAAAATTGATTCTGCTGGAGATGTGGAAAAGGCCAACTTTGCCCTGGATGTGGAAAATGTCGACTCCGCTGTAGATGCGGAGAAGGTCGGGTGAGCTGTTCTGGTCTCCCTTTCACAAGATCAAGAAGACCGGGGTACGCGACGACAGAATTTGGGTGTTCACACTTGACGCCATTGATATGGACGACAGGCCACCCGAAGAGGTGTCTTGTGGCACCAGTTTAAAACGAGGAGCACCGAACAGTATGCGAGAGGATGTCACATACTTCCTGCCTAGATTCAATGTGTCACCGGATGGAGGTGGCGGGCCTTTGTACCCATAGATGGGGGCCGAAATGGAAGCACAACTAGATGAGGAAAAAGACCAACGATGGAACTCGCTGCTGTTAGGGTTGGATTTGGAGATCCATCCGGGTTTTTGCTGAGAGGGCCATAACTCGTACGGAAAGGAGAAACCCACCCGCACAATAACCATAGTATAACATGAAGCGAGGGAGAAAATATTTGCTAAGAAGTAAGGCTAAATATGTGGAAATCAAGTCAATCCTATTCTATTACTACAATGGTACCTTATCTAAAACAAAATGAAAAGAGTCAACCAATAGTCACTCCTATCAACTAGTCCTCCACCACATGGATGTACTTGTAAGGCTTGGAGGTGAACTTGCCGTCCTTCCAACCCACAGGACGTTCAAAAGCGACGCAGCCGGTCGAAGTACCACGGCACTCGAGGGTATGGTACCTCTTCTTAGAGCTGTCAACCCACGAGAGGAACAGAGTGACGTGGCCATTGGCATTTTGGGTACCGGGGCCAAGAGTCCCGACGAAATCGCCTGGCTTGAGGTCCTTCCAAGCGATCTCCTTAGCGATTGCTGGCAGGCTAACAGTGTTGGCGCCTGGAGCACTTGCGTGGAGAGCCATTGCGACGAATCCGGAGCAGTCGGTTCGGTAGCGGGTTCCGTGCGGGTCCGGATAGGTGGCGCTCATGGAGTACGGGACGTGCCGCGAAATCCAGTACTGGCCGCGGGAGATAATTTCTTTGCGGGTGATCTTGCCGTTCATTTTCGAGGAGCCACCGCCTCCAGGGGCACTATCACACTCTCCCGTGACCATGCTGTTGGTGCCCGTCTTCACATAGTAGTCGGCAACGTAGCAGCCGTCGGATGTCTTGTCCCATATAGAGTTTCCGAAGATGCTCTCGCCATAGGTCTGGCAGGAAAGTTTAACGCTGTGGCCCTTGCTGTATGTCTTGACGCTCTTGAAGCTAGTTCCAGGGCCTGAGCGGCAGTTGACGCTGCTCCCAGTGATGGGGTATGCGCTAACTAAGGGGGCAGCCAGAGCAAGGCATAGAGATAGGACGGAAAGCTGCATGATGGCGAACAGCTGGCAATGGAGGGTACTTGAGTATGTGAGGTTTTGACTGTGACGGGCTACCTGGTGTAATTTTCTAGAGTGTGCCCAGTCCAATGTTGGCGGGTTTGTTGGCGAGACACTGGGAAGACGCAGGAGGGAGGTACACGATGACTTTATAGAAGAGCAGTCGTAAGATGGGACTATTTCGAATCTCGCGACTGAGGCAAACGCCTTCCCTTCTCCTGAAACCCCTCCCCCTCCAAAATAATAATAAAAATCGATACCGTTGCAGGTGCTTACTATTTGCCTTGCGACGTCACGATTTCCTTGAAGTGGTGATCTCGGTGGGGCCGAGGTTGCATGTTCATGATGGGTAGTATCTGAGGTCCTAAAAATAGAGGACTGGGTCCAATTTTGTACCTGCGTTTGGCCTCGTGGAGCTTCGATTCGTGCCAGGGCCAGATGTTAATCGCTAGTGTGGGGTACATGGCCTGCACAGTATTATGGTGTCCCCTGAAATAGTCTAACATAGCCTCTCTGTCGTTCGGCCAAACTCTTGATTTTCTGACTTAAAGAGCAGACACCAAATTTGGGGGAGGGGGAGGGGGTTCTTTCTGTTCATGAAACAAACTAAGAGAGCCCCAATGTTGGGGTTTTCGAAATACACTCTAAAAACTGGGTTGCATTCCGATTGTCAATAAGCAGCCGCATTATGTGGCCGGCTCGTACGCTGTACGCAACATTCCGCGATACCTTTGTGACGTCTGCGTTAGGCGCGGAGAGCATTCTAGAGAAGGTATTCGGCCCCATTCAATACCGCATCTTCTCGAACAGCGGACTTTCAGGGGAAGTGAGGCAAGCTTGCCAGGAACAGGGTCGAAACAAACACACTATTCTCAGCAAAGTCCGCAAAGTGAGTCTGTACTGGTGGGTTAATAGATCACCTCGTCCATTCTATAATTAACTACCTAGATAGTTAACGGCCTATCTTATTTTGCGGAAGGCCATTGAGCCTATGAGCTAATGAAAGCCCAACTAACTGGCCGAGGAAAGATTCACCTATGGCTTGTGCCCGCATGGCTATCACGATATTACCAGCATTTAAGTATTTCAAATGATGGTGGGATAACTCGAGTGCCCAAATGCTTAAGCCTGACCGTAGTATAGTAAAGCCACTGCATACTGCACCAAGCGATCTTCTCCGCGGCCGTTTGCGACACGTATCTCTTTCCCACATAGACCAAATTACCGTCGTTTCAATGACCTGACTTCAAAGGGCAGGTCATACGAGGGAGCTCGGGTTTGAATTGCCCAAGGGTAGGAAGAAAGTATGGGTCATATATATCCTCGTGAGGGACCAACGTGGTTAAGTCTTGAGGAATAGCGGTCGGAATGCATGGGGATACGGCCAGGAAAAGATTTTAAAACTATACAAGAAAATGCAATACAACCCCGATACTATTTCGTGGGAGTCGCCCAGAGATTTTTTTGGCACGGGATCAGAGGCGCAAGCAGAGCTCTTCGGTGAAAGACCACATCAAGGATGCTTGAAGGATGCTGCCTTTCCCCTTTGCCGAGGTGAGCGGCCCATAACTTGCATGGGTCATCGCGGCCCCACCTTCTGTGATATAAATCAAGTGGAAGACGTGAAAGTGCGCCTCTCTTGGTATGCGTACGGATCCGTACTCCGTATCCGTACTTATGCGCAACCTAGGTAGTTAGTTACCAAGGTAGGAAAACAATGGGCTCAGGTCGGGGCGTTGAGACAATGCCGTTTCTCCGAGCAACCTACGGATTACTCTGCACGATGTTAAGAAGTTGGAAGGGAAGGATGAAGGAGGAAGCGGGGGGTTGGGGGTTGGGGGTTGGAGCGACGGAGATAAGGTTGTCGGGCGGTAAATCACAGGCCAGAAGGCTGTGTCAATTGGAGAATCCTCTCCAACAAGCCTCCCCGAATGTGAGAACCAGGTTGTTTTAGGAAGGAGCTGTGAGCTGTGCCCGCGCCTACCCCTTCTGGAGCCCAAAACCATGGGATATGGACCCGCACTGACCAGGCCAACCTCAAGCCAACCTATTCCCTATCTTTGACGCCTTTTGGCACCACATTCCCTCCTTCTTTTTGCTGGGAAGATATGCGTAACTCACCGAGCTCCCGCGCCCAACTTGTGCATTTTGCCCAATCCCCGTGGCTATGGGAACGATTACCCCTGGAAGGGATGAGATCCTACGGATCCGCGCAGGAAACAAGCATTGAGGCTGCGTTGGCAACCATTCCCCAAAGGGGCTAGTGATCCCCGGAGCGACCCCTGCAACCCCCATCAACACACATGACCCGCAATAAGAACACACAACTTTATGCAAAACAAGCCACTGAACTGGCCGAGTTCAACTTGGTCCCTTCCGTGAGACGCTCCACAGAGCCTCCCCCCCAGCCCCCCATCGACCCGGCAAAAAGCAAAGCAGTTAGGGGAGATCTGAAAACTGGCTCGTGACCGACTCCTGGTGAACTTTCTGCCCGCAATGGGAGGGCGCCACGACGATGTATGGGGAACTTGCTGGGAGTGGGCATCGGGCTGGTGTCCTGGTAATTTCGCAGCTGCATTGATCGCGCGCATCTGACCAAACAAGAGCAGCTACCCATGCGCCAAATCTGCCCACCCAAAACTGACACCTTCCATCTCCAGCATAACCCGCGGGATCGGCAGCCAAGCTTGCCTTCACTCCCGAACCGCTTCCCACTCACTGCCCAATGCGTGCTCGGCCCCATGCAATCTATCAATCTGGCAGGCAGATCTGACTTTCCCACTTCAGCAGTTGGGGGCCTACACTACTGCCGCATCCAACGGATGCACACCCCCTCTCCCCCTAATTTTGGCCCGGATAGGATCAACGCGGACGGCAGGAGCTCGAGAATCCTTTATTAACGTCCTCCGCCGCGCACCTTCCAATGTCCTCTCACTTAAGTACGCGCTCGGATTTATCTCTTCTGTATCGCGGCCACTTTATGCACTCATTGTCGGTCGAGTGGCCCTCAGATCGTGCAGAAAGGATTCAGAAGGACGTAGCCCGCCATGTTGTTCCCCCAACTTGCCCTTGTCCTCGCCACGGGCTTCACAATTGAAGCCGCTGCCACGCCCTTTCGAGGAGAGCATGGAACCGCATTGCAGAACCGCGAGGTACCCGCCTCGCATGTCCTGCACGAACGACAAATGTCTCACTGGGCGCATACATGGCAAAAGCGGCAGCGACTCCCGAGAACCGCCATGCTGCCCATGCGCATTGGATTGAAACAGTCGAACTTGGATCACGCGCACAATATGCTGATGGAAATGTGAGCATTGATTGCCCCGGAAGCAGGGAAACTGTGATATGGTGGCCGGAAGGCTTACGATTAGGAAGATCGAACCCGAAGTCGCCCAATTACGGGAAGCACATGTCCGCTCGGGAGGTCATTGACTACTTCTCACCGCCCGAATCCAGTGTCGAGACTGTGACTGAGTGGCTCAAGGATGCCGGAATTGGCGCTGAGCGAGTCTCGCAGTCGGCAAACAAGCAGGTGAGTGTCGCGCAAGCGGCGGAGAAGTCCCCGAAGAAAAAGGTCTGCGGCTAAACTGCAGCACCACGTTAATCAGTGGGTCCAATTTGATGCCACGGCCGCTGAGGTCGAGGACCTCTTGTACACCAAGTACCACGTGTACAAGCATCGAGACACTGGCACCCAGAACGTCGCCTGTGACGAATACCATATCCCGAATCATGTCAGGGACCACATCGACTATATCACCCCGGGGATCAGGCTCCGGGTCGATTCTGGGAAGGCAAAAAAACTAAGGCGCAAACGCGAGGCCGAGCACCTGCGGAAGCGAGGCGTTGCTGCAATGAATACCGGCACTGTCCCCATCCCACAGGCCCTCCTTCCGGATCTTCCGCAGCTCAATAGCAGCGTTTGTGATCTATACGTCACTAATCAATGTATTCGAAGTAAGTTTTGAGACGAAAGGTGTTAACGGTGAACCGAAAGGAGGACTGACATGGACTAGGGCAATATCGAGTTCCCAAGGGCACCAAAGCCGCCAAGGGGAACGAGTTGGGCGTTTTCGAGTCTCTGAACGACCATTACAGCAAGGACGATCTAGATGTTTTCTGGGCGAATCTATTCCCGTAAGAGACAACCCCCTTGGTCCAGCGACATGCGGACACTACAGCTAACTTGGCCCCTAGCGAGATCCCCCAGGGTACGTACCCCATCGACAAGCTGATAGACGGCGCAATTGGCGCAGCCCAGACAAAGGACCAAGTCGGTGTTGAATCTGCGCTCGATTTCGAAGCAGCAATGCACCTGATCTGGCCCCAGCAGACAGTCCTTTATCAAACAGACGACCAATACATCGAGATCAACCAGACAGATGCCAATACGCCATACCTAGGTTTCTGGAACAGTATGTACCGCTTCGCCCCAATTGAATTCCTTTAGTTCCGTAACCACCGACCACCTAACTCGGTAACAGCGTTCTTTGACGCCTTGGACGGCAGTTACTGTACGTCGTCTGCCTACGGCGAGACGGGAAACTGCGACAAGCCTGAGTGCTTGGACCCCGTCTACCCAGACCCTAACCCCGGCGGCTACCAAGGAGAGCTCCAGTGTGGCGTGTACGAGCCGACAAACGTGATTTCTGTCTCTTATGGCGGTGGTGAGGGTGACCTGCCAGACTACTACCTTCGTCGCCAGTGCGACGAAATCCTCAAGCTCGGCCTGCAGGGCGTCACCGTCGTCATGAGCTCCGGCGACTCAGGTGTTGGCTCCTACGCCGGTGATGCCGGCCTTGCGAACGGCTGTGCGGGACCCGACGGCACCGTCTTCTACCCGTCCTCCGATGCCAGCTGTCCCTACGTCCTGTCCGTCGGGTCCACTCAGCTTGACCGCACGGGTGGCAACTCGTCGCGCCTCGGTTCTGCTTGCAACCTCAAGGAAGTTGCAACCGCGAGATTTGCTTCCGGTGGAGGCTTCTCTAACGTCTTTGAGACTCCCGACTACCAAAAGCGGGACGTGGAGAAATATTTCGAAAGGGTAGACCTCGACTTTGTTGGGTACAAACATGCCGGCAACAACTTCAGCGACGTAGGCGACGGCGTGTACAAAATCGGCGGGCGTGGCTACCCGGACGTGGCAGCTATCGGGGACCGTTTCGTGGTCCGTGCCGACTCCGCGTGGGGGACTATTGGAGGGACCTCGCTATCCGCGCCTCTGTGGGCGGCATTTCTGACACTGGTCAACGAGGAGAGGATCGCAGCCGGAAAGGGGACGGTCGGGTTTGTGAACCCCATACTGGTAAGTTCTACACGATAGCCCTGCGGCTTTCCTCGCTAGGGGACAAGCGGTGTTAACATGACGAGCAGTATGCGCATCCCGAGGTATTCAACGACATTACAGAAGGTTCCAACCCGGCCTGCAACTCTACGGGCTTCTTAGCCACCAAGGGCTGGGATCCCGTTAGCGGTCTTGGGTAAGTCTTGGGTGATGCCCTGTCTCGATGTTCTAAGCTAACATAAAGTCTGTAGATCGCCCAAGTTTCCTAAGCTCCTTAAACTGCTTTCAAGCCTACCTTGAGAACAAGAAGCTCATCATACCGTTTTAGGGCGCGGACCACCAATTAGGGGTGGACCAACGTACGTGCATGGTGTGATATTGCATTTTCAAGCGACTCGTCACAACTCAGACGGTTATATCGAGCATGCAACATTGTAGATCTAGACTTTTAGAGAGAGATCCAAATATAGCTCCCGGTTGTCTTCTCTACCACGACTGTTGGCCAGGTATAACACTTGCAATTTGTCCCGACGCCCCCTCGTACAATGGAACTCCCATCAGCGGCTTGGTCGAAAATGGTAGGTAACTTTAATCATGAGATGCAGGAGTAGCATACGGCTATATTGGAGGCTACTCTCCCATACCCCGCGGGAGCTTAGGATCGCTGAACCATTGAGGTTATTTACATTCCCCGCCTCGTATAACGCACATATCTAACCGTTGCACAACATAAAAGCAATATTTTTCCAACTACTAATTTAAAGCCTACATTAGAGCATCATCGGCCAAACTGCTTTCGCTCCAACCACCGTAGCGGAATGTATAGAGCTGCACTAAGAACAAAAGCGACCTCAAACCCAATGTCACCTGTCGTTTTAGCGATCGGGCCAGTCCACCAAACCTGATCCATACAAGGCACCACCAGCCCAAAGCTCAACACTCCAGACGCTACCGCAGCAAACCCCATGGGTAGCAGGGAGGCATCGTTCCAAGCGACATGATTGTAGGCCTCGGAGTCCGCGCCCCTGAACACCCAGTGCTCCGTCACGACGATTCCGACAAAAGCAGCAGACCAGTACCCAATTAAAGACACAAGGTTCTCGAGGTTCTCGAAGAAGTCAACGGCAGCGCGGATGGCGACGGGGATGACAATCGCAGTGACGATAATAGAGAATATGTAGCGAGGCACACGCGCCAGTCCGGGAACTAGTGTCTGGAAGTTCAATGTGATGGCGTACATGGTGCCTGCGACATTGCCGAGGAGCGTCAGCGCTAACACCACCACTACAAAGCCACCAAACCCACCCGCGGGCTCCAGCATCGCTGCCAGAACGCCGCCGACGAGGTTGGAATCGTAACCGGCGCTCCAGCTTGGCACCGAGGGCACAGCACCTCCAATGGCGGCGCCTAGGGTCATGAGCGGGACGGTTGGGAGGACAACACCAAGGTAACCGTAAGCAAAGACGCGCTTGGCCGGCGCGGCTCTGTCGAAGTAGGTGGTAAAGTCTGAGGCGAGACAGGCCCATGGGATCATATAAGAGGCAACAATCATTCCGAAAGACAGCACGGCGGCGGCAGTGGGCGGGGCGGTGGGAGTAGCCTGATTAGCTAGCTTGGCCCCGCCACAGCCGGTGGCAATGGTGATCATGAGTAGAGAAGGCGCCCAGGCGACGGTCTCGTACCAGTGCAGGACCTTGAAGCCGAAGAAGGAGATCGCCATGCCGCACAAGGCCACGATGACGATGCCGACGTCAGGGCTGACGCTGTCGTTCACGGCCGAGATGCACTGCCCTCCCACAACGCAGATAATGACGGTGAAGCCGATGAGGGTGGCAAGATTGCAGAGGACCGGGAGAGACACGAGGTACCGCCTACAAATGTTAGCAAATAGGATCGGCTCCATCAGTTATCAAAGGGGCCTTACCCGAAGCTGAATCGCGCTTGTATCATCTGCCTCATGCCTGTCTTCGGCCCGAGGGTACCAAGGTAGGCTGGGCCCACCGACGACAAGAGGGTGAAGAAGAGAATAACCAACGACGAGTCCCGCAAGCTTAGACCGTACACCGAAGTTCCGAGCATGCCAAATGTCACCCTGAGAAGCCTGTTAGCGCTCACCGGCTGCCCCGAATGTCTCTGGTTTGAGACTCACGCAAGGATGTTAGTGTTAACGGAGAGCCATATTGTGAAGACGTTGAAGTATCGAGTAGATGTGCGCTCCTCCTCAGGGACCGGGACGATACCCCGGCCTTCAACTCGGCCTTTCGCAAGAAATCGGTAGAGGCGATCGGTCGAGTTAGACTCGCTCGGTCGCCCCTCCTCCTGTGGAATCTCCGATACGTAATTTTGCTTCTCAACATCATCGTAAGGAGCCTTTATCTTGGTGGATTCGCTTGATGAAGTGTTGTCTGCCATATCCGAGCGTGAGCTGCGTGGCTCCCGTGTTCCCCGCCTAGTTCCGTCGGTTCTTTAGAATGACTCAAGGAGGGTGTGAGCGAACCCTCGGGCGGTAACAGCCAGAGCAATTGGCCAGAAAGAAACCGGAACAAAGTCTGTGCGGGATATTGGTAACCCTCGAGCACAGACAATACGAACGTTGTCTCGACAAAATTGCACCGTGACGGAGGTGGTAAAGAAAAAAAAACGGCGAAAATTTGATCGCCCGAATGGTGGGGCGACCGTGTCGGACCGGCGTGGCTTGGCCGAGCTTCGGCCGGGTCGGGCCGGGGATTGCCACCCCCTCCGCTCTCGGACCTAAGCCAACCGAGTTTTGGAGAAAGGCGACAACCAAAAATGGAGTTCGCCATTGATGCCTTCCATGCATTGTTTGCCGAGAGTAACAAGCGTATGCTAAAGATAAAATTGAAAGAATATTTTGGCAGAACCACCCGCCGCCTTCCTGGCAGGTGCCTATTGGACGGAGGAAGATATTCGACCCTCAGAGAACCTTCCTCGCAAATATCCCTCCGTCACAACCCAAACACATCTAACAGGGTATATCGCATTTAACTGGCTACCTACCTATCTAGCACGATTCACCCACCTATTACTATTACACGTCCTTTTAGACACAGCCATGCATAAAATGTCGACGCTGTCATTACCCGCAACTCAGATGAACCAAGCTTCTTAATATCTCTGACTTTGTTCCTTTTCCTTTTGTGACGTGACTTCGTATCCTCCTCAACCCATCCCCCTAACCCGCCGAGTTATGCCCCGGGCCTTGCCTCGTACTCCACCGTCACGGTCTTCGTCTGTACAATGTTTCCGCTGGCCGCTTTCACGATGCCCTTCTCCGAGTCGTCATCGTGCCACACCACATCTGTCTCGCTCGACCCGGCAACAGCACGCCTAGGGGCAGGGGTCCCCTCCGCCATGTTCGTCATTATGAATGTGTCGTTACCGTCGCTGTCACCATCGAACTGCGAGTACTCGTTGCGGCCTCGTCGCGCGTGACTCCCCGCGCCGTAGGTGAGTCGGCTATTTTGCTGGTCTGTAGCTCCCGATCGCTTCGTTTGTTTCGCGTATGTGCTCTCCCCGATGACCTTGGGGGCGACGTGGCGGAAGAACTTTCGGAGAGTCGGGATAGCGGCGCAGATTATGAGAAGGTTGGCTTCGACAATACTAGACGAGTGGGGAGCGAGAATTGTTAGTTCCGGGGGGTCTAATGTGCAACAGCAAAGGATGTGTTTGACTTACATCCACACACTGGCGTACGAGATGACCCATGTCAGGTCGGGGTCTGTAAGCATCTGGGGAAGGATCGATACTCTGACGATCGAGGTGACAACCGTGCTATCGACGAAGTTAGTTCTTCGAGGTCCTGTTTACCTTGCGTAAACGCGCACAAGCGGCAAGCCGGTCCGTGTCGTTGCCGACGCTAGTTGAGGCGGTTAAGTAATATACTTACAGAGACCCGATGGTGAAGATTACGCCCAGGCCAATTTTCTGCATTAGCGGAATTTGCAGCTTGACAACCATGGGGATTGGCAAGACGAAGAGAATGATATCCGACAGGATATTGGCGACTGCGGTGGCGATATACAGAGATGGCTGATTGATGCATTTACCACCGGTAATGGTAGCATCCCAGCTCCTAGCGACGGGGTTGCAGGCGAACAGCACACTAAAGAATATTCCAACGCTATACCCAATGATAAACAGCAATGTCGCCCAGCTGAACCATCTGAACCATCGCTGCGGCGATAGTCGAAGGTAGAAGATTAGGAGCGAGATTTTGGCGCACGAGCCTGAGACAACGTAGATCGCAGCTGCGAGGTAGACGTCCTTGCAACGGTAAGTTAGAAGAGCGCTCCAGATATTGCGCTGTGCCGAACGATTGGAGGTGGAGACTGCCTGGGACACTCACCAGCATGTAGATGTTGAACTTGGGTATCGAAATCTCCCAGGCATGCACTCCTCCCGCGCTGTGAACAAACATGTCTAAAGCAGACGTATTAGCAAGACCATGAAACATTGAAGGGATCGAGGAGACGTACGCAGACATAGCGCCATAGTAGTGATCGATGTTATCTATCGGGATGTTAGCCACCGCCACTCCTGCCTACCCCGCGGCGTATTTCGTCCAAGGACGAGCCCTACCCAAGCAACAATAAGGAACGCTACAGCGAGTTAGTAAAATCCCAGCTCTATTCACTGAAGGTGCGTCGTTTTTCTATTACTCCTCTCGCCTCCCCCCGAAGAGTGGTAATCCAAGCGCCTTAGAGGACTGTCGGTAAGGGACGGTCCGGGGTCATGGACATACCATCATCTAACTTGAGGCCGCCAGTGAGAAACATCTTCGTATATAAACGCTGAGCCATAAATAGGACAGAGAGAAATGTTCCCACGCCAGCAACCCAGTATGCCAACGGCAAAGCCCTTCGTTGCGGATTATCAAAGTCGACGACGTAGCCTTCTGGGGCTTCCATCACCGTCACCACCCCATCGACGACCGGCATCTTGGCGGATACGGGGGTTGGATTCAGACTCTGGTGGAGGATTCGCTGGAGATGACAAAAGAATGGCCACTACAGCAGCAGTAAGGGTATAGAAACAAAACTGATGGTCATTGTGGCATTAAATGTCTGGTTCCGTCGGTGACCCAGATGGACAGTCTCCTCCACGGGTCTTGGGAACTCGGGGGAAGGTTGTAAAAAAAATGTTCCTCGGGATTACGGGCTACATATCGTGCGCAATATTTGGCCAAGATGGATCCATCTACGGCGATTCCGCCTGCAACTGGGCAGCTCCTGTCTCTGCAACACCTCGGTGCGGCATGGGCACCAGGGGTTGCTTGATGGGCTAGCAAGCGTGGGAAAATACTAACTTCTTCCAGGGAAGATCCTCAGAATATTCATCATACTACGTACAAGGTACACGGTCAAGGCTGTCGATCTCCGTGTGGCTCTGGGGAAGTCAAACTCCTGACAGTCGTGTGGATCCACGAATATAACTAAATCTGGGCAGTGAGGAGCCAGCCACAAATACCCACAAACTCTACTTTTACTACCTGGTCGGCGGGGAAGGGATCAGTGAGATCCTTCCAAGCCCCTGATTCCAGCCCCTGTAGCGTTGCGGGCCTCGTAGTCAATCACATGTGGTCTCACTGTTACTGTAGGGTACACCCTCACCGGAGTATTATGCATAAAGGTCAACTCGATACTACGCCCTCAGGCGCCACCACTAAACTCTTTCAGGGGCTAGAGTCGGGACTTCTCGCTCTAGGCAGATTCCGCGTCCAATAAGGTAGCGGCAAATTCCCGCCTGCTTGCTATGCGTAAGTCTTCATTTTTGGCTCTTAACCAATAGACCAGCCCTAATCTCTGGTGGGTCTGGTGGCGCTCGTTGGAACCAGTTGACCTCTAATACCCTGGTGGAGCTGTAATTCAATACCCAATCTCTTGGCAGTACCTACCTACGTTCAATGTCGTTCCTGTGTATGTAGTGTACTGTGAATATGGGCAAGGGGTGGTGTCTGAACTTTGCGAACCCAAAACGACGACTAGGTCTTGTGACTTCGACTACGTAGACAATACGGTTTCCACTTTCAGATTTCCCAATGAACGCATGCCTGCGAAGAGACAAAAAGGTGATACCGGTGATATTCCGAGCCTATCATTACCATGTATTTGCCCCATCGGTGTTAACCTAGAGGCATGACTGGCGTTGAACTTGTGGAGGTACCAACTAATCACCTCAGGTACTTACGACTACCGAACTGCTCCTAACATTGCTCAACTGCAATAATTACGACGGTACATCGTTGCCTCTATCCACTGCTGACTGTTGACCGATAATGACTCCATCCCCTACATGAAGACCCCAGGTCCCTCCGTAATAACATTTAAACATCTCTGACAGGGATTGACCATGCGTCGATGCCGAGTCCCCTGAAAAGCCCCCACAAGCAAGGATCCGA
>Ga0164242_10001530_pt1 | contig 27447 bp, 22 predicted proteins | sample OricomgcompostMG_FD_108783 | JGI IMG/M metagenome (GOLD analysis project Ga0164242, IMG submission 108783) | Miracle-Growth compost microbial communities from Emeryville, California, USA - Original compost - Miracle growth compost (MG) ...
ACCGCGTGCTCACCAAGCTGTTCGAGGACCGCGGCGTGGAGGTGCAGCGCACCTACCAGCTCAACGTCGGCGGCAACATGGACTTCAAGAACATGCTCGAGCGGGAGCGCCTGGAGTCGAAGAAGATCAGCAAGACGCAGTCCGTGACGAGCCAGATCCCCGACCGCGACCTCGGCGCCCGCAACGTGCACATCGGCCCGTCGGACTACGTCCAGTGGCTCGACGACCGCAAGTGGGCCTTCATCCGCCTCGAGGGCAAGACCTTCGGCGACGTCCCGCTGAACCTGGAGTACAAGCTCGAGGTCTGGGACAGCCCGAACTCGGCCGGCATCATCATCGACGCCCTGCGCGCCGCGAAGATCGCCAAGGACCGCGGCATCGGCGGCGCGATCCTGTCGGCGTCGAGCTACTTCATGAAGTCCCCGCCGGTCCAGTACTTCGACGACGAAGCCCGCCAGGCCGTCCAAGATTTCATCGACGGCAAAGTCGACCGCTGAGCCGCCTCTCCGGCCTTGACTGTTGTCGGCACGTTCCGGCCGCCTGTCGCCTTTCGCTGTTGCCCATGGCCTCCAGCGTCAGGTGATGGGCGGCCGGTGTCAGTTGAGTGTCGCGTCGGCGGGGTAGGTCGACAGCAGGCTCAGCGGCGGCCGCTGGCGGCGCAGCACCTGGGCCCACATGGCGCGCGGGCTCTCGCTGAACAGATCGGCCGACGAGCCGTCGAACACCCACCAGGCACCCTCGGCCAGCTCCCCGTCGAGCTGCCCGGGCGACCAGCCGGCGTGGCCGGCGAACACCCGCAGGTGACGGGCGGTCGGGGCGATCAGCTCGACGTCACCGTCGAGGTCGACCGTCGAGACGCCGTCCACCACCTGCCGGATGCCCGACGTGCCGTCCGGCAGCTCGCCCAGGCACAGCGCGCCGTCGGGCTGCACCGGCCCACCGCCGAACACGACCGCCGGGCCGCTCACCGCGTCGTGCCAGTCGGGCAGCACCTGACCGACGGGGGTGTGGCTGGGGCGGTTCAGCACGACGCCCACCGTGCCGCCGCCGTCGTGTTCGAGCAGGTAGACGACGGTGCGGGTGAAGTGCGGGTCGCCGAGCAGGGGAGTGGCCACGAGCAGCCGGCCAGGTGCCGGGTCCGTGCCCCGCACCGCAGCCCAGTCCGCCTCCGCCACGCGTTCATCTTGGCGGGCCCGGGGAGCGTGCCGCTACTGCCCGCCGTGCAGGGCCTGCGGCCGGGCTGACACGCTCGACCCATGTTCGGACGGCGAACGGCGCCCGGTCACGCCGTCGCCGCATGGCGCCACCAGGGTTTCCGGCGGCTGCTCGCCGTGCGGCTGGTCGGGCAGTTCGGCGACGGCGTCTTCCAGGCCAGCCTCGCCGGCGCCGTCCTGTTCGACCCCCAGCGGGCGGGGCACGCCTCCGACGTCGCTGCCGCGTTCGCCGTCCTGCTGCTGCCGTACTCCGTGCTCGGGCCGTTCGCCGGCGTGCTGCTCGACCGCTGGTGGCGCCAGCGGGTACTGACGGTGGCCAACGCGGCCCGGGGCCTCGCCGTCCTCGGGCTGGCCGCCGAGCTCGCGGCCGGCGTGCGCGGCGTCGCGTTCTACGCGTCGGGGCTCGTGCTGATGTCCGTGGCCCGGTTCGTGCTGTCGGCGCTGTCGGCCGCCCAGCCGCGGGTGGTCGACCCGGCCGACCTCGTCACCGCCAACGCGCTGTCCTCGACGCTGGGCACGGTGGCCGCCGCGCTAGGCGGTGGCGCGGCGCTCGGCATGCGCGCGGCCATCGGCTCCGGCGACGCCGAGTACGCGCTGATCGCCGCGCTGGCCGCCGTCCCGTACGTGGTTGCGGCCCTGGTGGCGGCCCGCTTCGCGACCAGCAGCCTCGGCCCGTCGGAGCAGGAGCGCGCGAAACGCGAGACACCCCGCGAGGTGGCCCGCGGGCTGGCGGCGGGCGCGCGGGCCGTCCACCGGATCCCGCTGGTCGAGAGCGGGCTCGCCGTGATCGGCGTGCACCGGCTGCTCTACGGCATCTGGACGGTCTGCACCGTCCTGCTCTACCGCAACCACTTCGCCGCGCACGGCGTGTTCCGCACCGGCCTCGCCGGGCTGAGCCAGATCGTCGCCGGGATCGCCGTCGGCAGCGCGCTGGCCTCGTTCGTCACGCCCGCGGCCTTCCGCCGGCTCGGCGCCGCCGTCTGGCCCGGCGCGATGCTCGCCGCCTGTGCGGTCGTCGAGCTGGCCACCGTCACGCCGTACCGGCTGCCGCTCATGCTGCTGTCCGCGCTACTGCTGTCCTTCGGCTCACAGGCCGTGAAGCTCAGCGTCGACACCACGATCCAGCAGTTGGTGGACGACGGCTTCCGGGGCCGGGTGTTCGCGCTCTACGACATGGTGTTCAACGTGGCGCTCGTCGTGGCAGCGGCGCTCACCGCGATGGCGCTGCCGGAGGACGGCCGCAGCCCGACCTCGACCGTGCTGCTGGCGATCGGCTGGCTGGTGGCCGGCTGCGGCTACCTCACCCGGGCGTTGGGCCCGGCTCGCGCGCTGCGTACCAGCTCCTGAGCTCGGCCACCGCGCGGTCGTGCCCCAGCGGGCCGTGCTCCATGCGCAGCGCCAGCAGGTGTTGATAGGCCTGGCCCACCAGCCGGCCGGGCGGGATGCCGAGCAGCTCCATGATCTCGTTGCCGTCGAGGTCGGGCCGGACCTTGTCCAGCTCCTCCTGCGCCTGCAGCGTGGCGATCCGCTCCTCCAGCGCGTCGTAGGCGGCGGACAGCGTGGCGGCCTTGCGCTTGTTGCGGGTCGTGCAGTCGGAGCGGACGAGCTTGTGCAGCCGCTCGAGCAGCGGCCCGGCGTCGACGACGTAGCGGCGCACGGCCGAGTCGGTCCACTGGCTGGACCGGTAGCCGTAGAAACGCAGGTGCAGGAAGACGAGCCGGCCGACGTCCTCGATCAGCTGCGTCGGATAGCGCAGGGCCTTGAGCCGCTTCTTCGCCATCCGGTCGCCGACCACCTCGTGGTGGTGGAACGTCACCCGCCCGCCCGGCAGGAACTCGCGGGTGGCGGGCTTGCCGATGTCATGCAGCAGCGCGGCCCAGCGCAGGGTCAGGTCAGGTCCGTCGGTCTCCAGATCGATGGCCTGACGCAAGACCTGCAGCGTGTGGGCGTAGACGTCCTTGTGCTGGCCGTGCTCGTCGGCCGCCATCCGCAGCGCCGGCAGTTCGGGGAGGACGACGTCGGCCAGGCCGGTCTCGACCAGCGCCTGCAGGCCGTCCACCGGGGCGGCGCCGAGCAGCAGCTTCGTCAGCTCCGCCTGCACCCGCTCGGGGGTGATCCGGGCCAGCTCGCCGGCCATCGCGGTCATGGCGGCAGTGACCTCGTCGGCGATGGTGACGCCCAGCGTGGAGACGAACCGGGCGGCGCGCAGCATCCGCAGCGGATCGTCGGCGAACGACTCCTGCGGCGTGCCCGGCGTCCGCAGCACGCCGCGGGCGAGGTCGGCCAGCCCGCCGTACGGGTCGGTGAACGCCCGGTCACCGGTGACCGACAGGGCCATCGCGTTCATCGTGAAGTCGCGGCGGTGCAGGTCGTCGGCCAGCGAGTCACCGAAGGCGACCTCCGGGTTGCGGGACAGGCGATCGTAGCGATCTGCCCGGAATGTGGTGATCTCGCAGTTGACTCCGTCGACGAGCGCCCCGACCGTGCCGAACTCGATGCCGGTGGTCCACGTCGTGGCCGCGACGGGGGAGAGGAGGGCCAGGATCTCCTCCGGGCGGGCATCGGTGGTGAAGTCGAGGTCCGCACACGGGCGCCGCAGCAGTGCGTCCCGCACGGGGCCGCCGACGAGATGAAGCTCACGCCCCGCGGCGGCGAACGCCGCCCCGAGCACGGTGGCCTGGGGGGCGAGCTCAACGAGGTCCGCCGGCGACGTCACGAGGAGCGCAGCCCGGGGGCGGCGGCGGGGAGCACGGTCATGAGGAACCCTCGGGGGTTGGCGGGGAGAGGATCCGGCGCTGTGTCACGAACGGCCAGCGTACCGAGTGTGCGGTTACGATCGGGGCCATGCCCAACAGCCCCGATCCGCACCCCGATCGGGGCGACGGGGCCGCCGAACCGGGCAAGGGCGCGGCCGGCGGCGGCAAGCGCGCAGGCAGAGGAACGGGCCGCCGCGGCCGGGGCGGCCGGCGGCGCGGCACGCACAACCGCCTGCGGCAGGTCGACGAGTTCAGCGCCGGCGGGCTCGTCCTGGACATGGGCCACGAGGTCCCCCGGGCCGCCCTGATCGGCCGCACCGACCGGCAGGGCCGGCTGCTCTGGTCGCTGCCCAAGGGCCACATCGAGGTGGGGGAGTCCGCCGAGCAGGCGGCGGTGCGCGAGGTCGAGGAGGAGACGGGCATCGCCGGTGAGATCCTCGGCGAGCTCGGCACCATCGACTTCTGGTTCGTCGCCGACGGCCGGCGGATCCACAAGACCGTGCGGCACTACCTCATGCGCCGCGTCGGGGGCGAGCTCTCCGATGCCGACGTCGAGGTCGACGAGGTCGCCTGGGTGCCGCTGACCGACATCCGCGCCCGGTTGGCGTACCCCGACGAGCGGGGGTTGGTCGACACGGCCGACCGCCTGCTCGCCGAGAGCGCGTGACCCAGGCAGGGCAGCGATGAGGCCCGGCACCCGGCCACGGCGGTGGCTCCGGGTGGCCGGCGTGGCGCTCGCCGCTGTGCTCGTCGGCACCGGGTTGTCACCCGTCGAGGCCACGGCGGCGCCGCAGTCGCGCAGCACAGTCCAGATCACGGTCGAGAGCGTCACGCCGAACACCCCGACACCGTCGACCACGAAGCGCCCGCTGGCCTTCGTGCTGATCCTGACGAACACCGGCAGCACCACGCTGTCGAACGTGCGCATCACCGCCGAGCGCGCCGAGCCGGTGACCACGCAGTCGGGCCTCGGCGGCCCGGGCTTGTCCCCGCCCACCGACAAGATCGGTGAGGGCCTGCCGATCACGCAGACGGGCAAGGCCGTCACCACGACGATCCCGGCGCTGGGCAGCACCCAGGTCACGTTCTCGACGACGACCAGCATCCAGACCGACGCCGGGATCTGCCTGTGCGCCGAGGCCGCGGTCTACCCGATCCTGTTCGGCGCCCACGTCACGTCCCGGGGCAAGGACGTCCTCGTCGGCGCGGGCGGCACCTACCTTCCGGTCAGGTACGCCGCGGTCCACGCGCTGCAGGTCGGGTGGGTCTGGCCGCTGCTCGACCGCCCGCACCGGCTGCTCAGTGACACCGTGTTCACCGACGACGCCCTGGCCACCGAGGTCGCCCCCGGCGGCCGGCTGGACCGCGCGCTGGCCGTGGTCGAGCAGGTCGGCGAGCAGGTTCCGCTGACGCTCGTCGTCGACCCGGAGATCATCGACGAGCTGGCGGTGATGGCGGCCGGCTCGTACCGGGTGCAGGGCACGGGCACGACGACCGTCCCGGGCACCGGCACCTCCGCCGCGGCCGACTGGCTGCAGCGGCTGCACACCGTCCTGACCACCGACCCCGACGTCACCCTGGCCGAGACCCCGTACGCCGACCCCGACGTGCAGTCCCTCGCCTCGCACGGACGGTCGTGGTCGAGCACGATGCCCACCGAGATGGCCAACCGGGTGCGGCGCGCGCTCGAGGGCAAGACGCCGACGACCTCGCTGGCCTGGCCCGCGGCGACGGCCATCGGGTCGGCGACGCTGAGCAGCCTCGTCTCCCACCGCGCCGACTCCGTCGTGCTGCCCTCGACCGGTCTGTCCACGTCCGTCGCGGCCGACAAGCCGGCGCCCGGCGTCGTGGCCGTCAAGTCCGGCAGGTCCTCCGTTCCCGTGCTGGTCACCACCCCGCGGCTGACCGACCTCGTCGCGGACGCGATCGGCAACGGCACCGACGGCGTCCGTGCCGTGCCGCGGCTGCTGGCCGAACTGACCGTCCGCGTCACGCAGAGTCCCGACACCACCGGCCGGGTGCTCCTCACCCCACCCCGCTACGTCGACCCCGATGTGGCCGGTGCGGTGCAGGCGATCAGGGCCACCGTCAGCTCATCGTTCACTCGCTCCGCGGCCGTCTCCGCGCTCACCGACACTCCGCCGACCGCCACCGCGAAGTTGGTGTCCCCGACCCCGGCATCCAGCGGCCTGCCGCACGCCGTCTACCAGGCGATCGACGCGCTGGACAACTCCGGGCCCACGCTGCGCTCACTGCTCACCGACCCGACCCCCGCCGACGACTCGGTAGCCGCCGACGCGACCGCCGACACGCTGCTGTCCGAGCTGCCCGCGGCGACGCAGCGCCTGGAGTCCAGCGGGTGGCGGCAGGACGCCGTCGCCCCCGGCATCGGCCGCACCTACGCCGACCAGCTCGCCACGCTCGTCACCCAGCTCGGCAACGGAGTGCACATCGTGGCGCCGTCCAGCGGCTCCTACACGCTGGCCTCCGGCAACTCGGCGCTGCCCGTCACGGTGACCAACGACCTCAACTACCCCGTCTGGGTCGACGTGCGGCTGACCGCCGTCAACGGCCTGCCCGGCCTGACGTCGAAGGACATCGCGGGCCGCCGCATCGACCGGCACAGCAAGGTCATCCTGCACATCCCGACCACGGTCCAGCGCACCGGCCGGATCAAGGTCGAGGCCATCCTGACGGCCCCGAACGGCGCACAGATCGGCGCGCCGATCACCTTGACGGTGCACAGCACCGCGCTCGGCAAGATCGGCCTGATCATCATGATCGTGGCCGGCGCGCTGCTGGTCCTGGCGCTCGCGCGTCGCTGGGTACGGTCGGCCACCCGCCGCGACCGGCGACCGGTAGTCGACGCCGGCGGTGACGTCCCGTGACGCCCGACGACTGGAGCTCGCCGACGCACTACCGCTCCGGCGCCGTGCTCGTCGAGCCGCGGATGTCCACCGAGGCCGACCCGATGACCGGCTCGTTCGCCATCGACTGGGGCGACGACGAGGGTCCGACGTGGGGTGCCACCACCTACGTCGGGCGTGGGCACTACCGGCGGGCCGCCGTCGGCGCGCAGGACACGGCGACAGCCCCCGACACGCGGACCGGCGGCGAGCCCGCGGCCCTGCCCGCGGCCGGGGACGACGAGCGCAGCAACCGCGGCCTCATGGCCAACAGCCGGTCGATGGCGGTCGCCAGCCTGGCCAGCCGGGTCACCGGCTTCGTCCGCAGCGTGCTGATCGTGGCGGCACTGGGCACCGTCGACGTCGCCAACGCCTACAACGCGGGCAACAACTTCCCGAACATGGTGTACGAGTTGCTGCTCGGCGGCGTCCTGTCGAGCGTGCTCGTCCCGCTGCTGGTGCACGCGCAGCTCGAGGACGACGACGAAGGCGTCAGCTACACGCAGCGGCTGCTGTCACTGGCGACCGCCGCGCTGGGCGTGCTGACGCTGGTCGCGGTGCTGGCCGCGCCGCTGATCGCCGGCGCGTTCAGCCCGCCGGGCACGCGCAACCTCACCAGCATCTTCGCCACCCTGCTGCTGCCGGAGATCTTCTTCTACGGCCTCGGCGCGATGTTCATGGCGGTGCTGAACATCCGGCACTCCTACGCCGCGGGCGCGTGGTCGCCGGTCCTGAACAACGTCGTGATGATCGTGACCGTGCTGGTCTTCTGGCTCATGCCGGGGCCGAGCACGCTCAACCCGGGCACCATCACCACCCCGCAGATCCTCGTCCTCGGCATCGGCACGACGCTGGGCATCGCTGCCCAGGCGCTGGTGCTGATCCCGGCCCTGCGCGCCACCGGCTTCACCTGGCAGTGGCGCTTCCGTGCCCGGCCCAACGAGGTCGGCCGGATGCGGGAGGTCGGTGCGCTGGCCGGCTGGGTGCTCGGCTACGTCGTCATCAGCCAGGTCGGCGTCTCGGTCATCCAGCGGGTGGGCCTGCACAACGGCGGGTTCACCGTCTTCACCCAGGCCGACCTGCTGTTCCAGATGCCGTACGGCATCCTCGTCGTCTCCCTGCTGACGGCGATCATGCCCCGGCTGTCGCGTGCGGCGGCCCGGCAGGAGACGGCGGCGGTGGTGGCCGACCTGTCCCTGGGCGCGCGGTTGAGCGCCGTCGGGCTGATCCCGGTCACCGTCGGGCTGATCGTGCTGGGTTCACCGCTGGGCATCACGCTGTTCGCCCACGGCCGGACGACGATCCCGCAGGCCGAACTGATCGGCACCTCGCTCGCGTGGTCGGCGTTCGGCCTGTTCCCGTTCGCGATCGTCATGCTGCAGATGCGCGTGTTCTACGCGATGCGTGACGGGCGCACCCCGACGCTCATCAACGTCGGCATGGTGGCGGTCAAGGTGGCGCTGGTGCTGATCACCGATCACGCCTACCGGCACAGCGGGCACCCGGGCCGCGCCGTCGAGTGGCTCAACATCTCGACGTCGGTCAGCTACGTCGTCGGCGCCGTCCTCGGGCACATCATGCTGACCCGCCGCCTCGGCCGGCTCGGCTTCGGCCGGGTGGGCCGCACCTGCGCCCAGATCGGCTTCGCCTCGGTGATCGGCGGCGCCGCGGCGTGGGCGGTCGCACACGTCAGCCGCCAGGGCATGGGCGTCGGCCACCTCAGCGCCGCGATCGGGCTGGTCGGCGGCGGCCTGCTGGGCCTGCTCGTGCTCGGCGTCGTGGCCTGGCGGATGCGGATCCCGGACGTGCAGGAAACCCTCGGCGGCCTGCGCCGGTAGCGTCCGGGGCAGGGACTGCACGCGGGGGACGGACACCGGGGAATGGACGCACCAGCGGGCCCGTTCCACGGAAGGCTACAGAGAGGAACTCAGGTGTCGGAGAGCACGCACCGCAAGGTGATCATCGTCGGTTCGGGCCCGGCGGGTTACACGGCCGCGCTGTACACCGCGCGCGCGGACCTGCAGCCGCTGGTGTTCGAGGGGGCGCAGTACGGCGGCGCGCTGATGAACACCACCGAGGTCGAGAACTTCCCCGGCTTCCCCGACGGCATCATGGGCCCGGAGCTCATGGCCCACATCCGCAGCCAGGCCGAGAAGTTCGGCGCCGAACTGGTCGCCGACGACGTCGTGTCCGTCGAGCTCACCGGCCCGGTCAAGACCGTGCGCACCTTCGACGCCGAGTACACCGCCGACGCTGTCATCCTGGCCATGGGCTCGGCCTACAAGAAGCTCGGCCTGGCCCGGGAGGACGAGCTGTCCGGCCACGGCGTGTCCTGGTGCGCCACCTGCGACGGGTTCTTCTTCCGCGGCCAGGACATCGCCGTCGTCGGCGGCGGCGACACCGCGATGGAGGAAGCCACCTTCTTGTCCCGCTTCGCCAACAGCGTCACCGTCGTCCACCGCCGCGACGGGCTGCGCGCCAGCAAGATCATGGCCGACCGCGCCGAAGCCGACCCCAAGATCCGCTTCCAGTGGAACAGCGAGGTCGCCGACATCCACGGCGACGGCACCGTCACCGGGCTGCAACTGCGCGACACCGTCACCGGCCAGGACAGCCCGCTGGCCGTCACCGGCCTGTTCATCGCCATCGGCCACGAGCCGCGCAGCGAACTCGTCCGCGGCCAGGTCGACCTCGACGACGAGGGCTACATCCTCACTGCTCCCGCAAGCGGGCAGGCCAGCACCCGCACCAACCTCGAGGGCGTCTTCGCCGCCGGCGACGTCGTCGACCACACCTACCGCCAGGCCATCACCGCCGCCGGCAGCGGCTGCCAGGCCGCCCTCGACGCCGAGCGCTACCTCGCCGCCCTCTCCGACGCCGTGCCCGCCGCGGTCGGCTGAGCCGGGGGAATGCCCAGCTGGTTCGCTAGGTTCACACGAGTGTCGGTTCGCCGCGCTGCGGCGTCCGATCCGGTTCATCTTCTCAAGGAGTAGTGGAATGGGCGCGAACACCAAGACGGTCACCGACCAGTCGTTCAACGCCGACGTCCTGCAGGCCGACGGTCCGGTCCTGGTCGACTTCTGGGCGGAGTGGTGCGGCCCGTGCCGCCAGGTCGCCCCGGTCCTCGACGAGATCGCTGCCGAGAACGCCGGCAAGCTGACGATCGCCAAGCTGAACATCGACGAGAACCCGGCCACCGCGCGGGACTACCAGGTCATGTCGATTCCGACGATGGCCGTGTTCTCCGGTGGTGAGCTTGTCAAGACCATCGTCGGTGCGCGGCCGAAGGCCGCGATCCTGCGCGAGCTGTCCGACTTCGTCGGCTGAGTTCGGGCACCTACGACGACGCCGGTGGGCGTCACGCCGGTTCCGGCGTGGCGCCCACCGTTCGTTGTGCGGTCGCGGCGGGGAGGCAGTCCCTGTCCGCGCGGCCGCTGGGGCAGAATGAATCGTCTGCAACCGACACAGTAGGGATGAGCCGGCTACCGATGGACGGACTGCGTCGTGGTGACAGTGGGGTCGCTGTCGCGGAGGTACGCAGCATGCTCGCCACCCTCGGCCTGCTGGCCAACACCGACCCCGCCACCGCGTCGACGTTCGACGAGGCCACCGAGCTCGCCGTCCGGCACTTCCAGCAGCGTCGCGGCATCTCGGTCGACGGCCGGGTCGGGCCGGACACCTTCGCCGCCCTCACCGGCGCGCACTGGAAGCTCGGCGACCGGGTCCTGTCCCACGAACCGGCGCGCCTGTTGATCGGTGACGATGTCGCCGACCTCCAGTCGCAGCTGATCGAGCTCGGCTACCCGCTGGCCCGCGACGACGGCGTCTTCGAGGCGACCACGGCCGAGGCGCTGCGCAGCTTCCAACGCGAGTACGGCCTGGTGCCGGACTCGATCTGCGGGCCCGGCACGCTGCTGGCTCTCAAGCAGCTGGCCCGGCGCGTCGTCGGTGGCCGTCCGCAGATGCTGCGTGAGATGGCCACGGTGGCCGCGTCCGGGCCGAGCCTGCTCGGCAAGCGCATCGTCCTCGACCCCGGTCACGGCGGCGCTGACCGCGGGGTCGAGGTCGACGGGGTCGCGGAGGCCGACCTCATGTGGGAGCTGGCCTCCCGCATCGAGGGCCGGCTGGTGGCGCTGGGCGTGCGCACCCTGCAGACGCGGGGCCCGAACGTCGGCAAGACCGACGAGGAGCGCGCCCTGTTCGCCAACGAGGTGGGCGCCGACCTCGTCGTCTCGCTGCACGTCGACGGCGCGCCGTCCGCCCGCGCCAACGGGGTCGCCACCTATCACTACGGCACCGACAAGTCGAGCTCGATCGTCGGCGAGCGGCTGGCCGGTCTCGCCCAGCGTGAGCTCGTCGCGCGCACCGGCCTCACCGACAACCGCGTGCACCCGAAGGCGTGGACGATGCTGCGGCTGACCCGGATGCCGATCGTCCGCGTCGAGCTCGGCTACCTGACGTCCCCGCGCGACCGCGCGATGCTGCTCGACCCGCGGTTCCAGGCCACCGTCGCCGAGAGCCTGCTCGTCTCCATCCAGCGGCTGTACCTGCCCACCGCCGAGGATCCCCCGACGGGCGTCATGCGCATCCCGTCACACGCGGGCTGACTGCCCGCGCACCGCGGCGCCGCCGGCCGGCCGGAGCGTGCCGAGCAGCCGATCCACCGCGTCGCTGACGTCGGCGCGCCAGCTGACCGCGGACCGCACGTCCAGCCGGAGCCGCGGGGTCGTCCAGTGCGGCCGCACCGTGCGGAAGCCGACCGAGCACAGGAAGTCGACGGGCAGCAGGCAGGCCTCGCGCGGATCCTGCCGGCAGACGTGTCGGGTGCGGCTGGCGAACGCCTCGATCGCCTTGACCCTGCGGCGCGCGAGGTCCTTGACCACGGCCTGGACGAGCACCCGGCCGACCCCGCTGCCACGGAACTCGTCGAAGACCTGCCCCGTGGTCAGGAGCACCGCGTCAGCGGCGACAGGTGCGGTGGCGAAGCCGTCGGCCGACGGCACGAACGACGCCGGCGCGTAGAGCAGGTAGCCGGCCGGCCGGTCATCGAGGTAGGCGACCTGGCCGCAGCACCCCCACTCGAGCAGGGTCGAGGAGACCCAGCCCTCCTTCGCCTGCCGGCAGGCCTCGACGTCGGGTCGTCGGCCGCGGCTGACCGGGTCCAGCTCCCAGAAGGCACAGCTGCGCGCGGCGTCGGACAGCTCCGCGAGCACATCGCGGGTCAGTCCGACGACGCTGCGTGCCACGTGCTCAGTACTCGCCGCGGTAGGTGGACAGGAACGTTGCCAGCCGGCCGATCGCGTCGGTGAGCTCGTCGGCGCGGGGTAGCGTCACGATGCGCAGGTGGTCAGGAGTCGGCCAGTTGAAGCCGCTGCCCTGAACCACCAGAACGTGTTGCGCACGGAGGAACTCGAGCACGAACCGCTGGTCGTCCTTGATCGGGTAGGCGTCGGGGTCGAGCTTCGGGAAGACGTAGAGCGCGCCGCTGGGCTCGACGCAGGTGACCCCTGGGATCGCACGCAGCGCGCTCACCGCGGCGTCGCGCTGTTCGAGCAGGCGCCCACCGGGCAGGATCAGGTCGCGGATGCTCTGCCGCCCGCCGAGCGCCACCTGCACCGCGTGCTGCGCGGGCACGTTCGCGCACAGCCGCATGTTCGCCAGGATTGACACGCCCTCGAGGTAGCTGCGGGCGTGTTCCTTCGGGCCGGAGACCATCATCCAGCCCGAGCGGAACCCGGCCACCCGGTAGGCCTTGGACAGCCCGTTGAAGGTCAGGGTCAGGACGTCCGGCGCGAGCTCGGCGAACGTGTGGTGCACCGCGTCGCCGTAGAGGATCTTGTCGTAGATCTCGTCGGCCATGACGACGAGCCGGTGCTCACGGGCGATCTGCGCGATGCCGAGCAGGGTCTCGCGCGGATAGACCGCGCCGGTGGGGTTGTTCGGGTTGATCACCACGATCGCCTTGGTCTGCGGGGTGACCTTGGCGCGAATGTCGTCGAGGTCGGGCTGCCAGCCCTCCCCCTCGACGCAGTGGTAGTGGACGGGGCGTCCCCCGGCGAGCGAGGTGGTGGCCGTCCAGAGCGGATAGTCCGGCGACGGCACGAGCACCTCGTCGCCGTTGTCCAGCATGGCCTGCAGGCTGATGGCGATGAGCTCACTCACGCCGTTGCCGAGCCAGATGTCGTCGACGTCGACGGTGTCGATGCCACGAGTCTGGTAGTGATGCATGATCGCGGTGCGCGCCGAGAGCAGGCCCTGCGAGTCGGAGTACCCCTGGGCGTTCGGCAGGTTGCGCAGGACGTCGACGAGGATCTCGTCCGGCGCCTCGAAGCCGAAGGGTGCCGGGTTGCCGATGTTGAGCTTGAGGATGCGGCGACCCTCCTCCTCGAGCCGCTTGGCCTCCTCGAGCACCGGGCCCCGGATGTCGTAGCAGACGTTCTCGAGCTTGCGTGACTGTGTCAGCTGTTCCCTCGGCACCTCACCACGATCGCACACGGGGGCGGCTGCGGGCACCGCAGTTTTCCCGACCGGTTACCGCGGCGGCGATCCGGAGCCGCCGACCCGGACAATGGTGGGGTGGAGTTCACCGACGCCGTCCGCGCACGCCGCATGGTCCGGTCGTTCGACCCGGAGCGCGGGGTCGACCGGGACACGCTCAGAATCATGCTCAACCTCGCGATTCGGGCACCGTCGGCGGGCCATACCCAGGGTTGGCGATTTCTCGTTCTTGATGACATAACGTCGAGGGACTTGTTCTGGTCGAGCACGTCAGACGGGCCGTTGGACGCGTGGCGGCAGCGGATGGGCTCCGCACCGGTGCTCGTCGTCTGCTACTGCGACCCCGAGGCGTATCTCGATCGCTACGCCGAACCCGACAAGGGCTGGCGTGACCGAAGCCTGGAGCGCTGGCCGATCCCGTACTGGCACGTCGACGTCGGCATGGCCGCGATGACCCTGCTGCTGTCCGCGGTCGACCTCGGGCTGGGCGCCTGCTTCTTCGGTGTGCCGGCCGAGCGCTGGCCGAGCCTGGCCGCGGCGTTCGGCGTGCCCGAACGCCTGCAGCCGGTCGGGGTGGTCGCGCTCGGGCACCCTGCCCCCGACGACCGCTCGCGCCCGCTCACCCGCCGGGGCCGCAGGCCGTTCGAGGAGGTCGTCCAGTTCGGTGGTCAGCCACCGCCTGACTGATCGTCGGACCGGCGTCGGGCTGCGATCTCCGGAGCCATCACGCCGACGATGCGCTCGAGGTCGTCGATCGTCGCGAACTCGACAGTGATCTTGCCCTTGCGCTTGCCGATGTCGACGCGGACCCGCGTGTCGAAGGCGTCGGAGAGCCGGCCGGCGAGCTCCTCGACGGCGGGCGCGGTGATGCGCCGGGCGGGTGTCGGACGGGTCGGCTTCTTCGCCGCTCCCCCGTGCTGGGCCAGGGACACCAGCTCCTCGGTGGCTCGCACCGACAGCCCCTCCGCCACGATCCGACCAGCCAGCTCATCCTGCGCTTCGTGGCTGTCCAGCGACAGCAACGCCCGAGCATGCCCGGCGGACAGCACCCCGGCGGCCACCCGGCGCTGTACCGCGATCGGCAGGTTGAGCAGGCGGATCGTGTTCGTGATCTGCGGGCGGCTGCGTCCGATGCGGTGCGCGAGCTGCTCGTGCGTGGTGTCGAACTCCTCGAGCAGCTGCTGGTAGGCCGCGGCCTCCTCCAACGGGTTCAGCTGCGCGCGGTGGATGTTCTCCAGCAGCGCATCCCGCAGCATGGCGTCGTCCGCGGTGTCCCGGACGATCGCCGGGATCGTGTCCAGGCCGGCTGCCGTCGACGCACGCAGCCGCCGCTCCCCCATCACCAACTCGTACTCGTCACCGTCCGGACGGACGACAACCGGCTGCAGGACGCCGAACTCGCGGATCGAATGGGCGAGCTCGTCCAGCGTCTCCTCGTCGAACACCTGCCGCGGCTGGCTGGCGTTGGCACGGATCTTCGACACCGGCAGCTCGACGAACCGGGCTCCCGGCACGCTCGACAGCTGCTCCGGCTGCGCCGTAGCCCCGGCCGGCGGCGCGCCGGGTGCGGCCGGTGTCGGGTCGGGCTCACCCGGCGACACCGTGGGCGACCCGGCAGGCGACGCGGTGGGCGACACCGTGGCCGCGGGTGCCGGGGTCGACCCGTCCCCCGGATCCGGCGCCACGGCCGCACTCTCGGCCGGCGCGCTCGGGATCAGCGCGCCGAGACCCCGGCCGAGCCCGCCACGGCGTTGCTTGTTGCTCACTGCTCGTTGCCCCCCTTGTTCATCGTGCCCGCAGCCGCGCCGCGTTCGGCGAGTTCACGCGCCGCCTCCAGATAGCTGATCGCGCCGCGCGAACCGGCGTCGTACGTGATGACGGTCTGTCCGAAGCCGGGCGCCTCGGATACCCGGACGTTGCGTGGAATCGTCGGCGTGAGCACCAGGTCGCCGAAGTGACCCCGAACCTCGTCGGCGACCTGGTCGGCCAGCTTCGTCCGGCTGTCGTACATGGTGAGCAGAACGGTCGTGACCGCGAGCTTGGGGTTGAGGTGCGATGTCACGAGTTCGACGGTGTTGAGCAGCTGGGCCAGGCCCTCCAGCGCGTAGTACTCACACTGGATCGGGATGAGCACCTCCCGCGCGGCGACCAGGGCGTTGAGCGTCAGGAGGCCGAGCGAGGGCGGGCAGTCGATGATGACGTAGTCGACGTCCGGATCGCTCTCCAGGTAGGTGTCGAGGGCCCGCTGGAGCCGGTACTCCCGGGCCACCTGCGAGGTCAGCTCGATGTCCGCGCCGGCCAGGTCGAGCGTCGCCGGCACGCAGCGCAGGGTCGGCGCCACCTCCGCGACCTGGGCGACGTCGGCGATCCGCTCACCGCTGAGCAGGACGTCGTAGATCGAGCCGGTGCCCACGCGGTGCTCCACCCCGAGGGCGGTGCTCGCATTGCCCTGGGGATCGAGGTCGATCACCAGCACGTTCAGGCCATGCAGGCCGAGTGCCGCCGCGATGTTGACAGCGGTCGTCGTCTTGCCGACCCCGCCCTTCTGATTCGCCACGGTGAAGATCCGTGAGTGCGCCGGCTTCGGCCACTGCTGCTGGCGGATGTTGCGCACGTGGAGTGCCTGCGCCGCCTCGCGCTCGATCGGCGTGGCCTCGGGGTGGATCGCCGGCGACGCACCGCTCGGTGATGTTTCACGGGAAACCGCGCCGAGGCCCGGCGGCCGGGCGCCTGTTTCCCGTGGAACCCCGACACCCGCCGACGCCGCTGGCTCAGTCGATGTTTCACGGGAAACCTGCGGCTCACTGTCCGCGTCGGTCATGGCGTCCTTTCCCTTCTCTGGCCGGTGCTGCGGGCCGATCGGTCGATCACGACAACTCGTGTCACGTCCGGACCCTCGCCGAGCACCACGATCCGGCCAGCCAGCCCGCCCAGCCTTGCGAGCTCCGGCATCACGACCTCGAGCTCCTCCGCGGCCCTCGCCCCCTTGAGTGCCAGCAGCGAGCCGCCCGGCTTCACCAGCGGCAAGCACCATCGAACCAGTCGGGACAGCGGAGCGACAGCCCTCGCCGTCACCACGTCCGCGCCGCCGACGTCCACGACCGTGCCCCGATCCTCGGCCCGGGCACGGACCACCCTGACCTGATCACCCAGGCCCAGCGCAGCGACGGCCTCGGACAAGAAGATGCAGCGACGCTCGAGTGGTTCGACCAGGTCGACGATGATGTCCGGCCGGCAGATCGCCAGCACCACACCGGGCAGGCCGGCGCCGGAGCCGACGTCCACGACCCGCGCGTCGCCCGGAATCAGTTCAGCCAGCAGGGCGCAGTTCTCCAGATGTCGGGGCCAGAGCACCGGCACCTCGCGCGGGCCGATCAGCCCGCGCACCACCCCGGCATCAGCGAGCAGCGCCGCGTACCGCCTGGCCAGCCCGACCCGCTCCGGCCCGAACAGTGCGACGGCGCTCGCGGGCGCCTCCGGCGCAGCCGGCGTGGTCACCGATCGAGCAGGACCACGACGCGACGGCTCGGCTCCTCGCCCTCGGACTCACTGCGGACGCCGTCGACCGCTGCGATCGCGTCGTGGACGACCTTGCGCTCGAACGGGTTCATCGGCGCCAGCCGGGACGGCTCACCACTCTCGATCACCCGGCTTGCCGTCTCCGTGGCCAACTTCTGCAGGTGCGTACGGCGCTCCTGACGGTGCCCGCCGATGTCGAGCATCAGCCGGCTGCGCACGCCTGTCTGCTGCTGAACGGCCAGCCGCGTCAGCTCCTGCAGAGCGTCGAGGGTCTCACCGTGGTGGCCGACCAGCGAGTCGAGATCAGTGCCCACCACGGCGACGATCGCGCGGCCGTTCTCGACGTCGAGGTCGATGTCGCCGTCGTAGTCGGCGATGTCCAGCAGCCGCTCGAGATAGTCGGCGGCGATGTCGCCTTCGCGGACGAGCAGGTCCGACTCGTCGGTCTCCTCCACCTCCGCGTCGTCCTCGACCTCGACGACCTCGGTGCTCGTCTCGGTCGCCTCGATGTCCGTGTCGCTCACTGCACTGTCCCTTCTCCGGCTCCCGAAGAGCTGGACGAACCCGGCGCTAGCGCCGCTTCTTGGCCTTGGTGGGGCGCTTGCCGCTCGGCCGGTTGTTGCTCGGCCGGTTCGGCTTCTGCCCCACACGCGGGGCGGCGCCACCTGACTTTCCTGAACCACCCGGGCTGCCCGAGGTCGGCTTCGACTCCTCGCGTTTGCCCATGTCGACGGCCGTGCTCCCGCCCGGCGCCCGCGGGTTGCGGTTGGGTCGCTGGCCCGGTTTCGGTGCCAGGGCCTTGCCGAGCTCCCCGACCGGCACGGCGGCCCTCTCCTCCTCCGGTGGGTGGAAACGGATGATGTAGGCCTGCTGACCGAGGGTCCACAGGTTGCTGGTGAACCAGTACAGCAGCACGCCGAGCGGGAAGTTGAACAGCAACCCGGAGCCGAGCACGCCCAGCGGGATGACGTAGAGCATCAGCCGCTGGACGGTGGCCGCCGTGCCCTCGGGCGTGGTCGTGGCGTTGGCGCGAGCAAGCAGTTGGGTGCAGAACGTGGCGCCTGCACTGACCAGGAGCAAGATGATGAGCACCCAGCGGCTGTTGCTCACGTCCCCGCCGAGCAGGTGGATCTTGTGGCTGGAGTCGTGGAACGACGCGGCGAGCGGAGCACCGAGGATCCGGGCCTGCGCGGCGTTGCAGGTCTCGCCGTGCGCGCCGCCGCTGAAGGAGTACAGGTTGAGCAGGCGTTCGGCCTTGCTGCTGATCGCGCCCGTCCGGTCGAGCTGCTGACACAGCGTCACCGAGTTGGACAGGTGGCGCAGGGTGTGGAACAGGCCGATGAACACCGGGATCTGCAGCACCATCGGCAGACAGCCGGAGAGCGGGTTGAACCCCTCCTCCTGCTGCAGCGCCATCATCTGCCGGTTGAGTTCGGCGCGGTCGTTCTTGTACTTCTCCCGCAGCTTCTGGATCTTCGGCTGCATCTTCTGCATGTTGCGCGTGTAGTGCACCTGCTTGATGAACAGCCGGAACAGCAGCACACGGGCGGTGATGACCAGGAAGATGATCGAGAGCGTCCAGCCCCAGCCGCTGCTGTCGGAGAACCCGATCGCAGTGAATAGGTCGTGCCAGCGCAGCATGACCCACGAAACGGCGGTGTACAGGAAGTTCAGCACTCAACTACTCCTAGGCCGCGGTGGCGTCGGCAGAGACACCCGCTGGTCGGATCGACGACTGCCCAACGCTGGACGGCACCGGGTCGTGCCCGCCACGGTGGAACGGATGGCAGCGCAGGAGCCGGCGCAGCGCGAGCCACGAGCCACGGGCCAGGCCGTGGACCTCGATCGCCTCGACCGCGTACGCGCTGCACGTCGGCGTGTAACGGCAGCAGGCTGGACGCAGCGGACTGATCCCTTCGCGGTACAGCTGGATCACGGCCAGCACCCCGCGGGTGAGGGGCCCGCGCCGACGCGGCGCGGTCACCGGGGGCCCGCAGCCGTCAGCCGGGCCAGCAGTCGGTCCAGATCACTGCCCAACTCCGCGGACGCGGCCGCGGCCGCGGCGGGCAACGCACGCACGACGGTGGACGAACCCTGCGGCAGCTGCGCCAGCCGCGCGCCGACCTGGGCGCGGAGACGACGGGCAACCTGATGACGCACGACGCTCCCACCGACGGCCTTACTCACAACGAAACCGACCCGCGCCGGGGCGGGTCCACCTCCACGAAGATGGTGCACAACCACGGTCCGGCCGGCGAACCGCCGGCCGGACCTCACCACTGTGGTGAAGTCCGCCGAGTGACGGACCCGGTTGCGTGCGGGAAGCACAGTGCGCGCGTTCGCGCGCGGTCAGGCGGAAAGCTCGCTGCGGCCCTTACGGCGCCGGGCCGACAGGATCGCGCGGCCGGCACGGGTACGCATCCGCAGCCGGAAGCCATGCGTCTTCGCGCGACGGCGGTTGTTCGGCTGGTAGGTCCGCTTGCTCACGATCTGGCTCCAACGTCTTCATGCTCGACGGCCGTGGCCACGCGGGTGTGGCCTGCAACAGCGCCGAAACTGGGCTCGTCCGTGCGCCGACAGTCCGGGTGAACCGGGGACACAGACGCTGTAACGGTACGGATGCCACGGGCCCCAGGTCAAACCGGGTGGCCTGCGGGAACAGGCGACCGTAGCGGTAACACATCGCACCGCTCCGACGACACGCCGGGCCCTATTGTCCGAGTTCCGATTGCACTGTTACGTTCGCCCACCACACACCAGCGGCACCCAGTTCGGGGCTTCGTGCCGGTGGCGGGCACCGGTGATCCGATTCCCCGTACACAGTCTGTGGACAAGTCTGTGGATTTTCGGCGTCGCGTGTAGAGAAGTCGCGTGTAGAGAAGAATCGGGACGGCGTCCCCGCCCGGCCTACCGCCGGCGGACACCTTCCCCGCTGAGACATGGAGTGAACCGGTTCGTGGACGACAGCACCGAACTCGTCACCATCTGGAACCGGGCTCGATCTCGATTCGACGACCCGAACATCCGCCCGCAGCAGAAGGCCTGGATCGGACTGACCCGGCCGCTCGGCCTGGTCGGCGACACCGCACTGCTCGCCGCCCCCAACGACTGGGCCAAGGAGTACCTGGAGACGCGCCTGCGGCCGCTGATCACCGCGGTGCTGAGCGAGGAGCTGGGCCGGGAGATCAGCGTCGCCGTCACCGTGCAGCCGCCGGAGGACCCGACCGAACGCGACGACGCGCCCGCCCAGCCCGTCACCACCGAGCAGCCCGAACAGGTCGACGACGACGACTGGGACGCCGACCAGCCGCCGGGCGGTCCGTTGCCGCTCAACTACCGCGGCCGGCACTCGGTCGAGGAGTACGAACGCGACTCCCGGCTGAACCCGAAGTACACGTTCGACACCTTCGTCATCGGCTCCAGCAACCGGTTCACCCACGCCGCCGCAGTCGCGGTGGCCGAAGCCCCGGCCCGTGCCTACAACCCGCTGTTCATCTACGGCGACTCCGGCCTCGGCAAGACCCACCTCCTCCACGCCATCGGCCACTACGCCCAGCGCCTGCAGCCGGGTCTGCGCACCCGCTACATCTCCAGCGAAGAGTTCACGAACGACTTCATCAACTCCGTGCGCGACGACAAGATGCAGGCGTTCCAGAACCGCTACCGCTCGGTCGACCTACTGCTGATCGACGACATCCAGTTCATCGAGCGTGCCGAGCGAACGCAGGAGGAGTTCTTCCACACGTTCAACACGCTGCACAACCAGAACAAGCAGATCGTCATCAGCTCCGACAAGTCCCCGCGGCAACTGCACTCACTGGAGGACCGGCTGCGGACCCGATTCGAATGGGGGTTGATCAGCGACGTCCAGGCCCCGGACCTCGAGACCCGCATCGCGATCCTGCGCAAGAAGGCCGCACAGGAGGGGATGAGCCCGCCGCCTGAGGTGCTGGAGTACATCGCCACCCGTATCCAGAGCAACATCCGCGAACTCGAGGGTGCGCTCATCCGGGTCACCGCATTCGCCAGCCTCAACCGGCAGGCCGTCGAGCTGGGACTGGCCGAGATGGTGCTGCGCGACCTCGTCGGCGAGAGCGACGCACCGGAGATCACCGCCGCGATCATCATGGCGGTCACCGCCGAGTACTTCGCGGTCACCATCGACGACCTCACCGGCAGCTCGCGCAGCCGCGTCCTCGTCACCGCGCGGCAGATGGCGATGTACCTGTGCCGCGAGCTCACCGAACTCTCGCTGCCGAAGATCGGCGGTGAGTTCGGCAACCGCGACCACACCACCGTCATGCACGCCGAGCGCAAGATCCGCGGCCTGATGGCCGAGAAGCTCAGCGTCTACAACCAGATCACCGAGCTCACCAGCAGGATCAAGGTCCGGGCCCGGGCATGACAGCTGCCCCGCCGTTCCATGCACACAGTGTGGAACGCCCTGTGGACAACCTCGCGGTTAATGTGGAATCCGGACGAACAACTCCGCCGCTCCACCGCCCGTACACCGATTCGCAGCGCGCCGACCGCCTGTCGTCCACAGCCCCTAGGCTCACCGACACTAGTGTTCATCGGGGGTCGCTGGGGATTTTCGACTGTCGTCCCCAGTGTCCACAGCTGCGAAGACGACAGCCGAAGAATTGCAATTCATGAAGGACAACGACCAGAGCGATTGCCCGGTGGACAATGTGGATCCCTGTCTCGAGCAGGCCCGCCGTCCCGGTATTCGTTCCCACCACGGAGGTACCCAGTGAAGTTCCGGGTCGAACGCGACGCGTTGGCCGACGCCGTCGCGTGGGCTGCGCGCAGCCTTGCCAGCCGGCCGACCCTGCCCGTGCTCGCCGGGCTCCTGCTCCGGGTCGAGGGTGAGCAGCTGTCCGTGTCCGGCTTCGACCTGGAGGCCTCGACCGAGGTCGACCTGCCGATCAGTGCCAGCGACCCCGGCCGGGCCCTGGTGTCCGGCCGGCTGCTCGCCGACATCACCCGGGCCCTCCCGCCGCACCCGGTCGACGTGGCACTCGACGGCACCCGGCTCACCATCGCCTGCGGCGCGGCTCGCTTCACGCTGCCGTGCATGCCGGTGGACGACTACCCGACCCTGCCTGCGATGCCGACCACGGCCGGCACGGTCAACGGCGCCGACTTCGCCGCGGCCGTCGGGCAGGTGGCCATCGCCGCCGGCCGCGACGACACGCTGCCGATGCTCACCGGCGTGCGTCTCGAGATCGCCGGAGACACCATCACTCTCGCAGCCACCGACCGTTACCGCCTGGCCGTCCGCGAGTTCACCTGGCAGCCGGGCAACCCAGCCGCCGCCGAGGCACAGGTCCTCGTGCCGGCGCGGGCGCTGTCCGACGCCGCGAAGAGCCTCGCGCACAGCGAGTTCCTGACAATCGCCCTGTCGGCGGGCGGCGCCGGGGAAGGCATCATCGGCTTCTCCGGCACGACCAACGGGCGCGAGAGCCGCGCCACCACCCGCCTGCTCGACGCCACGTTCCCGCCCTACCGTTCGCTACTGCCGTCGGAGTGGGCGTCCAGCGCCGAAGTGCCGGTCGCGCCCCTGGTCGACTCGGTCAAGCGCGTCGCCCTCGTCACCGACCGCAACGCCCCGGTGCGGATGGAGTTCGCCGACGGCACGGTCACGCTGACAGCCGGCGGTGACGACGAAGGCCGCGCAGAAGAGCAGCTCGAGGTCAGCTACGAGGGTGAGCCGATCGTCACCGCGTTCAACCCGCAGTTCCTGCTCGACGGCCTGGGCGCGCTGTCCACCGGCACGGCCCGACTGCTGTTCACGTCCTCGACGAAGCCGGTCGTGCTCCGCCCCGAGGCCGCCGACGGCAGCGACTACACCTACCTGATCATGCCCGTCCGCCTCCCCGGCTGAGAGGCGGGCCCGCCGTGTTCGTCAGGCACCTCAGCGTTGCGGACTTCCGCAGCTGGGCCGGCGCCGACGTCACCTTCGATCCGGGGCCGTCGGCGTTGATCGGGCCGAACGGCCAGGGCAAGACGAACCTCGTCGAGTCGATCGGCTACCTCGCCACCCTGGGCAGCCACCGGGTCTCGGCGGACGCGCCGCTCGTGCGGGCGGGCTGCGAACGTGCCGTCGTGCGTGCGGCAATCGTCGACGCCGGCCGTGAGCTGCGGGTCGAGCTGGAGATCGTGCCCGGACGGACGAACAAGGCCAAGCTCAACGGCTCGCCGGTGCCGCGTGCGCGGGAGGTTCTCGGGGCGCTGCGCACGGTGCTGTTCGCGCCGGAGGACCTCGCGATCGTCAGGGGCGACCCGGGCGAGCGCCGCCGCTTCCTCGACGAGCTCGTCGTCGCGCGAGCCCCGCGGCTGGCTGGCGTGCGCGCGGACTACGAACGGGTGCTCAAGCAGCGGGCCGCGCTGCTGAAGTCGGCGGGCGCCGCGCGTCGTGGGGGCACCGCCGACCTGCGCACGCTCGACGTCTGGGACGGGCATCTGGCGGCGCACGGCTCCCAGCTGCTCCGGGCCCGGCTCGACGCCACGCGGGCGCTGCGCCCGTTCGCCGCAGCGGCGTACGCCGAGGTGGCCCCGGCGAGCGCCGGGCTCGGGCTCGCGTACTCCACCGCCCTGGCCAAGGACGTCCCCGAGCTCGCTGCCGACCCGCGGGAAGATGTGCCGGTGCCCGATCCCGGCGTACTCGAAGCAGCGCTCATCGCCGCGCTGGCCCATGCCCGCCCCGCCGAACTCGACCGTGGCGTCAACCTCGTCGGCCCGCACCGTGACGACCTGGACCTGTCGATCGGAGAGCTCCCGGTGCGCGGGTATGCGAGCCACGGCGAGGGGTGGTCGGTGGCGCTGGCGCTGCGCCTCGGCAGCTACGAGCTGCTGCGCGGCGAGTCGGTGTCCGGGGGGGACCCGGTGCTGATCCTCGACGACGTGTTCGCCGAGCTGGACCACGGCCGTCGCCGGCAGCTGGCGACGGTTGCCGGCAAGGCGGAGCAGGCGATCGTCACAGCGGCGGTGCCCGGTGACGTGCCGGAGGAGCTGTTCGGCGCGCGCTATGACGTGTGCGACGGCGAGGTCCGGCGTGTCCGCTGACCGGCCGCCCACCGAGCCTCCGCTGGAGGAGGATGAGGTTCACGGCGCCGCCACTGGCCGTTCACAGAGTGAGAGGCCGGTCACGCAGTCGTCCACAGGCACCCGTGGACAGTCTCCCCGAACTGTGGACGACCGGGGGAATGAACGCCCTGAACCAGTCATAACGGCCGCCGCTGTGTCCACAACGGGGGATGAGGCTGTGGAGGAGAAACTGCCGGCGGATCTGGCCGCGTCGGTGCTCGCGGAGGCCCGGGCGATGAGTTCCGGCCGCTTCCGTCGGAGTGACCGGGACGCTGCGCGGCGGGTCCGCCGGGCCAATCTGAGTGGCCGCGGCGGCACTGGCCGCAACCTCGGCGGCTACTCCGGATCCGGGCCGGATCCGGCCCGTGATCCGCAGCGGATCGGCGAGGTGCTGGGTGGCTACGTGGCCGATCAGGGGTGGGAGCGGCCGCTGGCGCAGGCACGGGTGTTCGCCGAGTGGGCGTCGTTGGTCGGGTCGGACGTGGCCGGGCACTGCACGCCGCAGACACTGACCGACGGCGAGCTGCGCATCGCCGCCGAGTCGACGGCGTGGGCCACGCAGCTGCGTCTGCTGGCGTCGACCGTCCTTGCCCGGCTCGTCGCCGAGCTCGGCCCGGACATCGTCCGTAAACTGGTCATCACCGGCCCGGTGGCGCCGAACTGGAAGCACGGGCCGCGCGCCGTCCGGGGCAGCCGGGGGCCGCGCGACACCTACGGCTGACGGGCCGGCGTGGGGCGGCCCGGCGTCGCTCACGTGTCCAGCACGGCGCCGACCCGTACTCCGTGTGGGATCCCGTTCCCGATGCCTGCGCGTGCGTCAGTGGCGTAATGAGGGCGCGTCCTGGCGGTGCTGCTCCCCGCTTTCGGCTAGAGTGGAAACTCAGACAGGCAGAACGTCCGGAGCGCCGAATGGTCTCCGGCCCGCGACAGTGCTGCGCCCTCACGGGCGAGAGAGGTACGTGCCCGTGGCCAGCTCCACGAAGAACGCCAAGAGCGAGTACGACGGCAGCTCCATCACCGTCCTCGAAGGTCTCGAAGCGGTCCGCAAGCGTCCTGGCATGTACATCGGCTCCACGGCTGAGCGCGGCCTGCACCACCTGGTCTGGGAGGTCGTCGACAACTCCGTCGACGAAGCGCTCGCCGGCTACGCCGACCGCATCGAGGTCACCCTGCTCGCCGACGGCGGGGTCAAGGTGGTCGACAACGGTCGCGGGATGCCCGTCGACATGCACCCGACCCAGAAGCGCCCGGCCGTCGAGGTCATCCTCACCGTGCTGCACGCCGGCGGAAAGTTCGACAGCGAGTCCTACGCGGTCTCCGGTGGCCTGCACGGTGTCGGCATCTCCGTGGTGAACGCACTGAGCACCCGCCTCGAGGTCGACATCCAGCGCGACGGCTTCGAGTGGAGCCAGCCCTATGTGGATCAGAAGCCGGCCGAGCCGCTGAAGAAGGGTGCCGCCACGAAGCGGACCGGCACCACGGTCACGTTCTGGCCCGACGCCTCGATCTTCGACACGATCAAGTTCGATTACGAGACGATCCGTCGCCGGCTACAGGAGACCGCGTTCCTCAACAAGGCGCTGACGATCGTGCTGCGCGACGAACGGATCGCCGAGATCGTCGAGGAGGACGACTCGGTCGACTCGCACGCCCCGAAGGCCGCGCGGGAGATCACCTACTGCTACGCCGACGGCATCGCCGACTTCGTGCGCCACATCAACCGCACGAAGGACAAGGAGCCGATCCACAAGGACGTCATCTCCTTCTCCGGCGAGGACAAGGAGAAGGCGCTGTCGGTCGACGTGGCCATGCAGTGGAACGGCTCGTACTCCGAGAGCGTGCATACCTTCGCCAACACGATCGCCACGATCGAGGGCGGCACGCACGAGGAGGGCTTCCGCGCGGCGCTGACCAACGTCGTCAACCGGTGGGCGATCGCCAACAAGCACGTCAAGGACAACAAGGAAGACCGCCTCACCGGTGACGACATCCGTGAGGGCTTGGCGGCGATCATCTCGATCAAGCTCGGTGAGCCGCAGTTCGAGGGGCAGACCAAGACCAAGCTCGGCAACTCCGTGGCCAAGACGTTCGTCCAGAGTGTCTGCAACCAGTGGCTCGAGGACTGGTTCAACCGCAACCCGTCCGAGGCGAAGACCATCGTCACGAAGATGACGCAGGCCGCCCGGGCGCGTAAGGCCGCGCAGCAGGCGCGCAAGCTGGCCCGCAAGAACGCACTCGACACGTTCGGCATGCCGGGCAAGCTGGCGGACTGCCGCTCCACCGATCCGGAGAAGAGCGAGCTCTACATCGTCGAGGGCGACTCGGCGGGTGGCTCGGCCAAGTCGTGCCGCGACTCGATGTTCCAGGCGATCCTGCCGATTCGCGGCAAGATCATCAACGTCGAGAAGTCGCGCATCGACCGCGTCCTGAAGAACAACGAGGTGCAGTCGCTGATCACGGCGCTCGGCACTGGTATCCACGACGACTTCGATCTCGCCAAGCTGCGCTATCACAAGATCGTGCTCATGGCCGACGCCGACGTCGACGGACAGCACATCACCACGCTGCTGCTGACCCTGCTGTTCCGGTTCATGCGTCCACTCATCGAGGCCGGGCACGTCTACCTCGCGGCCCCGCCGCTGTACAAGATCAAGTGGAGCAAGGGCGAACCGGACTACGTCTACTCCGAGAAGGAACGCGACGCGCTGATCAAGGCGGGCACCGAGGCGAACCGCAAGCTCGCCAAGGAAGATCCGATCCAGCGGTACAAGGGCCTCGGGGAGATGAACTCCAAGGAGTTGTGGGACACCACCATGGACCCGGCTCACCGGATCCTGCGGCTGGTCACCCTCGACGACGCCGCCACCGCCGACGAGCTGTTCAGCGTCCTCATGGGCGAAGACGTCGAGGCGCGGCGGTCGTTCATCATCCGCAACGCCAAGGACGTCAGGTTCCTGGACATCTGACCCACCAAGCCACACAAGCTCCCTGATGCGGGCGAACAGCGCCGGCGCTGGAGCCGAAGCCGACAGGGTGAGGCGCGGCCGTCCGAGGACGATCTCGTCCGAACCACCCACTCAACGCAACCAGAGGGGCCCACGCGGTGACCGACACCACCGATAGCACGCCGTTCGACCGGATCGAGCCGGTCGACATCCAGGCGGAGATGCAGCGCAGCTACATCGACTACGCGATGTCGGTCATCGTCGGGCGCGCGCTACCTGATGTGCGCGACGGCCTCAAGCCGGTGCACCGCAAGATCCTCTACGGCATGTACGACTCCGGCTTCCGGCCGGACCGCAACTTCGTCAAGTGCGGCCGGGTTGTCGGCGACGTCATGGGCAACTACCACCCGCACGGCGACAGTGCGCTGTACGACGCCCTCGTACGGATGGCCCAGCCGTGGTCGCTGCGCTACCCGCTGATCGACCCGCAGGGCAACTTCGGCTCGCCCGGCAACGACCC
>Ga0164242_10001531_pt1 | contig 27445 bp, 19 predicted proteins | sample OricomgcompostMG_FD_108783 | JGI IMG/M metagenome (GOLD analysis project Ga0164242, IMG submission 108783) | Miracle-Growth compost microbial communities from Emeryville, California, USA - Original compost - Miracle growth compost (MG) ...
GTAATAAGAATCAGGCAAAATCTAATCAATGAGAAAATCTCCCTTTCAAATCATCCTGGGGGCATGGTTGCTGGCGGTTCCGGTTTTTTTAATGGGACAGCCGCACAGCAGCGCAAAGAGCGGACAAAGCGGGAAAAGTGGCGTTAATAACCGTGAAAACAGCGCCCGTGTGTACGATCTGCGCTGCGAGTATTTACCTACACCCCTGGGCGTGGATAACAGCCATCCGGCCTTATCCTGGAAATTAAAACAGCAGGATACAACCGGAGGTAGTGCTCTGAAAAATAACTCCGCCGATATCTATTACCGGATTATCGTAGGCAAGGACGCTGACGTAGTAGCCCGTGCGGCGCCGTCCTCTTCTGATACGTCTATTGTATGGAACAGTGGATTCAGATTATATGAAAGTCCTTTTGTCCGCTACCAGGGAACTGCGCTTAGCCCCTTAACCCGGTACTACTGGAAAATCGTCTCTACTACGGATACCGGTAGCGCAGCTAGCAGCATACAGGACGCAGCCATGAGTTATTTTGAAACCGGGCTCGGCTCCGTGTATAACTGGAAAGGCGCCTGGATCTCTGATAATCATCCCATCAGTTTTAAACCTGCCGGTTATTTCAGAAAAGAATTCGCCCTCCACAAACAGATAAAGTCGGCCAGGATTTATATAGCTGCTGCAGGCTTATACAGACTCAGTCTTAACGGTGAAAAAGTGGGTGACAGGGAGCTGGATCCTGTCTATACCCGTTTTGACCGCAGGCTCTACTATACGACTTATGATGTCACCGCCTCCCTGAAAAGCGGGCTGAATGCCCTGGGCGTCGTGCTGGGCAACGGGTGGTATAATTTACAGTCAACCGCTGTCTGGGATTTTGACAAGGCGCCCTGGCGCTCGAGGCCGTGTTTTGTACTGGATCTCATTATTACCTACAGCGACGGGTCTGTTCAAACCATTTGTACAGGCAAGGACTGGAAGACCAGAACCGGAAAGATTACCTTTAACAGCATTTATACGGCCGAACATCAGGATAACCGGCTGACCCTTGACGGCTGGGATCAGCCGCATCCTGAGCAGGACGACTGGCATAAAAAGCAGGACACGCTTTGGCAGGACGTTATTTACCGCTCCGCGCCTACCCTGCATATCAGTTCAGCCGTGATGGTGCCGATCCGAAAATCAGCGGCTATTACGGGTGTCACCATGCAAAAATTCAGCGACACGGATTACGTCTTCAATATCCATCAGAATATAGCCGGGATCTCCGAGATCCGGGTTAAAGGAGAAGCCGGAACCGTTCTCAGGCTCAGGCACGGGGAGCGGCTATATAAAGACGGCCATGTCGATCAGTCCAATATAGATGTACACTACCGCCCCACAGATGACAGCGATCCCTTTCAGACAGATATCTATACCTTGTCCGGCAAAGCAGAAGAGGTCTTCCGGCCCTGGTTCGGGTATAAAGGATTTCAATATGTGGAAGTAACCAGCTCCCGGCCCGTCACCCTCAGCGACAATTCGCTGCAGGCTTATTTTATGCATAGTGATGTCAGCCCGGCAGGCAAAATCCATAGTTCAGACACTATCTTAAATAAGATATGGGCGGCCACCAACCAGTCCTATCTGTCCAACCTGATGGGCTATCCGACCGACTGTCCGCAAAGAGAGAAAAACGGCTGGACCGGCGACGGCCAGATAAATATAGAAACCGGACTCTATAATTTTGACGGGATCACCGTTTATAAAAAATGGATGCAGGATCACCTGGATGAGCAGCAGCCCAACGGCGTGCTGCCCTCCATAGTCCCCACCGACGGCTGGGGGTATGAATGGGGCAATGGTCCGGACTGGACCAGTACCATCGCAGTGATCCCCTGGAACCTGTATTTGTTCTACGGCGATGACCAGGTACTGCGTGACTGTTATGAAGGCATTAAACGGTATGTGGATTATACCACCGGCATCAGTGAGACCGGCATCTGCAGCTGGGGTCTGGGGGACTGGGTGCCGGTCAAATCAAGGACGCCTGTGCCTTTTACCTCTACCATCTATTATTATACCGATGTGCGGATCCTGGCTCAGGCGGCCAGGTTATTTGGTAAAACAGCGGACTACCAGCGGTATACAGCGCTGGCGGAGAAAATAAAAAAAGTCTTTAACGACACTTATCTTGATAAACAGACCGGCATCTATGATAAAGGCTACCAGACAGAGATGAGTGCGCCGTTATACTGGGGCATCGTACCGGAAGAAATGGCCTCCAAGGTGGCTGCGCAGCTGAATCAAAGAGTCATTGCCGACGGGTATAAGTTAGATGTGGGACTGTTAGGCTCCAAGACGATTTTAGATGCCTTAAGCAAATACGGGTATCATAATACGGCCTATCAAATGGCTGCCACGAGGAGCTTTCCCTCCTGGGGCTGGTGGATGGTCAATGGTGCCACCACCTTATATGAGAACTGGAATATTCAGTCCAAAAATGACATTTCTTTAAATCATATCATGTTCGGGCAGATCGGAGCCTGGATGTACAGTGGCCTGGCCGGTATCTTACCGGACCCTGCAAGTCCTGGCTTTAAGCATAGTATACTCAGACCTGCTTTGCCGGACAGCCTCACCCGTTTTGAGGCGGAACATCAGACTCCGTACGGGACCGTGTCCATTGCCTGGAAAAGGACACCGTCCGGGAAAAAATCGAAAGGCCAGTACTCCTTGGTCCACATGACGGTGAAGGTGCCCATGGGAACAACGGCCAGCTTTATGGTGCCTGAGGGATATGCCCCCGAGACAAAACTGCCGTCCCTAACCTTCGTTCCCGTCACAGTGGAGTCCTCCCCCGGCTATCCGGAAGAGAAAGCGGCACTACAGGATCTAAAAGAAGGAGCATTAAAAGCCGAGCTTGGCCCCGGAAGTTATACATTTGTATTGCAAAAGCGGATGAATTAAAGTACGGGCTTTAGTGGACGCAAGGTGTAATACTGCCAATAGAAACCTGGTTTAGTAACCATTAACACTGCATTGAATTTTGTTTGGCAACCATCCAGTATTAAATGCGGTAATTTCACATAGAGGACTGCCTGAACGCCGGTGATACCGGCTACATGCGGCCCTAACTTAAATGTAAACGGAACATGCAAAAGTTATTTTTTTTAGTTTGTGGCTGGCTGATGGTGAGTAGTGCCATCGCCCAACCCGCTACCGGATCCGCAAAAACAGATTATGCGGATTTGGTTAACCCGCTTATGGGAACAGACTCTAAACCCAGTCTGTCAAACGGTAATACCTATCCGGCCATCGGGCTCCCCTGGGGGATGAACCTCTGGACACCTCAGACCGGCAGAATGGGTGACGGCTGGGCCTACCAGTATACGGCAGATAAAATTAACGGGTTCAAGCAGACCCATCAGCCTTCTCCCTGGATGAATGATTATGGCGCATTTGCCATTATGCCGATTACCGGTGCTGTCCGCTTTGAGGAAAAGGACCGGGCCAGCTGGTTCTCGCATAAAGCCGAAGTGTCAAAACCTTATTATTATAAAGTCTATCTGGCTGATGAAGACGTGACAACAGAAATTACGCCGACCGAAAGAGCGGCCAGCTTCAGATTCACTTTTCCCAAGACCGATAGCAGCTCCGTTGTCATAGATGCGCTGGACAAGGGTTCTTATATTAAAGTCCTGCCGGCAGAACATAAAATCATCGGCTACACCAAACGCAACAGCGGCGGGGTAACCGAGAATTTTAAAAACTATTTTGTAATCGTCTTTGATCAGCCCTTTGATTATGTATATACGTATAAGGACGGGCAAAAGACAACGGCTGATGAACAGCGCTGCGATCATGCGGGAGCCGTCATCGGCTTTACGAACACTGCCAAGGGACAAAAGATAAATGCCAGGGTCGCTTCTTCTTTTATCAGCTTTGAGCAGGCCGATCAAAATTTAAAAGAGATTGGTTCAGATAATTTTGAAACGGTAAAGTCCAAGGCCCACCAGATCTGGAATGAAGTACTGGGCAAGGTGGAAGTTTCGGGCGGCAGTACCGATCAGTTAAAGACTTTTTATTCCTGCCTGTATAGAATGGTATTCTTTCCATTGAAATTCTATGAAATCAATGCCGAGGGCAAACCCGTCCATTATAGCCCGTATAACGGTAAGACAGAACCAGGCTATATGTTTGGAGGTACCGGCTTCTGGGATACCTTCCGGGCATTATATCCGTTTTTGAACCTGGTATATCCTGATATCGTAAAACAGATGCAGGAAGGCCTGGTCAATGACTATAAAGAAGGCGGCTGGCTGCCTGAGTGGTCTGCCCCTGGTTACCGCAATATCATGATTGGGAATAACTCGGCCAGTATCGTGGCAGAGTCCTATATAAAAGGCCTCAGAGGTTATGACATCGAAACCTTATATCAGGCGCTGTTGCATGATGCGAATAATGAAGGGCCTATGGAGGCTGTTGGCCGGGCAGGTGTAAAATATTACAATGAGCTGGGCTATGTACCTTATGATGTGCAAATCAATGAAAATGCAGCCAGAACCCTGGAATATGCCTATGATGATTATTGTATCTATACCCTGGGTAAAGCGCTGGGTAAACCCGCCAGTGAAATTGATATTTACCGTAAAAGAGCGATGAATTATAAAAATCTCTTTGATCCTACCCATTTACTCATGCGCGGTAAGAACAAAGACGGCCAGTTCCAGTCTCCTTTCAATCCCTTTAAATGGGGGGATGCCTTTACGGAAGGCAATAGCTGGCATTATAGCTGGTCTGTCTTCCAGGATGTGCAGGGGCTGATTAACCTGATGGGTGGCAATCATAAATTTACCGGTATGCTGGATTCTGTTTTTGTGATGCCTCCAACCTTTGATGACAGTTATTACCATGGCGTCATTCATGAAATCAGAGAAATGCAGATCGCCGATATGGGGCAGTATGCCCATGGTAATCAGCCGATCCAGCATATGATATACCTGTATGATTACGCCGCTCAGCCCTGGAAAACCCAGTATTGGGCCAGAGAAACCATGAATAAGCTTTATAAAGCCACGCCGGACGGTTATTGCGGCGATGAAGATAACGGGCAGACTTCCGCCTGGTACGTGTTCTCCGCACTTGGCTTTTATCCCGTAACGCCCACCAGCACCGAGTACGCAACGGGTGCTCCCTTGTTTAAAAAGGCCAAAATCCATTTTGAAAACGGGAAGACCCTGGAAATAGATGCACCGGCCAATACTGAAAATACAAGATATGTTCAGTCAGCCACCTTTAATGGTAAACCGTATACAAAAAACTACCTGGACCATTTTGCTTTGCAAAAGGGAGGTAAGATCCTTATTGAGATGAGTGAGACGCCTAATAAACAAAGAGGAACAACCAGGGGGGACAGACCCTTCTCATTATCTGATACAAAAAATTAATCGTACATGAATAAAACAACAGGATGGCTGATGACGCTCGTGCTGTTTTGCACCGCGGGGGTGGCTCAGGGTCAGCGCCACTGGAATCAGGTCTTATCCGATAAAGACCTGTCCAGGGATACACTCACTAAAAAGGGCATTACCCTGGTATTTATCAATAAGGAAGCAGGCTTCTCAAAACAGGAGCAGGCAAGGATGGAGCAAACCTTCTTTAAGGTGTACCCCAAAGAGATCAACACATATAATAAAAAGGCAGCGAAGACGGTTGCCCTGATTATAGATCCGGAGTATAAAGGCGTGGCGGCCACCGCGGGAACTGTAATCCGGGTAAATCCGGAATGGATGCAAAAGCATCCCGAGGATTTGGATGTCGTCACCCATGAAGCCATGCATATCGTTCAGGCCTATGGGGGACATAGTGGTCCGGGATGGATAACAGAGGGTATTGCCGACTATGTCCGCCATGAGTTTGGCGTCAACAACGAGGCTGCCGGATGGTCCTTGACGCCTTTTGATGAGCGGCAGAGCTATACGAATGCCTACCGTATTACGGCCCGTTTTCTGCTCTGGATTACTAAGAACTATAAAAAGCAGTTTGTCCGGTCCTTGAATACCGTTATGCGGGAAGGAACATATACGGATGGTTTCTGGAAAGATCAGACCGGCAAAACCGTGGATGAACTGTGGTCGCTGTATAGTAAAAATCCGACTATTTAATGGAAAAAGATAAAAATCAGGGCTGACTTCCCGCATGCATCTTATGGAAGGATTGGTAACGTGAATAATATTAAAGGCCTCTACTTAAAGAGGCCTTTATGCTTGAGGGAATCAAAGGCGGGGCCGTGGCCCAGCTTATTGCTTACTTAAGTCGTTTTTCGGTAGTTCCAGATGGCAAATCCGTTCAGGGCCAGGGCAAACAGAGCAAGGTAGCCTAGTTCCTGGATCACCTGGGAGAATCCGGCACCTTTAAGTACAATTAAGCGGACGACCTTTATAAAATGCGTAACCGCCGTAAGCTCAGAAAGCGGGGTGCCCCACCCGGGCATGCTATCTGAGCTGGTAAAGAAGCCGCTCATAAGCATAAAAATCATTATAAAGAAAAATGAGATGAACATGGCCTGTAATTGAGTGTCGGCAAAGGCCGGTGGTAAAGACTATCATGCCGATCATCCAAAAGGGGATGAGCTTTCCTACAATGAACTGCCATTTTTGAATGGGTGTTACATTGATCTGTTGGGTGGTGCCTATTTCTTTTTCCTTGACAATGTTGAGCGCGGTAATAAAGCCCCGGGTCATGGTAAGTAACAAGACCAGGATGCCCGGCACCATATAATATTTGTATGCTGCCCTGGGGTTATACCTGTTTGACGGGCTCCAGGGAAATCTTGGCAGCGGGCACATGCTGAGCGTTTTCAGGTTTTTTAAGATATTACACAGTTAATCGGTTTTTATTTAAAAAACTGTTTACAAAAGATTGTAGCGTCCCTTGCATCCTTTCAGATTTTAAAAAGTTTTTTTAGAAAAATTAATAAGCAGTACAAGGCTCAGACTGGGAAATTTTTTCTACAAATCATTTTTTTTACAAATAATTGTTTTCTCTTATAGCATCCTAAAATTACTTTTTTTATATTGCTCTACAACTATTGATACCAGTATGTTATAGCCATGTCATCTGATTTTATTAGAAAGCGTTTTTGCACCAGTTTCAATGAGGGATTTGTCTGGTGCGCGTGCTAATTTATGTGTGAATTATTTTTAATTTAAAGTTCGTTATAAATCTAGTCATCATCTATTAACACAATACTACTTTAATCCTTTCTAATTTTAACCTTGAATTGGATGTGTAACCTTGTACAATTTTAATTATTGCTAACATCTTAACGTAAGAAATAGATACAGCATTCTTAAAATATTGTTTTGATCAACACCTAAGAATTTTCAAAATTATTGAGTGCATACCTCATTTTGTCGGAATAAATAATTTTTGATCCAGGGTCACAACCGCGATTTACCATCACAAGACAGGTAAAGACCTGTCCTTGATACCGTTTTAGCCTGTTTTTCTACTGAAAAAAGAGGGCCGAAACAGGTAGGGGCTGTTTATTGCATAGAAAGTCCCAATGGAAAATCCGGATAAAATTGTCAGGTAGTTTTTAAAATAAGTGTTTGGGGACCATGGCGCTTTGAAAGCGTATAGTTCTATTACTCCCCGGACACGAATACTTGTTTTGTTTATTAATTAAAATCAATTAATGATTATGAAAAAAGCCTATAAGATCGGCCTAGCCGGATTTCTTTTGGCCGTTTTTAGCACCGTTCAACTGATGGCACAACAGGCCAGGACAGTAGTTGGTGCTGTAAAGGATTCTGCCACTGGGGCGCCTATTGCGGGTGCATCCGTTGTAGTTGAAGGAGCCAGGACAGGCGCCATTACTACGATAACAGGTACATTTAAATTATCGGTTCCGGCGGCTGCCACAAGTGTAACGGCCTTATCGGTGGGATATGAGAAAGCTACGGTTCCGCTTACTGGTGACAGTCTGATTATATTACTCTCTCAGACGATTGACACCTCTTTAAATGCGGTGGTTGTTGTGGGGTACGGTACCCAGAAAAAAGGAGATCTGACCTCCGCCATTACCCAGATTGATGACAAGGATTTTAATAAAGGGGGTGCCAGAAACGCCATGGATCTGATTGCCGGTAAGGTAGCCGGTCTGACGATTACACGAACTTCAGGCTCCAACCCAAACTCCAGCCCGGCCATTCAGTTAAGAGGGGTGGCTTCCATTAACGGTTCCAACAGCCCGCTGATTGTCATCGACGGTGTTCCCGGTGGAAACCTGGATTTATTACAACAAAGTGATATTGAGTCCATCTCCGTATTAAAGGATGGTTCCGCTGCTGCGATCTATGGTTCCAGAGCCAATGGCGGCGTTATCCTGGTAACCACTAAGAAGGGGCATGCCGGAGCGCCTAAATATGAATACAATACCTGGATCAGAAAGGAATCCTTATCCAGATATCCTAAAGTATTAAGTGCAGCTGAGTATCGTCAGAAGATCGCGGATGGTGTGATTTCTGACAATAACGATAAGGGCGCTACTACGGATTGGTTTGATGATTTGATCAACCACAATAATTTCAGCCACTACCATAATATTTCCATGAGTGGCGGGGATGACAAAACCAGTTACAGAGCCAGTCTGTATTTCTCCAATTATGAAGGTATTGCCAAGGAGAATTCCCGCCAGCAATACGGAGGATCCGCCAATATCACCCATAAAGGTTTTAATGACCGGCTGACCACACAGGTTACATTTATGACCAATCATAATTCCGCTAACTTATTAGGTGGCGGTAACTGGGAGGATGCGTTATTTAAAGAAAATCCGACCCAGAGTCCTTATGACTCTACCAATCCCGGTGGTTACTGGAATGACAACCAGGTGGAAAACGTGGTTTCCAGACTGCATCAGGAGACTTCCAAAAGAGATCAGCAGACCACGATGGCGCAGTTTAAGTCGACGCTTACCATCACTAAGCAATTAAGCGCTACGGTAACGGGATCTTCTCAAAGAGATCAGTATGTGGATAATCAGTATAAAATGCTGAACTCCAGAGCTTCTCAAAATGATGGGGACAATCCGGGCGGCGGTTATGCTTATAAGTCTTCCGGGCTGGCCAATGATTATTTGATGGAGACTTATTTGAACTATACCAATACCTTTAAAGAAGATCACGCCGTGAGTGCGATTCTGGGGTATAGTTATCAGTACCATGAAGAAGAAAATTTCTCCGCCAATAACAAAGGTTTTTCTGCCGATGAGACTGCGGAGAATGACTTAGGTGCCGGTAATGCACTGGGTCAGGGGCATGCAGGCATGTCCAGTGAAAAATACACCAATACCCTGATTTCCTTTTATGGCAGGTTAAACTATGCCTATAAGGATAAATACCTGTTGGAAGCCGTTTTACGTCATGAGGGTTCCACCATGTTTGGTGAAAACAACAAATGGGGTAATTTCCCGGCTGTTTCCGCAGGATGGGTGCTCTCTAAAGAAGCATTCATGCAAAATGCCACCTGGGTCAATAACCTGAAGTTAAGGGTAGGTTATGGTATTACCGGTAACCAGAGCTTTGGTAATGGCACCTATCCGTTTGTAACGCTGGGTACCGGCGGCTATTATATCTATCCTGATGGCAGCTGGCACCAGACCTATGGCCCTTCTTTAAACCCGAATCCGGATTTAAAATGGGAGCGTAAAAAAGAATTTAATGCCGGGGTTGATTTTGGCCTGTTTGGCAACAGACTGTCCGGTTCCGTGGATTATTTCCAGAGAAGAACAGACGGCCTCGTTATCAAAGCGATTGTGGAACAACCGGCCAATGTAGCTTCAGAGACCCTGCAGAACGTGGGTGAGCTGGGAACCAACGGTATTGAGCTGACCTTAAGTGCGACACCGATTCGTACAGGAGACTTTAGCTGGAATATTGATGCGACCGCTTCACATGCCAGAACTAAGCTTCTGAAATATACAAGTGGTAACTGGCTGACCGGTGGAAGCATCGGCGGCTATGGAGACTTAGGGTATGCCTATAACTATATCTATCCCGGTGATTACCTGGGCGGATTCTTCGGAAAAACCTATGCAGGTCTTGATGAGAACGGCAAATGGCTGTTCTATGATAAGGATGGCAATAAGGTAGGTCCGGATGAGGCCAATACGGTGGAAAATGAAGGCGTTATCGGCAACGGTATCCCTAAACTGTATGCCTCACTGACCAACTCTTTTACCTATAAGAATTTCTCTTTAAGGTTCTCCCTGCGCGGTAAATTCGGGTATGACATTCTAAATACACTGGATTTGTCCTATGGCAACCGGTATACTTTACCTACCAACGTACTGGAATCTGCCTTTACCAAGTATAAGGATATCAATGATACGTATCAGTATAGTGATTACTATTTGCAGAGAGGGAATTTTGTCAAACTCGATGAAGTCACATTCTCCTATAATGTACCCATTAAAGCCAACAATTATATCCGCAGTCTGAGTGTATATGTCACCGGATCTAACCTGGCTTTATTCACCAGCTATAAAGGCAATGATCCGGATTTTGTGGATGACACCGGACTTTTCCCAAGTATTGACGGAAGAGGGGTTTATCCAAGCACCAGATCATTCCTGTTGGGCGTTAATGTTGGTTTCTAAATTGATAAAAAGAACAGAAGATGAAATTTTATAAATATTTGCTATTCATGACAGTTGCTGTAGGCGTTTTGTACTCCTGTACAAAACTGGATTCTACAGCCTACCACTCCATCCCGGCGGATGCCTATTATCAAAATAAAGATGAAGTGATATCAGCGGTATTAAGGCCTTACACGCATACCAATGCCTGGGCCACCAGTTCCGGACAGATTGGTTGGTGGCGCGTCAGCGCCCTGGCCGGCGATCAGTTGGCCTGGCCACAGAAAGGGGTGGATGGGTACGATGGTGCAAAATGGATCCGTCTGCATTATCATACCTGGAACTCAGATGACGATGATGTGAGAACTCCGTGGAAGCTATTATGGACCGGACTTGGCTATTGTAATTCAGCCATTGCCAATATCGGAGCCAGAGAAGCAACTTCTATGGGTATTACAGACGAGGAGCAGAAGAACTACATTGCTGAGCTGAAGCTCTTACATGCCTTCTATTATATCCGTATTATGGATCTTTGGGGCAATGTGCCCTGGATTACAACAGTAGATCAGGTGCATCCTTCTACCTTACCGGAAGCACAGATCTTTGATTCCATTGAAGCAGAAATTAAGGCCAATATTAACCTGGTGCCCGATCTTTCTGAAGAAATGCTGGGTCGGATGAGCAAGGCAGGCGCTTATGCGATGCTGTCAGAGTTATACCTGAATGCGGAAGTCTGGTCTGGTAAAGCCAGGTGGCAGGACTGTATCAACGCCTGTGACTCCCTGATAGATAATAAAGCCGGTGGGGTTATCAACAATAAATTATCCCTGGATTCTAATCTGACGGAAACTTATCTGCCCAGCAACAAGGCTTCTCAGGAACAGATTTTTGCAATTGTCTATAACCACCAGTCCGCGAACTGGAATGCAGGGTTCCCTTCTGATTTCTATCATTTTAATCAGAAATTTGTTTATGGCGGTACCGTTACAGGTAATAACGGGATTATCGTGATTCCTGGTGTGTATGATACGTATGATGATGCAGATCTGCGTAAAAAAGAATGGTTCTTTATCGGCCCGATGTGGTATTATGATACGACGGCTAAAAAAGACAATGCCAATCTGAAGTATCCAGTGATGGGCTACAGAGAGTATCAGGGTAAACAGTTGGTATTTGTGGATAATATCAGAAGAAACAGCGAATTAAAAGCTGGTCAGGATCCATCTTCCTTGGTGTCAGACATGACCCATGGGGAAGAAAACAGCGGGGTGCGTTTTAATAAATATAAGTTGGGCGCACAGGATGATCCTAATTATCAAAGTACCAGCTGGATGATTTACCGCCTGACCATGATCTATTATGCCAAGGCCGAGGCAGAAATGCGACTCAATGGCAATAAACCGACCCAGGATGCGGTAGATCTGATCAATACGGTCCGGGAGCGCGATTTTGATGCAAAGACCTTTGCGGCTAAAAAATTCACAACGGCCAATTTTACAATGGACTCTTTGCTGGCAGAAAGAGGACGTGAGTTCATTTTTGAAGGATACCGCAGACAGGATCTGATTCGTTTTGGTAAGTTTACCACCGGTACCTGGTGGGATCATAAACCCCTTAATGATAAAAATAAACTGCTGTTTGCTATTCCCATTGAGCAGTTATCACTCAATCCGAACTTAAAACAAAACCCTGGCTACTAATCACTAGCCGGGAATACATAAAAGGATTATATTAATAATCTTGTTTTAAATGGTGAATGGAAAGGAGGCAACCTTTAATTAGGCGGCCTCCTTTTTGCGTAGAAAGTTATGGATTTCTAAGGGAAGACTGCCGGATTAATAGCGGCGTTTTTAAAATAATATTAGCCGTCAGGTTAATATCAATTTTTTCTTCAATGTGGGCCAGCAGATTCTTGGCAGCTATTTCCCCCATTTTAAGCCCCGGGTAATCCACGGTTGTCAAAGAAGGGTCAATAATCCTTGAAATCATATCATTGTTGAATCCTGCGATCACAATATCTTCGGGAACCTTTTTGCCATGATGCTTGAGTTCGTGCATACAGCTTGCGGCGCAGTGATCATTGGCTACGAAAACGCCATCGGCCTTAAGTTTGATAATGGTATTGGCAGCCTTGATGCCTGCCTCTTCGGATAAGTCATTGATAAGAACACAGCTTTCCTCAAAGGGTATTTTAAATTCCAGAAGGGCTCTTTTATAACCGGAAAGTCTTTCCTTATACACATTGCTGAGCTGATTGCCGGTGATATGGACAATTTTGGTGGCTCCCTGTTCAATTAAATGGCGGGTTACCTTATAGCCGGCGGCTTCATTATTAATGGTAAGGGCCGGCAGGTCACTACCGGCAGGTGTTCTGTCAAAAAACAGCACCGGGATCCCCCGCTTTTGCAGATTCAGAAAATGCGCAATGTCACTCGTGTTCTCGGCCAGAGAGACCAGCAGTCCTGCCACCCGGTTATCAAACATGGTCTGAACATTAATAATTTCCTTGCCGACATCTTCCAGCGATTGGCTGATCAACAGATTATAACCTGCACTATTAATCACCTTTTCAATCCCTGCAATGACCTGGGACATAAAATAGCTGTTGAGCTTTGGCACAATAATCCCGATCGTGCTGGTTTTGTTGTTTCTCAGATTTATGGCAAAGGCATTGGCCCGGTAGCCCATCTTCTCGGCCATCTGAATGATTCTTTGCTGAGTGGGCAGGCTAACGGAGCTATGTCTTTTAAGCCCTCTGCTGATGGTAGAGGGCGCAAGGTCCAGCTTGGCGGCAATATCATAGATCGTAACTGGTTTGTTAATCATGTCAAGGCCTGGTTGATTAGGACAAATCTATGTGAATTTTTTCAATTTATTGCAATCGATTGTACAAAGATGGTAAATTTCCTTAATCTATATGGGCTCTGCGTTAGCCAGGCGTGGTGTAATTGGGGGAGAAGCCTTTTTTAGCCCTTATAACACAATCGGTTGTGATTATTTTTGCTTTCGTGGCATCTGCCGGGAAAATTTTTGAAAAACCCTGGGGATTTAACTGTCCGGGCAAAGCCCGTTTGGAAGGGTTCCCGGTTAGTATAGGTCCATTCTGCCAACAGAAACTTCCGCTTTCGGATCATAATCAATGCTTGTGGCGTAAATATCCAGCACCGGACGATAGCATACCTTTTCCCTAAAGCGGATATCCCTTATGCGTTCCGGCAATTCTTTCCAGTAACCACCACCGCTCATACTTTTAAGGCGTTCATCATCCATCGTAAAACCTTTACGGATATATTCGTTCAGGCGTTTTGTCGCCTACATCCTAAACTGAGTGGGTATTTTGGAATTTACACCGTAGCCCAGCGAAATAATCTTATCAAGGCGATAATGCTTTGAACCATACCGTTTCCAGTCTGCGGCAGTTCGTAAGAATTTCTTACTAACTGAATTTTCGTGTAATTCGCCCTGCGTAAAAATATTTTTTATATGCTGTGTGATACCCGGGCGTTCCACACCAAACAACATAGCTACCAAAGCGACACGGTTTCTGCTTCAAAACGAACATCTACCGAAATGTTTTGGTCTTCGGCTTTAAACAGGATAAAACTTGAATTATTTTGCGCTAAATCTTGTATGTCAGCAAAAGCGAAAAGATTTTTTGGACACATATCATTGACATTTTAACCTCAGTTAAAAAATCTGCTTTTTTGTTTTATAAGAGATCAGTCAGGCCGCTGTTGGGAAATCAGGTGGACAACAGCCCTATGACAAAGCCCTATCTGAAGGTAAAGCGGTGCGTTCCTGAGGGAACATTTTCTATCTGATAATACCCCCTCATAAGTTTTCCCTGAACTTTTTGTCCGTCCATGAAAAGCAGGGGGTTGCTTTTTCCGGCAAATGGCAGCCGCACCGTGGCTGTTGTGTTTCCGGGCAAAGTCAGCTGCCAATTAGTATGGTCAGGTGCAATTTGAAAGCTTACATCAATATCCCCTCTTATTGTCTGGTAACGGATAGAGGCCTGTTGTACTCCGAAAGGATGTGGCTCAATGATTACCTGTTCAAAACCAGGTTTCAGGGGCCTGATTCCCATCAGGAAACGAACAATATAATTGGCCGGTGCCGTTCCCCAGGCGTGATTCCAGTCCTGATTGGGTTTAAAGTCCTGGCCCCAGGCCTCCATGGTCATGGTGGATCCTTCCCTGAGCATATTAAACCAGCTTCGTTTGTCTTTTGACGTAATAAGTTGAATCGCGTCATCTGATTGGTCAAATCTCCCCAGGGCTTCCAGTAAGAACTGTGCCCCATATACGCTGCAGGATAAACCCCTTGATTTGATAAAATGAATAACTGCCGGGACATGCTCATCAGGCACCAATCCAAAGGCGAGTGCAAACATATTGGCATGAAGGGAGCTATGTTGCGTTCCGGTGCCATCTTTAATGAGACCGGTGGCGGGATCCGAGAAATGCCGGAGAAAGGCAGCCTTAAGGGCAGCGGCCTGCCGGGTATATGCCAGGGCCTCTACTGGTTTATGAGTAGCTGTCGCAAGCGTTGCCATTGATTGTAGGGCCTTGTAATAAAACGCATTTACAACCGCGTTATAATCCGTAAATACAAAGCTGTCGGTTTCTTCCGGTGTATGCGGCCAGTCCACAATATCCTTTAACCCTTCATTGCCATCAAAAACTTTATAATGAATACTTTTTAAAAAATCAACAGATTGCTTGCCCGTTCTGGTACTGATCAGGCCTGTACTGTCCTGCAGTGCTGTCAGAAGCTTGGGTTGCAGCTGCTTAAAAATCCTGGCCACAGATCTGTGATCACCGCTGTACATATAATCGTAATAAGCAATAAGAAGGTTTTGCAGGGACCATTCCGTAGGCCAGGTAGGATGATAGATCAGATAAGAAAGCGTTCTTTTGGTCATATTAAAGTCGGCGTCTGTGCTGTAATGCGAAAGCTGATTGATCAGTGCATCCGCCTCATAGGGAATCCTTTCTCTGTCTCCATCCAGGTAATATCCGGTAAAGGAAGTGGCTTTAATGGTGTACTTACATAACTCCCAGATTTGATTTAATGTGCTGTCTGAGCTATGAAAAACAGTGGCATTGTCTTTAAAGGGAATATGAACAAAGTTTCTGGAAACCTTCAATGGCCGGATGCTCGTTAGATTTCCATGAAGAGCCAGATACCTGAAAGGTAATACTTCGCCTATGTAAGATGGCATTTTCACTGCACTGGGTTTGGTATTTCTCTGATCAGGGGTAATCGGCACCTGATAAGTATGAATGCCTTGTTTTACAGCGATTCTTATGATTCTATAGCGGACCGTACCGGGCGGCTGTTGATCAATCGGGCTGCCTTTTCCCTGAATCAGTTTTTCTCCTAACACGATGAAAATGCTGTCATCTTTACTCGCCTGCAGTCTGAGGACAGGCTGGGCAAAGCCGTCTTTGCCAAAGTCATAGAGCAAATAATCCTTGTCCAGTCTTAGAGAATCTATGGGGGACTGGTGCTCTTTTTGTACAACAAATGTGGGAAGCCCTGAATCCGTGAGGCTGTCGGCCGTTCTGAAAAGCTGCCATCCTGAAAACCGGCTATCCGACTTGCCTGCTGCATCTCTATCCCAAATCCTGACTTTCCACTGGTAAACCGTAGCCGGCAATAAAGCAGGTCCGGTGTAGGGAACCTGGACGCTGGCGGAGTTTTCTATTTTTCCGGAACTCCAGACCGGCCCCGCAGTCTTGTTATTATCCATGGCCTTTGTAAGTATAATTTCATAAGCGGCCTGTTTTTTTACTTTGCCGGGGACGATCCAGCAAAAAGCCGGTCTACGGCTCGTAATCGCTTCAAACTGCAAGGAATCCTTGTTGCCTGCAGTCACAGAAAGCAAAGATTGATTGGTGAGTATACCCATTTTATAAACGCGCTCCGGATGATCCAAAAGGTCTACACGTAGCCCGGTGGGCACCTTTAGGTCCTGCCGGCCGGGACCCTGCATACCTTGAGCTGCTAGCGGCCACTTGCAACAGGCACATCCAATAAATAACATCAGTTTACAAGCGACCTTAAAAACAGACCTGTAAGTGTGACGGGCGGACCAAAAGGGTAACAATTGCATAAATGAACGGCGATTTATATATAATTCCCAATATATTAATTTATTGGGCAATATAACGTTTTCACAAAAAGTCTTTCACAAAACTTTATAAACATGTAATACAAAATAAAAAACTACTAAACAAATTGATACTGTGCTTATTGAGCTGATTCTGTTCCAATAGGATTAAAAATGAATGTTTCAAATATTTATCATTTGTTACAAATCTATTTTGTTTGATAACGATTTCAGTTAATTCGCCGAAAAAATGAAACTATTTTACCAAAAATTTATATAATAAAAAGCAAACAATTTATATTTGTTTCGGTGTTAACCATTTACGAATTGGATGGTTTGCACATAGGTTTCTAAGATTGACACTTTCATCCCAAAAATTTTCATCCATGAATTCAAAACGATTATCGTCAAGATTCGCTTTGTGTCTGGGCTGGCTATTACTTTCACTAGCCGGTTTCGCACAAACAAGGACGGTCACAGGTACCGTCACCAGTGAAACAGGGGAACCGGTCCCCGGCGCCTCTGTAAAAGCAGTAGGTACTACAACCGGAACGTCTACGGACGCTCAGGGCAGTTTTGCGTTAAGTGTCCCGCCGTCGGTGACGCAACTCGAGATTAGCTTTGTCGGGTATGCCACACAAAAAGTCAGCATTGCAGGTAAAGAGTCCGTTACGGTTCAATTGCAACCCTCCAGCGCTGAGGCGCTCGATGAGGTTGTGGTAATTGGTTACGGGCAGGTACGAAAAAAGGACCTGACCGGATCTGTAGCCAGTATTGGCGCCAAGGATTTTAATAAGGGTGTGATAACGGCTCCCGACCAGCTTATTCAGGGCAAGACTCCAGGGGTTATGATTATTAATAACACCGGGCAGCCGGGCGGATCCACTACCGTCAAAATCAGAGGTAACTCCTCTATCAGAGCCGGCAATAATCCGCTGTTTGTACTGGATGGAATACCGCTTTCCGGAACATCCGCCAGACCAGGAGGAAGCGGCGGCTTCAGCACTGACGGAGGTAACCCGTTGACTTATCTGAATCCCAGTGATATTGCCAGCATTGACATCTTAAAGGATGCCTCTGCTACGGCTATCTACGGATCCAGAGGGGCCAATGGCGTGGTTATCATTACAACCAAAAGGGCCAAGTCCGGAGAACCTACTTTAAATCTGGGAGCCTCTGCCGGATTGTCGAGTTTGCTTAAAAAGCCGGATGTACTGGACGCTTCACAGTTCAGAGAAGCCATTCAGCATTATACACCGAGTGATGTAGCTACCGCAGATTTTGGAAGCGATGTGGACGCCTTTGATGCGATTACCAGAAAAGCACCAACACAGAACTACTATGGAGATATCACAGGCGGTACGGAGAACGGCAGATACCGTTTATCTCTGGGTTATCTGGATCAGGCGGGTATTGTCCGTACATCAGAACTGAAAAAATACACGGCCAATCTAAGCAGCAGCTTTAAGTTCTTAGACAACAAGCGTCTGGGGCTGGATGTAAATTTACTGGTTACGCAAACCAATGAAAATCTGGCGCCCATTGATGTTGGCGTAGGCTTCACCGGGAACGTTATCTCTCAGGCCCTGCAATGGAATCCTACCCGGCCCTTATATGACGACAACGGCAATCCGACCTATATTTCTCCCAACCAGATTAATCCTATGACTTCCCTGGCAGCTTACAAGGACAGAGCCGTGGTCAATACAATCGTGGCCAGTGTTTCTCCTTATTATAAAATAACCGATAATCTGGAGTACAAGCTGATTTATAGCGTTACCAGACAAACCGGCGATAGAACGGGAAGATATATAGCCGGCATGGTGGATTCCAGTCAGGTACAGAACGGAATGGCCTTTGTGGGCAACAACACTGAGACCGATCAGCAGCTGACCCAAACGCTGACCTTTAACAAGCAACTCAGCGATGCCTTTAATCTTAATGCGGTAGCGGGTTATGAATTTCTGGATTATAAATACTATTGGAATTCAGAATCCGGTAGCGGATTTAGTGATGTAGGTTTGGATTATTATGATTATCTGCTCTATTCTACCATTTCCAGTAGATCCATCAATTCTCATAGAGATCCCTCCAATCAGCTGCAGTCTTTCTTTTTAAGGGCGTCGGCCAATTACCTGGACCGGTATCTGTTAACCGCCACCATTCGTCGGGATGGTTCCACTAAGTTTGGTTCCAATAACAGATATGCTAATTTTCCATCTCTGGCATTTGCCTGGAATCTGTCCAATGAAGCTTTTTTAAAAGGCAGTAACGTTGTTAACCAATTAAAATTAAGACTGGGTTGGGGACAAACCGGTAACTCTGCTTTCCCTTCCGGCGCCTCGAGGCCCCGTTTTACCTTTGGGACTCAGTCCATTACCCAGGCTAATTTCGGGAATCCGGATCTGAAATGGGAGTCTTCTGCCACGCTGAATGCAGGACTGGACTTCGCCTTGTTTAATAGCAGACTGTCCGGTTCTCTGGACTACTTCAATAAAAAGACCACAGACGCCTTATTTGAAAGTACGATTGCCCAGCCGGCACCGCCCAGCGGAAAAATCTGGATTAATCTGCCAGGTGAGATCTCCAATAAAGGCATTGAACTTTCTCTTACCGGTAATATCATCAGTAAAAAGGACTGGGGCTGGAACCTGACCGCCAACGCTACTTATATCCAAAATGATGTATCCGGCCTGACGGGATACTATACAACGGCCGCCTTAAGAGGTCAGGGGTTCTCAGGAGTGCTGGGTCAGCGTATGGTCAACGGTCAGCCGCTGAACGTCTGGTATCTGGCCAAATATGCGGGTATTGACCCAACCACCGGGACCAGCATGTATATGGCTCAGGACGGGACCGTAGGAACACCTGCCACGGACTCAAAATACGACCCTTCCTTGAATAAGTTTTATGTAGGCAGTCCAAACCCTAAATATCTGCTCGGCATTACAACAGATGTTACCTACAAGAAGTTCACTGCCACTTTTAACATGAACGGTGCCTTCGGCCACTATCTGTTTAATAATACCATGGCAACGGTACTGGGGCTTAGCAATTTGCCATCAAGAAACATTGGAAACTATTATGATAATCCGGCGGCCAATGAAGCGCTTTCCAACTCCGCTTCTGCTTCCACCAGATACCTGGAAAAAGGGGATTATATGAAAATGTCCAATATCACACTTAGTTATAGAGTAGGCAATATCGGCAATACCATTAAAAATCTGAATATATCACTGACAGGACAAAATCTGTTTGTGCTTACCGGATATAACGGTTTTGATCCTGAAGTCAACACAGATGGATCAGATTCAGATATTCCGTCCCTGGGAATTGAATATCTGCCTTATCCTCCTGCCAGAACCATTTTGTTAGGTGTAAACTTCTCTTTATAACTACCCAATCATCGCTTAAATAATTAAAATATGAAAGCTTCAAAAATATATTACGCGGTGCTCGTGCTGTGCAGTCTGATGTTTTCCATCTCCTGTACCAAACTTGACGAGAACCTGTATAGTGAACTCACCGATGCCGGAGATTCAAAATCCGTATCAGATTTATTAACCAGTGCTTATTCCACCTTAAACGGACCCTATCAGCAGGATAACCGCTGGTGTTTAGAGGAGATTACTACAGACGAGGCCATTGCTCCCACCAGAGGCGGAGACTGGGATGACAATGGTATCCACAGGGCTTTACACCTGCATTTATGGAATTCAGATAATTCCTACATGCTTAATACCTTTAACGGGCTGGGTAATGCTATTTTCCAGGCCAGCAATGTACTTCGTTTTGATGCTTCTGATCAACAGAAGGCTGAGGCTAAATTTATCAGGGCACTGGCCATGTTTGATATGCTGGATCTCTGGGGACAGACACCGTATAGGGACAATCTCGATGATTTTAAAACCCTGCCTTCCGTTCTCTCGGGTCAGGATGCGATTGATTTTCTCGTTAAAGATTTGAATGATGCCCTTACGGCTCTGCCGGATGCCGACGATGCCTATGAGGCCTATGAGGCGAATAAAAATGCGGCCCGGGTGTTACTGATGAAAATCTATCTCAATAAAGGAGCCTTCCTGAATAGAGCAGCACCTACTTTCAGCAAAGAAGATATGAATCAGGTCATAACCCTGGCTAAGGCCATTACTGCCAGTGGCAAGTATTCCATTTCCAAACCGGGTCATTATTTTGATAATTTTGCCCCCAACAATGACAAGATTTCTACTGAGAATATCTTTACCCTTTATAATGAGAATGGGGTCAGAGGCGGCAGTGTGGACAGAACCTGGAATACGGTAGCCCATTATAATATGTTACCGGGTGGCTGGAACGGCTGGGCAACGCTCTCTGATTTTTATGATAAGTTCCAGCCTACAGATGAAAGAAGAGGCATTTATTATGAATATCCTGCAGATACCACCAACAATAGGAAAGCAGGTTATCACAGACAGAATGTCGGCTTTTTTGCAGGGCAGCAGTATAACTGGAATAACGATCAACCGCTGATGGCCAGAAACCCCAGTACGGCGCCACTCGTCTTTACGGCAGAGGTCACGCTCAGAACCTCCGGGGCAACCCTTGAAACGGCCGGCATCCGTCCCATGAAATATGCCTATGACTATAGCAGTGTCGGGCAGAAAAACAACGACTGGGTGGTATACCGGTATGCTGATGTAATTCTTATGGAGGCCGAGGCCATTTTACGCGGAGGTGACGGAACGGCTGCGGAAGCCCTGGGTCTGGTGAATGACATCAGAACCAACAGAGGCATTGCCAAATTAACTTCCTTAACCCTGGATGATTTATTGGATGAAAGAGGCCGGGAACTTTATTGGGAAGGCTGGAGAAGACAGGATCTGATCCGCTTTGGCAAATTTTTGGATGCATGGCAGGAAAAGCCGGCAGATGCCAGTCCTAATACCTTGCTGTTTGCTTTACCTGCACAGCAGGTGGCGTCCAATCCGAATCTGACGCAGAACCCCGGGTTCTAAAGCGGAAGCGTCGACAAAGAAATAAAGGCATTGCGTTTTTTATCAAAGGCCCCTTATCCGGATATTTATTTAGCCGGATAAGAGGCCTTTTTCATGCATGATAAAACAGGGAGTATCAGTCCATTTTATAACCGGGCTCTTTATACAGTATATCAGACTTTGCTAAGATATCAGGGAGATATACCTTTTCTTTCCATAAAGAAGGTTCAATATCTTCAATGGTTACAGAAAAAGACGCTTCCCCGTATCCTATAATGGAAATAGCAGCCTTGACAAGCGCGCCGGCTAACTTTTTTTTCTGAAGCTGTGTTTTACCTTTCCAGAGTTTAACTTGAATGTGTGGCATAAATTTATTTTTTTGATCATTTAATTTTAAAAGGTGCTGCCGTCAATCACATACGGGTAGCGCGCCTCCTTATTGACAACTTTATCCCAGGCTTCGTTAATCTGATTGGCGGATATTAATTCAATTTGCGGATAGATTTCATTTTCCGCACAATAGTCCATTACCGCCTGTGTTTCCGGTATGCCCCCAATCATTTAGCCATTGAAATTTATCCGGTTAAAAATCATATTAAAGTTATTGATGGTTAGTTCGCCATGCACGGGTTGTCCTACCTGCGTAAAATATCCGTAAGGCTTGACGCAGGATATATAATTTGACAGATCCTAATGATAAGGGACGGTAGACAACATATAACCCAGCTTGCCAAAAAACGGGATTAATTGCTGCGGTCAGTTAATACAATTACTTCTTTTGCTCTAAAACCTTTAATATCTTCCACTTTGGAGTACAATAGGTGGATAAGAGAATTAATGCCGGCCGGTAATCTGAATGGTGGCTTGTTTCGCTTTTTGGCCTATCATGGCACTCAGATAAGGACTGGATGCATATTTTTTACGGTAGGCGGTATCGACCGTGTCTTGCAAAGCCTCATCCGCGATTTCAAAGCGGACATTCCAGATGTTGCCTGCCGCATGGATCCGGCCTGCGCCCTGACTTACCGCTGCTTTATACCAACTGGAAGAGGTGCCGCTGTAGGCTCTGACAAAAAGTTTATGATCTACAACGACTTCCCAGATCCAAGTGGGCGTTCCATAGGTCTTGCCGTCCGCTCTTAACGGAGAGATTTTTAAATCATCTGCCTTGTCTATATTTTGTAGCTCCGCGCTTGAAAAGCTGCTTGGTATATGGTCCATTGTTTATTTTATTTTTATGAATATGTCTGCCATGGTCTCAGCGTCAATGGCTGTCTGGTCTATGAGCCTAAGGGACTGGACCATTTTAAGGGTAGACTCCTTGTAGTATTTGAAATGGGGTGACTGTAAGTGGGCTTCGTAGGCCTGCTTATTGGCGTAAATCTCGACAATTTGGATATGGTTTTCGCAGGCAGGATTTTCCATCGGAAAAATCGCAATGACACCTGGTTCCTTTTTCATAGAGGCCGAAGCTTCTTCTTTTAGAATCTCCAGATATTCTGCCTTAAACTGTGGGACAATTTCAATTGCTGAAATGCGAACCATCTTATCGGCATCCAATAACGGGATAGCAGGTTTATGTAGCAGCCCGAGCATTACATTGGCATATCGCCTTCCGATATGTTTTTCGATTAACTGGGCCACTTCCAGTAACTGGTTTTCAGTGATCCCGGTGTTTTTGCCCATGCCTATGTGTGCTTTTAACTGAGGGGCAACGCCCGTCATTGCGGCAAGTGCCGCAATGGTCACCAATTCTCTTTGCTGAAAAGAGAGGATGTCGCTGCTGAAAATATCTCCAAAAAGATGCTCTTTGAGGTAGGCGTCAATACGGGCAGAGAACTCCCCGAATCCAGGTGCCGGCTTTTTTTGGAAGGTTCCGGTTAAAGTCTCCAGCACTCGCCTGCCCTGTTCGTATTTGTCAGTAGCGTTATTTTCCGGGCTGTCTGCTTTCCCTGCCGCATCTTTAAAGCCACTGGCAGATCTTTGTTCGACAATGGCTTTAAGAGCCATAATGGCATTCAGACTTCTGGGAAAGCCTGAGTAGGCATATAGCTGTACAAAGGCCTCTTTGATTTCGCTTACAGACAGTCCGGCGTCCAGGGCTGCCGGTATCTGTATGTTCAGGTTTTCCATGTCACCTGCTGCGGCGAGGGCAGTTACTGTAATAAGTCCTTGCTGGGAAGCGCTTAGGTAGGTTGTCGTATTTTGTGCTGACATTGAGTTTGTATTTAAAATGAAAATAATTAATGGAAGCAGGGCTATAATAAATACTTTACGCATGATAAAAAAGGTTAATTATTGACTTCGTTATATTGCTGATCCGTCACGGGTTCATTCCAGACTACATTCTGGTCTCCCTTGTAATTCGTTATGGCAATATGTACCAACTCTGCACTGGCAGAGGCGCCGTGCCAGTGCATGACGTTTTCAGGGATATTCATCACGTCGCCTTTTTTTATCCGCCGGGCGGGTTTGCCCTTTTCCTGGTAAAACCCTTCTCCCGCTGTAACAATCAGCACCTGGCCCTTTGGATGGGTATGCCAGTGTGTTCTGGCCCCGGGCTCAAAAGTGACGACTCCGAGTGCAAACTCATTATTTTGATCTCTGGCTAAAAGCGGATGTAAATAGGCCTTTTGGCTAAACCACTGCCCGGGGAGCAACTCTCCCTTAGGGAAAAGCATTTCATTATTTTGTTTTGCCATTTGTTCAGGATCTTGAGGGTTATTCTTTTCTGTGCAAAGGTTACTGCATCCTGAAACAGTCAGCAGTCCGGCTGTAAAAATTAATAAGTAATAGCTGTATATAGTGTTGATATTCATGCTTTTAATGGATTTTATTTGGAGCGGATCAGGTAATTGTTTTCCGTCATACAAAGGTACAGGGTCTATTTCCCATGGTATTTATACATATCACAGGTATGTTTACCAGTTTCACTGATATCGTTATGGGAGACGCGCAGAGCCAAAATGAATGAATATCTTTGTATAGATAAAGGCGAAGATTATGGAAAAGGTCGAAAAGTTTGAAACGGTAAGACAATATAACGACTATGCAGGGGTAGAGACCCTGCATCCGCTGGTGAGTGTCGTAAATTTTGAGAAAGTCGGTGCATTTCAGTATTTCAGAAGATATATGGGACTTTACGCTGTCTTTTTAAAGGATATCAAATGTGGGAATATCACCTACGGATGTCAGAATTATGATTATGAGGACGGCACCCTGGTATTTGTATCCCCCGGGCAGGTTTATGGCGTGGACAGCAAGGGCATCAAAAATAAACCTTCCGGCTATGGTCTGGTCTTCCATCCTGATTTGATCATTGGAACGCACCTGGCTAAGAGCATAAAGGACTATACCTTTTTTTCCTATGAAGTAAATGAGGCGCTTCACTTGTCAAAAAGCGAGCGGCAGGTCATTGTGAGCTGTCTGGAAAAGATTCTGACGGAGATTAAACAAAATATTGATAAACACAGTAAGACCCTTATTGTGTCCAATATCGAATTGTTTTTAAATTATTGCATGCGGTTTTATGACAGACAGTTCATTACCAGAAGCCATGTCAATAAAGATATCCTGACAAGGTTTGAAGGGCTGCTGGATGATTATTTTGAATCCGGGAAATGTGAGGCGGAAGGGTTGCCTACAGTCAGTTACTGTGCTAATGAGCTTAATTTCTCCACGAATTATTTCAGGGATTTGATTAAAAAGGAGGCAGGACAGAGCCCGCTTGAGTTTATTCAGTCCAGGGTGATAGAAAAAGCCAAAGCGCTTATTTTTGGTACGAATAAAAATATCAGTGAGATTTCTTATCAGCTAGGCTTTAAATACCAGCAGCATTTTACCAGGCTGTTTAAACAAAAGGTCGGCTATGCACCGGCAGAATACCGTAATCTAAATGCCTAGCAGCATTCCACTAGCAGCATGTTGAAAGCTGTGAAACTTCAATTTCAAAAGAGCTGTATCGCCTGGGCGCGTTTTTTTAAAACATTGTCCTTTCGCTAAAATGTTCCAATAAATAATAATCAGGCGATATAGAAGTTATTATCCCGGTAGTTTACGTATCTTTAGAATCCACCTAAATTCTATTTAGATGGAATTAACGCGTATGTGCTATCAAAATAAATACCTCTTTATGAAGACTTTCTGCCTGTTTTTTATGACCATTTTTCTAGGAACCGTGACATTTGCACAACAAGAAGACAAAGGCTCTTTTGTTGTAAGCGGCCAAATTTTGAATCAAAAGGGTGATGATACCTTAAACTGCTGGCTGACCTGTTACGTAAGTATCACAGGACAGCGAAATGTCAAAATTCCTGTTGATAAAGATGGCCGTTTTGAAAAATCAGTGGATGTGGAAGGTCCTCAAAATTTTATAGTTGGCTTGAATGGGTTTTGGACAACTTTTTATGTAAAGCCAAAGGATACGCTTAATATTCGTTTCGATAAAAATAATTTTTCTCAAACGATCAGCATTAAGGGGAACACGGAGAAAAGAACCCGGGAACTGAATTTTAATTTTCAATTTGCAGCCCATTTTTTTGAAAAACAAATGGCGCTCTCAAAGCATTTGAGCGGCCCTTTTACCAAAGAAGATAGTCTGGCAGGTATAGATTCAATGAAGGTAAGTTGGATAAATAAGGAGTACAACCTGGAATGTGAGTTTATAAGTGGAGACAGCAGTCTGGATAAACAAATGCGGCAATTATTTAAACAGGAGGCCTATTATCATTGGACCTACGAAATGTTGATGCGGATGTTTTTAAACAGGATACCGGAGTTTTTAAAATATGAATTAGCCGAAAAAAGCGAGAACATTCTAATTACCCCGTCAATTATAAATGTTCCAAAATACAGAAATTTATACCTGAACGATTTTTATAACATTCCTCAATATCGGGAATTTATTGGTTTATTTAATATGACTTATACTGCAAGGCGCCAGCCACCGCAGCCGTTTTGGCGATACTCAGGCGGCCTTGAGCATGAAAAGAATACAAATTGGCTGGAGCGTTCCTATTACCAGGCGATGGCTAATTTCAACTTTTATCCGATCAGAGATTGGTATATAACGAACTTGCTCGTCAAGAATTTTAAAAGCCAGCAACAATCTTTTGAGAATATTGAGCAGGTGATGCTGGATTTTTTACCCGTTTGTAAAAATCAGGATTATAAGGAGATGATATTACAGGTATACAATGGAACAAAAAAGTATGTTCCTGGGAAACCTGCACCGGATTTTACCTTGAAAGATGAAAATGGAAAAGACGTATCCCTGGCAGATTTTAAAGGCAAGGTGGTATTGCTTGATTTTTGGGGAGTTCACTGTGGCCCCTGTATTGCAGATCTGAAGGAAACGGTTCCTAAAGTGCATCAAAAATATAAGGGGAAAAATGTGGTGTTTCTTAATGTTTGTGTGGAAGACACGGAAGACAACTGGAAAGAAGCCATAAAAAAATATAAGGTAGAAGGTGTCAATGTATTTGCAAAAGGTTGGGAGGATAACCCTGTTTGTAAAGCTTACGGAATTGAGGGAATTCCGCATTATATGCTCATTGATAAAGAGGGAAATTTTGCCGATTTCAACTGTGCGGCGTACTCGCTTTTATGGAATGATAATATTTTGGATAAAACATTGGAAAAGTAATTATGTTTCAGGTAAATCCCGGATAGAAAGAATAAGTTATGTGCTCCATAAATGACAAATGTATCGAAACTTTAAAAGAAGATGGCATTTATCA
>Ga0164242_10001532_pt1 | contig 27441 bp, 32 predicted proteins | sample OricomgcompostMG_FD_108783 | JGI IMG/M metagenome (GOLD analysis project Ga0164242, IMG submission 108783) | Miracle-Growth compost microbial communities from Emeryville, California, USA - Original compost - Miracle growth compost (MG) ...
CCTGCGACCACCGCGGGGATCACTTCCAATACCACTCGGACACAACCCTGCCGATCCATTGCGGCGGATGCCACCGAGTGTTGGTCGAGCATCCTGACAAGCGGGTCGACGTGTCGCAAGGCTCCGGGTTCGACCTCGACGCGCTCGCAACCGCGGTCGCCAACAAGCTCGCATCACGTAAGGACTTGTCATGAAGGCTTCAATTGGACGTATCGTCCGCTACCCGCTCACGCTGGCTGACGCCGAGCGGATCAACAAGCGCCGCGAGGATGCGTCGCACTCCGGTCTGGCGCAGGTCAATACGGGCGCTCAGCTGCATGTCGGCAACAAGGCTGAAGAAGGCCAGTTCTACCCGCTGCTCATCACGCGCGTCTGGAGCGAGGACCTGGTCAATGGTCAGGTGTTCCTTGACGGCAACGACACGCTCTGGGTGACGAGCTCGCACCAGGCACCTGCGGGCGAAGCAGAGCGGCCCGGCTTCTGGTCCGAGCCGCCGCGCGTGTAGGCACCCCGTGGCCGAGCCTCAGGAGAGCATCCAACGCGTCGCAACCCTCTCCATCACCCGAGAGCAAGAGCAAGCCATCCTAGACGAACTGGGGCTCACCGCCGCCGACGCAGTCGACCGCATCGAAGTCGACTCCGACTGGGTGAGGGTGACAACGCTCAAGCGTTCACTCGACCACGCAAACGGACTACTCAAAGCACTCGGCCTCACAAGCCGACGCGACATCGAAGGCATCGTCATCGAGACCGGTAAGGCCACGGTCACGAGCATCGCCTAACTTCTACCCGAAGTAGAACTAAGGACCGAACACCCATGACCAATCGAACGCGGAACCGCGATGGCGAGTTCGAGTCGGGCGTGGATGACGCTGAGGCTGCTGCTGAGGCGGCACGCTTCCGCGCGATCGGCTTGACGTATCGGCAGATCGCTGACCGCCAGGGGGTGTCGCAGTCGACGGCGTATGAGCGTGTGAAGCGTGCTCTGGCGGCTGTACCTGTTGAGGCGGTTCGTGAACTGCGTCAGGTGGAGTTGGAACGCCTTGACCGGCTGGTGTCGAAGGCGTGGCAGGTGTTGGAGGACACGCACCCGTATGTGACGCGTGACGGGAAGGTGCTCGAAGAGCTGGAGGACGCCGGGCCTGTACTGCAGGCGATCAACACGTTGCAGAAGCTGTCGGAGTCGCGGCGGAAGCTGCTCGGGCTCGACGCGCCGACGCGCACGGAGATCACTGTCACCGATCAGATGACCGCGGAGATTGAACGTTTGGCTGCCGAGCTGGGTGTGGAGGTTTCGTAGGAGGCTTCGATGGTGCGTCTGCCGGAAGGGTGGCGGGACGACGCGAAGGCTCAGGAGCTGATTCTCGCTGAACTGCGTAAAGCGCATGAGGCGAAGTTCGGCCGGGGTACGAAGTATGCGACGCCGGGCGAGTTGGCGAGGGCGTTCGACCCGCGCACGAAGCAGACGCCGGCGTTGGATCTGATCGACGCGGAACTGGTTCGGGCGTTCAACACTCCGGATGCCAGGCTGATCATCTCGATGCCGCCGCAGGAGGGCAAGTCCACCCGTGTGGGCGTGTGGTTCCCGTTGTGGGTGCTGTCTCAGAAACCGGACACGCGCATTGTGATGACGTCGTTCTCCGACCGTCTCGCGCGCCGCAACTCCCGCAACGTGCGGTCGCAGGTGCGCACGAACGGCGCCCAGCTTGGCATCTCCATGTCGCAGGAGATTGCGAACCAGCATGAGTGGCGGCTCGCTGACCGTGAGGGCGGCATCTTCGCCACGCCGGTTGGTGGCGAGCTGACCGGTCAGCCCGCGGACCTGCTGCTGATCGACGACCCGCACAAGGGCGCGAAAGAGGCTGAGTCTGAGATTCAACGCGACGACGTGTGGGAGTGGTGGCAGTCCACCGCCTCGGCTCGTCTCGCACCTGGCGCGCCAGTCATCCTGATTCTGACCCGGTGGCATGAGGATGACCTCGCCGGCCGGTTCCTTTCGGGTGAGGACGCTCACCGTTGGCGTGTGGTGAACATTCCCGCCCGGGCGGACCATGACCCGAACAAAGGCCAGACGGATCCGCTGGGCCGTGAACCTGGGCAATGGTTGCAGTCCGCTCGTGGCCGCACGGATGGGCAGTGGCGCAGCATTGAGGTGCAGGTCGGCTCCCGCGTGTTCAACGCCCTGTATCAGGGTCGCCCGTCACCTGATTCCGGTGACGTGTGGAAACGGCAGTGGTGGCGCAGATACGACACCCCGTTGTGGTCTGATGCTGGCGACGGGAAGTCGTGGAATGCGGCCGTTGACGAACTGCTGATCTCCGGCGACCTCACCTTCAAAGACACCAAGTCGTCTGACTTCGTCGTGTTGCAGGTGTGGGGCAAGAAAGGCGCGAACGCGTACCTGCTGGATCAGATCCACAAGCGCATGTCGTTCACGGAAACCTTGAAAGCGTTCACCGACCTGTGCGCGAAGTGGCCCGGCGCGACCGCGAAGCTCATCGAGGACAAAGCGAACGGCACCGCTGTCATCGACACGTTGAAACAGCGCATCCCGGGCATCATCGCGATCAACCCGACCGAGTCGAAGTACGCCCGAGCGAGCGCCGTCGCGCCGTTCATCGAAGCGGGCAACGTGTGGCTACCCACCAACGCCATCGCCATGTTCGACGTTGACGGGCTGATCGACGAAGCGGCCGGATTCCCGAACGCCGCACACGACGACCAGGTCGACGGCGCATCACAGGCCTTGAGCCGCATGTTCGTGCGCACGGGTCAGGGGTCCGCGTTCCTGGCGTACATGAAACGCGACCTCGAATCCCGGGGAATCCAACCAAACGAAGGGGGCGTCAATGCCGCAGCCGCTGCCGCTGGTCGACCGGTTCGGCAACCCCCTTACCGCAACCTCAGCCCCTAAAACCCCCACTGCGATCGAGCAGGCGATGGGCGCTCAGGGCATGAACCTGACCGGGAACCTGGGCCCGGGACGGCCGATCAACCCCGCCATGGGGTATTCGATCACACCGCGCGCAATGGATTACCCCACCGGGGTGAACCAGAACATTCAGGGTCGCACCGCCTGGGGGCGCACCTCGTATGACACGTTGCGCGGCATCATCGACGCGTACGACGTGGCACGCATGTGCATCAACCACAAGATCGACGAACTCAGGTCCATGGAACCCCTGTTCGTCGCCGCGGACGGCGTGTCGGGTGACGTGGACGGGGCGATCGACGCCGCGAGGACGGCGCTCGAGTTCCCCGACCGGCAGACCCCGTGGGACGGGTGGTTGTCCCTGTGGTTGGAGAACGTGCTCCGGTACGACGCCGGCCCGTTGTACCGTCGCCGGAACCTTGACGGTGACGTGATCGGCCTGGAAGTGCTCGACGGCACCACCATCGTCCCGTACGTGGACGACAACGGCCGCCGCCCCACCGCGCCCGCACCCGCGTTCGCGCAGAACATCAAGGGCATGCCGTGGGTGTTCTACACCAACCAGGACCTCATCTACACGATGTTCCGCCCGCAACCGAACTCGCCGTTCGGTCTGGCACCCATCGAGTCCGTGCTCCTTTCGGTGAACACGGACCTCAGGTTCCAGAAGCATTTCCTGGAACTGTTCACTGACGGCACCGTCCCCAACGGGCTCATGCAACTGCCCCCTGACACGTCCACCCCGGACCAGGTGGAGCAGTGGCAGAAGTACTGGGACGCGTTCATGGCCGGGGATCAGACGATCCTGCACCGCATCGTCATGGTGCCCGCCGGATCCACGTTGACGCAGACGAAACCGGAGACGTTCGACCCGACGTTCCCGCACTACCTCATGACCAGGGTCGCCGCCGCCTATGGTGTGGTCCCGCAGGACCTCGGCCTCATTGAGGACGTGAACCGGTCGAACGGGGAGACGCAGGTCGACGTGCAGTTCCGCGTCAACACGCTCCCGTGGGTCAGGTTTGTGGAACGCACGATCACGAGGTATTTGCAGAAGGATCTTGGCCTTCCGGTCAAGCTGTCCCTCGACACTGGCCGTGACAAGGAAGACCGGTTGGCGGAGGCGCAAACCTGGGCGATCTACGTGCAGAACGCTGCCGTGTCGCCGGACGAGATGCGTGAAGAGCTGCTGGGCTTGCCGGTGGACAACGAGCGGAAGATTCCCCGCGGGTTCGTCACCGGGAAGACCGGGTTCGTGCCGTTGGTGGACGTGTTCAACGTGTCTGGGCCGATCGACCCGGAGACGCTCGCGCCGGTGGACGACGAACCGTTGCCGCTCACCCATCATCAGCCGGTGGCTGGTGTGGTGCCGGAGAAGGATGTGACGACGGGTCAGATTTTGGCCGCACCGTTGGATCCGGACGAGCCGGAGTTCCCTGGGTTGGAGAAGCCGGTTCCCGGGTCGGGCATCCTCGTGCCTCCGTCTGCGCCTGCCGCGAAAGAGGCATCCGCTGGGGTGACTTCTGCGACCGGCATCACCGGCGACCCGACCGCACCCGTCGAGGACGAGGACGACGACGAGAAGACGGAGTTGGTGAAGTTCCGCCGGTTCGTGAAGGCCCGCAAGGTTCGCGGCGTGTGGCGTGACTTCCAGTTCGAAGTCATCCCCGCCGATGTCGCGAAGCTGCTCAACGCGGGCGCGCGGGCGGAGCTTGAAGGTGATGCATACCCAAAAGCTGAGCCCGTCACCAAAGGGTGGCGGGACACGCCAGCGAAAACCCCGCAGCTGAACTATGACCTGCGGATCACCGACGCGCACCAGCCCGCTTTGGCGGACGCGCTCAAGGCGTGGGTGAAGAGTCTCGACATCAAGTCGGCTGTCCAAGCGGCATCGAAGGTCCGCAAGGACGGAGCGGGCAACGACACGACCGCTGAGACGGCTTCTAACGCGTCGGCAAGCGCAGACGATGCAGCCGCATCCTCGGCTGCGGTCAACTCGCTGAACGCCAACGAGCCGTCGCTGGACGACCTGCAACGCATCCTGCAGCAGATCCGCACCGACGGGTGGGCTGCGGGCGCGCACGCCGCTAGCGAGCAGGTGCCCGACGCGGAAATCCCGATGCCAATCGCCGCGATCGACTGGGACACGTGGAAGCCCGGCGACACCGACGCGTCCGCGCTCATGTCCGATGGCGGGTTCGCGAACCTGCTCGACCAGGAAGGCATCACCCTCAAGGGCATCACCGACACGCTCGTGGGCGAGATCGGCAACCAGATCGCTGACGGCCTCGACAAAGGTCTCGGCTCGGATGCTATCGCCCGCAATGTCGAGACCGCGTTGGGTGATCAGATCACCGCCTACCGGGCGGAGATGATCGCGCACACCGAAACCGCCCGAGCCGTCACCACCGCGTCCCTGCAACAGTACGACGCCGCGGGGATCACCCAGTTCGACCTGATCGTCAGCGATAACGCCTGCGACATCTGCGTGGCCGCTGAGGCGGACAACCCGCACGACCTTGACGATGACGCACCACCCTTGCACCCCCGGTGCCGTTGCTCGTCCGCACCCCACGTGGAGATCTGATGATTCGCATCTGGGTCAACGACTGCGAGGTGTGGACCGACCGCAACCAGAGGGTCAGCGCGGATTTCATCCGGTCGTTGGCGGGGCGTCAGGGCCGCGTGTTCTGGCTCCCCGCCGACGCCGACCCGGTTGAGGTGGACGGCGACTGTTATCTCGAACACGACTGCCGATTGGGGGTCTCCGCATGACCGAGCAACGCTACGTTTTGGGCGTCGCGTACGCGCCCGGCCCGGACCCGCTGATCAAACGCGGCGCGGACGGGTTCATCGACACCGTGGACCCCGACGATCTCGAACTCGCCGCATGGCAGTTCATGAAAGGCGACCGGCGTATCGGCCTGAACCACTCAGGAGACGACTTCGGACACGCCGAAGTAGTCGAGTCGTACGTGTGGAGAGGTCCCGCGTGGGAGCTACCGGACGGGCAGATCGTCAAGTCCGGCACGTGGATGCTCGGCGCGATCGTCGACGAACCCACGTGGGCGCTCATCAAGTCCGGTCAGATCACCGGTTGGTCCTTTGAAGGTTCCGGCCGTCGAGTCAAGGAGTCGTAGTGCCGAACCTCAAGGACCTCATCGACCCGGATCAGGTCACCAAGCTGAAAGACCTCGAGATCACGAACGTTGACCTTGTGGGTCAGGCCGCCAATGGGCGCAGGTTCGCGCTCATGAAGTCGGAAAGCGACGCGGGCATGTTCACCCCAGCCGACGTGAAAGCCATGGCCGACCGTGCGAGGGCGGCGAAAGCCGACCATGACACCGCCGACCGGAAACACGACGCGAAGACCGGCGCGGCCATGTCAGACGGCTCCTACCCCATCGAGAACAAAGCCGACCTGGACAACGCGATCCACGCTGTCGGCCGTGGCAACGCCGACCATGACGCGATCCGCCGCCACATCATCACCCGCGCCAAGTCGTTGGGTGCTTCATCCGAGATACCCGACAACTGGAACAGCGACGGTTCGCTGAAGAAGGAGGCCCTTGTGGCAGACCAGGAGCAGCCCGTCGCGAAGGACGAGCTTGACCCGACCGACGTCGACCTGACCGAGGCGACGGTCGGTGACGACCCGACCGACCCGGAACTGAACGAACCCGGTTCGCCTGACTGGGAGCGTGTTGACGCGGAGTCGGCTGGCAAGTGGATTCAGGTTCTCGGGTGGGCGAAGCACGCCCTGGACGAGCTGGCCGGCCGCGAGGACGTCGAGTCGGTGACCGCTGACCCAGACGACGCGGAGAACGCGTGGAACCTGCAGGACGCCGGGTGCGCGATCGATTACGCCATCGGGATCTTGGCCCAGTACAAGGTCAGTGAGATCGCTGAGGCGGAGATCGGTGACGAACTCGCCAAGCAAGTCTCTGACATCGCGAAGGCGTTCGCCGGATTCAACCCCGACGTTCTGCCGATCGTCGACGGTTTCACTGCAGTCCGCAAGGCCGGCCGTGTGCTGTCGAAGGCGAACGAGCAGGCGTTGAACAACGCGATCGCGGAGATCCAGAAGGTTCTCGCGTCCCTGCCTGCCGCACCCGACGATGCGGCGAAGGCGACCCAGTCCGGTGACCCGGAACCCGACAACGCGTCTGAGGCTGTCGACGCTGACCCTGACATCCCTGAGGAGGGCGATGTGAGCACCACCCAGAAGGCGGCGTCCGACCTGTCGGGCCTGTCCATCAGCGACCTGACCCGTCAGGCGCTCACCGGTTCGCAGTCGGAGCGCAACGCCGCCCTGATGGAGCTTGGTCTGCGTTCCCTGTCGGGTAACGCCACGCCGTCGACTGACGACGCTGACACCGCCTCGGATGACACCAGCGACGCGACGGACGACAGCACGGACGACACCTCGGACGCAACCGACACGCCCGACGCTTCCGCTGACTCGACCGATGACGCGGCCACGATCCCCGGCACGGACACCGTCCAGTCGCCGGCCCCCGACACCACGTCGGATGAAGACGTCACCAAGGGCTTCGCGGCCCAGATCCAGAAGCTCGAAGAGGTACTCACACCGCTCGCGGAGAAGGTCGGCGTCGCAGCCGACCTTGCGGACGTTGTCAAGGGCCTGCAGGAGCGTGTGGAGCGCATCGCGAAGATGCCCGACGACCGCAACAGCCCGAAGCTGTTCGGCGCAACCGGCCCGGGCCCCGTAACCCGCGACGGCAGTGCTGACGAACTCGCGCCGCTGCGCAAGGCCGTCGAAGACGCCCCCACCGCGGAGGCCCGCAAGAACGCCCAGCAGGCGCTCCTGCACGCCACCGTCAAGGCACGCTTCACCGCCTAACCCCACCACTCCACTTCGAAGCCACCCCCTACCGGGTGGCTTTTTTCATGCCCCGAAGGAGCATCCATGTCTGACCTCACCGAGATCAGCGCCGAAACGCTCGACGCGATCAAGAAGGCCACCACCGCCGGCGTGAACAGCTCGACCGGCTTGCAGGGCGTTGACCTCTCCGACGTCATCTCCCTCATCCCGATCAACACGCCGTTCTTCGACTCGCTGGCGCACACCAGCCCCACTGAGGGTGCGACGCTCGCCCAGTGGAAGGCGCTCGTCAACGTCAACGAGACGCAGCCCGACCCGAGCATCGGTTTCGACTACGCCGGCAACCTGGCGAACATCGACGAGCTGGACGTCGGCGCGTATTTCAAGCCGCTGGCGATGGGCTACACCGTCACCCAGGACTCGATCAACCTCGCGAAGGGTTACGCCGACGCGAAGGCCATCGCGATCAACAACGCGCTTCTGCAGTGGAAGCTCGGCGCTGACCGCAAGGCTCTCGGAGGCCAGAACTTCGCGCTCAGTCTTCCGGGCACGCCGAACCTGGTCGCTTCGGCTACGGGCGGTTCGATCGCCGCTTCGACGACTGTCACCGTGCAGGTCGCGGCGAAGACCCTGTCGAACTACAACTACGGCGGTTCGACCGCGGCCACCACGGCCGGTTCGGTCACTACCGCGTCCGGCGGCGACACCAACTCGGTCGTCGCGACGTGGACGGAGTCGGTCGGCGCGGTCGCCTACGACGTGTACGTGGCCGGTTTCTACTACACCACCGTGACGACCAACAAGGTCACCGTCACCTCAGTGCCGACACAGAACGCGGCCACCGTGCCGAACCTGCCCGGCCTGTACCGCACCGCACCCACCGCGGTGCCCGCAACCGACTCAAGCGCGAAGGCGAACGACTTCAACGGTCTCCTCGCCTCGCTCGCCGGCGACTACGCCAGCGGCGGCGCGTTCGGTCTGCTCACCCACGGTTCGGGCGTGTCCTCGGGTGCCAAGCACCTGACCCTCGACGGTGCATCGTTCACCGTCAACGGCCAGAACGTCAGCGAGCTGGATGAGCTGTTCGGTCTGATCTACAACGACGTGCAGCTGTCCCCCGACGAGCTGCTCATGTCGTCGGATCTCGCGTCGTCGATCAGCTCGGCGGTCCTGTCGAACGGTTCCGGCTACACCACGTTCGCGCCGAACAACGTGGCTGAGCGTCAGGACGTGATCCTGGGTGGCTTCGCCGCGTACTACATCAACAAGGCGGCGGGCGGCACCCCGGTGAAGATCTCGGTGCAGCCGAACCTCGCTTCGGGCACGGTCATCGCGAAGACGAACTCGGTGCCGTTCCCGAACAGCAACATCACCAACACGGTGGAGCTGCGGGACCTGCAGCCGGTGAGCGATTACGAGTACGGCACCAGCCGTCAGGCCGGTGTTGCCGGTGGCGGTCCTCGCTTCGACGGGGAGACCCGCTCGCTGACCACGTTCATCAACCGCGCCCCTGTGGCGATGGGCTGGATCTCGAACGTGGCTGTCGCGTAACACCCCTCTTGCGGGCCGGTCGGATTTCCCTACCGACCGGCCCGCACCCCGAGCCTGAAAGGAACACTCCCATGCTGCTGAAGCACGACACCGCCACATCGGTTGGCACACCCCAGGGCGAGGTAACCCCGGATGAGCACGGCATCTTCGAGGTGCCGAACGAGATCGCCCATTGGCTGATCCGCACCCTCGGTTTCAAGCAGGTTGCGAAGCGTCCCTCGCACGCCGCGCCCGAGCTGACCGACGAAGAGAAGGCCGCGAAGGCTGAGGCCGACAAGACGGCCGCCACCACGACTCCCGCCACGCCGACCCCGGCGACCGCGGCCAAGAGCGCCAAGAGCGCCTAACAACTCCCGCCCGGACGCGTCAGCCCGTCCGGGCGGGACACCAACATAAGAGGGGGAAACGTGGCAGAGCCGATCTTCGCACCCTACGTGCCGACCTACGCCAACCGCACCCCCTACATCACCCCCGCAGAGTTCAGCTCCGCCGGGACCGGCGTGAACGTCTCCCAGATCATCCCCGGCGCGTCGACCGTCGCGAACGCTGACGCTTTGGCGCAGATCATCGCCCGCGCCTCGTCCATCGCTGATGACTTCTGCCATCAGGTGCTCGCCGCGACGGTAGACACGGTGTCGGGCGCGTACCGGGTTCAACGCGACGGCACGCTGAAAGTGTCGGCCCCGTTCACCCCTGTGGTGTCGGTGAATCAGATCCAGTTGGGCCGCGAACCGTCCGCGCTCACCGAACTGTCCGACCTGTCGAAGGTGTGGATCGACCAGAAGATCATCACGATCCCCCTCGCCGGGTTCCAAGCCCGCGGCGGCTACTGGTCGCGACCCGACCGCATGTTCGCGGTCATCCAGTACGTCAACGGGTGGGCGAACACGCTCACCACCGACGCGGTGGGTAAGTCCACCAGTGTCATCCCCGTCCTGTCGACGGTCGGTATCGCCCCGGGCATGCAGATGACCGTCTACGACATCGGCAACGGCCAGTCAGAGCAGATCATCGTCGCCTCCACCACGGACACCACGATCACCACCGCAACCCCGCTCTCGTTCGTGCACGACACCGGCGTTGCCGTGTCCGCACTGCCACCATTCGTGAAACAGGCGGTCGTGCACATCACCGCCGGCCTGATCAAGTCCCGCGGCGTGCAAGCGATCGTCATGCCCCCGTTGGGTCAACAGCCGAAGCAGGAGACCGGGTACGGCGCGACCGGCACCGGGAAGGCTGAGATGGATCGCGCCGCGCAACTCCTCGCCCCGATTGTGAGGACCTGGTGAGCGACGCGGCCGTCCGCTCCGCCCTGCAAACGTTCTTCCAGGGTGCTGGCATCGCCGGGCTCACGAAGGTGTACCCGGACTACCCGTGGTTCATCGACGGCGCCACCTGGCAGTTCTCCGGCTCCACATCATCCTGGGGTGTCGTCGCGTACATCCACCTGGACACCGGCCAGGACCAACGGCTCAGCGTCGAATGGAACGGTCCACGGTTCCGGCACCACGTCGTGTCCTTGGTGCTCATGTACCAGTTCCTCATCCCCGACCAGATCCCGGCCGGGCAAGACGAATCGATGTGGGTGGCACCGTTGGACGCCCTCATGGACGGGTGCATGACGGCGATCCGCTCCGCGCCGACGCTGAACGACCCGAACGTGGTGTTCCAGTCGGCGCAGAACCTCACGGACATCAACACGGAGCGCGAACTCCCGACCCAGAACAACGGGGTCATCAACTCATGGAACCGCATCGAGTTCCACGTCGACGAAGTCATTCAGGGGCAGGCATGAGCAAGTACACGTTCACGGGCGCGAACGCCCACATCCTCTCGGGCCTGATCTACGGCTCGAACGTCACCGTCACCCGGAACGGTGCTGTGGTCAACGGTCAGGGCACCGTGGTCGGTCAGCCGGGCGACGTGATCGAGACGACGAACCCGTACCTCTCCGCGCTGCTCACCGAGCAGACGGACGCGACCGCACCGGAGACGCCCGCCGCGACCGTGGAGACCCCGACCGCGACGCCGGATGCCGCCGAGCAGGCCGTCGCCGCGGCGCAGAAAGCCGCCGATGACGCCGCTGCTGCTCTCGCCGAGGCGGAGAAAGCCGCGGAAGCAGAACACCCAACTGAGACGGCCGCGCCGTCCACCACCTCGAACGGAGTGAGCGCATGACCGTCGAAACGACGAACGTTTACGCAAGCAATTACCAGTGGCTTGGTATCGCACTGGAAGACTCATGGGGCGTCGCCCCCGCCGGCCCGACCGCGTGGATCCCGGTCACGTCCCCGACCTACACGCCCGTCCCACAGCTCCTGTCCGACCAGGCCCTGCGTGGCATGAACGGTGTGGACTACGGCCAGCAGATCGGCATGATCACCTCCACGTTCTCGTACACCACGTACCTGTACGCGGATAGCGTGTTCTCGCATTTGGCGGCGATCCTCGGCCCGGACACGGTGACCGGCGACACTGCCCCATACACGCACACGGCGAGCCTGTTGAACAACGGCCAGCCGCCGTCGTACACCCTGTTCTACAACGACGGGTCGGGTTCGCTGCTGCCCATCTCGGGTGCCAAGGCTTCGTCCGTGAAGTTCACGATCAAGTCCGGCGGTCTTGTGGAACTGGCCGTGTCCTGGGTGGCGAAGAAAGCCGGCGACCCGGTTACGGGCGTCAACACCCCGACGACGGCGATTCCCATGCCCGCGTGGACGGCGCTCATCAGCATCGCCGGGAACCAGTACACGAAGTACTCCGAGGTTGACTGGGAGTTCAAGCGTGCCACCGCGCCGATCACCGCGCTCACCGGCACGCAGGACCCGTCCGCGATCTTCGCGCCCGGCCTTGAGGTCGACGGCACGTTCACTGGCATCTACCAGGGCGTCACGGACAACGACTATGCGAACTTCCTCGCGAACACGCAGCCGGGCATGTCGATCGTCGTCACGAACCAGAACGACGACACCCACAGCCTGACCTTGCAGTTCTCGCAGATCGCCTACCAGGTCGCCTCGTTCTCCGCCTCCTCCAACTACATGGAGGTCAAGGCGACGACGAAGGCGCTCATGAACACGACCGACGCGACGGACGGCGAAATGTCCCCCGCGAAGGCGATCCTCATCTCCACCCAATCTACCGCTTTCTAAGGAACACCATGGCTGACAAGACTTCTGAGGACCTGACCCGGCTCAAGCTTCCCAAGGGCGGTGTGGCGACGTTCTGGAAGGCAGACGACCTGCCGACCCGCCGTTCGATCCAGTTGGAGGAATCGTCGCTGACGATCCCGAAGGCACCCACGCGCGCGTATCTCGCCGCTCTTGCGGAAGCGAAGAAAACCCACCCGGGCCTGTCTGATGACGAACTGGTGAAGCAGGGGCACGTGTCCCTGCCCGAGTACACGCCTGAGGAAGCGCGCCTTCAGTCACAGCATGGCCTGTTGACCGCGGTGCTCTACCTCAAGTCGTGGACCCGCGACGCGAAGCTGCCCGAAACGGTTGACGAACTGCTCGACCTGCCCCGCGGCGACTTCGAAGCGATCCGCCAGCACGTGCGGAAGATCCAGCAGGCGGACAAGTCGAACACCACCGAGTTCACCGACGCGTCGGTTGAGGACCCGGAGTCCCCTACAACGCTCTGAGGATCCTCGGCCGGATCTTCAGAGGCACGGATACCCCGTTAGACGCTGAGGCGTTGCCGCGTCGGGTGGCGCTCGCCACTCAGGAATACCAGTTCCGCAAACTCATCCCGATGACGCATGAGCAGTACTTGGACGAACCGGTGTGGAACGTCCGGTTCTTCCTCAAGTTGAAAGGGCTGGAGAACGAGATCAAGGCGGAACGCAAGTGACTCACTGGGTTGGCATCGACCGTCTCGAGGCGGCACTGACGGCGATGGGCGACAAGGCGCAGTCCGCGGCGAAGACCATCGTCACGAAGTCGTCAGCCGTGCTCGTGAAAGCGGAGAAGCAGGGCTTCCAGGGTTCGCACCCGCGGAACATGCCTCACGTCGGCGGTTCTGCCCCGAACGTCGTCTCGGGTGATCTGAGGCGGTACATTCGCATGGATGGCGTGAAGCAGTACGGCGTCGCCGCGTACCGCGCCAACGTCGGTCCCAGCTTGGTTTACGCGCGCCGTATCGAGCTCGGGTTCTTCGGTGCCGACCGCCTGGGGCGGAAGTACCACCAGCCGCCGTTCCCGTACGTCAAACCGGCAACCGTGACCGCGCGGCCGCTCATGGATCAGATCGCACGTCAGGAATGGGCGAAAGTCCTCCACTAACTGAACACAGGGGGTCGCCGTGGCCGATCAGGATGGCGTCCTCTTCGAACTCGCGGCCAACGCGGCCGACTTCATCGACGCGATCAAGCGGGCCGTCAGCGCCGTGCGCGACATGGCCGTGGACACGGACGCATCCGCGGACGCGGTCAGCGCCTCCATCGACGGGATGGCTGCTGACGCGTCCGCGGCCTCCGACGACATCAGCGCATCCATGGATGACGTCGCCGCGTCGGTGGATACCGCGGCCACCGCCGTTGACGCCGCCGCCGCTGATATGTCGGTGGCGTACGACCGTGAAGCGGAATCCGCCCGCTCAACAGCGGACACGATCACGCGCACCGCCGCGGAGCAAGCTGCCGCGCAGAAGGCCGCCGCCGAGGCCGCGAACGAGGCCGCAGACCAGCAGGTTGAGGCGGCCGAGAAGGTTCGCGCCGCGAACGAAGCGGAAGGCACACCGGACAAGTCGTCGGGTGGGTTCGGTGGTGAATCGGGTTCGGTCCCCATCGGCAGGATCGGCACTCTCGGGACCGCCCTCACGGCTGCGGTACCCGCTGCTGCGGGTCTCGTGAACGAGCTGATGGCGCTGGTCGGCGGTGCGCTTGCTGTCGCCCCGGCCGCGCTTGCAGGGCTCGCCGCGGGGGTTGGTGCGGTGACCCTCGCGTTCAAGGGCATGGCCGCGTCGACCGACCCGGCGGCGAAGTCTGTCATGGCGTCGGTGGACGAGATGAAGTCCGCGATGGCCGGCATGGAGAAGACCACATCCGCCGCTCTCGCGGAAGGTCTCGCCGGACCGTTGAAGCAGCTCACCGCAACCCTGATCCCTCAGCTGAAGGTCGGGTTGACGGACATTGCCGGGGTTGCGGGCACCGCGCTCGGTGGCGTCGCCACGACCCTCGCCGCCGCGTTCGGTAACAACCGCCTGCAAACGTTCCTCGGGCAGGTCGCAACCGCGTTCACGGTCATCCAACCGGGCCTCAACGCCGTCGCGAACGGGTTCGCGAGCCTCATGGTCGCCGGCGGCCGGTACCTGCCGATGATCGCCCAGTTCGTGTCTCAGATCGGCGTGAGCTTCGGTTCGTGGCTGTCGGAGTTGAACATCGGCCCGATCATCCAGAACGCCGTCACCGCGTTCAAGGGCCTCGAAGGGACCGTCGAGAGCGTATTCGCACTCGTCGGGAACCTGTGGAAGATCCTCTCTTCCGCCGCGCCCACCGGGCTGGCGATGCTGCAATCCGCCCTCACCGACATCTCGAACCTGCTCGCCTCACCCGCAGTGTCTAAGGGACTGTCGGCCATGTTCACGGGTGCTGCCGTGGCGGTGAACACGGTCCTCACCGCGTTCCAGTCACTCACCCCCCTCGTCAGCACGCTCGGCTACGCGATCGGGCAAGTCGTTGTGACGATCTCTCCGTTCGTCGCGGCACTGGTCAAAGACCTGGCACCTGCAATCGCTACCATCATCACGTCGCTCCTGCCGCCGCTCATCAGCGCATTCGAGCAGGTCGCTCCCGTGGTCGAGGCCGCGGTCGGCCCGTTCATGCAGATCGCGGCGACCGTCGCATCCGTGCTCGGCCCGGCGCTGCAAACCCTCGGCCCCTACTTCGTAGACGCCGCAGCAGCCATCGGCGCGATTGTGGTGGCAATCAAGGCGTGGGCAGTCGTACAAGCCATCATCAACGCGCTGATGGACGCAAACCCTATCGGTCTGGTCATCGCAGCTGTCGCCGCTCTCGCGATCGGCGTCACCGTGCTGGTGCAGCACTGGTCGCAAGTGTCCGACTTCCTCAACACCGTATTCGGGCCCTCCCTGAGGGTCGTGGAGTCGGTATTCCACGACGTGGTCGGCTGGATCACCTCGACCGCTGTGGGCGTGTTCGACCGTGTCATCTCGGCATGGTCGTCGTTCACCGGGTGGGTGTCCGGGTTCGTGTCCGGCATTGTCGGGTTCTTCCAGCAGTGGGGGCCCGACATTCTCGCCGCGGTCGCACCGGTCATCGGCGTCCCGATGCTCATCATCCAGCACTGGTCGCAGATCAGCGCGTTCTTCACCGAACTGCCCTCAAAAATCATGGGCGCGCTCGGCGATGTGGGCAACTGGCTCGTGAAGGCCGGTGAGGATCTCCTTACCGGCTGGGTGGACGGCATGATCGTCGGGTTCGTCCTGATCAAAGACCTGCTGATCACATGGCCGACGAAGATCCCCGGCCTGCTCGCTGACGCGGGGATCTGGCTGGTGAAGACGGGCGTCACGCTCATCACCGGTATGGTCAACGGCATCGTCTCGGCGTGGCCGAAGATCACAGCCTGGTTCGCATCCCTGCCCGGCAAGATCCTCTCATCCCTCACCACAGCGGGCCGGTGGCTGCTCACCGTGGGCGAGAACGTGCTGCACGGGTTCGTGACCGGAACGGACGACGGGTACAAGTCCGCATCCGCGTGGTTCACGTCCCTGCCGGGGAAGATCCTCGACCTGCTCGACGACGCCGGCTCGTGGCTGATCAGCATCGGCAAGGACACCCTGTTCGGGTTCCTCGACGGTGTCACCAACGAGTACACGTCCATCGCGTCGTGGATGGGCCAACTGCCCGCACGCCTCGAAGCGTACGGCGCGGACGCGCTCACCTGGCTTGAGCAGACCGGTCAGCACATGATCCAGGGGTTCAAGAACGGCATCACGGACAACTGGAACCTCATCATCTCCACGGTGACGCAGTTCCCGTCCGAGATCGAGGGTGCGCTGACGGGTGCGGGCACATGGCTGGTTGATACGGGTGAGCAGATCGTCAACGGTCTGAAAACCGGTATCGAGAACATGTGGTCCGGGTTCACCGGGTGGATTCAGGCGCAGATCAACACGATTCCCGCCGCGGTCCGCAAGGTGCTCGGCATCGCGTCCCCGTCGAAGGTGTTCGCTGAGATCGGCATGTACACGGTGCAGGGCCTCGCGGGGGGCATCACCGGCAACCTGTCCATGATCGACGCGGCGATGACCGCCTTGTCAGGGAAGGTCGCTAGCCCGAACCTCAGCGCGGCTGTGAGCCTCAACCCGACCGTGGGCGCGTACCGGCCCAACACGGCCGGGTCGACGTCAACGGCAGCGAACACGGCGACCTCGAGCATGGTGGGCGGGAAGGTCGTGAACATCAACGTGACCGCTCAGACGAACGCCTCGGCGACGAACATCGCGAGTCAGATCGGCTGGGTTGCCAAGACCTCGGGGGGCATCTGATGCAGAACCTCCAGGGCACGTTCAACGGGCTCGCGTTCGGTCCGGGCGAGGACGTGGGATTGATCTCCATCGAGGGGCTTCGTGGTTTCGCGAGCGTCCGCGGTGGGGACACCTCACGTCCTCGCCGGTACGGGTCCGATCCGGGTTTCAACGAGCTGGACGAGAAGCAGTTCACGGTCACGTTTCAGATCGCCGCTCCGAAGCAACCGTTCGCGACGGTCGTCAACAGCATGGCTGCCGCGTTGCAGAACATCGAGTCGCCTACGGGTGAGCTGCCGTTCGAGTGGTTCACGACCGGGTGGGCGTCGCCACGGTTGGTGAATTGCCGCCCCACGTCGGTGACGTTGCCGGTGGATGACAAGTACCAGTACCAGAACGTGCAGATCCCGGTGCAGTTCACCGCGTCGGATCCGCTTGTGTACGACTCGGTGCTTTCAACAGCCGGACCGGTCGGCCTGCCGAGTCCTACGGCGGGGCTCACGTTTCCCGTGAGCTTCCCCGTCACGTTCGGCGCGTCCACGGGCGGTTCGCTGCTACTCACGAACCTGGGCGAGGAAACCACCTACCCGGTGTTCACGATCACCGGCCCGTGCACGAACCCCCGCCTGCAGTTGGACGACACCGGGCCCGGGTTCCAGTGCAACATCACGCTCGCCGCGACCGACACGTTGGTGATCGACATGCAGAACCACCTGGTGACCCTCAACGGCACCGCGGACCGGGAGAACACGAAAACCACCGGTTCGGCATGGTTCGGCATCCCACCAGGAACAACGTCCGTCGCGGTCGGGTCGTCCGACTCCGCGCAGGTCACCGCACAGTTCACCGCCACATGGCGTTCCGCCTGGGGCTTCGCATAACAAAGGGGTGAACTTGTGGGCCATTCGTGGACGGCATACGCGTACGACATCAACACGAACACGAAGCTCGCCGAACTCGAACCGGCCGGCCTGTCGTTCGACCGGCAGTTGAACAACGCAGGCGCATGCCAGTTCACCCTCAACCTGCAGACCGGCCACAACAGGGCCGCCGCCGCTCCACTCATCAACATGGGCGGCCTCCCGTTCAAGGTGTACATCGACCTGGACGGCGAGATCGAGTGGGGCGGCATCTGCTGGACAACGAGCTACACGAAGTCGACGGGCATCTACCAGATCAACGGGGCCCAATTCTTCTCATGGCTCGCGCAGCGCCTACAAGCCGCGGACTACTCTGCAACCACATACCCGGACGGCATCGACCCGGCCGTGCTGTTCGCCACGTTCCTCGCGGACGCACAGTCCACAGCGAAGTCGGGGCCGGGCGCATCGATCGGGATGCAGGTCAAGGGGGGCACGTCGCAGCTCGGCAAGTATGTGCCCGGGTACCCGCTGACGCAGGAATCAACCCTGTCGCAGATCGCCACGGACATCATCGATATGAGCCTCCCCGGCGTCGGTGGTATCGACTTCAGTGAAGACTCGCAATGGGTTGCTGGTGTCCCGGTCGACACGTTCACGATCTCCTCACCGCGCGCCGGCCGCTCTTCCGAAGTGTCCGGGCTGATCTTTGACCTTGACACGGTGACGGACTACACGTGGCCGACCGACGCGACGGTGATGGGTACCACGATTGTCGCAACGGGTTCCGGCACTGGTACCGCGATCATCGCCGCAACCGCGCAGGCCCCCGGTCAACCCGTGGGCGGCCTGGGGCAATCGCCCCGACTGGACAAACTGATCAACTACACGTCGGTCACCTCACAGGCGCAGATCAGCGCCGCCGCTACCGGTTCCGCAGCACAGTGGGGCACCCCCGGTGTCACCCCGACGATCACGGTCCCCCTGTTCGACGCGCGAGGGAACTCGAAGCTCGGCACGTGGGAGACCGGTGACGATGCCCGCATTTTCACGTCCGGTGACGACTACTTCCAGAACGGCTATGACAAGTTCTGGCGAATCGTCCAACACTCCGTGAATGTGCCCGATAGCGGGACGCCAACTGTGACGCTCACATTCAACGAACCGCCTGTCATCTAGGAGGCGCTCATGGGTCAACCGAACCGCGGACCTGATTACGCGCTTCTCGACCGCCTCATCCAGCTCGAGAAGCAGGTCAAGGCGCTGTCGACCCGTGACGTGCTCGCGAACTCGTCTATTACGCAGGGCGGCCTGACTGTGTCGGGTGGCGGCTCCGTCACTGTCAACGGTGGCGGGTCGATCAACCTGTCGGGTGGTGGGAATCTCAACGTCACGGGCGGTGACATCGATCTCAGCGACGGCAACATGAACGTCACCAACAGCGGGTCCATCGCCGTCACCGGGACAGGGAAGGTCACGGTCGACGGGCTCGCGCTTTCCGCAGTCACGTCCAAGTCGGCGGGTGCTCTAGCGACGAACTTCGCAGTAACAACGACTCGCACTGCTCAGGCAAGCGCATCGATCGCAGTCCCTACCGGTTTCACCACAGTCGTTCTCATTCAGTACACGCAGGCGAACCTGTTTCTCTCGGGAAGCGCGCTTGACTACATGTATCTCGGGATGACCACGACGATCCCAGGCTATGAAGCGAGCTCGTCGACGGGTCCTGCAGTTTCCTGTCAGGGCAACTCTGGCACATCGCCCGCTGCCGGGTCGTGTGCTCCCTACCAGACGGTCCAGAACACGCTCACGATCACCAACATCCAGGCTGGCACGATCACGGTCACGTCTGACGTGTGGATGAACTCGAACGATTGGCCTGCCGAGACGAGCAACAGCGTCGCGATCTATCTGACCGCGTTCTTCCTTCCCTAGTTCGACGGCGCTGCCTGTTCCGGAGCGGCGGGTGTCAGGCTCGGCGCTACTGGTGCCGGGGGTGCCTGGATCACCCCGTTCTGCTCGACGGGTGCACCCGGCTGAACGACCGGCGTCTGTGACGAGTCTGTCGATGTCGTGCTCGGCGCGGTCTCGGTTGTCTGGGTGGGCGTCGTGGTCGTCGGGTCGGTCACTGTGGGCTCCTGGGGTGCGGGCGTCTGAACGGGCGCTGAGGTCACGACGGGCGCTGGCGTGCTCGTCGGGCTCTGGGTGGGTGTGGTGACGGTGTACGTCTCCGCGGGCTGAACGGTCGGCGTCGAGGTTGACACCGCGACGGTGGGGGTCGGTGCGGGTGCGCTGTCCGCGTTCGCGGTGACAACGCCGGTGATGATCGCGGCGGCCGCAACAAGCGTGGCACCGGAGCCGATGCTCGCCCATCCGAACTTGTTCATGGTCTCAGTTTGCCCCTGTTGGTGGGGAAAGGCCAGAAGTTTTTTGAATCTCGTTAATTACCCCCTTGCGGGTGTCGGCTCTTTGGAGGACAAACCGTGACAGTGCAGCTTGTGCCCTATGCACTTCAGAATGCGAGCCATTCTGCGGCGCTGTTCCGGCAGGCCGCCACCGCCCCATTCTCAGCCCCCGGGATCCTCGGTGTGGGCGAGCTGGCGGTGACGCAGCAGTCGTCCCCGAACATGTCGATCCAGTTGGGTGCGGGCCGCGCCATGGTCGCCGGCACGTACATCACACCCCCGTCGGGGTTGAACTTCACGACTCAGGGCATGTATTTCGTGCTCAACGACGCGCCTGTGACTCTCACCGTGTCGGCGGCGGACGCGACGAACCCGCGCATCGATGTCGTGTATGTGCAGGTGCAGGATTCGTTCTATTCCGGGTCGAACAACCAGACCATTGCGGGCATCGTCACCGGCACCCCGGCAGCATCTCCCACGGTCCCGGCGGTCCCGTCGAACGCGCTCGCGATTGCGCAGATCAGTGTGACAGCGAACGCGACGGCGATTCAAGCGGCGAACATCAGCATGATCGCCCCGTACGCCGAAACGTTGAACCGGGTCCTCGGGAAGGCTACCGGACCCGCAGCTTCCACTGATTCGTCGTCGTCGGTGGCCATGGCTTCCGTGACCGTCAACGTCGTTGCAGGGCAGACGTACCTCGTCTCCGGGATGGGGCAAGGTCAGCGGGTCACGTCGGCCGGTGCGGGCATCCTGTCACTGTTCGCTGCCGGGTCGGAGATCGAACGGATCAGCGGCGCGTCAACGGATCAGATCGCATCTCAAACCCCGATCTCCGGTTCCGGGTGGACGTACTACACGGCGACGACGACGGGCCCAGTCACGTTCGCGTTCCAGGTGAACGGTTTGACCGGCGCGGCACGGTTCGGCGCGAACTCGTGCCAGATCAAGGTGGAGGTGGCCTGATGGGTGCAGGCGATTATTCTTACGCGCGCCCGGGCGGCGCGGTTCTCAAAGCGGCTGGCATCACGGCTGTGGGCCGGTACCTGGCAACGGACGACCGCGGGCTGACGAAGACGGAGTACGCCGACCTCACCGCGAACGGCATCGCCGTGTGGCTGATCTATGAGGGCAACGCGCAGGGCATGTTGAACGGCCGCGCGCAGGGCATCTCGGATGCGCAGTTCGCCCAGTCGCAGATCACCGCGCTCGGCCTGCCATCCGACTCGCCCGTGTATGTGGCGGCGGACTTCGACTGTTACACGGCCGCGCAGATGGCCGCATGCGACGCCTACTTGCAGGGTTGGGAGACGATCATCCCGCTCTCCCGCACCGGCTTGTACGGGGGCCTGTACTACCTGAAGCACGTTCACGACGCCGGGCTCGCGTCCGGGTTCTGGGAGTGCGCCTCAACGTCGTTCCGGCACGGTGTGACCCCGGATGAGATGCCGGTGCAGATCCGGCAGACCCTCGCGAATCCTGGCGTCCCGAACCTGGACGCTGACACGATCCTCGCCACCGAATACGGGGCGATTGGCGACCCTTTGGAGGAAGATATGCCACTCACCGCAGCAGACATCAGCGCCGTTGCTACCGCCGTCACGCAGGAACTCGCGACCAGCGAACCGTTCCTCGCCGCGATCTCGAAGACGGTCGGCGGCGCTGACACGACGATCCTCCGTTCGGCGGAGTTCTCTCAGGCGACGCTCGTGTCGAAGATCGTTGCCGCGCTCACCCCCGCGATCGCAGCGAAGACCGGCGTTGACCCTCAGACGCTCGCGACGGACATTGAGAACGCGCTCAAGGATGTCACGGTCACGTCGACCACGACGCTCGGCACCGCCGGCAGCTGATGTCTGAGGAGAACATCCCCGGCTGGGGAAGCGTCCTCCTGCAGTTGGTGCAAGGTCTGGTCGCCCGGTTCGACAAGCTCGAATCGAAGCTGGACCAGTACGCGACGAAATCGGACCTCGCTGATCACAAGTCCTGGGTGCAGGAGCAGTTGCGGGTGCAGGACAAGCACTGGGGCGACCGGCTCGGCATCGAAGCGCAAGCCCGCATCGACATGGGCCACGACTTGGCCGCGCAGATCGAGGGCGAGACATCGGAGATCACCACCGAGCAGGCCCGTAAGGAGAAGTTCAAGCGCAACGTCGTGTACGGCGCGTGGACGGTCGGGTCCGTCATATTCATCGGCGTGTGCACTCTGCTCGCGCCGTCAGTTCACGTTCATTTCTAGGAGACTCATATGTCTACTGCAACTAAGACGAAGGCGGCGGCGTCTTCGATCGTCGCGAAGATCAAGGCCGACGCGCACATCTTCACCACCGCGGGTTCGTTCGTGCTCGCCACGGCGGTTCCCGTGTTCCACCTGCCGATCACGTCGACCGAGCAGACGTGGCTTCGCGTGGCGATCGCGGGTGCGGGCCTTCTGAGCTTGTTCGTGATCCCATCCAAGGGCGATTCGAGCGCGACGGTCGTCAAGGACCTGACCACGGACGCCACCGACGTGGCGAAGGTGGTTGAGCAGGTCGCCCCCAAGACGACCGCTGACGTTTCGAGCGCCGCGACTACGGTCGCCGCTGACACCACGGCCGCAGCTTCGACTGTGACCGCTTCGGAGGTTGTCGCGCCGGCTGATGCCGCGAAGTGAGCGACGAACGCGACCAGGTAGACGGATATCAGATCCCGGTCGATCCGATGGACGACCTTTGGTGCGAGTCCTGCCAGTAGCCACCTTCGGGTGGCTTTTTTGATGGAGGTGCCATGACCGCTTTGGATGCGATCACGGTTGACGCTCACGGCATTGTCGCGTTGGCGAACTCGGTGTCCTCAGACCCGGATCTGGCAACTACCCCACTGATTGGTACGTGGGTGTTCACGTCGACCCTTTCGGGGCCGACCACGCGCGTGTCAACGCAGGACATCGTGTCGCTCGCCCCCGTGACGTGTGCGATGGATTCGTTCGGGAACCTCCGCCCCCCGCAGGACGGGCAAGCACCCCCGATCGACGCGAACGGGAACCTCCTGCTTTTGTGCCCCCAGTCAACGGACCTTCTGGATCAGGGGTGGACGTGGTCCGCCCAGTTCACCCCTGACCCGTCCCTGTCGACCATCGCCGGGTTCTCCATGTTGAAGATCACCGGGCAACCCGGCGACACCATCGTGTTGACCACAGCGTTCCCGACGACTCCCACGGTGCAGACGACGCAGGTGCTCGTCTACGAGGTTTCGAGCTTCGACCCGGATAACCCTGTGGTGCCTGCCGGGTTCCGTGACGGCATCGATTGGATCCTCGACACCTCGACCATGACTCTCTACACGGATTAGGACGGCTGATGACCACGTTCAAGACGATCGGCCAGCTCACGCAGGCGTCTGACTCCCAGGTCGCCGGGTATGTCACCGACCCGAGCTCGGCGACCGGAACGGCACTATCGAACACCTTTGGAACGGAGATCAGCACCGCTGGCACCCCGGCGAACAGTGCTGTCTCAACGGCGGTCGAGACGGTCGGCGGTCAGAACTTCGTCGCAACTGGTGTCCCGCAGGCGATCGCTGATGGTGGCCGTCAGGCGCGTCTGAACGTCGGCGCTCTCGATGAGGCGGTGCTGTTCCCGAAAGACCCGCGGCCGGCCGCGTTCACGATGGCGCCGGTCGCCGTGTCGGGTGGTTTCGTGTTCCAGCCGAAGTTCGGTGACGTGTACTGGACGCAGGACGGCGAAGCGCACTCGACAGCTCCGACCTCGGACTTCTCGCTCATGGTCGGCTCGACCTGGTACGAGAACATCGTCTATTCGACGGTCACCCCGGACGGCGAGGACGGCTGGACGGCGACAGCGACGGTTGCGTCTACCCCGGCTGTGACGGTGCAGACGACGGTCAAGCGTCTCGATCACGGGGTGTGGCGCAAGCGCATCGTCCTCACCGCGGCGTCCGCGACGACGGCGATGATCTACCAGGGGTACAACTGCCCGAACTCCGGCAGTGTCACCTGGCGTCACCTCGGCCTCGACAACGGCACCCTTTCGACGCCGAGCACGACGACGCAGTATCCGATGGTCGGGGTCGCTGCGCCGCCTGCGACGATCGGCACGACGGCCGCGATCAACGCCGCGGCGGCCACGGGTGCGACCGCGTTCGCGGTTCCCGCGCAAGCGTTCTGCCTCATGCCCGACACGGGCGTCGAAGGCTGGTGGGGCATCAATCCCGCCTCCGGCGGATTCATCTACGGCACCGGGGCGCGCCTTGGCCTGTACGCGGGCATGGGCTTCTCGAACGCTGCCGCGATGAACCTCGCCGCAGGCGTCCCGACCACGATCGGGTACACGCACTACTCGGCCGTGTTCCCCGGCAGCTACAACCCGTCGACCACCTCGTGGATCGGCACCACGCTCGAGCCGTTGCGTCGCCGTACCTTCCAGGTCGCATCCCTCGCGCAGGGCGAGACGTACCCGGACCCGTTCTCGCAGATGCTCGCCGGCGTTGCCCGGTCCCGCGTCGCGAAGGGCTCCGCGGCGGACACCTCCGGCGCGTTCCTCACCCCGGCACCGAACTATCCCGGCTGCTACACGCGGGACTCGTTCTGGACCCAGCTCGCGCTCCAGGACGCGGACGTGTCCCGGCAGTTGCTGTCCCGGTTCGCGGGGGCGATCAACTCCGACAACCGCGCCCCGACGCGCGCCGTGGTGAACACGAGCACCGGGGCGATCACGTTCGACGAGTACCAGACCGACGACTCGAACCACCTGGTGCTCATGTGGGGTCTGTGGCATCTCGCGACCTTCGGAGAAGGGGTGCTGACCACCACGCAGGTCAACAACCTGGCGGCGAACATCATCACCCACCTGGACGCGAACAACTACTTCTCGGGCGGCACGAACCCCGTCAACGGGTGGATGGACTCGTTCGCGAACCCGTCGAGCGTGATCCCCGCGAACGCCGTCTCCGCGATCATGACCGGCTACTCGTACATCGCCCTGTCGGCGGCGGTGATCCTCGGCGGCACGGTCACAGCCAGCTACATCACCGGCACCCTCGCCGCCTATCAGTCGTTCTTCCAGACGACCGGCAGCAACTCGTGGGTGCGCACCTTCCTCGACCCGACCACCTACACGGATAGCCGCAACTGGGTCGACGTGTCCGCGATCAGCCCCGAGTTCTGGTCGCAGTGGCTGCTCGGCGTGCCGATGCTCACCGACGCTCAGGTTGCAGCGCACATGGACATGGTGTTCAAGACCCTCGCTGTCGACATGCCCGCGGGGCGCGCGTTCAAGTGCATCGCCAACGACGACGGGTCATACCTGCCCGCAACCGACTGGAATGGCACCTTCCCGGGTGGCAGCTCCGCCCCTCCCGGGGGCGTCTACCAGAATGGCGGCTCCTGGCTGCTGCACGACTTCCTGCTGCTTGGTGTTGGGAAGCTGCACAACTACACGAACAACGACCTCGACGCCATGTGGCGGGACCGCATGACCGCCGAGGTGTGTGTGAACTGGACGGCGCACGAGTCGATCAGCACGAGCAATGCCTCGGGTGTCGCGCCGATCGGAACGTGCTACCGGCAGTCGTTCAGCTACGGCTGGAACGCGGCGATCCTCGCCCTGCGCAGCTTCGCCGGACTGAAGTCGTTCTGACCGTCACTATCCGCCTGAGATAGTCGCACTACAAAGCACAGAACAAAGGCCCCCGGGTCGCTCTCACGAGCGGCTCGGGGGCCTCATTCGTCGTCTCAGGTGATTTTGACGCGGAACCCGTTAGCGGCTTGATTCGCCCACTCACGCAGATACTGATCACTGTCAGGCTGGATCACCAGCCGGTTCAGCGCTGCTACGCGCAAAAGCTCGCCATAGATCTGCTCTTCCGGTTCGCCTCGCATGCACAGCAGGACGCTGTTGAGGGCGCTCTTCCAGTCGTTCACGGCCACACCCTAATTCACGCCAGCGACATAGGACGCGACCGTGTACGCGGCTGCCCGGCCGAGGTTCGGCTTGTTTACACTCGAAGACATGACACCAAAGCCGCGCGGCCGACCCATCAGCGACGAACCGCGCAACCAGCAACGGCCGGTGAGATTCACCGAAGCGGAAATGGTGTTAGTCGAGCACGCGGCCGAGGTAGACGGGGTCACCGTCGCGGCGTTCATCCGCGGCGCGGCCGTGCGGGCGGCCCGACAGAAAGCCAAGAGTTCACGCACGAAGTGAGCACTCCCCACGTGTGGGTGTTTCGCCGGACCGACGACGTTGATAAGGTCGGCCTAATTATCCGCAGGGGAGCCCACATGGACGCCGCCCAGATCAGCCGTGCACTCGCCGACGCCCGCCGGACTGGGCAGCACATCGCCCGCGTCCCTGTGAACGAAGTGCCCGAATTCCGCAGGCAGGTCCGAGCACAAGCACGTCGTGAAGGGATGCGCGTGCGAACCATCGACGCGGGCAACGGGGAAGTGTTCATCCTCGACCCGGAACGCGAACCGACGCGCATAGAGCTGGCCGCGATCTCCATGGTCACACGGATCGGTCCGCCGGGACACGTCCCGCCGTCGTACGAGGAAGCGTTAGAGATCGCACGCCGGGAAGAGATCCGCGCCGTCGACTGACCGCCTTCAGGCTGTCGTGATGAGCTGATGCGCTCGCTGGAATGAGACGCCGAGGACCGCGCCGATGTCTCTCACGGGAATGTTTGAATTCGCGAGCGCTTGGGCGAGCGACGCGACTTTGCGGCTTGCGTCGCGCTCAAGATCGATAGCGGTGGCGCGTTCCTCGCGAACGTCTGCGAGCACGCCCGCGATAGGAATGCCCTCAATGCTGTCCACCTCGACGTACACGCGGACATCATCAATGCTCTGATCGGTGCGGAGCGCGATGTACTCGCGGGCCATCTGCTCGGCTTCCGCGAGCCGGCGAGCCTGGGTGAGGCCGTCGAGCTCGGGGATGGCGATCATCCACCACTTGCCCTCGCGGGTGACCTTCGCGGTATAGATGGTCATTTGTTTTCATCCTCCTTCATGGCTTTGAGCAGGTTCCGGTAAACGCCGGGGCTGATCTGCCGGTGTCCATCAGGCAGCTCGAACGTGGTGCCGTTCGGGGCGTGCCATTTGGTGTGGCTGCCCACGGTGTTGCCAGGAGTCCATCCCGCTTTGCGGAGCATCTTGGTGACATCGCGGGTGGGCTGCTCACTAACCACGAGAATAGTCTAGACGGGGTAGACGTTTCAAGTCAATGCAAGATAGACAAAAAAGGAAGCGCTCGGCTTTGAACGCCGCAACCAGATCCGCGCCGTCGACTGACCCCCCGCATACTGGGCCTACCAGCTGAATGGGCCTCACTGATAACGTGAGGTTTCTTCGATCAGGAG
>Ga0164242_10001533_pt1 | contig 27435 bp, 26 predicted proteins | sample OricomgcompostMG_FD_108783 | JGI IMG/M metagenome (GOLD analysis project Ga0164242, IMG submission 108783) | Miracle-Growth compost microbial communities from Emeryville, California, USA - Original compost - Miracle growth compost (MG) ...
AAGATCAGGATCACCATCACCGAGGCGCCCCACTTGTGCATCCCGTGCACGAACTGGCCGAGGAAGACGTCGTTGTTGATGTGGGCGATCGAGGTGTAGGCCTGGGTCGTCGACGGCGTGTAGAACATCGCCAGGAAGACGCCGGTGATCGCCTGCACGATGAAGGCGATCAGGGTCGCCGAGCCGAGCGTGTAGAACCAGTTGGTCCCTTTCGGCACCTTGCGGAAGAGCATCCCGGTGAGGAATCCGCTGGCCGCCATCCGCTGGTCGACCCAGGCGAGCGCCTCGGTCGGCGCTTCGATCGCCTGCTGGCCCAGCCGGCCGTACTCGGTCGGCCGCTCCGGCGGGTTGTCCTTGAGGTCCTGCGGCGCCGGGGTCTTCGGCACGCCCGCTTCGCCGGGCTTCGGCGTTTTCCGCAGCGGGGCGGGGACGAGTAGGTCGGAAAGCTTTGGCATCAGGGAGCCGGGAAGGTAGACGGACGCGGCGGGTAGAGGTATTCCCAGATCCCGCCGGTGAACTCTCCGGGGTCACGGGCACGCACCGGCTTCAGCTGCGAAGTCACGCTGTAACGCGGGCCGACTTCGACCTGGCCTTTGGTGACGCGGGTCTGGAAGCGATCGAGCGGGCGCACCGGCGGGCCGCCGATCCGCTTGCCCTGGAAGTCGTAGACGCCGCCGTGGCACGGGCAGATGAAGTTGCCCGCGTCCTGGACGAACCGCACCGGGCAGCCGAGGTGGGCGCAGCGGTTGGAGACGGCGACGAACTGGCCGGGTTCCTCGCCCAGTTCCTTCGAGCTTTTGCGCACGTAGGCGGTGGTCTTGCCGATGTCGCCGATCCCCGGGGTTTCGGTGAAGACGACCTGGCGGTAGGTGTCTTCGACGAAGTTGCCGGTCGGGCCGATCGCCTCCCAGCGTTCCTTGCCGCGGTGGAAGATCGGGGCGACGGCGAAGCCGACGGCGGGCAGGATGATCGCGGCGCCGGCGAGGCCGCCGATCGCCTGCGCGGCGATCGTGAAGACCTTGCGACGGGTCAGCGACTCCCCCTCGAAATAGCCGGGGGGAGGAGGTTCCGTCCTCACCTGCTGCGGAGCCCGGTAAGGCTCGTTGATCTTGTCCGCGTCGTCTGCCACGTTCAGGTCGCCGTAGGGCAGCGCGCAGTCTATTCAAAAGGGGGAGCGCCGCGGATGCCGCATCGCCGGCGACTTGTGACGGATTTTACGACCTGCGCGGTCGTCCCGCTTGTGGTGCTGATCGTTCTGGGGTTCATGGCGCGTTCGACGGGGGCCGAGACGGTCAGGCAAGGAAGCTTGCAGGTGTCCTTCGGCGGCTCCGTCTCCCCCGCCGCGTTGCCGCGGACCGGTACGACGCCGGTCGCGGTGACGATCCGCGGCCACGTCCGCGCGCTCGCCGGCGGGCCGCCGCCGAGCCTCCGCCGGATCGCGATCGAAGTGAACCGGGTCGGCGTCCTCGACCGCGCCGGCCTGCCGACCTGCCCGCTGGGGAGGCTGCGCGCCTCGAGCACCACCGCCGCCCTCGCCGCCTGCCGCGGGGCGCTGGTCGGCGAAGGCCACGTCGGCGGCGTGATCGTCCTGCCCGAACAGGTGCCGACGCCGTTCGGCGGCCGGGTCGTCGCCTTCAACGGCCGGCTGCCGGGCGGGCGCCCGGCGATCCTCGTCCATCTCTTCACCGGCCGGCCCGCGCCGCTGACCTTCGTCCTCGCCTTCGCCCTCGGCCACGCCCACGGGACCTTCGGCACCCGGCTCGTCGCCACGGTCCCGGCCCGCACCCGGGCCACCGCCCACATCACCTCCTTCGCCCTGCGGCTCGGCCGCGTCTTCTCGGTCGGCGGCGAACGGCGCGACTTCCTCAGCGCCGGCTGCCCCGCCCCGGAAGGCTTCTCCGGCGCCACCTTCCCGCTGGTCCGGGCGAGCTACGGGTTCGTCGGCGAGAAGACGGTCGCCGACACGCTGGTGCGCACCTGCCGAGCGCGGGGCTAGGTGATTGATTCCATGGCGGGCGGGCGAGGGGCGAAGCCGGCTAAAGCCGGCGCCCGGGGTTGCGAGGGATTGAAAGGGACGGACAAGGGACGCGGCCATCTCGACCACGACCCTGGCAGGCTGTGGTCGTGGTCGAGATGGCCGGGGGTGCGGGGCGTCACAGGTAGGGCACGAAGACCCGGAGAAGTTCACAGGTCTGCCTGTCTTCTTCAGACGTTGCAATCACGTGACCATGGTTTGGGGGTCCTATAGGGCCCCTAATTCATGCATCGCGTTTCCGACCCCTGATCAAGGGCCCGAAACGCATAAGGAGCTGTGACGTTCCCGGCGTCTCTCCCCGCCCTTCGTCACGTTCCCGGCGTCTTCGTCACGGAAAAGGCCTTCTCGGCGCCTCTCCCGGAGAGACCTCCGACGGAAGTGTGGAGTTCGTGGCGGACCTGTGACTTCGTGCCGGACCTGTGTCCGACTTCGTGTCCGACCTGTGCCCTCTTCCCGCCGGACCCGTGTCCTCTTCCCTTCATCTCCCTCGCGTCCCGGGCGTCTCGTGGCGGCCACAGCCTGCCCGGGCCGCCACGAGACGCCCGGGACCGATCTCGGACGGACGGGGCGGCCGCGGAGCACGGGGCCCGCGCCCCCGCCCCCCATGGAATCAACCATCTAGAACCACGGCCGGCGGTGCCGGCAGGGAGACACGCCTGAGACCGGGTCCCAATTTCGAAATCCCATGCCGGATTTCCCTGGGCGCTAAAGGTTTCCCTTTCGACGGACGAAGAGGCGCCCATGACGAATGCCGCGGTACTCAAGAGATTCCTGCCCCCTCGCCGCCTGGTCGGCCTGATCGCCGCGCTGACCGCGCTCTGCGCCCTGGCCCTGCCGAGCCTCGCCGCGGCGCGCCCGCAGGCGATCAAGCTGCCGCGGCCCGCGGTCCTCACCTTCAAAGTCGCCAAGGTCGGGCAGCCCGGCAACCACGCCGTCGCGATCGTCCCCTTCACCTCGGCGCTCTACGGCAACTGCTCGGAAGCGCCGCAGGAACCGACGGTCGAACCGACCAAGCTGCCGGATCCCTGCCAGGAAGTCGGCGCCGTCCCCTACGAATACGGGATCGGCGAACTCGAAGTCTCGGTCGAACAGTATGTCGCCTTCCTCAACACGGTCGACCCCTTCGGCCGCAACCAGATGGACCTCTACTCGCCCGACGAGAGCGGCACCGCCTGGCCGCGCTTCGGCGAGATCGACTACTCGGCGCTCGCCCGGGCCGGTAGGCACTACACCGCCGCCGCCCCGGAATGGAACGACAAGCCCTACGGCTTCGCCGACTTCCTCCGCGCCGCCCGCTTCGACAACGCCGTCGCCAACGGCAAGGTCCTCTCGAAGACCGAACAGACCGTCGGCTCCGGCAACACCGAATACAAGTACGTCACCTACAAGGTGCAGCTCTCCCGGCGGACCGGCACCGGCATGTACGACATGCACAAGCGGGCGCCGGTGCGCACCTCCGAATCGGGCTTCGTCATCCCGAGCCAGAACGAGTGGATCAAGGCCGCCTACTTCGACCGCACCGGCGGCGGCACCTACTCCTACTGGTGGTACCCGACCAACGTCGGCAGCCCGTTCTCGGAAACCGGTGGCCCGACCCAGGTGACGCTGAACCCGGCCAACGGCGACGTCACCGATGCCGGCAACGGCGCCACGGTCGCCAACTTCCACGCCTCCGGCCAGGAAGCGCCGTACTGGTGCCCGTCGAACCAGACGCAGGAAGCCTGCGAAACGGTCAACCCGTTCCACATGCCGGCGAAGGCCTATAAGAAGGCCTTCCAGGGCAGCCTCAGCACGCTCGGCCAGGCCGCCACGTACGGCCCGTGGGGCACGCTCGAACAGGGCGGCAACGCGGTCGAGTGGACCGACACGATCACGGCTCCGCCCTTCGGGGCGAAGGGCCACCGGGTCTGGCGGCGCCTCCACGGCGGCGTCCCCAACGCGCCGGTCTACCAGCTGTGGCTCTCGGCGGTCGGCCTACAGCCGCAGAAAAACACGTTCTTCCGGGAAACCTACCCGTGGCTCGGGTTCCGGATCGGCGTGATCGGCAGCCTGCTGAACAAGCAGGGCTGAAGGAAAGGTCCGGCCCCCGGTGAACAATCACAGTCCCATGCGCGCTCGACAGCTGTCGTTCGCCGTCCTCGTCGCGGTCGTCGCGGGGCTCGTCCTCGCGGCGGGCGCCACGGCGAAACCGACCAAACCGACGAAAGGATCGAGCGGCACCGAACACGTGCAGCCGCCGGTCGAAACCAGCGAAGGGGCGCTCGAACAGCTCCCCGGCCGGCTCGGCTGCCTCTCCTCGGGGAAGGCGTCGAGGAAAGCCTGCGGCAAGGCACGGGCGCTGAAAGGCGCCGGGCCGGGGGTCGGCTCGCGGGCGATCGCGATCAGCCCTGACGGCCGCAACGTCTACGTCGCCGCCTCGGGCGCCGACGCGATCGCCGTCTTCGACCGCAACCCGGTCACCGGGGCGCTGACCCAACCGAAGGGCAAAGCGGGCTGCGTCGCCTCGATCCTCGGCCATTCGAAAGGGGACGCCGGCTGCGGCCTCGCGATCGGCCTCGACGGGCCGAACTCGGTCGCGGTCAGCCCGGACGGGAAGAACGTCTACGCGACCTCCCGCGACAGCTCCTCGGTCGCCGTCTTCCACCGCAACCGGATCACCGGTGAGCTGCGCCAGCTGCCGCCGAGCGCCTCCGGCTGCATCTCCGGCCTGCCGCTCCCTGGCTGCACCCCGGGCCGCTCGCTGAAGTGGCCCGACGTGGTGGTCGTCTCCCCCGACGGAAAGAACGTCTACGTCGGCGACTTCGCCGGCTCCGGCGTCACCTCGTTCTCGCGGGCGGGGGCGGCGGGGGCGCTGACCCAGCTCCCCGGCACCGCCGGCTGCATCACCGAAGCGGGTGAAGAAGGCTGCGCCAAGGGCGTGCAGCTGAACCACGTCGAGGGGATGGCGATCGCCCAGAACGGCTCCGCCGTCTACGCCGCGGCGGCGTTCTCGAGCGCGGTCGGCGTCCTCACCCGCGAAGCGGGGACCGGGGCGCTGACCCAACGCGGCTGCGTCACCGCCACCCTGGTCAGCGGCTGCACGCTCGGCTACGAGTTCGGCGGCGTCAACGCGCTCAGCGTCGCCCCCGACGGCGGCGACGTCTACGCGACCTCGCTGACCTCCAACAGCCTCACCACCTTCCTGCCGACCTCCGGCGGCGCGGGCCTCGCCCAGCCGCCCGGCCCGGACCGGGAAGTCGAAAAGGAAAGCGGCAAAGGCAAGGAAACGGTGCCGGCGGCCGAAGGGACGCCGAGCCCGGACGGCTGCACGGTCTACCTACGTTCGCCCGGCTGTGCCTTCGGCGTCGCGATGGAGGCCCCCGAGGGGCTCGACATCTCCCCCGACGGCCAGAACATCTACGTCGCCGCCTTCCAGACCGGCGCGATCGACGTCTTCGATCGCTCCACCGAAACCGGCGTCGTCGCCCAGAAGCCGGGCCCGCGCGGCTGCGTCGCGCCGAAGAAGGTCCCCGGCTGCACCTTGGGCCGGGCGCTCGGCGCGGCCGGCTCGATCGTCGTCAGCCCCGATGGCAGGAACGTCTACTCGACCTCGCAGCTCGCAAGCGCTGTCGACGTCTTCAGGAGGATCAAGTGACCGAGGAAGAGCGCCGCCAGGGCGGCCTGACCCGTAAACAGCTGTTCGGCGCCGGGGCGGGGGCCGCCGCGGCGGCGATGCTCTCGCCGTCGCTCGGGCTCGACAAGGCGCTCGCCGCGGCGAAGTCCGGCGAGCCGGGGAGCAATGAGCTAGGCGGGAAGAACGTGATCCTCTTCCTCACCGACCAGGAGCGGCTGATCCAGCACTTCCCGCCGAACTGGGCGCGGGAGAACCTGCCGGGCCTGCGCCGCCTCACCCGCCACGGGCTCTCCTTCGAATCGGCCTGCACGGCGGCCTGCATGTGCTCGCCCTCGCGGTCGTCGCTGATGACCGGCTTCTTCCCCGCCCAGCACGGGGTGAAATACACGCTCGAGTCGAACATGCCCGCCGACGAATACCCGCAGGTGAACCTGCCGACGTCGCTGCCGAACCTCGGCACGGTGATGCGAGCGGCGGGCTACAACGTCGTCTACAAGGGCAAGTGGCACTGCTCCAAACCGCAGGACGAAGAAGTCGGCGCGCAGCCCTCGGACCTCGAAGCGTACGGCTTCGAGCGTTGGGATCCGCCGGACGCGGGCGCCAACCAGAGCGTCTCGGAGGCCGGCGGTGGCGTCACCAACAACGACGGCCGGATCATGGAATCGAAAGGCGAGGCGCAGCAGGCGGCCGAGGGCGCGATGCAGTACCTCGACACGGTGGCGGCCAAACAGGAACCGTTCTTCCTCGTCATCTCCCTGGTCAACCCGCACGACGTCCTCTTCTACCCGAGCAAGACGTTCGAAGAATCGGGCTACGACCAGTCCTGGCTGGCCGGTGACATCGAAGTGCCGCCGACCAACGAAGAAGACCTCTCCACCAAGCCGTCGGTCCAGGAACAGTTCCTGCGCATCTTCAACCTCACCGGGAAGCCGGAAAGCGACGCCGAAAAACGCGCCTACCTGAACTTCTACGGCAACCTGATGCGCTCCTCCGACAACTACCTGGTCGAAGTGCTCGACAAGCTGGAAGCGAACGGGATGATCGACGACACGCTGATCATCCGCACCTCCGACCACGGCGAGATGGGCCTCTCCCACGGCGGCCTGCGGCAGAAGAACTTCAACTTCTACGAGGAGTCGCTGAAAGTCCCGCTGGTCTACTCGAACCCGAAGATGTTCCCGCGCCCGGTGAAGTCGGACGCGCTGGTCTCCCACGTGGACCTGGTCCCGACCCTCGCCAACCTGGCGGGGACGCCGAAGGCGGCGCGGGCCAACTGGCAGGGGGTCGACTACTCCGACATCGTCCTCAACAAGGGTCGCGGCAAGGAGCCGCAGGACTACGTCGCCTTCACCTACGACGACTTCCAGTCCGGCCAGTCCCACGGCCCCTATCCCAAAGAGCCCCGCCACCTGATCTGCGTGGTCGAAAAGCGCTGGAAGCTCGCCAAGTACCACGACCTCGACGTCAAGGTGAACAAGAAATCGGGGGCGATCGAGGAAAAGCCGGGCCCGAAACCGTCCCAGTGGGAGATGTACGACCTGAAGACGGACCCCGACGAGGAAGTCAACCTCGCCTTCGACGGCTACGAACGCACCCCGCTCCAGAACCGCGAATTCCTGCGCCTGAAAAAGAAGCTGGCGAAGGTCGAAAAGACCCGCCTCAAACCGCTGGCAAAGACGCCGAGTTAGCCCCAGCGTCCCGAGCGGGGAGGCAGTCCGGGCACCTCCTCGCTCAAACTCGGGCTGGGTCGCGCTCAGCCCGTCCGAGTGCCGCAGCACGCCCTCGTTACAAGCCGCTCCGGAGGGTGCCCGGACTGCCTCACGTGGGCGTGCTCCGGCGACGATCCTCGTCTGCGGTGACCCGGCGGGGCTCAGCCATCGACGCGCCGCGGAGCTGTGGGGGATCGGCGACGTCCTCCGCCAGATACGCCGACACCTCACCTGAGCTCTACTTCTCCTTGAGCTTCCGCCCGGCCTCGACCCACAGGGGCTCGACCTCGCCGCCGCGGCCCTCGGCGTGGAGCTGGGCGCACTTCGCGATCAGCTCGGAGAGGACGGCGACGGCGCCGGTGTCGCCGAGGGCCGCGAGGCGGTCGAGGCCCAATGCGTAGAGGTAGTCGCCGGCCAGCAGCGCCAGGTCCGGGTCGTATCCCTCGAGCAGCCGCGACTCGCCGTAGTGGAGGAGGTAGCCCTCGCGGACGGCCTCCATCACCAGGGCGTATTCGTCGGGGGCTTCGCTGCCGACCGGGACGCCGGTGTCGATCACGTGGGCGGCGATCGGGGTGTCCTCCGAGCGCAGCCGCTCGGCCAGGGCATCGAGGGCGGCGCTCACGCCAGCGCCTCGTCGAGCGCCTCGGCCGCCGCTTCGAGGGTGCGATCGACGCTCGCCTCGTTGTGGGCGAGGGACACGAACCAGGCCTCGAACTGGGCCGGCGGCGGGTAGACGCCGCGGTCGAGCAGCGCCCGGCAGAAGTGGGCGTGGGCCTCGGTGTCGCAGGCGGTCGCGTCCTCGAAGTTCCGCACCGGCTTCTCGGAGAAGAAGAGCGTCACCAGGCCCGGGGCCTTCGCCACCTGCAGCGGCCGATCGGCGGCCAGCGCCTCGAAGCCGGCGGCGAGCCGGTCGGTCAGCGCGCCGAGGCGCTCGTAGGCGGGCGCGTCGAGGCCGTCGAGCGTCGCCAGCCCGGCGGCGACCGCGAGCGGGTTACCCGACAGCGTCCCCGCCTGGTAGACGTCGCCCGCCGGCGCGATCCGTTCCATCGACTCGCGCGGACCGGCGAACGCCGCCGCGGGCAGGCCGCCGCCGATGATCTTGCCGAGCACGGTCAGGTCGGGTTCGATCCCGTAGAGCTCCTGGGCGCCGCCGCGGGCGACGCGGAACCCGGTGATCACTTCGTCGAAGATCAGCTGGGTGCCCGCCGCGGTCGTCGCCTCGCGGAGGAACTCGAGGAAGCCCGGCTCGGCGGGGACGACGCCCATGTTCGCCGCCACCGGCTCGACCAGGAGCGCCGCGACCTCGTGCTCGGCGAGGGCCGCCTCGACCGCGGCGCGGTCGTTCCACGGCACCACCACAGTCAGCGCCGCCATCGCCGGCGGCACGCCGGGGCTGCCCGGCACGCTCAGCGTCGCCATCCCCGAGCCGCCCTCGGCGAGCAGGCCGTCGGAGTGCCCGTGGTAGGCGCCCGCGAACTTGACCACGACCTCGCGGCCGGTCAGCGCCCGCGCCAGGCGCACCGCGCTCATCGCGGCCTCGGTGCCGGAGCTGGTCATCCGCACCATCTCGATCGAGGGGAAGCGGTCGACCACCTCTTCGGCCAGCCGCACCTCGATCGCCGTCGCCGCCCCGTAGGAGGTGCCGCGCTTGGCGGCCTCGATCACCGCGCTCACGACCGCCGGGTCGGCGTGGCCGAGGATCAGCGGGCCCCAGGAGCAGACCCAGTCGATGTAGCGGTTGCCCTCGACGTCGACGAGTTCGGCGCCTTCGCCGCGCTCGATGAAGATCGGCTCGCGGCCGATCTGGCGCATCGCCCGGACGGGCGAGTTGACCCCGCCCGGAAGGACCTTCCGGGCACGGTCGTTGACGCTCAGGAGTGCGCCGCCTCCCATTCGGCGTAATCCGGAGTGAAGTAGTGGAGGCGGATCTTCTTGTACTCGGTCGACGAGTAGAGCGTGGCGCGGTCGTCGGGGCCCATCTCACAGGTCTCGGCGATCGAGTCGAGCACCGCGTCGCACTCCTCTTTCGAGCGGCCGTGGGCCATCGTGAAGACGCTGTAGGGCCAGTCCTCGTAGGTCGGGCGCTGGTAGCAGTGGCTGATCCCGCGGGTCGCCGCCATCCGGCCGCCAACCTCGAGGATCTGATCCTCGGGGACCTTCCAAACGCCCATCCCGTTGGCGGAGAAGCCGGCGCGACGGTGGTAGAGGATCGCGGCGACGCGGCGTAGCAGCTTGCGGTCGGTCATCCCCTCGAGGTGGGCGAGGAAATCGTCGGTCGACATCCCGACCTCCTGGGCCGCCTCGTCATAAGGACGCTCGACCGCCTTCATCGGACCCTGCAGCGCCTTGATGATCGCGATGTCGGTCTCGTCGTAGGGCTGCGCTTCGAGCTCGCGCGGAGGGGCCGCCTCGACCTGCGCGGCGAGCGCCTCGGTGCCGCCCTCCATCTCCAGGTTCATGTTGATCTTGAACAGGGTCAGGGTCGGCAGTTCGCGCATCGAGACCGCGCCGGTCTCGTCCATCAGCGCTTCGATCGACCCCTTCAGCCCGAGCTTCGAGTCCGGCGGCGTGGCGATCGTGAACCAGAGGTTGAAGTCGTGCGTGCGCAGGTAGTTGTGCGACACGCCGGGATGGGCGTTGACCAGTTTGGCCGCCCGCTGCGGGTGCTCGGAGTCGACTTTGGCGGCGACCAACATCGATTCGTAGCCGAGCGCTCGGGTGTCGAAGATCGGCGTGATCTCACGGATGATCCGGTTGTCGAGCAGGCGCTGGGTGCGGCCGAGCAGGTCGTCCAGCTCGATCCCGGCCTCGGCGGCGACCGGCGCGAACGGTTCCGCTTCCAGCGGGAAGTTCGACTGCAGGAGGTTCATCACCCGCTTGTCGGTCTCGTCGAGCGGGATCGCGGCCCCGTCCTTGCGCGTGCGCGCCTTCGACTGAGGCGTTTTCGCTGACGTCTTCACTGAAGCCAACCTGCGGCCTCCTTCGCGTAGTAGGTGATGATCGCGTCGGCGCCGGCGCGGCGGATGCCGGTCAGCGTCTCGAGGACGGCCTGGCGCTCGTCCAGCCATCCATTCTGGACGGCCGCTTTCAGCGCCGAGTACTCGCCGGAGACATGGTAGGCGGCCATCGGCGCGCCGGTCGCCTCCTTCACCCGGCGGATGATGTCCATGTAAGGGGTGGCGGGCTTCACCATCAGCATGTCGGCGCCCTCTTCGAGGTCGAGTTCCGCCTCGCGGACGGCTTCGGAGCCGTTGGCCGGGTCCATCTGGTAGCCGCGCCGGTCGCCGAAGCCCGGGGTCGACTCGGCGGCGTCGCGGAACGGCCCGTAGAAGGCGGAGGAGTACTTCGCCGAGTAGGCGATGATCGGCACGTCGGAGTGCCCCTCCTCGTCGAGCTGGAAGCGGATCGCCCCGACCCGGCCGTCCATCATGTCGCTGGGCGCGACCGCGTCGGCGCCGGCCTCGGCGTGGGAGATCGCCGTTTTCGCGATCAGCTCGACGCTGAGGTCGTTCTGGATCTTGCCGTCGGCGTCGGGGATGCCGCAGTGGCCGTGGGACGTGTACTCGCAGAGGCAGACGTCGGTGATCACGGTGAGGTCCGGGTGCGCGTCCTTCAGCGCCCGCACCGCCATCTGGATGATCCCCTCGTCGTCGTAGGCGCCGGTCCCGTACTCGTCCTTGTCGGCGGGGATGCCGAACAGCAGCATCGTCTCGATCCCGGCCTCCTTGACCTCGCCGGCGTGCTCGACCAGGTTGGAGATCGAGTAGCGCTCGACGCCGGGCATCGACGGGATCTCCTCCCGGATCCCCTCGCCGGCGATGACGAAGGCGGGCATGATCAGGTGGGCCGGGGTGAGCTCGGTCTCGCGGGTCAGGCCGCGAAAGGTGTCGGTGCTGCGCAGGCGGCGCATGCGGGTGGCGGGGAAGGGCATCAGAGCGCAGTCTAGGGAAGGTCCTGGGTCTCCCTCCCCGGACAGGCCACGCTTCGCGGGCCTTGAGTGTCCTGGGAGGGAGACCCAGGACCTTCCTCTCCGGCCGCTACGGTGGCCGCGTGCAGGCTCGGGGTCTGGTCAAACGGTTCGGGGACCGCGAAGCGCTGAAGGGAGTCAGCTTCGAGGCCGCTCCGGGGGAGCTCGTGGCGGTCATCGGGCCGAACGGGGCGGGGAAGACGACGCTGCTCTCGATCCTTGCGGGCATCCTCAAGGCGGATGGCGGGGACGTGGATGTCGCGGAGGGAGCGGTCGGGTGGGTGCCGCAGCAGGCGGCGCTCTACCGGCGGCTCACGGTCGAGGAGAACCTGTTGCTCTTCGCGCGGCTCGAGAAGCATCCGGATCCGCACGCCTCGGTCGAGGAGATGCTGGAGCTGTCGGGGCTCGGGGAGCGACGGGGGGAGGTCGTCGCGCGGCTCTCGGGCGGCAACCAGCAGCGGATCAACATCGCGATCGGGCTCTTGTCGCGCCCCAGCGTGCTGCTGCTCGACGAGCCGAGCGTCGGGCTCGACCCGCGCCAGCGGGCGCGGCTCTGGAAGTTCGTCTCCGGGCTCGCGGTGCGGGGGACGACGGTGATCTTCTCCACCCACGACATCCAGGAGGCCGAGCGCTACGGCCGGCGGATGCTGGTGCTGGCCGACGGCGAGGCGCTCTTCGACGGCTCCGCCGACGAGCTGCGCGAGGCGGTCCGCGAGGACGCCGTCGACCCGGCCGCCGCCGACCGCGACTTCGAGACCGCCTTCGTCACCTACCTCCAGCACCGGGGGCACTGAATGCGCTGGCTGCTGCTCAAGGACCTGCAGATCCTCCGCCGCTCGCCGCTGCAGGCGGTGCTGCTGGTCCTCTACCCGGTGCTGATCGCGGTCCTGGTCGGGTTCGCGATCTCGCGCGGGCCGGAAAAGCCGCGGGTCGCGTTCCTCAACGAAGTGCCGAGCAACGCGCGCATCTCCCTCAGCGGCACCAAGCTCCCCTCCGCCAACGTCCAGCGACGGATCTGCGACAAGGTCGAGTGCGTCCCGGTGCACTCCCGTGCCGAAGCGGTGTCGAAGGTCGAATCCGGTGACGTCCTCGCGGCGCTGATCCTTCCGGAAAACCTGATCAACCAGATCAACTCGCTCTCGACCCTCCTCCCGGGCACGCCGAAGGTCGAAGTGATCGTCAACGAATCGAACCCGCTGAAAGCGAGCGCGACCGAAGACAAGATCACCGCGCTGCTCGCCCAGGCGAACCTGGCGATCGCCAAGCGGATCGCGGTCGAAGGCAGCAAGTACCTGAACCTGGTGATCAAGGGCGGCGACCTGCCCGTGCTCGGCGGCGGCGTCCACATCCTCGGGCTGCGGGCGAGCGCCCAGATCCTCGAAGGGCTCGAACCGGCGCTGCCGAAAGGGCCGCTGCGCCAGGCGCTCGGCCAGGTGACCGCGTTCGCCAACGAGGCGGGCGAAAACCTCGACATCGCCGGGCCGCTGATCGAACGGCTGGCGCAGCCGATCCAGGTCCACAAGGTCGACGTCGGCGGCTCCTCTCCCCCGCTCGAAACCTTCGCCATCGCCGCCGCCGCGACGCTGACCCTCGCCTTCGTCACGGTGCTGCTGGTCGCCGGGTCGCTGGCGCTCGAGCGCGAGGAGAACGCCTACCCTCGCCTGGTCCGCGGCCTCGTCTCGCCGGAGGCGCTGCTCGGCGAGAAGGTCCTGCTCGGGGTCATCACCGGCCTCGTCGTCACCGTGCTGATGCTGGCCGGGCTGGCGATCTTCGTGCCGCTCGAATGGAGCCGCTTCGCGCTCTGGATCGCCGCGATCCTGGTCGGCGGCGGGGCCTCGGGCGCGGCCGGGGCGGCGCTGGGAGCGGCGGCGCGCGAGGTCCGCGCGGTCTCCCTGCTCGCCTTCATGGTCACCCTGCCGGTCGCCTTCCTCTCGCTGGTCCCGGCGGGCACCGTCGGCCACGGCCTCTTCGACGTGATCAAGGTGATCACCGCCCTCTTCCCCTTCAAGCCGGCGTTGGAAGCGATCACCGCGGCGCTCGAATCGGGTAACGGCACCCTCGGCGGGCCGCTGCTCCACCTGGCGATCCTGATCCTCGCCTACGGCCTGATCGCCCGCCTCGCCCTCCGCCGCTTCGCCCGCGTCTAGCCCCCCGCGGCTCGATGTTGATGGGCCGAAAACCGGACTATCTGACGGGTTTTCGGCCCGTCAACCGAGGAGGTCGGGCGGGAGGGGTCGGCCGCCGTGGTTCACGTGGTGGAGGACGAAGTCTTCGAGGGTCAGATCGGGATGGAGGGCGGCGCGGACGCGCTCGATCATGTCCGGCGTGGTCAGCTCGGCGAAGGCGCGGTCGCGGGCGGGGATCGCGGCGAGCGCGACCGGCGCACCGTCGAGAAGCAGCGGGCCGTGGACGCTGATGAAGGCGTCGATCTCCACCGGCCCCTCTCCCCCGATTTCGTACTCGGCGCTGAAGTCGGCCAGCTGCCGCAGCTCGTAGTTCGCGCCCTCGGTTGCGGTGATCGCCGCCAGCTGCTCGTCGCTGGGGAAGACAAGGTGGACGCTCGCCACGGTGCCGGGACTGGGGACGACCGCGGCCGGGACCGATCCGTACCTGGTGACGTGGGCCGAGTAGACGACGTCCCATCCGGTCAGCAAGACGCGCAGCACCGCGATCGGCTCCGGCGGCAGGCGCGCGAGCTTGCGGGTCAGCGCCTCCGGCGAGGCGTTTGCCCCGTAGGCGAGCAAGGCGCGGCGGCCGTCGATGTCGGGCTCCTCCGGCGGCACCGGCAAGGTCCGGTCGCCGACCTGGACGAAGGAGCCGGCGGGCAGGTTGTAGGGGTAGGCGAGCGCGCGGCGAACCAGCTCGGCGGTGTCGGGTGCGGCGGGCACCCGCGCACCTTGCCACACCGCCGGCGCCGGTCGGGGCGGACGCTTGGCGGCGGCGGGCACCGGCTAGGCTCGCCGCCATGCGGCTCCTCTTCATCGGCGACGTGGTCGGCGGGCCCGGGCGGCGCGGCCTGCGGGACACGATGCCCAGCCTCCGCGAGCGCTACTCGCCGGACCTGATCGTCGTCAACGGCGAGAACTCGGCGGGCGGGATGGGGATCACCGAACGCACCGCCAACGACATCTTCGACACCGGCGCCGCCGTCATCACGACCGGCAACCACGTCTACCGCCACAAGGCCGCCTACCCCTTCATCGAACGGGCCGAGCGGGTGATCCGCCCGGCCAACTATCCGAGCGGCAACCCCGGCCGCGGCCACACCACGGTCGAGGCGGGCGGGATGGCGGTCGAGGTCGTCAACCTCAGCGGCGGGGTCGGGCTGAGAGTCGCCCGCTCCCCCTTCGACGCCGTCGACGCGATCCTCGAACGCTCCACCGCCGACGCGGTGATCGTCGACTTCCACGCCGAGGTGACCTCGGAGAAGGTGGCGATGGGCTGGCACCTCGACGGCCGCGTCGCCGCCGTCCTCGGCACCCACACCCACGTCCCGACCGCCGACGGCCGCGTCCTCCCCAAGGGCACCGCCTTCATCTCCGACGTCGGCATGACCGGCTCGCGGCAGAGCATCCTCGGGGTGCGGATCGAGGACGCGCTCGGCGCCCTCGTCACCCAGATGCCGCACCGCTTCGAGACCGCCGACCAGGACGTCTGGGTGATGGGCGCCGTGGTCGACGTCAACCAGCGGGGACTGGCGGACTCGATCGAGCCGGTGATGGTCCCGGCTCCCGTCGCCTGAAGCGACGCACGAGTCGCGGCTCCTCATCCGCCGCCGGCTCCTCGCTCGGCTCGAGCAGGCACAGCGCGATCAGCATCAGCGGGAAGAACCAGACGATGTAGAGGTAGAACCAGTGGTGCAGGGTGATCTGCACGCCAAGCATCAGCGCGGCGCCGAGCGCGGCCACCTGGAGCAGGGACTTGCGGCGGGGGACGAGGGCGAGGGCGAGGGCGAGGATCCCGGTCGCGGCGAGGATCGCGACGCGGAGCGGCTCGAGCGCTTCGGCCTGGCCCCAGACCGAGAACGGCGAGGTGCGCCCGGCCTGGGCGGCGATCGTCCGTTCGTAGAAGACCTTGAGGCCGGGGTCGATCGTCGGCCAGAGCATCGCGGCGACCGTGATCGCGGCGAAGCCGAGCGCGAAGAGCAGGGCGCGACGCGAGAACACCGACTTCAACGGCCTCTCCCGACCCGGCTCCGGGTCGTACGTCAGCAGCATCGGCGCCAGCATCAGCGGGGTGAACTTGGCCCAGGTCGCGAGGCTGATCGTCACCCCGCGCCACAGCGGCTTCGCCAGTAAGACCAGCGTCGCCACGAGCAGGGCGCTGACCAGCGCGTCGTTCGAATCCGACTCGAGCACGTAGGCGGTGTAGGGGAAGGCGGCCCAACCGAAGGCGAGGATCGCGCCGAGCCGGCGGCCCGCCGGGCCCGGGCGGATCCGGATGCCGAGCACCAGCAGGAGGATGAAGGTGGCGACGTCGAAGGTGATCGAGGCGCCGTGCGCGGCCGGTAGGTCGTCCCATTCGCCGGTGTAGGGCCAGATCACCTCGAACGGCACGTAGGCGGCGTAGTTGACCGGGCCGTAGGTGTCGCCGGAGTGGATGTCGGCGGGGAAGTCGCCGTAGAGCGGTTCGCCGTGGACGATCTTGTGGGCGCCGGTGACGCCCGCGTAGCCGACGTCGATCGCCCCCGCGTCGGCCATGTTCAGCCCGACCCGGAAGCCCATCAGGAAGAGCGCCGCGATCAGCAGCCACATCGTCGGCCAGACCGGGCGCAGCCCCCGACCCCGCCCGCGGAACCCGATCCAGAGGCAGCGCACCAACAGGTAGACGAGCACCGGATAGGCGAGCGGCACCGACAGCCCGATGTTCCCCTGGTTGAAGAAGAAGTGGGAGACGCCGAAGCCGAGCAGGACCAGCAGGTCGAGGTTGGCGATCCGCCGCATCCGCCGCCAGTCGCAGAGGCCGACGAAGAAGAGCAGGCAGAGCGGGATCCAGATGAACGGCGAGTTCAGCGAGTGGGCGAACTCCCCCGAGTAACCGCGCGCCATTTCCCAGGCGACCTGGTAGCCGGTCCAGGACTCGGTGACCTCCCCGGTCTTCGGGTCGACCATGACCAGCGCGTACTCGTGGTCGCCTTCGAACCAGCCGACTTCCCACCGTTCGTTGTGAAACGTGGCGCTCGGGGCGAGCTCGGGATGCTCGGCCTTCTCCTTGAGGACGTTCGGGTCTTCCGACGCGGTCTTCGTCGCCGTGGCCGAGCTGACCGAGCCGGGCGGCGGCGCTTCGGTCTCGGTCGCGGCGCCGGCGAGTGAGGGCGCGAGCAGGGCGAGGGCGAGGAACAGCGGCAGGGCGAGAGCCGCGACGCGCTTCATCAGGCTTCGCTCGCGATCATCCCCGGCAGGATTTCACTCCCCCCGACGCGCTCGCCGCGCGACCTCAACCGACGCCGAGCCCGAAGTGGTCGAGGACCGCAGGCGCGACGTCGCGCAGGGTCCACTGTTCCCGCTCGTCCGCCGACTCCGGCCCGCAGCCGACGAAGAGCAGCGGCCCGAGCGAGTCGCCCGCGTGGAGGGCCCCGTGGCTGCCACCGCCGGCGTGGCTCGTGCCGCCCCAGTCGACCGCCTCGTAACCGTGCTCGAGCGAGAGCACGAAGTCCCCCGAGTGGGGCGCGGTCAGCGCCGACCAGACCCGCTGCAGCGGGTCTGGGTAGGCCTCGGAACGCAGCTTGCCGTCCTCGATCCGCGCCGCCAACGCGCCGAGGTCCCCGTCGACCTCCCAGCGCCCGCCGCGCAGGTCGGCGACCTCGTCGCCGGGTCGGAAGCGCAGCCGCTCGCCGCAGCGCTCGACCACCGCCCACTCGTCTCCCGACGGCGGCATCCCGGGCTCGGGCCGGTAGAGCGGCGCGCCCTCGGCGTCGAGCAGCCGACAGACCAGGTCGACGCCCTCGATCTCGGTCAGCCTCTCCCCCACCGCCCGCGGGTCTGCCCGCTCGCCCTCGCCCGGCAGCAGGTAGACGTGGGCGGCGCGCCCGGTCGGGCTGACCGCCAGCTGCGCCAGCTCCGGTTTCTCCTCCGAGGGCTGCAGCACCGACCACTCGGCGGCGAGGATCTCGGCCAGCGGCAATCCCCGGTCGACCTCGGTCTGGGCATGGTCGGCGACCAGGATCACCGCGTGCTCGGCGAGGAAGGGGTCGATCCCGCCCGCCTGCTCGATCAGCGTGCCGAAGGCCTTGTCGGCCCTGGCGATCGACTCGACCGTCGCCTCAGGTCCGTTGCGGTGCGAGTAGTTGTCGTTGTCCGGCAGCGAGAGGAGGAGGAAGTCGAAGCCGTCCTCCTTCATCAGCTCGACCGCGCAGCAGGCGGCGTAGGGGTCGCGCGCGCCGGGGATCGAGGTCGACTTGCAGGGCACCTCCTGGCTCGCGTAGAGGTCGCCGTAGAAGAGCTCCTTCGGGCCCCAGGTATGGTGGCGGAACTTCAGCCGCGTCGCGTCGACCGCCCGCCGCACCAGCCCGTCGAGCGAGACTTCGTGCCGGTACCGGCCACGGTAGATCAGGTACGGCGTGCAGGCGGTGCGGGCGCCGGCGTCGTCGAGCCGCTCCCAGAGGGTCTCGATCTCCGGCGACAGGTGCGCCAGGTTCATGTTGTAGACGAGGTCGTAGAGCGCCCGGAAGACGCCGAAGGCGCGCGTCGCCTCGAGCGAGGAGCCGTACTCGACGTAGCGCCGCTCGAGCCGGTGGTACCAGTTCATGCCGCTGATCCAGTGGCGGTCGGCGCCGACCCCGGTGACCATCTCCGAGCAGGCGACCGGGGTCACCGAGGGGAAGCTCGACACGCAGTCCTCGATCAGCACCCCGCGCTCGACCAGCGCGCCGAAGCTCGGCGCGCGCCCCTCGTCGATCGCCCGCCGCAGCATGTCGGTGCGGAGGGAGTCGACGTAGGTGAGGATCAGCTTCTTGCGGCGATCGCCGGGCATCGCTGGCTCAAATCATTGACGACGGCCGCCCTCGGCCTGTCGCCCGCTCGTTACCTGAGGACGCGGAGGCCGGCGTGTTTGCGCTGGGCGCGCTGGTGGCGGCTCCAGCCGAGCCAGGCCAGGCCGACGATGACGAGGATGATCGGCCAGCTGAAGAAGATGGCGATCGCCAGGACCACGATCGCGCAGAGGGCGACGATGAAGCCGAGCGCGCCGCCGCCGGAGCCCTCGCGTCTGGAGGCGCCGAAGACGAGGTCGGAGATCACCACGCAGCCGAGCGACGCGCCGACTCCGCCGAGCACCGCGCCGAGCACGTGGTCGACGAAGAAGCCGATCACGAGGGCGACGATCACAGCGAGCAGGACCATCCGCCCGCGGGCGCCACCCTGGGTACCGGTCGTCCCGGCGAGCATGCCGATCGCGACGCCCACGCCTAGGTCAGTGAGGATTTGCACGGTCGAAAAGGTAACGGTGTGGGCACGCGGGCGCTTATCCGCCACACTTCCCGCATGACCGAGGTCCCGCAGCCCCCCCACAAACGACGCGCCCACACCTCTACCCGCGACCTCGAGCGCTACGCCGGCCTCTTCGCCGAGCGGACCACGGTGATGCGCTCCTCGGCGATGCGGGACTTGATGGCGGTGACCGCGCGGCCAGAAGTGATCTCGCTCGCCGGCGGCCTGCCGGACACCTCGACCTTCCCGCCCGAGAGCCTCGCCGCGCAGATGAGCCGGATCGCCGCCAAGTCGGCGGCGGCGGCGCTTCAATACGGGCCGACCGAGGGCTTCGACGAGACCAAAGACTGCATCGTCGAGGTGATGGCGGCCGAGGGGATGCTGCCCGACCCCGACGACATCGTCATCACCACCGGCGGCCAGCAGGCGATCGACCTGGTGACGAAGACGCTGGTCGATCCCGGCGACGTGGTGATCTGCGAGGCGCCCACCTACCCCGGCGCGGTGCCGGTCTTCTGCAGCTACCAGGCCGACGTCCGCCAGGTGGAGATGGACGGCGACGGGATGCGGATCGACCTGCTGGAAGCGCTGCTGGAGGAGCTGCGCGCCGAAGGCCGGCGGCCGAAATTCGTCTACACGGTGCCGAGCTTCCAGAACCCGGGCGGGGTGACACTCTCGCTCGAGCGGCGGATGCGGCTGGTCGAGCTGGCGCGCGAGCACGAGCTGCTGGTGATCGAGGACAACCCCTACGGCCTGCTCCGCTACGACGGCGAGGCGCTGCCGCCGCTCTACCAGCTCGACGGCGGCGACTTCGTCATCTACCTGGGGACGTTCTCGAAGATCCTCTCCCCCGGGATCCGCCTCGGCTGGGTCGTCGCGCCGCCGCCGGTGCTGGAGAAAATCGTCCTCGGCAAGGGCGCGGCCGACCTCTGCACCTCGACCCTGACCCAGTTCTTCGTCCGCGAGTACTTCGAGGAAGGCGGCTGGAAGCGCTACGTCGAGGACCTCGTCGTCCTCTACAAGCAGCGCCGCGACGTGATGATCGAGGCGCTCGAGGAACACTTCCCCACGGCCGCGACCTGGACCGAACCCGACGGCGGCCTCTTCATCTGGGCGACCCTGCCCGAGTACATCGACACCGGCGACCTGCTCGCCAAGGCGATCCGCTCCAACGTCGCCTTCGTCCCCGGCCAGGCGGCGTACGTCGACGGCCGCGGAGCCAACTCGATGCGTCTCAACTTCAGCGGGGTGAACGAGGACGAAATCCGCGAGGGCGTGGCGCGGATCGGCCGCGTGATCAAGGAACAGGTCGACCTCTACGAAACGCTCGCTCCGGGCTCCGCCGCGGCCGAGGAGGTCGGGCGCGCCGCGCGCGAGGCGGCGGCCCAGCCTCCGGACGAAGCGGACGAAGGCGGCTCCGTCCTCCCCTTCCGCCGGGCGAGCGGTCAGTGAAGGTCGCGGTCCTCAAAGGCGGGCGCTCGCTCGAGCGCGGCGTCTCGCTCCGCTCCGGCGCCCGGGTCGAGGACGCGCTCGAACGGCTCGGCCACGAGGTCGTCCCGATCGACGTCGGCGCCGACCTCGTGAAACGCCTGCGCGCCGAGCGGCCCGAGGTCGCCTTCGTCGCCATGCACGGGGTCGGCGGCGAGGACGGCACCGTGCAGGAGCTGCTCGAGTTGCTCGACATCCCCTTCACCGGCCCCGACGCGGCCGCCTGCGCGCGCTCGATCGACAAGGTGCTGGCGAAGGCGGCGATGCGCGGCGCCGGCATCCCCACGCCGGACTCCTTCGCCTTCACCCAGGCCGCCTTCCGCGACCTCGGCGCCGCCGACGCGCTCGGCGACCTCGAGGGCAGCCTCGGCTTCCCGCTGGTGGTCAAGCCGAGCCGCGGCGGCTCCTCGCTCGGGGTCAAGTTCGCGGGCGCGCCCGCCGAGGTCCCCGGCGCCCTCGTCGCCGCCTTCTCCTATGACGACCGGGTGATGCTCGAGCGCTACGCCCCGGGCCGCGAGCTCGCGGTCAGCGTCCTCGGCTCCGAGCCCCTCCCCATCGTCGAGGCGATCCCGGCCGAAGGCGACCCCTACGACTTCGAGGCCCGCTACGAGATCGGCCGCACCCACTTCGTCTGCCCCGCCGACCTCTCCCCCACCGAGCGCGCCGCCGTCACCGATGCCGCCCAGGCCACCTGCCGCACCCTCGGCTGCGAGGCCTTCGCCCGCGTCGACCTGATCCTCGCCGCCGACGGCCCCTGGGTCCTCGAGGCCAACGCGATCCCCGGCCTCACCGACACCAGCCTCCTCCCCCAGGCCGCCGAGGCCGCGGGGATGAGCTTCGAGGAATTAGTGGAGCGGATACTCCACTTGGCCCTGTCGACCGCGGGCGTTTCCTAGGAATCCCCCGAGGCGAAATCCTCGGGGGAGACTTCATCGAGGAAGTCTTTGAATTTGTCGACGACCTCCTCGGTGTCCTCGACCTCGTGCTCGAACTCGATCGCCGACTCTTCGATGACCTCCTCGGCGGCGAAGATCGGGGCGGCGACGCGGACGGCGAGGGCGAGGGCGTCGGAGGGGCGCGAGTCGATCTCGATTTCCGAGCCGCCGACCGAGACCGTGATCGAGGCGTAGAAGGTGTTGTCGCGCAGTTCGGTGACCGCCACCCGCTCGCACTTCGCGTCGAGGTTCTCGAGCACGTCGGAAAGCAGATCGTGGGTCATCGGCCGCGGCGTCGAGGCGCCCTGCAGCTTCATCAGGATCGCGGCCGCCTCTGGATGGCCGATCCAGATCGGCAGAAATCGGTTCCCGTCGACGGTCTTCAACAACACGATCGGCTGCTTACCGACCATGTCGAAGGAGACGCCGTAGATCTGCATCTGCTGCAAGAGGTTGCTCCCGCCGTACGTGGTCTGACGAGGAAAAGTGTACGGGGCCGAGTGGGCGATCCTGGATTCGAACCAGGGACCTCGTCCTTATCAGAGACGCGCTCTAACCAACTGAGCTAATCGCCCGGGGGCGGCGATGATAGCGGCCTCGGGCGGGACGGCTCATTTGCCCCGTCGCCGCAACTCCCGCGCCAGGCGGTGCGCTTCGTCGAGGTTGTCGAAGCGGAGCTCGACGACGATGCCGCTGCCGCGCGGTTTCACCGCCACCTCGTGGCCGAGCGCCGCCTCCAGCGCGTCGGTCGCGTCGTCCATCGCGGCCCGCTCGTCGGGAGTCACCGCGGGCGCACGACGTGGCCTCGCTTTTGGCTGGCCGGCCAGCCGAACCCTCTGCTCGGTTTCGCGGACCGACCATCCCCCGCTCACCGCGTCGCGGCCGAGGCGGCGGCGGACGTCGTTGCCGGGGGCGCCGAGCAGGGCCCGTCCGTGACCCTCGGAGAGCTCGCCTTTTTCCAGCGACTCGAGCGTCTCGTCGGGCAGCTCGAGCAGGCGGATCAGGTTGGAGATCGCGGGACGGCTGCGGCCGACCCGGCGGGCCAGCTCCTCTTTGGTCAGGCCGAGGTCCTCGACCAGGGCGGAGCACGCTTTCGCCTCCTCGACCGGGTTGAGGTCCTCGCGGACCATGTTCTCGATCAACGCCGCCTGCAGCCGCTCCGGCTCGGCCTGGTCACGGACGACCGCCGGGACCTTCTCCAGACCGGCCTGCTGGGCGGCGCGCCAGCGGCGCTCACCGGCGACCAGTTCGTAGCTGCCGTCGGCCAAGGGGCGGACCAGCAGGGGCTGGACGATCCCGGTCGCGTCGATCGACGCGGCGAGGGCGGCGAGGGCCTCCTGGTCGAAGTGGGTGCGGGGCTGGTTCGGGTTCGGCTTGATCAACGTCACCGGCAGCTCGCGCAGCTCCCCGGTGGCGGCGTCGGCGGGCGTCTCGGGGAGGATCGCGGCGAGCCCACGGCCGATCCCGGCGCGTTTTTTGGTCGGGCTAGCCACGCTCGGCGAGCTCCTTGGCGAGCGCCCGGTAGGCGACGGAACCGCGGGACGAGGGGGCGTGATCGATCACGGGCAGACCATAGCTCGGCGACTCGGCGACCCGGACGCTGCGCGGGATCACCGTCTCGAAGACCATGCCGGGAAAGTGGGTGCGCAGTTCCTGGTCGACGTCCTGGGCCAGCCGCGTGCGCTCGTCGTACATCGTCACCAGCAGGCCGGAGATCTCCAGTCGCGGGTTGAGCTGGCGGCGGATCAGGCCGAGCGTCTCGAGGAACTGGACGAGCCCCTCGAGCGCCAGGTACTCGGCCTGCACGGGGACGATCACCCGGTCGGCGGCGACCAGGGCGTTGACCGAGACCGGGCCTAGCGAGGGCGGGCAGTCGAGGAAGGTGCGGGCGAAGCGCTCGCGCACCGGGCCTAGCCGTTCGCGCAGCCGCGTCTCCGAGTTCTCGATCCGCGGCAGCTCGACCGCGGCGCCCGCGAGGTCGACGTTGGCGGGGACGAGCCAGAGGTTGTCGGGACCGGCGGGCCGCGCGGCGGCGGCGACCTCGGTGTCGCCGGTGAGACAGTCGTAGGAGGACGGGTGCAGCTCCCGGTCGCCGCCCAGGGCGACGGTGGCGTTGCATTGGGGGTCGAGGTCGACGATCAGCGTCTGCTCGCCTTCGGAGGCCGTGCAGGCGGCGAGATTGACGGCCGTGGTCGTCTTTCCCACGCCCCCCTTCTGGTTCGCGATCGCGTAGACGGTGCCCATCGGCCGACCAGCCTAGACAACCGCCTGCCCAGGACCGGTTGCCCATCGAAGACGGGGTCAGATAGGTTGGGCGCGTGTCCGACCTCGCCGACTGGCCAGATTCCCCCGCCGAGCGCGCCCGCGAGCTGGTCGAGGGAGTCCTCGATGAGCTCGATCTCGATGGCGACGTCGACATCGAGGAGGACGACGATCGCATCGTCGTCACCGTCGTCGGCGAGGACGACTACGGCCTGCTGATCGGCAAAAGGGGCCAGACGATCGATGCCCTGCAGTTACTCTGCTACCAGGCCGCCTTCCGCGGCCTGCGCGACCGCAAGCGTGTGATCGTCGACGCCGCCGGCTACCGCGGCCGACGTCGCGAGACGCTCGAGAGCCGCGCCGACCGCGCGGCCGAGCAGGCCCTCACCAACAATCGGGTCGTCGAGATGGACCCGATGAGCGCCCAGGAGCGCCGCGTCGTCCACGAACGGCTGAAAGGCCGCTCCGGGGTCGAGACCTACAGTGAGGGCGACGAGCCCCACCGCTGCGTGATCGTCGCGCCCCTCGTCCACGAATAGCCCCGTGCCCGCCGACCCGACGGCGTCCCTGACCCCGGCCCAACGTCGGTCCCTGGAGACCGTCCTCGTCCTCCTGGCCGAAGAGCGCGCCTCCGTCAGCAGCGTCACCGACGACCGCGCCTGGCGAGTCCACGTCGCCGACAGCCTCACCGGCCTCGAGGTCCCCGGGCTGCGGGAAGCGCGCCGGATCGCCGACCTGGGCGCCGGTGCGGGCTTCCCCGGCCTGGTCCTGGCCGTGGTCCTGCCCGAGGCCCAGGTCGACCTGATCGACTCGATCTCCCGCAAGACCGCCTTCATCACGCACGCCGCAAAGGAAGCCGGCATCCCCAACGCGACAGCTCTCACGACCCGCGCCGAGGACCTGGCCAAGACGGACGCGCGCGAGTCCTACGACATCGTCACCGCCCGCGCCGTAGCCCGCCTCTCGACCGTTGCCGAGCTCGCCTCGCCCCTTCTCCGCGAGGGCGGCCTCCTGATCGCCTGGAAGGGCCGCAGAGACACCGAGGAAGAGCAGCAGATGGCCCGAGCGGCCGCGGAGCTGGCGATGACACCAGAATCCATCCTGGACGTGGGCCACAGGGCAGGCAGCGAGCACCGCCATCTGCACGTCCTCAGAAAAAGCGGCCCGACCCCGAGCAACCTCCCCCGCAAGCCCGGCCTCGCCAAGAAGCGCCCGCGCGGCTGACGCATCCAGGACCGTGGACTCGCAGGGTCCCCGGCGCCGCGGCATCTCGAGGGGAAGAGCAGGCACCCTCCGGAGCGGCTTGTAACGAGGGCGCGGCGCAGGTTCTCGGACGGGCGGAGCACGAACCAGCCCGAGTTTGAGCGAGGAGGGTGCCTGCTCTTCCCCTCCTCGGAGCACAAAAAGGGCCCCCACCCGGGAGCCCTTGTCCTACCTACGCCGCTTGCGTTTTTTCGGCGATTTCGGCGGCGGTTTGGCCGCCTGAATCTCCGCCTGCGTCGGCACTTTCGGCGCCGGGATCAGTTTGTTGACCGTGATCCCTTGCCCGATCGTCCAGAGGTTGGTCGTGATCCAGTAGAGGATCAGCCCCGACGGGAAGCTGATCACGAAGGGGACGAAGACCAGCGGCAGGATGAACATCATCGTCCGCTGCGATTTGTCCGCCGTCACCGACATGAAGAAGCCGGAGACCAGCTGGGTGCCGACGTAGAGCACGAGGAGAGCGATGAGTTCGGCCCCGTGCGCCTTGGCGGTCAGGTCGTTGATGAACAGGAACGACGCGTGGCCGGCGGTTTCGCAGCCTTCGGCCATCCCGAGGTTGGCGCAGATGTCCTTCGGAAGCTCGTGACGCAGCGTGTAGAAGAGCGTGATGAAGACCGGCAACTGAGCGACAAGCGGGATACAAGAGGCAAAGGGGTTGACTTTGTTCTCTTTGTAGAAGCGCATCATTTCCTGCTGCATGCGCTGTTTGTCGTTTTTGTATTTCTCCTGGATTTCTTTGATCTGCGGCTGCAGCGCCTGGAGGGCACGCATGCCTTTGATCTGTTTGTAGGTCAGCGGGACCAGGATGGCCCGGGTGCAGACCGTGATCGCGATGATCGAGAGGCCCCAGGAGAGGCCGACGTCTTCATGGAAGAACTTGAGGACCGCGTTGGCGACGTCGATCAGCGGCTGCAGGATGTTCGCGTCGGGCAGCATCACGAGTGCGCCTCACCGTGGTAGTCGGCCGGATGGACATGGCCGAGGCCCCGCAGCGTGAAGTGATCCGGCACTGGATCGAAGCCGCCGTGGCTGAACGGGTTGCAGCGGATCAGCCGGTAGGAGGCGAGGACGAGGCCGCGGATGACACCGAACCGCTCTACCGACTCGACCGCGTAGGCCGAGCAGGTCGGCTCGTACTTGCAGCGGCGGGGACGAGAAGGAGAGATCCAACGCTGGTAGGCGCGGATCGGGGCGAGAGCGATCCGTTTCACGTGGAACGGCATATGAGAGGCCTCACCTGAGACCGAGTCGCTGGGTTTCACGTGGAACCACCCCCGCCGAAGCTGGCATCCATCGCCTCTTCGAGCGATTTCGTCACCCCGGCCGTGCCTTCCTTCTCGATCAGGCCGCCGATATCGGCACGGGCGACGATTACGAAGTCATGTTTGTCCGGCAGGCGGTCGGAGAGCTCCCAGAAGGCTTCGCGGAGGGTCCGCTTGACCTTGTTACGGTCCACGGCGCCACCGACCTTCCTCGATACCGACACGCCGAGCCTCACCTCGTCACGCTCCTCGTCTTTGCGAGGGAACGTATAGAGGACGAGATAACGGGTCGCATGCGATGAGCCGTCGCGATAGACGCGGTCGAACTCGCCGCTCCGCGAGAGCCGACGGCGCTTCGACGGCGGCATCTAGGGGGTGAGGCGCTTCCGGCCTTTGCGCCGGCGGCGCTGCAGGACGGCGCGCCCACCGCGGGTGCTCATCCGGGCCCGGAAACCGTGGGTCTTCGCCCGCTTCCGCTTCTTTGGCTGATAAGTGCGCTTCATTGCCGCGGGGAGTATAGGGACACGGGCGAAATCTTTTCCCCGCCATTTGCGGGTGGCTGAAATTCCCCGGCAAATGACGGCGGTATTGTCGCCGCCCCCCAGTGCCTGACGACTCGACCCCAACAGACCTCCAAGCCCTCTGGCGAGCATCCCAAGAACGGCTGCGAGCGTCCGTCCCAGGGTCGACCTTCAATCTCTGGCTGGAGCCGCTCGAGGCGGTCGGCGCCGATGACGAGACCCTCTACCTGAAGGCCCCGGAGGGGATCAGGGCCTGGGCCGAGCGCCGCTACTCAGCGCTGATCGCGGCCGCCGTCGCCGACTGCGGGACGCCGTTGCGGCGGGTCAGCTTCGCCGCTCCGCGCGAGGGCGCGACGACGACCCCCGCCACCGAACTGAACCCCAGCTACACCTTCGAGCGCTTCGTCATCGGCCCCGGCAACCGCCTCGCCCACGGCGCCGCGCTGGCCGTCGCCGAGGCACCCTCGGAGGCCTATAACCCGCTCTTCCTGCACGGCCCTCCCGGCCTCGGCAAGACCCACCTGCTGGCGGCGATCGCCAACTACCTCCAGGACAACGCGCCCGGCCTCAGCGTCCGCTACACGACCGCCGAGTCGTTCACCAACGAGTTCGTCGCCGCCCTGCGGAGCACCGGCGCCGAGGCCTTCAAGGCGACCTACCGCGACATCGACGTGCTGCTGATCGACGACGTCCAGTTCCTCGAGGGCAAGCCGGCCACCGAAGAGGAGTTCTTCCACACCTTCAACGCGCTGTATGAGTCCGGCAGCCAGCTGGTCCTCTCCGCCGACCGGATCCCGAGCGAGCTCTCGACCCTCGCCTCGCGCCTGCGCGACCGCTTCGAGTGGGGCCTCACGGTCCCCGTCGAACCACCGAACCTCGCCACCCGCGTCACCGTCCTGCGCCGCCTGGTCCAGGAGAGCGGGATCGAGATCGCCGACTCCGGCGCCCTCTCC